>CESP01073826.1_pt1 | contig 51165 bp, 46 predicted proteins | sample 531211 | NCBI WGS metagenome assembly CESP01 (sample SAMEA2622074, study PRJEB7988) | marine metagenome | biome: marine biome (ENVO:00000447); feature: surface water layer (ENVO:00002042); material: "saline water (ENVO:00002010), including plankton (ENVO:xxxxxxxx)" | depth 5 m | reverse complement strand
GATGAAAAGAAAGTTGTTGCTTATCACGAAGTCGGTCATGCAATAGTGGGTCATCTTATGCCAGGAGGCTCAAAAGTTGCAAAGATTTCAATTGTACCAAGAGGTATGAGTGCATTAGGTTATACACTTCAACTCCCTACAGAAGAAAGATTTCTAAATTCAAAAGAAGAACTAAAAGGTCAAATAGCAACTCTTTTAGGAGGTAGGTCTGCCGAAGAGGTTGTTTTTGGCAAAATCACAACTGGAGCTTCAAATGATTTACAAAGGGCAACAGATATTGCAGAACAAATGGTAGGGACTTTCGGTATGAGTGAAATACTTGGCCCATTAGCTTATGACAAACAGGGCGGAGGCCAATTTCTAGGTAATGGCAATAATCCTAGAAGATCAGTTAGTGATGCCACTGCTCAAGCTATAGATAAAGAAGTAAGAGATTTAGTAGATGATGCTCATGAGACGGCATTGAATATTTTGAGGAATAACTTGTCATTACTTGAATCAATTTCCCAAAAAATCCTTCAAGAAGAAGTTATTGAAGGTGAAGACTTAAAGACTCTTTTGGCCGAAAGTAAGATGCCTTCATAGTAAAAATCAGGTTTCATTAATTAGTGTGATGATAAGACCCATAGCCCTTGCTAGCAAAAACTTTTTATCAAGCCTAGATATTTCCACCCAAGAAGTTATTCATATTTTAGACCTTGCAAAAAATTTTAAAAATAAAGAACCATATTTGAATGTTAAGGATAAAGTATTGGGTTTAATTTTCGATAAGTCTTCAACCCGAACGAGAGTTAGTTTTCAGGTTGCTATGTCAAGACTAGGGGGGACAACAATTGATTTAAATCCTAACACTTCTCAAATTGGAAGAGGCGAACCCATTAAAGATACAGCAAGAGTTCTTAGTAGATATTGCGATGTTCTTGCGATAAGAACTTTTAATCAGTCTGATCTAGAAGAGTATGCTAAGTGGTCTTCTGTGCCAGTTATTAATGCTCTTACAGATTTAGAACATCCATGCCAAGCTTTGGCTGATTTTATGACTATAAGAGAAGAATTTGAGAATTTTGAAAACGTAGTCCTAACATTTATTGGTGATGGAAATAATGTCGCTAATTCTCTCATTTTATGCGGAGCTTTATTAGGTGTTGAAGTCAGAATCGCATGTCCAGCTGGTTATGAGCCAAAATCTTTGATTGTTAATAAAGCTCATACTATATACAAGGATAAAAATCTATTGAAAATCTCTAATGATCCTCAGGCAGCTGTTTTGGGAGCAAATGTTTTATATACGGATGTTTGGTCATCTATGGGAGAAGAAAATAATAAAGAAGATAAAGATAGAGATTTTAATGGATTTACAGTTAATTGTAATTTATTAGATAAAGCAGATAACGACGCAATTATTCTTCATTGCCTTCCCGCCTATAGAGATAAAGAAATAACTGATGAATTAATTGAAAGTAAAAGAAGTAGAATCTTTGAACAAGCGGAAAATAGAATGCATGTTCAACAAGCCCTTCTATCCTGCCTTCTTGCATAAAGAGATTGCTATTTTCCTTTCAAAGAGGTACAAATGTATTAGAGTACAAATGTTTTTATGAAAACTTCTGAAGACAAAAATCTTACAGATGCTCAAAATGAGCTTTATGCATGGATAAAGAAATATATGAGGGACTTTCAACATAGCCCTTCTATTAGACAAATGATGCAAGCAATGGGGTTGAAATCTCCTGCTCCAATTCAAAGTCGCTTAAAACATTTACAAGACAAAGGATATATATCGTGGCAAGAAGGCAAAGCTAGAACTATGCAAATAGTTGAAGAAATCACTGGAAGAGTTCCAATTATGGGTTCTGTTGCGGCAGGAGGGTTAATTGAAACTTATTCTGATGTGCATGAAGATTTGGATTTATCTGAAGTTTTACAAAAAAAAGATGTTTTTGCCTTAACTGTAAATGGTGATTCAATGATTGATGCTTGTATCGCCCATGGAGACATGGTGTTGATGGAACCTATTAAAGATTCTTATTCTCTTAGAAATGGAATAATTGTTAGTGCAATGGCTCCAGGATTAGGTACAACATTAAAATATTTTTATAAACGTGATGGAAAAGTTTTTTTAGAGGCTGCAAATCCAAATTATGAACCAATTATTCTAGATTTTGATCAAATCACAATCCAAGGAAAACTTTTAGCAGTATGGAGAAAAATATAAAATTTATTATTTTAAGTCTTGTTCCAGTCAGGAACTAAATCAGACAAAATCCTAATTGAGGAATCATGATCATACTTATTAATTGCAATTTTAAGTTTTTCTAATTTTCCCCATAGCCTATCTGGATCAATTGATTTTTCTAATGCTCTAAAAATTAACGGGTGAGATGTTTTCATGCATTCTGCATCAATTAAAAGTTCTTCATAAAGCTTTTCACCTGGTCTAAGTCCAGTGAAAACTATATCTATATCCCCCTGTGGATTTAAATTGTTTTTTAGTTTTAAACCATTCAAAATTATCATTTGTTCAGCTAATTCGGTTATTTTTACTGGATTTCCCATATCTAAGACAAATAAGTCTCCACCTCGAGCTAGTTTTGCAGATTGAATTACTAATTGAGCAGCCTCTTCAATAGTCATAAAGTATCTAATAATATCTGGATGAGTTATTGTAATAGGCCCCCCATTTGATATCTGCTCGTTGAATATTGGAACTACCGAACCTGAAGAGTTAAGTACATTTCCAAATCTAACCATTGAAAATTTTGTTTTAGGCAATTTATTTTCAATATTTCCATTTTCTTCTTCTGCACAAACTTGAACTATCAGTTCCGCTATTCTTTTTGATGCTCCCATTATGTTAGTTGGCCTGACTGCTTTATCTGTAGAAATTAAGATTACCTTTGATATTTTTAGTTCTTTAGAAACCTTACAAATTGCTTCAGTAGAAAATACATTATTTTTTATTCCTACTAAAGGATTCACCTCAACAATTGGAACATGTTTATAGGCCGCTGCATGAAAGATAACGTCAATGGAATCTTCTTTAAAAATAGTTCTTAGAAGGTTTTTATCACAAGCATTTCCTAAATACCCTTTTATTACTGAACTATGATTTATAGAATTAAGCTCTTTTTCTATTTGGTAAAGTGCAATTTCACTTAATTCTAAAAGGATAATTTTTGATGGGTTTAATCTGGCTATTTGTTTGCACAGTTCTGATCCAATTGATCCACCAGCGCCTGTTATCAATATACTTTCATTTTTAATTCCCTCACTCAGAAGTAATTGATCAGGTTGGACTTTTTCTCTTCCTAGTAAGTCTTCAATAAATAAGGTTTTATTTGATTTAATAGTGATTTTCTTTGAAACAATATCTATAATTGAAGGAATAGTAAATATAGGAATTTTCAGTTCCTTTAAGTTATTTTTTATTTGATTTTTTTTGGTACTAGATATTGAAGATATTGCTAAAAGTATTTTATTAATTTTAGATTTGGTTTTGAAAAGTTCATTTGGAGATTTAATTGGAATTCCATCTAATGTTCTTCCAATTAAGAAAGGTGAATCATCAACAAAATAAATAATATTTGCTGAGTCATCGGCTTGCAATGTAGAAGCAATTCTCGCACCTGATGTACCTGCTCCGTAAATAACAACATTTTCCTTGAATTTATTAGCATTATTAAATCTTTTTCTGTTCCTTAGCAAGGCATCTCTAAGAATAAATCTTATTCCTCCAACAAAAACAGAAAGTAATATCCACAATAAAATTAAACTACTTCTAGGAGGCATAGTATATTGACCCACTTTGCTTACCAAATATATGACAAGTATTAATAGAAAGTTTCTAGCAATAATTTGATAAAGTGCCCTACTTTTTAAATGTCTAGTTAAACCTTTATATTGGCCAGTAAGCGCATAAATTAAAATACCCATAAATATTGTATATGGAAATAACCATATACATTCGTATATTCTTTGATTGGTTTCAATTCCTAATCTAAGCCAGAAACTTAACCAAATCGAAAAAGTAATAATTAGGATATCAAATAATAATAAGAATAACCTTCTTATTCGTGGACTAAAGAAATTTAAATTGTCAAACTTTATATCCAATTTTAAAAGATATTTAGAGTAAATTATATTCGATCATTATAAATTAAATTAGGGAATTTAATAAAGACATATTTGCTATTTAAGATTCTTTTCGATAGGGTTCTGCATAATTATTCTCTAACCAAAAGCCCATAAGTAAAACCACAATAAGAGAGAGTATTTCAAATTTTAAACCTCCAATAAAAAATGTAATGCCAATAAAAATCGTTGAAAGAATATATATCAAGGATACGTTGCTATGACTTAATCCCCCTTTAATCAATCTTTGATAAAGGTGCATATTATGAGCAATAAGTATATTTTCCCTATTAAAAAATCTCCTTAAAAGGCAAATTAATGGGTCAACTAAAATTGGACTTAATATCAATAACAAACCAATAGAAATATTTATATTATTTGTAGTTAATAAAATCCATATAATTACTCCACCAAGGAAGTTACTTCCAATATCTCCCATAAAAATTTTAGATGGCTGCCAATTCCAACATAAAAATCCTATCAACGAGCCAATTATTCCCCATATTGATTCTGATATTACAAATGTTGAGAAAAGACAAAATGTAAGAACCGAACCAGATAAAATTCCATCAATACCATCAATAAAATTGCAAAAATTAATTATTCCGGTGCATAAAAATACAAATAAAATCACGAAAAAAAACTCTATTTTAAAATCATTTATTGTGAGGATCAGTTCAAAGTAACTTGATTTGTATAATATAAAAAATGATGTAGATATCTGTATTAAAAATCTAAACCATTTACTAATTTTTAAAAAGTCATCTAAAAAGCCAACTAAAGATAGGGGAAATAAAAATAAAAAATTAACCTGATTAAAAAAATTGCTTAATAAGAGATTAGAAAGAATGAAAGCTAATCCGCCACCTCTAGGTTTAACTTCTATGTGTGAACTTCTTTGATTTGGTATATCAGGAATTATTTTTTTGAAAGGCTTTATCAAAAATTTGGTTAATAACCAACTTAATAAGATATTAAAAAATAGAATTAAAGATATTCTCAAGATTTGATATTAGAAAAATTTATAAATTTAATATTAGCAGTAAATAAATTTCTCCTACTATCTTAATAGTATATTTTATAAGGTATAAGTTCCCCCAATAATAAAGACTTTATAATAAGAAAATCTTAAAAATTAATTTTTTCAAAATTGTCAAATTAAAAAAAAAAACAAATCATTGATATTTCTTAGTGATGAATTACACGATTATATTATTGTCAAATGAAATGCAATATAAAGATCTTATCTGATCAATTCTTTCAATGTACTCGAGGATATACTCCTGTTTATCCAAAAAGCTTTTATGGGAGTATTGGTATTCTTTAGAGTTGTCAAAAATGGAATCTGTAATAAGAATGTAAGAACCTAGACATTCATTTAGTTTTTTTAAATATTTCAATAATTCTTCTTCAGAAATTTTATGGGAAAAATTCAAAAGAGTTACTATGATTAAACCTTTTCTGCATTTAACTTTGGTTTTTAAAAGGTCAAAAAATTCTATCTTGTTACTTGAAAAATGAAATTTATGATTTGCTTTTTTAATTGCCTTATTTAGTCTTTTATCGATATCAAATCCAAATTTATTAGATTCTTTGACATTTGCTTTATTTAGAATTTCGCCAAGACCACAACCAATATCAATATAAAAATCTGGTTTAATTCTATTAATAATTTGTAATGTTTTTATTTTATATTTTCTACAGTAGAGTGTACCGCTTAGATGCCATGGATATATATCAATTTTATAAAAAATTATTTTATATTTTAGCCTTTGAAATATACAAAGTATCCTATAAAAATAATGTTCTATATATTCATTCATAAAAATTTTTTTATATTTCTAATAAGCCTTATAATAAATTCAATTAATTTATTTTCTAATCTATATAAAAGATAATTATTTTCAAAATTTAATACTTCTTTTGGAGATAAAAAAAGATCATTATGTTTCTCTATAAAATTTATAAGATAATTCAATTTTTTATCATCTAATGTATTTACATGAATACACAACTGAGATATTAAAGGTAAGTAAGTGGGTAATGGCATTGATGAAAGTTGAGGAATAAATTTTATTCCATTTTTTCGATATGGGAATCTTGAAAACCCATCTGTAATTAATTCAAAGTTCAGTTTTCGTAATGCTTTTAAAGTTGTGTTATCAAATGAATGAGCTGGCGCCATGAATATGGGTTCCCATATTTCATTATTAACTAATATTTTTTTTCCCTTTTTAATTCTTTCATATTGTGTTTTATAATCTAGGCCTGCAAATTCAGATCTTTCGAAATTACCGAAAAGACCTTTATTATTCGAATCCATAATATGTTTATATCCGTGTTGAGCTATTAGATCCCCATTTGACTTCATTTCTTTAAGCTGTTTTAAGTAATCCTTATTTTCGGGGTGTTTTGAAATTGTTTTATCTTCACATTCTGGAATCACTCCTAATATTGAATTGATACTATATTTATTGATAATTTTTTTTAATTTATTAAATTTAACCCAATTCATTCTTGGATTTATATCATCAAATCTCATCAAGTAATATGTCATAATAATAAATTTTAAAGTTTTTTTTACTTAACTTTTAATAAATAGTATTTCGATATTTAAGGGATCATTAATTTGTAAAAATAACTTATAAATATAATTTATAAATAAGTTTATATGCTTTTAACATTCGTATCTGGGAATACTTACTCATAATTCTTTTTCTAGCTGAAAATGATTTTTCTTTTATTTGGGATTTATTTTTAATAATAAAATTAATTTTTTCTGCAAGATCTTTTGTAGATTCTTTTTTAGCTATCCATCCCGTTTTCCCAATGGTTTTTTTCAATGACCCCACATTAGTTGCTAAGTTAGGAATACCTGATGCCATAGTTTCCATTACTACAAGAGATGAACATTCAGATATAGAAGATATTATATTCAAATCAAAAGAATTCATAAGTTTATGAGAGTATTTTGTCTCTCCAAATAGAATAACCCATTCTTCTAAATTATTTTCTTTAATTTGATTCTTTAATGAAATATTTTTTTTATCAACATTTTTACCGATCATTATACATTTAAAATTTTTGTTTTTTTCCTTTACTAGTTTCAAAGAACTAAGAAGGATGTTATGACCCTTTATTGGATGATATCGAGCTATATGTCCAATCAGAAATGTACTACTTTTTATATTAAGCAACTTTCTTATTTTATGATAGTTTTTTTTTCTAGGCTGGAATTTATTTAGGCAAATTCCATTTTCTATAAGAATACTTTTCCTTTTTGAATATCCATATTTTTCATGATTACTCAAAGATTCTTTTGAACAATAAATAATTTTATTTGGAATTAAATTGCTTATTATGGACAAAAATTTTACTTGAATATTTCTTAAAATCGTATTATCAGATCTTATACAGTCATGATGAACACTCCATAGAATAATTTTTGTAAATGCAAACTTACCTAAAATGCTAGCGAGTAGATCTGAATGATATAAAAAAGAATGAATTATTTTGGGTTTTTTAATTAAAATTATTTTATAAAGTTTTATGAGTTTAAAAATGTCAAAAATATTTTTGTTTAAGTTACAATAGCTGACTTTTATTTCTTCATTTTCTATTTGTTTACTGTAGTAACCCCTTTCTGTAAGACAGATTATTTCTATTTTGTAAGATTTAAAATTTTTAACTACTTCATACATAATTTTCTCTGCACCCCCTAAATCAAGAGAGTTACAAATAAACAAAATATCCAAGGCATTTTTTTCTTTATTTACAATATTCATAAAAGTTATTTATTAAACTTTTTTATATCAATTATTTTTCGACTAATTTTTAGGACCTTATCACAGGAATTTAAAATACTATCTTTATGTGAAATAATTATTACTGTAATAGATCCCTGTAATGCCTTAAGAGATTTAATAAAGATTTCCTCTGCATTTTTGTCTAAAGCACTTGTAGGCTCATCCATTATTAATATCTTTGGATTTTTATAAAGTGCCCTAGCCAAAGCTAATCTTTGTCTTTCGCCTCCTGAAAATCTTGAACCTCTATCTAAAATATATTCATTTATTCCATTGGGAAGTTTATTTACAAATTTATAAGCATTTGCTTTAATTAAAGATTCTTTTACCTTATCGAGATTTATTTTTTTCTCTCCAAGTCCTATATTAGCAGCGATAGTATCATTAATCAGATATGATTCTTGAAAAACAATCCCCAATAATTCTCTCCAATTATTTAATTCTATATTTTTTAAATTATTATTTGAAATAAAGATATTACCTTTTGTGGGAATTATAAGACCTGTTATTAAATCCAAAAGAGTAGTTTTACCTGAACCTGACTTCCCACTTATTCCAATAAACTCATTTTTATTTATTGTAAAATTTAAATCTTTTATTATCCATTCTTCTGAATTAGGATATTTGTACCAAACGGATTTAAAAAAAATATTAGTCTCTTTAGAATTAATTTTTAATTTATTTTGCTTATTTTTTAATTTATATTTTTCAGCCCATATTTGATCTTCTTTAAATTTTTTTGGCCAAGATATCAATGCAGTAGCATCTAACAACCTCGTTTGGGTATTATAAATCCTTGGAGCAAGTCTTATAAATAAAGAAAGTGAAAGTATGATATCAGTATTAAATTGTCTGTATAAAAATATATAAGAAATTGCAATAAAAATAAATATCGCTGTTAAAATTTCTGTAACCTGTTTCGATTTATAACTTGCAGTCATTGATTTCTCATAATAATCAGCAAATTCTTTAAAAATTTTATTAGAGTCTTTCATAGCAATTTCTTCCTTTCCATTTGATCTTATGTATTTAAGATTATTAAAAATAGAAGAGGAAGATTTCCCAATATTTGAAGTAATTAATGAAAGATCTTTTCCAAGACGATGCGCCTTTTTTGAGTAAAATTTATATATTCTAAAAGCAATGAAAGCATAAAAAATTAATAATAAAAATGTGTTTTTTACAAGAAAGAGACAAATAATAAAATAAGTTGCACTTATAGAAAAGAAAATTATTGCAGAAAGGAAATACATGAAGCCAGTTGATATTTGTTCGCCTTCAGTGATAATTGTTTTTGAAATTTCTCCCTGATCAAGATTTATAAATTTTGGCCATTCTAATTCAAGTATTCTTTTAGTAATATCTTTTCTGATATTTCTTTCTAGCTTTGACTTGCAAATTACTAAATATTTATTTGATATGAAGAAAATAAAGGATGAAATTATGGAAAAAAATAGAAAAATAATTAACTCTTTAGCGAAATTAAAATCTCCATTATTAATACTTTCATTGATTTTGAGATACTCTAAATCTCTAATTATTTCTGAAAGAAAATATATTGCTATAGTTTCAGTAATAGCTCCTAATATTCCCGCTAATATTGCTATTAGTGAATCTTTTTTTGTATATTTTATAAAACTTAAGTAATTCGATATTAGCTCTTTAATCATTCTTTTTATGGTTTATTTTATATTTAACTAAGTTTCTTAAGCTTGTGTTTTAGATTGTCTTCATCCAAAATAGTTTTTAATCCTGCCATCAATATCCAAACTAATAAACTTACCCTACCGTCATAATAAGTTATATCACTTATATGACTTATCATGATAATAAGAAATGAAGTAATCCAAGCCTTATTAATAATTGATATAGAGTTTTTATTTTGAATAAAAATAATTTTCCACGTATTAACAAAAAGTAAAGAAACAAAGCCAGTTAATAATATTGCTAGTGGTATCCCATTGATTTGAGCTATTTCTAATATCATACTATGAGTATGTTGGGATCTCTCCACTCCTCCTCTAATTAAATAAAGAATTGGGAATGTAGACGCTCCCCATCCTAAAAGTGGTTTTTCAAGTACTAATTTAATTGCCTTCCCCCAAATATCTATTCTTGTAAATTTAAGTTTATCAAAATAATTAGTCTGAAATAATTTATTAAAAATCCCTGTAGGTAATAACTCTAAATCTGTAATTCCTAAAAAAGATGGTAGGACCCATTGTGAAAATAGAAAAAGTAAGAGTCCAACAAATAGTAAAAAAAATAAAAATTTAGTACTCAACATTAAAGATATAGAAATAATTATGCCTAAAAATGAGTTCCTAGATTTTGTTAAAAGTATGCAATAGAGGATTGTTATTGTTATCGAAAATAGGAAGCTAAATTTGATTTTACTTGATTTATAAGTCTCAAGGATTTGAAAAGAAAAAGGTAAAGTAGCTGATAACCAAAGCCCTGCATAATTAGGATTACTAAATAATCCTGCGGAACCTGTGTTCGTAATATTGATTTTTTTTAGATAGAACACTAATAGACCGTTTAAATATCTAAATGGGCCATTCACTTCAAACCATGTTTGCAAAATTATGGTAAATAATACTGGGATAACGCCAATAAAAAGAAATTTCGCAAAATTTTTTCTTTGAATCTCTGTTTTAAGATAATTTTGGAAACCATAAAATGCTAAAAAAAGAGGAATCCAATTAAAAACATTAAGCCATATAGCAGATGAACTCCATGAATTTGCTTTTAAAACTGTATAAATCTCATTATTATCTTGCGATATTGTATAAGTATAGATAGAACTTAAAACTATAATTATTGTGCATATAAAAAGTGTAAAAAACCAATTGTCTTTTTTAAAAACATTACTTTTTTCAGTAAAGCTTATTATAAGAGAAATTAAATAAAAGATTCCAGCAAAAAAGTTTGTTGTTGCTAGTAATAACGTTCCAATATAAAAACAATATTGCCCATACTTAATTAATTTTATGTTTGATTTATTTAAAATTGAAAGCATATTTTTATGTATTAGATTTATGATAATTATTAATAAAATTTGTGCATTACATTTAAAAATAATTTATTAGCCTTAAATTCTCTTGAAAAGATCTTCTGAAATTAAAATACATACTTGCGTTAATGCAACTTTAATTGTTGAGAAAGACAATGAGCCGATAATTGCTACAGATCCTTAGTTACATTATCACACCGCATATTTTGGTTCATGGGCAACAACTTATAAAATTCCAGCATTTCATTTAAATCTTCTTGAAAAAGCACCATATATATGGATATCTCATTTCCATCATGATCATTTAAATATGAGAGGTTTATTGAAATTAATAAAAAAAAGGAAGGAGAAGAAAATATTATTTAGTAATCAATATCAAAATATTATTGTTTATGATTTAAGTTAATAATAATACCTTCAAAAAGTTATATTAATTTGGATTAGGATATAAATATAGCTTCTTTCCCAATATTGAATACTGTTGGTTCTTGTTTAGTTATAAAGATTAAAAATAACTTAATAGTAAATTTAAATGATACTTTATGTGATCCTTCCAAGTATTTTCTCAAAAAAGAAATAATAAAAAGTAAAAATTCGCTTCTCCTTAAATTAGCTGGCTATTGAGATGCTGATATGATTAATATATTTAATGATAAAAATATTTTTATTGAACCAATCGGAGCTTCAAAACCAGCTCCTAGATTATTTTTTACCTTTCAAGCTAAGAAAATAAAATGCACTCATGCGACGCATTTTAGTTTTTTCATAAATATGTAAAGTCGGACTCATTATGGGCCAATAAATACATAACTCCAAGATCTGACTTGAAGATGGGGTGGGATAACAAAATAGGATACTTTGAAGAATTCTTATCAATTTTGATAAATGATAATGGCTTTCAAAAAATTCCTAGATCTTATCCATAAAAAATGATTTTGAAATTCTTGAACCTATACAATTTGGAGTGATAGGGATCAAGAATTAAAAAAAGAAGAACTTAAATTTGTTAAAGAATATTTTAGTAATATTGAAAAAAATATTTAAAGATTCATTCCTAATTAAGAGTTGATCAAAAATAGTAGAATCAGATATTAAATTATCAAAATTTAATAGATCGCAAAAATTTATCTTACATGCTCCTAGGAGTAGTCTTATTAAATCTATAAAGTTAAATATTTTTGATGATTTATTAATTGGAAATTGGCACGTTTAATAATTCCAGAAAATTACAATAATAATTATAGAAATTTACTTAAGATTCCTTCAAAATATCTTGATAATATGGGAATAAAAGATTCTTAGGAACTTAAAGAATTTCTATGGATTAATAGGAATTCTTTTGACAATAAATTTGTAAGAATAAAACAGAAGTTATGCAAAAATCAAGAGATTTACTTATTTCTAAATTAAGAGGTAAAAACAATATTCTTGGAAAACTAAAATAAATTTATCAGAGATTTTAAAATTAGCTGTAAATTTATGGAAGAATGATTTTCAAATTTAAAGAATTTTTTAATCATAAGAATAATTTATTTAATTAAGAATTTTTATTTTTAATTTTTACCATTACTAATTATTCTTATAGAGTAAATGTATCAGTTAAAATAATTTATTTTAGAACATTATTTGTTATTCAAAATAATCTTTATTTATTTTATCAAAAGAGTTCTTCCATTTTTTGAAAATAGATTTAGAGATAAAGTCGCCATTTGTTTTCCACTTTATTAAAAAAATTATTGATTTATAATCTTTAAAAAAAGTAAAAAATTTTAAGACACTTTTCAAATAACCCTTTTTAATAAAATGTCTTTTGTATTTATATAAAATAATGTAAAAATTAACAAAATTTCTATTCTCAAGTTCTTTTTTTATAAAATTAATAAAGAAATTAACTTCATTTAGATCTTTAGAGTTTAATGGATCTTTCATATTTGTATTATCTATTCTTATTAGATGAGAAATTTTGGCAATATGGGCATAAATTCTTTGCTCTATTCCAAAATCATCAAAAGAAATTCTTTCATTATGCTCTCTTATTAAAGTGCCAACATAATCTAAACAATTGATTCTAGCCACTTCATTGATTCTTAACCATAAATCATAATCTTGAGATTTTTTCATTACTTTTCTATAGTTTCCAATCTTAAGAACTAGTTCTTTTTGAAAAAAAGCAGAAGAATGTGAAAAAAATATTTTTTGAGATTTTAGATTTTCTATTAAATTTTTTTCATCAATTGGAACTTTTTTAAATCCAATATAATCTCCAGAATCTGAAATTAATTTTGATTGACAACCAATCAAAAAGAAATTGTTTTTTGTAGCAAAATCATATTGTCTTTTTAATCTTTCTGGTAATGCAATATCATCGCAATCAATTCTTGCTATCCATTTACCTTTAGCTACTTTCACTCCATAATTAAGGCTAGCAGTTAAACCTTTCTTCGATTGGTGAATTAATTTAATTCTTGGATCGATTTTGGAATATTTTTCTAATATTTTTTTTGTAGAGTCGTTTGAACCATCATTTATTATAAGAAATTCAAAATTACTAAAAGTTTGACTCAAAATACTTTCTATAGAATATTTGAGCCATTTCTCTCCATTATATACTGATAATAATACTGTAATTTCCATAATTATTCTTATGTATGATTTTATAAAATAAATTTAAAGGTAATTAATCTTTTAATTAAAATCAAAATTGGAAATAAATAAATGAAGTTTGTCTATTTATAAAAATTAAAGACAATGCCAAAGCAAAAGAAGGAATAATAATATTTATAATTTTAATATCTTTAATTCTTTTTAAATCAAATAATTCATTTATTTTTCCTAGACTAAGAGTAAATATTACAAATATAAAAACAAAAAGATAATAATTTTCTCTAAAACTTAGATTAAAACTATCAAATTTAAATAGTTTTAAAAATAAAATATTCGCTTGTGACCAAGTTGTACTCCTAAAATAAATCCAAGTAGACATTATTGAAAATAATGTCAAAAGCCAATATAAATTTTCGAGAATTTTATGTTCTATTCTATTTAAAATAGGTTTACTAATTCTGTGAAATAAAATAATGATGCCATTTAATAATCCCCAGATAGCGAATCTCCAAGACGCTCCGTGCCACATTCCCATTATTAGCCATGTCAAAATTATTGGCATTAATCCATAGAACTTATTTGATACATATCTTTTGAAATACTTATATAAATAATCAGATACCCAAGAAGATAGAGAAATATGCCACCGCCTCCAAAACTCTGTAGCAGATTTAGAATTATAAGGAAAATTAAAATTTTCTTTTATTGATAAACCAATCATCGTCGAAATCCCTATGGCCATATGAGAATATGCGCTGAAATCAAAGTATATTTGAAGACCAAAACCAAAAGTCATAGTCCATGAATCAAAAAAACCTAATAAACTCGGATCAGTATTAAATGCAATATCGTTAAATCTGGAGAATTCATCAGCTAAGCAAAGTTTTAAAAATAGTCCATAACAAATTCTATGGAAACCTTTATCTAAATTTGGTATTTTCTGATTTAGCAATAACTCAGAATTATTATCGAAGAAATTATTAGCTCTTAAAATTGGGCCTGCAACTAGTTGCGGAAAATAACATACGTACAATAAATAATCAGTAAATTTCGGGATTTTTTTAATATGCCCTTTAAACGAATCAATAGTAAATGATAAAGTTTGAAATGTATAAAAACTTATTCCGATTGGAAGAAAATTAGAATTAAAAGCTTCATTTTTAATAAAAAAGTAAGGATTTAGAATTTTTAAATTTATCAACTCATGGTATTTAAAAATTAATAAGAGGCCAATATTTATAAATAAACTTACTAATAGAATTAAAACTTTAAATTTATGAGAAATTACATTTTTCTCAATTAATATTTTTGAAAGAAAATAATCACTTATAGCGCTAATTAGTAATGGGATAATAAACCAAGGTACATCGAAAGCATAGAATATCAATGAAAAAATTAAAAGGAATATATTTGAAAGATTTATATTGTATTTCTTTAGCGTGATGTAAGAAATAAAAAAAACTGGAAGAAAAATAAAAAGCGAAGATAAAGAGTGGAAAAACATCTTAAGGTTTTAAAGAATTTGTTTCAAAATGATTTTTAATAATTAAAGAAAATTCTTCACTAAGTCGTAAATGACCTTTACCTGTAAAGTGCATGAAATCAATTTCATTTTCACTTTTTATTATATTTGTACTTAACTTATTACCCCATAATTCATCTTCTACAACAGACTCAAGATTGAAAAATAAACAATTATTTTTTAAACATATTTCTTTGATTTTCTTTTTGAAAGATTTATATTCTTTTGTATTGTAGGGGATCTTATTTATTTTATTTGAGTAAAGTAAAGGGGGAATATAGACAATAGTCTTTAAATTTTGTTTGTTTCTTGATACGAGGATTTTTTCATATGCTCTAATATTGGAAAAATAGGAAGATCTTTTTATCTTTCTTATGGAATTTGGCTTAATCATTAAGATAAAATTTCTAATTTTATATAGATCAGTTCTAAACCTTGTATTTAAATTCTGAAGTTTATTTAAAAATTCAAATCTTATTCTGATTTCTCTATTTAACTTTACTAAATTACCCTCAATTAAATCTGTTTTTTGGTTATTAAGTTTTTCATTATTACAAAATGAATTTTCAAAATTTTGGACTGACTTTCTTATAGAGTTTTCTCTAGTATCATCCAAGAAGGTTGGAATAATTAATATTGCTGGATTAGCTGAACATTTGATTAAAGAATCATGGATTTTGGAAAATTCTTTAAGCGAGGCGTTTGGCATCCAAAATGATCTAATTATGAGTTTATTTTTTTTAGAAAATGAATTTTCGTTTAATAAACTTACAAAGTCCAAGTCTTTGTTATGGAAATTATTAATTGATCCTGTTTGAGAATTACCTAAGAATAAAACACTTCTATCACTATCTAAATCTTTAAGAACATTTTTAATGCAACTTTTATTTTTAGCTTTTAATCTACAATTAAATTTATTGCTAATTGCTGTGGCATTTAAGAACCCATCTTTTGAGTCGTTTTTAAATATTAAATTTAGATTTTTATAAGTTATCAAAACTATAAAAGCAGTAACTAAAATAATTAAAAATTCCGGAATTTTAAAGTAATGTTTCAAAATTTTGTATTTCATATATATTAAAATTTTAAAAATTTTTTAATTTGAAAATTACCATTTTTAAGATTTAATTATTCCATCACCAATTTTCCAAAAATTTAAATTTGTATTTTTTATTTCTTTTAGATCCACAATTGAGCGTATATCAAAAAACCAACAACGCTTTCTAATTATTTTTTCTACAGTTTTCCAATTTATCTTTTTATAAATTCCCCATTCCGTAAGAATTAAAATCTCATATACATTTACAAAGGATTTATTAAGATTATTTTCTTTAATCCCTGCACCCTTATAAGTATTTGAGTCTTGAATATTTTTTAGTTTTCTAAGTTTAATTGCTAATTCAGAAAATATCTGATCTTCGGAAACTTTTGGATCATGAATTATTAAATTGGCACCCTCCTCTAAAAGATTCTTTGAAATATCTATAGCAGCTGATTGTATAGTATCGTTAGTATTGGCTTTGAATGCAAAACCCAATATTGTAATTGATTTCCCCCTTAATGTTCCAAAGAGGTTATGAACAATTAGTTTAGATATTCTAAGCTTTTGCCACTCATTAAGCTTAATGACACAATTCCAATATTCCGCTACCTCTGAAAGTACGAAATGAATTGAAAGACATACTAAATTTGAAATATCTTTTTTAAAACAACTACCTCTGAATCCAAGACAGGCACTTAAAAAGTCTGCTCCTATTCGTTGATCTGTGCCTATAGCATTAACAACCTCTCCCATATTTCCCCCAGTACTCTTGCAAAATTCAGCAATTGAATTGATTGAACTTATTCTTTGAGCTAAAAAAGCATTTGCTGTTAATTTAGACAACTCAATACTCCATAAATTAGTCTTTATAATTTTTTGATTCGGAATCCATTTTAGAATAATATTTTCTAGAGCTTCTATCGGTTTTTTTTCCTCTACACCTATTAAAACTCTATCAGGTTTATTAAAGTCATTTATCGCTGGCCCCTCTGATAAAAATTCTGGATTAGATAGGACGGAAAAAGTTTTATGATTTTTCTCAACTAAATTTGAAGAATTAAGAATTGTTTTTATCGATTCAGCTGTTCTAACAGGTAAAGTACTTTTTTCTATTACAAATGTATGTCCTTTAGAGTAAGAGGAGACCTGTCTTGCACATGATTCAACCCATTTTAAATCACTAGCCTGGCCCACACCAAAGCCTTTGTTTTTTTTAGAAGTATTAACACATAAAAAAATCATATCTGAATTGATTATTGTCTCATTTACATTTGATGAAAAATATAAATTTTTATTTCTTACCCTCAAAATTATTTCTTCTAAACCCGTTTCGAAAAAAGGTAAATTTTTTATGCTTGGGGAATTCCATTGCTTTATATTGTCTCTATTACTATCATCGACAGTAATCTGAAGGTTGGGGCAATGATCTGCAATTACGGCCATTGTGGGCCCTCCAACATATCCAGCTCCTCCTTTAACTAAATTAACTGAAGGCTGAAAATTCCACATTTCAATCCATAAACATATTTGAATATCCTACATTATCAAAAGAATATTATGAATAATTCAAAAAATCAAAATTATAACTTTTAAAATTTTTCAATTAAATTAATTTTATTTAAATATTTTCAAGTACTTTTAGTAAATACGTGTTTTTGTTGATTATTTTAAATTTAAATTTATAATCCATATAATAAGATAATAATTTTTATATGTCTAATTAAATATGCTAGGAGTTCGAAAAAAAATACTTTTAAATGATTACTTAAGAGCATTTTTCTCTTTTAGTAATTTAAAAATTAATTTATACATAATATTTTTTGCGATTATTTCTTTTATCTCATCATTATTAGATATAAGTTTAATTTATTATATTTCAAATATAGTTTTTTCATTAACCCAAGATAAACCTGTTACCAAAGATATACTTTATTTTAAGTTAACTTTCGATTATACAAATATCAATGTATATTTATACTTTTTTATTTTATGTTTATTAGCTTATACTACTAAAGTCTGTCTGAATTATTATAATTATCAACTTGGGGCAATCTTTAGTAATTCACTTACTGGTAAATTTTTAAAGGCATTTTCAAATGTTTCATATGAGTATTATATAAATCAAAAACAATCAGAATTTATTAATAATTATATTGAAGATATAAATAAGTCAACAGGGTGTTTAAATGCAACACTTAGTTGTATTTCTTATTTTATAAATTTTTTAATTTATATTTCTTTTGTTTTTATTACAGTGCCTATAAAATTATCATTTCTTATTTTAATATTTGCAGTTTTAAATTATGTAATTATCAATAATATAATTGGAAAAAAAATAATAAGAATCGGTAAAAAAATGAATTCTAATAATCCAATAAGAGTACAAAAATTAATGGATTTTTATTCCTTATTTAAAGAAATAAAAGTTTTCAATATAAGTAATATATTATTGAAAAGTGTATTGAAAGTGGATACCAAATATAAATCTTTTGAAGCTAAAGCGCCATTTTTAATTTCATTACCATCAACAACTATTATTCACTTATTTTATTTGTTGTCAGTTTCTTTTATTTTCTTTCAATCACAAATTAAATTATTTGATATTTATTTAAACTCATTAGTTGCTTTAGGGCTGATTTTGCAAAGAACTATTCCAATTCTTAATTTGATAGTTAGTTCATTAAGTACAATCAAATTGAAATCATTATTTCTTATTAAAATTTATAAGCAATATGATCAAATGTTAACTAATTCTAGAGATTATAAACTTCTTCAATTTTATTCAAATTATAAAAAAAATACTTATAAATTTGAAAAGGAAAATTATATCATCTCTTTAAGAGATATTAATTATAAACATCAAAACTCAAGAATTAAACTTTACAAAAATAATTTAAATTTTGATATTTTACCCAAATCAAATTATCTAATACAAGGACCATCTGGCTCAGGGAAGTCAACACTTATTGATTTAATTTTGGGGCTAAGGAAACCTAGTAATGGAAATCTTTATTTTAATAATATTTATAAATCGCTTTCTGATTTAATTTGTTATGTACCTCAGGAAACTTTTTGTATTGATGATACTTTTTTAAAAAATCTAACTTTATTTGATGCTATTTCTTTGTCTAAAACTAAATTAAAAAATATTAAAGATATTCTTGAGTGTGTACTATTAAATGAATTAGTAGATAATTTCCCTAATGGAATTTTGCAAAAAATAGGTTACGGAGGTATTAAGCTTAGTGGAGGACAATTGCAGAGATTATCAATAGCTAGAGCTTTATATAGAAAGGCTCCAATACTTTTGATGGATGAGCCTACCAGTTCTCTTGATGAAGAAAATTCAAAATGTTTAATGAATAATTTACTAAGTTATGCATTTAAAAATTCAATGTCATTGGTTGTTGTTTCACATGATTCATCAATAGCTCATCTCTTTTGTAATCAAATAAAACTTTGAATTCATTCTGTGCAATTTTTATGTCTAATTATTCCTCCCTTTTAAAGGTTAATTATTGTATTTAAATATTTTTACTTTGATATGATTTGTTCAATAGCAATTTTGAGTAAATGAAAAAGAAATTCCTTTATATATTATCTCCAAGTTATGCTTCTTATATTCAATGGAGGCCAATTCTTAAAAATATATGTCATAGAGGGGATGTTATAGATATTCTTCTTCCTAAACCATTATCTTACAGAAGCATGATTCCTAAACTAAGAGAGATATTTCAGGAAATTAATTGCAATTATGTCTATATTTACGAAAACCCTTTACTAACTTTTTCAATTAGTAGAAAACAATTGAATAAATTTGAAAAGATAATTAGTACTCCCAAATTTAATTTTTTTTTGAAGATAAGATCCTTATTTTCAAGGTTGGAAGCGAAACTTAGAATAAATTTAGTGAATCATCTATATGGAGATTTTATCAGGAGATTATGTTCTATAAAAATTATTCAGAAATTATATAAAAATTTGATATTTAAATATGATTGGGATTATATTTTGTATGATATTGGCGAAGAAAAAAAGATATATACTTTTAACTTTTTGCCTCTTTTATACTCACTACCTAGGTATTCTCTTTATCACGGGTTAGATATAAATATAACGCATCAAAATCAAATGAAATCATGGGTTGATACATCTAAACTTAATATCTTGGATTACACGGGTAAGAATAAATCTTTTTATAAGAAAGTTTTTAATATAAATGATGTTAATTATAAAATTATTGGTATACCAAAGCATAATCTTGAATCGGGAGTAGAAGTAAATACTATTTCCTTAAAAGAAAAAATTTTAAAAGAAAATAATTTGCCCGCGGAAGTGAAAATTTTAACTTTAGCTTCGAGGCCTGAAGATTATATAAATTTTTGTAGCCCTAATTCAAGGAAAGTTTATTTGCAAACCATTGGCAATTTTCTAAATAATAATTCTAATTATCATTTGTTAATTAAAAGTCATCCTAAAGAGCAAAATAAATCAAAGAATTATTGGTCTAATCAATTAAATTTATTAAATAATTCAAATAAATTTAGCTTAACAAATTTAGATATGATAGATCTTGCTTCTATAAGTCATTTTGGTTTTTGCTTTTATTCAAGCTCATGTGTTGATTTTGCTTTTAAGGGAAAACCAATGATAGAGATGACATCGTTGAATGATACTTTATTGGGTAATTTGTCATCAGCATTTGATCAAGAGGGAAATACTCTAACCGGATTCTCCTCAAATCAATTAGCCATAAATATTAATAATGAAAATAGCTTATGTGATTTGCTGAGGGATATTGAAAAGTCTTATTATGAAATGAGGGACAAAGTTATGAAGGGCTATCAAGATTGTTTCGGGATTAAAAATTATGATTCAACACTTTTTAGTGATTTATTAGATAAAGAACATATCAGAAAACGCTAATTTGTTTTTCAACAATTGCATAACAAGAATATTAATAAGTTTTGAATCTTTATTGATAAAAATTAAATTAAATTTATTAGTCATCAATAAAATGAGGGCTACTTGGAAAACTAATCAGCAGTTTGGAATAATTCAAAGTATTCTTCATTTCTGATCTAGGACAATTATTAAAGATTTCTAACGTGTGTAACGGTTGCCAAATTGGCCTAAGATAAATATTTGCCAATTTACATTGAGATAAAAGGTTGTTTCTAAATTCATAGAGTTCAGAAACTTTTTTCGGATTTATTTGAATAGTATTGAGCCAATAATTTGAATTATCTTTATCTTTTTCCTTGATAAAACTAAATGGATATTTATTGTGAAAATACTGATGGTATCGATTGGCAAGTTTTCTTTTCTTCTCAATTATTGTCTCAAAAAAATCTAGTTGACTATAACCCAAGGCAGCATTAATGCTTGGTAAACGATCATTCCAAGCTATTTGGTCATGTTTTAATTCGTATTGGTCATTTACCTTAGCAGTTGTAGACAAATGCTTTGATTTTGTTGCTAAATCTTTGGAATTTGTAATTAGAATTCCACCTCCACCACAAGTTACGATTTTATTACCATTAAAACTTATAACCCCGACATCTCCTATTAATCCGCAATGAGTTTTATTTGCATAACTTCCAAGAGATTCAGCAGCATCCTCAACAATTTTGAGATTCCATTTCCTAGCTATTTTTGTTATTTCAAAAATGTCAGCAGGAATCCCAAATAAATGTACTGGCATTATTGCTCTGATTACTCTATTTGTATTTTTATTTATTGCGATCCCATTCTTCATTAAAATGTTTTTCTTCAAATAATTATCAAGTTTTTTAGGGCATAAACCAAAGGTTCTTGTCTCAATATCCACGAAATGTGGAATAGCGCCTAAATGCGCAATACAATTTGCTGTCGCTACAAAAGTTAAGGATGGCAGAATCACTTCTTCATCAGGCTTTACTCCGCAAACGTGTAATGCCATTCTTAAACCATCAGTACCATTACTAACAGCAACTGCATATTTGGCTTTTGTGATTTGACATATCTTTTTCTCAAATTTCTCTACCCATTCCCCTCGAGTACTAACCCAGCTAGAGTCAATACATTTGGATACTATAGATATTGCATCAGTTTTTTTTAAATATGGTTCATGTAGAGGTAGTGATATTAGGCTATTAGAGGTGCCAGTAACTTTGCGAATATCTTTAATTATTGAGTCAAAATTTTTCATTTATAAAAAATTTTTTGTAAATTTATAATATTGTAAATTCTCCTTTTTTGAAAACCAATTAATTGTTTCTTTAAGGCCTTTTTTAAAGCCATCAATGCCTGAATAATTTGGTTGCCATAATGTTTTTTCTTTCAATTTCTCATTACATCCAAACAAACGGCTTAATTCTGATAGCTTAGGTCTAACTTTTGTTGAATCTTCCTTTATTTCAATATCTGTGTTCATCAATTCTGATATTAATTTGGCTGTCTCGCGTATACTGATTTCAAAGTTGCTTGCAGCGTTAATAACTTCTCCAAAAATATTCTGTGCTTGAGAAACAGCATAGAATGCTTCGCAAGTATCATTTACAAAATTAAAATCTCTTGTAGGATCTAAATTACCTAACTTTAAATACTTATTACCATTTGATATTTGGGAAATTATCGTTGGTATTACTGCTCTTGTACTTTGTCGAGGACCATAAGTGTTAAATGGTCTTAGTATGCTAACTGGAGTTGAAAAGCTTCTCCAAAAGCTGAGTGCTAATTGATCAGCCGCAATTTTTGATGCAGCATATGGAGATTGACCTACTAGTGGATGGTTTTCTTTAATTGGAACATACTGAGCAGATCCATATGTCTCAGAGGTCGAGGTATGTACTAAATGATCTACTTTTAAGTTTTTTGTAGCATTTAAAACATTTAAAGTGCCTTTTACATTAGTGTCAATATAACTTGATGGAACTTTGTAACTATATGGGATAGAAATTAGAGAAGCTAAATGAAAGATTACATTAACCCCTTTAACTGCCTCATATACTGAGTCTGGGTCTCTTATATCTCCAAAGATAATTTCAATATTATCAAGTTTTTCTTTTGGTAAAGTATCTAACCAACCTTTAGTTCCTAAAGAGTTGTAAAGACAAAATGCTCTCACGTTAAAATTCTTTGATAATAATAATTCGACAAGATGGGAACCTATAAAGCCATCTGCTCCAGTTACTAGTGCAGTAATCAAAATATCCTAAAATTAATGAGTAGTAGAGTTTATAATACCTTGATTCCGCACTTTTTTTAGAGTTTCAGGCCTGCCAATATCAATCCAATATTCGACGATAGGGCAAACATTAACATTGAAATTTTTATGCTTGGCTTCCCAAAATAATTCAGGCATGTCAATTTGCGTATTCTTATTTACTATTCTATTAATTAATTCTTGATCTATAACATATAATCCAGCATTTATTAAGTGCGAAATTACTGGCTTTTCTTCGAAGGATTGCAGAATAGTCCCGTTTGTTTTAACTACACCAAATGGTAATTTAGTCTCATGTTCTATAACAGCCATTGTGGCATTCGAATTTAAACTTAAGTGAAAATCTAATAGATCTCTTAAATTAAACTTGGTTATTATATCTCCATTGATCACGATAACTGGTAATTTATTAGTTTTTGGAAGCAAAGATAATGATCCACCAGTTCCTAGAGGCTTTTTTTCAATAAGATATTGAATTTTAACTCCAAATTGACTCCCATCTTTAAAATAATCAATTATTTGTTCTTTTAAATAATTTACAGAAATAAAAATTGATTCAAAACCATTTAATTTTGCTTGCTCAATTATTGCATGAAGAATGGGCTTACTCCCACTTAAAGACAACATTGGCTTTGGACAATTTTTTGTATAGGGTAAAAGTCTTGATCCTAGCCCGCCTGCCATAATTACCAATGGGTTCTTCATCTTTGTTGATACGGAAAAATTTGAATAAGTTAATATGTCTATTGGTTGGTTATCTTTATTAATTACTGGTATTGCATTTAATCCATTGGAAAACATTTTTTCTTTTGCTTCTTTACCTACTTGATATTCAGTTATTTTGTGAAAATTTTTATTAAAGATCTCTTTGATGCTATCACTTAATTTATATCCCTTAAGCAAGCTTCTTCTTATATCACCATCATTAATTACTCCTCTCAATACTTTATTATCATCGACTATTAAAGCTAATTGAGTTCCTGACAGATTTATTGCTTTAATAGCTTCCAAAATACTTGCATCTTGATTAATAAGTGACTCTTTAAACTTCTCTCTATTCATCATTTGTTATTATTAGTAACTCTAAAATTTCAACTTTAACTTATTTCGTGGATTATTTAAGAACTATTAAATAATTTTTCAAAAATAAATAATTTTAGTATCTTAAAATCTAATGCTTTTTTGTCTTCTTAGGAAATAAGTTTTTATTTCTCTAAAAAAGAAAAATCATTATATTTAAAGTATTGTGATCCAAAAAATTGACTACTAAAAAATCTAATCCAAAGTTTTATTAAAATAGTCTATAGTTATAAATCTGCAAGAATTAGTAAGCTTTTCTTATTAATAAAATATTCAAACAGGCTTTGTTGGGGAGTAAACTTTTCATATGTTATATTTTTGATGATTATCTTTACTTAAATGCCTAAAGTAAAAGAGGATATATTAAAAAAGACTTTATTTATTCCATTAGAAATTATTGATAGAGAGATCGACGGAGGTTGCCTACTTGCTTTGGAGGCGGTTAAGAGAGGATGGAAAGTAATAATTGGTTCTCAAAGAGAAATAACAAAATCCATTGAATCTAACGAAATTGGCGTTTACTTTCTCAAGAGCATAACTCCTGGTCAAATTAATTTACAAAAGAGAATTTTGAATTCAGGTAGTTTAATATTTTGCCAAGATGCTGAAGGATTGCTTCAAAGGCCTGGCAAAAGCAGATTAAGATTTTCTGAGGAATCCTTATCATGTACTCAAAAAGTTTTTTTCTGGGGAAACCAACAAAAAGCTGATTTTATAAATACTTTCGGTAATAAATATGAATCTATTTGCTTGGTTACGGGTAGCCCAAGAGCTGATCATTGGGAGTTAATTAGTCGTCTCAATGATAAGCATAAAATATGTTCTGAAAATAAATTTATTCTCATAGCAACAAGTTTTGGGAATGAAAATCATGCTTTAGGTCAAGCTGGGCAATATAATCTGTCTGCTGATGAAGCAGGATTAAAATATGGAGCCAATACAGTAGAAAACTTTAATAAATATTTCCAAGACATGTATAAATTAGGTTTCTTTCTTATTCCTAATTATCAGAAATTAATTAAAGATTTAAGTCAGAAATTCCCAGATGAAAATTTTATATTGAGACCACACCCCAGTGAAAATCCAGATGTTTGGAAAGATATAATAAGTCCTCTTCCAAACGTCGTTCTAAGAAATGATGGTTCTATAATAGATTGGCTTAATAAATCTAAAGTTTTAATCCATAATGGAAGTACATGCGCCTTTCAAGCCAATATTTTAAAAATTCCTGTTATTTCTCTTATCCCGGAATTGCCAGATTCCATAAAAGATTATGATATCGAATATGCAAGAAAGGCTTCTTTTGTATATTCCAATATCCCCGAATTGCTTAAAGATTTAGATGATTTCTTGAAAGGTAAAATTAATCTTTTACCAGTAAATTTTGATTATCTTGACAAATTAATTTTTTCAAGAAATACAGTTGATTCTTCTAAAAGAATAATGGAAGTTATTGATGAGGTATATAAGAATAATAAAAAAGTTAAAAGAGTAAGAAATTTGAGAAATTTTGATTATAAAATCAATCAATTTAAAAGAAATATATTATTGCTCTTATCATTTTTACCTTTTTGGAGTAAATTTGCTCCCCAAAAATATAAGCATTTTTCTTTAAAAACTTATTTATACTACAAAAATAGAAAGCAACCTAAACAATCATTAATTGAATTTAAAGATAGAATAAACTACTTAAAAAAGATATCTTCTTTTAAAAAAGATCTTCAAGTGAAGCCATATAAAAAAAATGTTTTCGAAATTTTTTAGTTATTGAAATTTAAGTTTTTCTATGTTTGAAAAATTTATACCGTAAAGTCCTATTAATCGAAACTTCTTATTATGCAATAATAGCAAGAAGTTAATCATCCATGGCGCTAATTCTGTAATGTTTAAAAAATTTTTCTCAAGATTTTTTAACAAAATCCTGTGGGAACTATCACCTTTATTTTCAAAAATTTTGTTTTTATCACATCGAAGATTTTATAAAAATCCAATTTTAAAAAACAAACTAACAAATGATATAAAAATATATAAAGATAATTTTATCAATTCTGTATCATCAGAAAATTATCAGACATTTAATAATAAAACTTGTTTAGATTTTCCACCTGATATTGAGTTTATCAAGCAGATTGCTTTTGATCTTCATAATGTATTAAAAAATAAAAAAAATTCTTATGTTCATGGCTTCATCTTAAATTCTTACTTAAAAAGATATATCTCAAATAATGAAAATTCCCTAAATCCGCTAAATATAATTGATATCGGAACTGCAAAAGGATTTTCAACATTATGCTTTGCAAATGTTTTAGATTCGTTAAAGATTGAAGGAAAAATATTCACATTTGATGCGATACCTAATAGATCAGATTTTTATTGGAATACTCCCTCGGATGTTTTAAGTGGTAAAATATCTAGGAAGAATTTATTGAATCCTTGGAGAGAATTATTAGATAAATATGTAGTATTTGTTTCAACAGCTACTTTCCATTCTCTCGAAATAATTGATATTCCTATTATTCATTTTGCATTTATAGATGGTAGTCATGACTTTCATGATGTTAATTTCGAAATAAAATATATTATTAAAAGATTAAATAAAAATGCTATTCTAATTTTTGATGATTATGATCAAGAACTCTTTCCTGGAGTGGTTAAGGCATGCGATTATCTTAAATTTTTAGACTTACATTCAAGTTGCGAATTTATAAAAATACAAAATAATCGTAAACTAGCGATTTTTACTTTTGGAAATGCATAAATTTATATTTAAAAAAACTAAAAACGGAATAATCTGATTAGTCTGAAAAATTAAAAAAAATAATCTAATAGATGTCTTAAAAGTTTAGGAAATTTTCAATTCAATTCAATAAATTTAAATTCTGAATTTGAATATTAAAATCAAAAATTAATTTAATTAGTCACCCATAAATAATATTAATTTAAGGAAGAATGAAAATTTTTCCTGAATATTTTTTATCATTAAATTAAAACAATCTAGTTATTCTTTCTTTTTGTCAAAAAATAGTTGTTAATATGAATTTATTCTTTAGCTTTATATGCCTAGAATTGCCATTATTGGTTCAGGATTTAGAGGCATTTTTGATGCGCTAATACTTTCTAAAAATAAGAAAAATAAAATAACTTTATACGAAAAATCCAAATTTTTTGGTGGAATTTCAAGATCTCAAAATATTTTTGGATTTAATGTGGATATGGGAGTACATATGTTTGACTCTGTCCAAAAAGAACTTTATGACATAGTATGCGATGTTATGGATGGTAATATGCATACTATTGATTTTATTTCGCAAAGCGCATACAAAAATAATATTACTGACGGTTATTCTCTCCCAGATCTTAGCTCTGAATCTAAATTAATAAAGGAAAAAATTACAAATGAAGTAATTTCTTTAGGAGTTGACCCAAGATTATCCAAAGAAAAAATCTTAAATTCTGATACATTATCTGAATTGCTATGTAATAGATATGGAAATACTGCTGGAGGTATATTTTCGGAAATATTCCAAAAAGTTTATAGTATTTCTTCTGATGTATGTGACTGCAATGCTTTAAATAAGACTTCACTCGGTAGACTTAAGCATCTTGATGATGCAGAAATGAAAGTCCTGAAAAGAAATAAATATTTAGATACTATTCTTGCCGCTCGAAGAAAGTCAATTGGAATTGTAGATGATTATGTATCAGGATATCCAAGTGATGGAAAAGGTATGGGAGGTTTTTGTGATAGAGTTTTAGAATTATTAATCAATAGAAATGTTGAAATTAAGTTAGGGAATGAAATTAAAACTGAAGTAAGTAATGAAAAAATTAGAGTACTTGAAAAAGAAAATAAAAGTAGCCAAGAATTTGATCATTTGATCTGGGCTGCAGATCGACTTAATCCATTACTCAATGATTTAGAAATAAGTATTAATCTTGATGAATATTTTTACCAAACCCCTATGATATTTGCAGTTTTAGTTACGGATCATAAGGATGTAAAAGATTTTACTTATATGCAAAATTTTTCTCAGAACGGAATTACTTATAGAACCTCTGCTGCGGGAATTTATAGTAAACAAATATCTCCAGACAAAAGAAGTTTTTTAACGGCTGAATGTCCTTGTACAATTGATCAGTTTAGCTGCCTAGATGAAAGCATCCTCATTGATAAGATTTGGAACGAAGTGAAAAGTTTAAAGATTGTATCTAAAAATGCTGAATTACATAACTACAAATTAATTAAGGTGGAGAAGTCTTTTCAGGTCCCACTAAAGGGATTTTCTAAAAAATATGATATCGTTTCAAAGCAATTAGAGCATTTTAAGAAACTTATTTCCGTTCATTCATTAAAACTTTTTTTTAGAAGAGAGCTTTATCAAGAAAGTAAAGAATTAACCAGAGTATTTAATTAATAATGATTTGGGAAGAAATATTTAACTCTAGAACTTGGGGTAGATATCCACCCGAAGAATTAGTAAGAGTAGTAACTAAATTTGTCAAAAAACGTAATCAAGAAAAATTGGCTTGTATTGAAATTGGATCAGGACCAGGAGCAAACGCGCTTTTATTATCAGATTTATTTGAAACTTATGCAGCAATAGATATTTCTGAGACTGCGATTAAATTACTTTCTCAAAGAATTCAAGAAAAAAAAATAAGTAAGGAACTAAAAGTCGGTTGTATAAGTTCTTTACCCTGGCCAGATAGTAAGTTTGATTTTATTTGTGATAATTTTTCGATATATGCAAACAAGATGTCAATAATAAATTCATGTCTTCAAGAAATAAAAAGAGTTATGAAGGATGAGGCAATTTTTTATTCAAGAGTTTGGAGTAAAAATTGTCCTGGCCTTGAAAGTGGCGATTTGATTGAAAAAAACACATATGATAATTTAAAAGTCGGCCCTTGCGCAGGCTATGGGATTTCACATTTTTTTGATTTAGAAGAAATCCTAAATGTATATGGAAATCTTTTTAAGATTCAATCAATTAAAAGAATAAATAATTGTTTGATTTCAGTTGATGGTGAAAATCAAGAAGAAATTGAAGAATTTATTGTAATTTCCGGGCTCAAATGAGAAGTATTACTTTTGTTAGTACATCTAGGTCAGATTTTGCCACAATTTCAGCAATTATAGAGCTCAGCAAATTAGAAGAAAAAGCTAAAATAAATCTTTTGATTTGCAAAGATGTGGCTTCAAAAATTACCAAACGTAATTTTAATATTGTAGAAATGAATACTTCTATAAATGTTTGCAAAGCAAATAAGCATCAACTTCAGAAAGAAATCTCAACTGAATTGACAAAACTTTCAAGAAATCCTCAAAAAACTATCATTTTTCTTGTAGGGGACAGATGGGAAACTCTATATATTGCTTACGAGTGCTTATTGTTGAATTTGCCCGTTGTCCATCATTCTGGTGGTGACATAACAAATGGAGCATTTGATAATCAAATAAGAGATGCAATAACCTCATTAAGTGATTATCATTTAACCTCTAATGAATTGCATACAAAAAGACTGATTAAGCTTGGTGAAGAAAAAAATAAAGTGCAAACTGTTGGAGAACCAGGGTTATTAAAGTTAAAAAAAGAAATACAAAGAAATAACGAATTTAATAATATCTATGAGATTGAAAAACCATTTGTTTTGGCATGTTTTCATTCATCAACACTTGATGTTATCTCTTATGAAGAACAAGCATCAAAAATTATAGATATTTTAGATAAGATTAATCTTAATATAATTCTGACTTATCCAAATATGGATCCAGGGGGATATCTAATACATCAAAAATTAAAAAATTATGCACTGAATAAAAAAAATATAACTTATATCGAAAAATTGGGTCATACCTATTTTAGCTATCTCATACATAGTTTATGCGTCATAGGAAACTCATCTAGTGGGATCTTAGAAGCTAATATGGCTTCTAAAATATCAATAAATGTTGGAAGTAGACAACATGGAAGATTGAAGAGCAATTCAATTATTGATATAGCTTACTCAGATAAAGAATTTTCAAAATCATTCAAAGGAATTGAAGAACGATATAAAGAACTCTCGAAGGAAGATTTTACTTCTCCTTATTTTGATGAAAAAAGTATTGATTTAATTGAAAATTTTTTGATAAAAATTTGCAAAATAAATAATATCAAAAAGATCAAAGTAAAAAGTTTCTAAATAAATGGCCAAATTTACAGTTATTGATAAAGAAGATTTATGGAATAAATCACTAGATTTAGTTGAATTTGCTGATCCTTGTCATGGTTTTTTATTTCACAAGGCTTATAAATCGCATCAGAATGGTAGCAGTATAAAACTGTTAGAGTACAGACATAATGACCAATATGTTCTATATCCTTTAATTATTTTCGATATTCCGAAAGAAATCTCCAATGAAAATTATAAATATGCAACCTCAGCTTATGGCTTTTCTGGGCATTTAATAAAGGGATCCAAAGAATTTATTGACAGTGCTTTTAAACATATTGATCAATGGATTATACAAGAAAAAATCTGTGCGGAGTTCATTCGATTTTCTCCTTTTTTAAACTGGGAATTAGAAAGATTAGAGAAATTTAACTATCATATTGTAAAAAATAGAATTTTAGCTATTTGGGATAAATCTAAAGCATGTTTGAATCCAGATACTAAAGAATTCGAATGCAATATGTCAAAAAGAGCAAAGAAATCCGGAGCTTTATTTAGAGAAATAAATGAAAATGAAATGGAATTATTTCAGGATTTATATAATCAGACAATGCTATTAAATAATGCAAATCAGTTCTTTTTTTATTCAAAAGATTATTTTGAAAGTCTTTGTCAAAAAGGTTCCTCACATGAAAATTATCTATATGGCGTTTTCGATGATCAGAAATTAATTTCTGCAGCATGGTTTATAGTTTTCAAAGATATAGCTGTTTACCATTTAGGTTGTAATAATAGAAATATACCTGGTGTTTCAAACTTAGTACTCAGAGAGGGTATAAAAGATTTAGTTATGAATAAGCATGTTTCAAAAATAAACCTTACGGGTGGTAGATCTGCAGATAAAAAAGATAGTCTTTTAAAGTTTAAATTAAGTATTTCAAATTTCAAAAAGGATTTTTTTATAGGCAAAAGAACAATGATGCCATTTATTTTTAAAGAGCTTACATTAAAATATAATAATTTAAATCAAGGAAAATTTTCTAATAAATTTATACCTTGGAGTTGATATATGCCTAAAGTTATTGCTGAAATTGGAGTAAATCATAATAACTCAGAAGAAGTTCTTATAAAGCTAATTTATGGTGCTAAAGAGGCTGGAGCTGACTATGTTAAATTTCAAAGATTTGTTTCTTCTGAAGAAATTTCTATAAAAGCTGACCTTGCTAATTATCAAAAGAAAGGGAATTCAAGTTATGTCAATCAGCTTGAGATGGCAAAAGCTTTAGAAATTTCAGACGAATTATTATCATTAGGAATCGAAACGTGTAAGAGAATAGATATCAAACCGTTATGCTCCCCTTTTGAGTTGAAAAGCATTAAATTTATAAAAAAAATATTGCAAATGAATGAAGTAAAAGTACCTTCTCCGGAGATCACTAATATTCCATATTTAGAAGAAATTGCAAAAAATTTTAAATATATTTTTTTGTCTACTGGAGCAAGTTTCCTTTGGGAAATTGGATTTGCGATTCAAACAATATATAAAATTTCTCCAACCGCTAAAATTACCCTATTACATTGTGTTTCTGAATATCCTGCTCCAATTAATTCTCTTAATTTAGCAGCAATGAAAACTTTAAATAACGCGTTTAAATTACCAGTAGGTTTTTCAGATCATAGTGAAGGATATATTGGTTCAATTGCAGCTTTAACTCTCGGAGCAGAATTTATTGAAAAACATATTACTTTAGATAAAAATATGGATGGCCCGGACCATCGGGCATCTGCTTCATTAGATGATTTAAAAAAGATTTGTGATTATTCAAAAATCGTGGACGACATTATAGGTAATGGAAAAAAAATTCCATTGGAAACTGAAATCCCTAATAGAAAACTTATTAGAAAGTCTGTTTATTTAAATATCAATAAACTTAATGCTGGAGAGAGGCTTAAGAAAAATGATTTTTCTTGTAAAAGACCTTTTAATGAAAAATTTTTATCTCCGAAAGATATAGAACTTTTTATTGGAAAAAAAATATTGAACGATAAATTTCTTGATGATGGACTTTCAGTTGAGGATTTTGTTTTATGAAAGCTCTTGTTTTTGGAGGTGGGAGTATAGGTAAACGTCATACTTTAAATATTCTAAATGAATTAAAAAATGCAAATGTCTTACTTATAACCAAACATAGTAGTAGAGAAGATAAATTATTTTATGATAAGAGAGTTACTGTAAAAGAAAGTTTTGATAATAAGGAATTTTTTGATTTGGTATATATAGCCTCCCCTGCATCAATGCATGAACAGGATTTAAATTCATTAAATATAAATTGTCGAAATATTCTTATTGAAAAGCCTCTTTATAATGGTTTTGAAAAAGAAAACTTTTTAGTAAAAAAAAATAATTGGAAAAAAATTTTCATTGGATATGTATTGAGATTTGATCCAATTATCTTTAAAACTAAAGAAATAATTAATTCAGGACAGTTAGGTGATCTTTATCATGGGAGAGTCTGGGCAGGTCAATATTTACCAGAATGGAGGCCAACAACTGACTATAGAAAAACAGTTAGTGCCCAGAAAAAACTTGGAGGAGGTCCTCTTCACGAGTTATCACATGAAATTGATTACGTAACATATTTATTAGGTCAATCACCAACATCAGTTTTTTGTAATCTTGAGAAATTTACAGATTTGGAGATAGATACTGAAGATTATTGCTCACTAAAATTAAAATTCAAAAAAGCACAAATTAATTTGGAATTAGATTTTATTGCAAATCCATCAAAATTAGGATTTTGTTTTTACTTTAAAAATGGGACTATTGAAGCAAATTTCGTATCTAGAGAACTTTTAGTAACTTTTCAAAATATTACTCAAAATATTGATGTAAAAATAGAATCTTTTAATTCTTTGTATATAAAACAGCTACACACCTTAAATAGTAAATTAGATCCTAATAAAGTACAAACTATAGAACCTGCTTCTTTAAATGATGCTTCTCAAACAATGAATATTATTAAGGCGGCGATCGAATCTGATAAATTCTTAAAATGGACAAAGGTTTAATAAAATGAAAGTCTTAATATGTGTTCGTGGAGGTTCAAAAGGTATACCAAAAAAAAATATAGCTAAATTTGAGAAATCCAATCTTCTTTCTTACTCCATAAAAAAAATTAAATCAAATAATAATGTTCAAAAAATATTTGTTTCAACTGACTGTGATGAAATCTCAAGAATTGCTTTAAATGAGAACGTAAGTGTAATTAAAAGACCTAAAGAATTATCAACTGACGAAGCTAATGAAATAGATGTATGGAAACATTTCTGCATGAAATTGGCTTTAGATAGGGATGAGCCTTTTTTAGTTACTCCTGTTACCTCGCCACTTAGAGAAAATCAAGATATAGATAAAGCTTTAGAATTGTGGCAAACCAAGAAATACGATATTATTATGAGTCGAAAAAACAGTTCTAGAAATCCATATTTAAATATGATTACTGAAAATAAAAAAGGAGAGATGAAACCACTATACTTTTCAAAAAAAATTCATAGAAGGCAAGACGCACCATTATTTTATGATATTCTTACTGTCCTTTATTTAACGACATTTAAATATATCCTTTCACAAGATAGTTTGTTATCAGGTAAGGTCGGATGGATAGATATACCTGAGGAAAGATCAATCGATATTGATAGCCCATGGGATTTACAATTGGCAAATTTAATTATAAATTCGCAAAATGATAAATAAAACTGCAATTGTCACTGGTGCATGTGGTTACATTGGTAGAGAAATAGTTAAAGCTTTAATAGCCAAAGACTATTTCGTTTATTGTATTGATTTAGAAAGGGCTTTCTTAAATGAAGCTTTTCTTGAATTGAAAATTGAAAAAAATACAAAAAATATTGCAGTTGACCTGTCTGAAAATAAGTCATTAGAAATTATTAAATCAATAATTGGAGTTAACGAAAGAATTGATTTATTAGTAAATAATGCAGCATATTATGGGAATATTGATGGTTTTGACACTAATTTTGAGGGAGAATCAATTCAGGCATGGGAAAAGGTTTTAAAAGTAAATCTAATAACTCCCTTTTTTCTTACTCAAGCCCTTCATTCGAATCTAATCAAATCTGACTTTGCATCTATTATAAATATTGGGACTATGTATACGCAGATTGGCCCCAATCTTGAATTATACGAATCAACTAATATGCATAATCCAGGAAGTTATACTGCATCTAAGTCCGGCTTATTAGGAATTACAAGATGGTTAAGCACTACTTTATCTCCAGCTATTAGAGTTAATATGATTTCCCCAGGAGGCATATTTAGAGGCCAAGAAGACATCTTCGTAAAAAAATATATTGATAAAGTACCTTTAAAGAAGTTTTGCAAAGAAAAGGACGTCTCTAATTTAGTTTTGTTTTTAGCTGGTAAAGAGTCTGAATATATAACTGGGCAAAATTTTTTAGTAGATGGTGGTTTTACTTCATGGTAAAAACTAATCAAGAAATTGCCATAGATGCTTATAATCTAATAGCTAAGGAATATAATAATATTTCTATTAAGAATAAAAAATATATTGATTCTATAAATAATTTGATAAAAGATTATATAAAATGTAAAAAAATTATTGATATTGGCTCTGGTGATGGTAAAAGGATCCATAATCTTTTTATTGAGTCAAAATCAGATGAACTTGTATGCATTGAGCCAAGCAAAGTTATGTTTAATGAATTAAAACAATATAGTGATATAAGGTCATTCAATATATGCGGTCAAGAAAAAATATCCGGATTCGATGCATATTTTGACGTCGCAACTTCATTATGGAATGTTTTAGGTCATGTCGCTGATAAAGATGATTTGGACAAAACACTAAGAAATATAAGAGATTATTTAAAACCTGGTGGAATTTTTATATTGGATGTTAATAATAGATTGAATGGAGTTTCTTATGGATTTTTAATTGCAGGATATAGATTTATAATTGATCAATTTTTTTTCAAAAGATCTCGTGGTGATGTTAGGACTAAATGGCAAATTAAAGAGAAGATAATAGAAGGTTATGGACATGTTTTTGCTCCATTTGAAATTAAGAGTGCACTAAAGATGAATGGATTTACTTTAATAAAAGTTAAGTATGTTAATTATAAAAATGGAAGAGTTTCTAATAATCCATTTAAGGGACAATTATTTATTGTCGCTCAAAAAAATAAAATTTAAAAAAAAGAGTTTAAGTGTGATATTTCCAAAATTCAAGCTTGTCAAATTTTTATGTATATCCAATAAATTTGCTACTATTTAAAGTTGATAACTTTCATAATTGATACCATATTTTTCAAAGAAAAATTCTATAAATATATTCATCTTTTTAAAAGTAAATTAAGGGGTAAGTTTCAAAATTTTATTTATTCGATTTCTATTGTCTATTTTTTAGCTGAGATTTTCTTTTTTACATAACTTAAATTTTTAGCTATCAATACTCTTCTACCAGAATTTTTATGATGTAATATTTTAAAATTATTGGTTTTTAAAAATTCTGCAACTAAATCCCAAGAACTGACTTTACCTATCCTTTCAGGACCACAATCTAAACTGATATATTGAACCTTTTTTATAAGTTTTTGAGATCCCATAAGTAATTCTGGCTCAGCCCCTTCGACATCTCCAACTATTGCTTTAATAGAGGTTAAATTATCTTGAAAGGCTTGCTCATAAATTGTATCTAATGTCTTTGCCTGTACCACATTATCTTGGCCAGGTGGTAAATCTCCAATTCCAACAATAGTTGAAGATGTCCCACCATTTTGGTTCCTAAAAGTAACTTCGGAATTTTCTTTCCAAAGGACTTCATTAAATAATTTTGTATTAAAACCATAGCAATTAGATTTTAGGCATTCATATGCAAAAGGATTTCCTTCAATTGATAAAACATCAGCACCATTAAGACAACACCAAATAGTTACCTCGCCAATGTTAGCCCCTACATTGATAATTCTATCTTTTCTATTTATTGGGATTATTTCGCCAAGACCATATACCTTTGCTAAATATCTTAATCTTTGAGCAATTCCTCTTTCATAATTAACTATTTTGCCTTTATTAATAAGATTTAGAGTAAAAACTGAATCATATATTTTTGTATCCTCATTATCTATAAATGTGTTAATTCTTCTTTTCTTATCTCGATTTATGTTTAAAATTGAATCTAATATATTAGAAAGGTAATTTATCAAATTTTTTTGAATAGTTTTCACTTAAATCAGTTATCCGTATTTTATTATATAAAAAAAATAACTATAAATTTTTTTACAATTAAAAAGCTTTATCTTTTAAATATTCAATATGGAGCCAAGCTGACTAGAACCTCTGACCCCTTGCACGCCATGCAGATCACCAATTTAGCTATAGTTAGGTTTTGAAAATGTTTTCGCTGATTAGCTCGCAGACTAGCTCGCAGAGTTAACAAAAAACTAATTTTTTTTAAAAAGTAATTAGATATAAAACACAATGGTTTATTATTGAAAAAAAAGAAAAATGAAAAAATTTCTTTCTATATTATTCCTAACTTCCCTAACTGCTGGATGCGGAGTAGATTCAAGTTCAAAAGTTCCAGATTATGGACGTTGGGGACAATACCAAGACTTCGCTAGTTTTTGTGAAGGTAGAGAAGACATGTTGATGCTTGGTGCTCTTGCTGGTGGGGGTAGTTATGGTAGCGGATCCTATTTAGGTTATGCTCAAAACATTGCACAAGGATGGTATTTTGATAAAAGAATGAAAGGATTTGAATCGGAAAAAGATCAAAATGATGCAATTAGATTTAAAAATGATTGGGTAGATTATGTAAGAACTAATTGTCCATAAAATTATATTTTACTTCTACATTTAATTTAATATTAATGCTCGCATAAGTAGCTCGCAGAGAACTCATAATAACCCATATTTATCCTTTATTATCCGATACGGATCATTGTGGATTATTGACCAAACTTATTGGTATAACAAGCGAAAACCTTGATGGAGCCAAGCGGACTCGAAACGCTGACCCTCTGCATGCCATGTAGGTACTCAATAAAGCTATAACTAGTGTTTGCAAATGTTTTAGCTAAGTTGGTCTCAGGGCTGTTCGCAGAGATAACAATATTAACAATACCTAACAAAACACCTACTTTTTCTTTTGATTAAGTGATTTTAAATATCTCTTTCTTTGACCACTATGGACATACCAACCTGCAGTTAATCTTGCATTTATTTCATTAAAATCATCATCTGAAAAATCTTCTTTTTTACTATCTTTCAATTTTAAATTTCAGTAATGTTGATTAAAGTATTCTAATTTTCTAGACTTAATAAAGCATCTTTAATTTCTTCAATTTTTCTATTTTGATTTCATAAAACATTATCTTTAATTATTTGATGGATTAGTTGGATAACTTCCCGCTTTGCGTATGGTTTTTTTGGGTCTAATGCAGCCTTATCTAATTCATCACAATATCTATGCCAATTATGAACTAATTTATTTGTACCTAAATATAATTTTTCAAAAATAACTCTTTCTAAAAAATCTTTTGTATCTCTATGCTTATTCTATTTTCTTTATTGTTTTGCTGTCATGTTTACCGACTTAGCAGCAAGTTCATAAGAAATAACTAATACAAACATTGATAATGCTGTCATTATTTTTGGTGGCAATAGGCTTTCTTCTATAGTTGGTTTTGTTGTAGTTTTTGCTGCTGAAATAGTCATTACTTTAGTTCAGATAATCTTTCCAAAAGTTGTTGTTTTTGGTTTTTTAGTGGTTTCATTTCTTGTCTAAAAAATTCCAATTCTAAATATATTTTTTATATTTTTAATAATGATTCATTAAGATCAAGGTTTAATTTAGATTTATTTTTTATATATTTTATGAAAAAAATATAGTTTAAATTACTTTGTCGAAAGATAATTTTATATTAATAAGTAACTTATTAATATTAAATAGCTAATAAATATTTTTATCACTTTATATTGATATTATAAATTGTAATACTTAATTGGGTGATAGAATCATGTCAGATTAAATTTTGCCTGAAAAAATATTAATTTCAAGAATTATTTTTCTAATAAATAGATGGAATTATTAAAGAGAATAAATATAAAATTTATATTTAAAGTCAGAGAAATTATAGGGTTTTTTCGTTATTTAAAGTCAAAGAAATCTTATAAATCTTCTAATAATCAAGTTTTTTATTCCGATTTTTCGGAAAATTCTTTAACAATTAAAAAAGATGAGTCTTTTAAATCATTTTTTTTAAGGGTACAGAAAGCTAGAGATATTAAATCTAATAGAGTTGCTAAAAATGTAAAATCATCTTTAGTATATTTTTCAAATGCTGCTAAATTTATACCTTTTTTAATAAAATATTGCAATTTAAAAAATACACATAAAGTTTTAGATTATGGATCTGGTGGACTCAGATGTGGATTCGGTTTATTAGAATATTTAGAGACCTCATCCTACTCTTGTGCCGATATTACAGATAAATTTTTAAAAGAAGCAAAACTTAATTCGGATTTGCTTAGCTATTTATATATCAATAAAAAAGGAAATTTTTATCAAATAGGAATTGATAATATACCTAATAATTACTATGATCTTGTTATATCTATTTATGTAATTTGCCATATACCTAAAAAAGAATTAGAAGATTATTTTAGTTCAATTAATAAATTTTTAAAAATTGGAGGCAAATTTTATTTTGATTTCATCCCAGCTCCATTTCACCTGATCCAAAATTCAATTACTTACACTTATCCATATAAAGTAATTTTAAAAAATCTAGAAAGATTTGGTTTTAAAATTGAAAACACTATTGGATTTGGAATCACAGCGATTAAAATCTCTAATTTATAAGTTTTAAAATATTTGATTGTTATCATAAGTAAATTTTCCAATTACCTATCACTGCATATAAATATGAAAATTTGCTCAAATATTGAATTGATACTAATTCAAAATATTAAAAATTATCTTTATGTTTATTTCTAAATTTAACAAAAAAGGTTTATTTGCCTAAAGAAAATAATTCCAAAATTTATTTGTAGCTATTAAAAAGATTTATTTTTCTAAATAGATTAAAAGAAATATTTATTATTGTACGAATATTTTTTGGAAACTTTGGGTAATAAGTTAAGATCCATCTAAAAACAATATTTAGGTTGAAAAAGGTAAAATCACCTTTAGAAAAACTTTCATTAAATCTAATTATAGTTCCAAAAAGATCATATTTGTAATTTATTAAAGATTCATATTTAATTTGATTTCTTTCTAAAATTGAAGCTACCAAAATATTAGTTTTCTCAATGTTTGGTATAAATAATGATTTAATATTTATTGAATAGATATTTTTTATTTTGGATAACTTTTGATTTTGTTTCCATCGTATTAGAAGTTTTTCAAGTGAAATTTGATCAAAACCAAATGTATTAATTTTTTTTGAATCTTCCTGCGATAATAAACTTGCACTCCATTCTTTAAATGATCTTGTCATTAGAAAAATTTTGATATTTTCAAATTTTTGTAATTCTCTAATATATTCGTATTGAGTAAAATTATATTTATTTAAAAATTGTGGTATCTCATAAATAATCAAACCTCTTGTTGGAATACTTATTTCTTTATAAGAAATATGCTTTGCAAGAAATAAATAACAATGAGACAAAAGATTTTTTAAATCTTTGGGCTTATAAGATAAAAACTTGTCAATTTCTTCGGCGTTTGGTTTCAATGTTCTTTGAACGAGCTCTCTAGTGTTTCTGTCTTTAATACTCGTTCCTCCTAAGGCTGACTTTATTGATAGATTTTCGATAAATTCTAAGCATCTATATTGCATTTTCTTATCACTAATTTTTCTTATGCCCATTACATACTCGATAAGAAAATATTTCCTAAATGGCAAATTTAAATAACCATATTTTTCAATAATAGCCCCTAGGCTACTTGCTCCCATAGGACCATCTGAATAAATTACAATGAATTGCACTGTTTTTAATCTAAATAAAAAAATAACTTATAATTTATACTGTATATCAATAAATGTTTTATTTTAAAAATAAAATCTATTTTTAATTAAGTATATTTAAATTCTAAAAATTCTCTAAAAAAGTGAAAAAATCATATGAGTAATACTCAAATTTACTTAAATTCAAGTGAACATTTATTTAATTTAAGTTTTTCTGAAACTTTGATGTTGAGGAATTTTGCGAGATCAAATGGCTTAAATTTTTCTTCAATGATTGGAGGGCCGGAATCCATTAGAGATATTCAGGAAGCAAGGAATCTTTTTGCAAATGCTTTAGAATTTGATTCAGTGGAATCCCCTTTTGCAATATCGAAAATTTGTTCAGCTGTTAAAAAAACTTTTAAAAATAAAGCTGAGATTGAAAAAATAAAAATAATAATAAATATTTCTACTCCTGATGGAATTAATTTAGTCGAAAATATAAATACTTTAGAAATACCCAAAATTTTAAAAAAATCTAATTTTATTTTCAATTTTGATAGAAGGAAGATAACAAAAAATCTTATGAATATTGTAAATGATGATTTTGAATACTCTGAATATGAAAATCAATTAAATCCTATAATATTTAGAAATATAAATAATTTAATGGAGAAAAAATTCCTAACTTCTGTTAGCGGAGGTATAACCAAAAATAGCTTATTAAATATTTATAAACAAAAAGTTCCAAATTATATTAAAACAGGTTTGTTTACAATTTTATCCCAAAGACAATCACTTAAAGAACTACAAAATAGTATCATTCAATATCAAAGATTAGAAGAAAGATTGTTAAATCTAATGGGAGAATCAATATATTATCGCCATATTTACTTAAATAAAAGGCAAGTTCATTTAAAAGCGTACTTAGAAGAAGAGCGATAAAAACAATGTTGGAACTTCCATTATTAGAAAATGAATTACAGCAAAAATTAATTAACTTAATTAATACTGGATATTTATTGGCTATTAAAGCTGAGTTTGAAGCAGAGGGTACTAGAATTGATGAGTTGGTTATATTATCTGAAATTTGTTGCAAAAATAATGTACCTTTGACATTAAAAATAGGAGGACCTTCTGCTCAAAGGGATTTTTATGAAGCTTTTCAAATAGGAGCAAATAATATTTTAATACCAATGGTGGAGTCTAGATTTGCTCTTAGAAATGCAATTGATATTTACAGAAGTATGATTAATTTATTTAAAGACCTTGGTAATATACCAATCCTATCCTTCAATATTGAAAGTAGCTTAGCAGTAAAAAATATTGATTCAATCTTTCAATTTATAAAGGAGGATCGTTCTCCTATTTCTGAAATAGTGATTGGAAGGACTGATTTATCATCATCGATGGGATTAGCAGATGTCAATTCGGAAAAGATATTCAAAATTTCAGAATCATTATTAAAAAGAACTAATATAAAAGTTAATGTTGGTGGTAATTTAAGTAGAAGTAGCTATAAATTTATTGATTCTTTAACTAATGTTGGTTTATATTCATTTGAATCAAGAAAATGTACTTTTAAATGTTCAAAAAGTTTATCAAATGAATCATTTGCAAATTTAATTGCAAAGGGATTGGAATTTGAGATTTCTTGGCTTAATTATAAAAAGAAACTTTATCAAGATAGATCGGGATCAGAAAACTATAGAATTGATAGTATAAAAAATAGGCTGTTAAAAGGATAAATGGTTGATATTTTTTCCAATGAAAATGGACTTATTTACAAAGATATTTCATGCATTATTTTAGATAAAGATGGCACGATCACTGATAGTCATTTTTATTGGAGTGAAATTATTGCTAGGAGGTCAAAAAAACTAATTCATAAATTTAAATTAGACAATAGCTTATATGATTTGATAGCAGAATCAATGGGTTTAGATATCTCTAAAAATAAACTTCTACCAAAAGGGCCAATTGCTCTCAAAAGTAGATCTGAGGTTGTAAAAAAACTAGAAATTACCCTCAATAATAATAATATTAAAATTGCCCAAGAATCTATTCTTAATGTTTTTGCAGAGGTTCATAATGAATTTAAAAAGGATTCGGATAAATTTATTAAACCAATACATAATGCTCTTAATTTTATTAAGAAGTGCAAAAAATTTGATTTAAAATTAGCATTAATTTCAAGTGATACCGAAATTAATTCAAAAAAGGCTTTGAAATTTCTAAATTTAGATACTTATTTTGATATGGTATTGGGAGGAGATAGTGGTTTTGGAAATAAATCAGATGGGAATTCAGCCATATATGTAAATAAAAATTTCAAGTTAAATCCAAACCAGGTTATTACAATAGGAGATGCACCAACAGATAATCAAATGGCAGAAAATGCTAATTTAAAAGGTTCAATTCTTGTTGCAACTGGACAAATTTCTTTAATTGAACTTCTAAAAATTAATAAATTTTCAATAAATAATTTATCTGAGCTTACTTTTATTAAATCAAAATAATTAAATTTCTTTTGAATATATTTATTATTCTAAAATTCTTTTATCATTTTTGTTTTAATTAAAAATGTTAATAAAAATTATGGAGTATTCTACTTAATAATGAGCAAATTAAACAACGGGCTTGGTATTTGGCAAATTTTAAAGGAACCAGTAATTACAGATATTATTGCATCTGCAGGTTTTGATGTGGCAATTCTGGATCTTGAACATGGGCAACATGATATTAACTCCATACAAAATTGTGTTTATGCAGGCCATTCTTCATCTCTTAAAACAATTGCTAGAGTCCCAGAAATTTTTTATCAAAACCTTGTGCAAATAATAGATTCTGGTATAGATGGATTACTTTTCCCTCACGTAGAGACATTTGATCAACTAAATAAAATATTTGAAAAAACATTATTATCACCATCAGGCAAAAAAAGTTTTTCGCCATTTGTTCCTAAATATAAATTTGGTCTAGGCGAAGTTTCTAATAAAGGAAATCCTTCCATGGGAATTATCATTGAATCGGCTTTGGGATTAAAAAACCTGGATGAGTTATTAAATAATTCGTGTTTAGATTTTGTATATTTTGGGGCTTATGATTTATCTGTTGAGTTAAATATTCCTGGAGAAATATTTTCTGATGCAATAAAAGATAAATTAATTTTACTAAATGAAAAGGCTAAAAAATTTGATATAAAGGTTTTTTCTATTTATAGAAATTTAGAAGAGCTGAAATTTTTACAAAGCTTAAATATTGAATATCCAATATCTCTCGTAGATACTTCTCATTTGGCTAATATACTTAAACAAAAAATAAACGAATATCATTTAACTAAATAGATTCATTTTCGATTATAAATTTCTTTATTTTTTCATAATCCTCCTTATTATCTAATGCTTTACCACATCTTTCTAGCTCAATACAATTGACATGTAAATCTAATTCAAGAAATCTATTTATTTCAAGATCCTCTTCTTTTTCGAAAAATGTTTTCTTATTTTGATCTCTGAATATTTTTAAATGATTTGCATTGAAGGCGTAAACGCAAACATGTTTATAGGCAATCTTAAATTCTTTTGATTTATTTGCTGGAATACTTGCTCTACTCGAATAAAGTAATTTTTTTCTTTTAGAAAAAACCATTTTTGGAATTGAAATATTTCTGTAATCATCTTCATTATCTATTCTTTTTATTGCCGTATGAATAATTGAAGGATCTTCAGTAGCTTTGTTTATAAATTTTATTAATTCTTTAGGAGGGAAAATCGGTTCATCTCCTTGTAGATTAATATATTGCTCTTTTTTCAATTTTGTAGCTAATTCTGCTACTCTATCAGTCCCCGTTAGACATGCATTTGATGTTAAAAAAGTATTCGCTCCAAATCCTTCACAATGTTCCTTAATTTCTTCAGAATCAGTTGCAATAACAATTTTTTTATTATCTTTTAAAGCCTCATAAGCTTTTTGGAATGTCCTTTGAATTATCGAAATTCCATTAATTTTTAATAAAAGCTTTCTATTTAACCTAGTTGAATTCAATCTCGCTGGAATTACCAAAATAAAATCTGTCTTCATAAAAATTTTTTAATCTCTTTTTTTATCCAATAAATTATATTATTATTCAATTAATTTTTTAAAAAATTTTTTTTAATTTCATTTATCAATTCTATATATTCCTTATCTTTGCATAAATTTTCTTTATTTTCTAAAAAATTTTGTACACTTGTATAATTTATACTAATACCATTAAATGGAACATTACATTCATATGCAAGTTCTTCAATCTTATTATCATTTACATTACCAAGAATGATGGGAATTTTATTATATTTTGGACTTTCTTGTTTAAATTGTTTATTTATAATGTCTGCTGTTGAAATAGTTTGTAAAATCTGACTGAAGTCATTCTTATAAAACTTAATACCCTCAACTTCTATTATAAAATTTTTCCTTAGATTTGACCTAAATGTTTTTAGTAAATCAATCATATGGGCATTACTTAATTTTTTTCTACTTAAATTTATTGAAATTATTTTATCTTCAAATATACTTCCAATTAAGTCAAGCTGATCGATATTATATGAGTTATTAAATTCATTTAAATGAATATCGATAACATCAATATGTAAATCCTGAAGAAATTTAATTTTTTTATATATTTGATTTTTTTCTAATTTAGAAAATGATTTCATACTAAAACTTGTAAATATTAGTGGCTCCTGATTTAAATTAATTTTCAATTCCTTAGACTTTCTTTTTGCTTTATTTATTGAATAATTAGTAATTTCAATAGACTCTTTATTAGCAACGATATCAATACCCGAGAAGCCTGATAAAGTTGCCAAAATCGTTGTTAATTCTATCTGATCTTTTTTTATATTTTCTATGCCAAAATCTAATTTATAAAATTTTGATGAATTAAATTTATCTTGGTGAAAATTATTTAATTTTTCTATTTTTATTTTTTTCACTCTGAATATTCTTTTTTAAGATTTAAGATTACCTTTAATTAAATTTTGTGCATTTTTTAAAGCTATTTTTAAACTTTCATTAGACATATCAATTGGCTTTGATTCATATTTATGAATAACTTTTCTGGCATGCGTCCCAATGGTAATTCCATTAAAATTTACACCATATTTTCTAGCTAGAGTTCCAGTATATGAATTTGTACCTCCAGAAATTAGGACAGGTAAATTTTCAAATCTTTTAATTTTTTTCTTTATCTCTTTATTGATAAAATCTGCTATTGAAACTGCCTGTAAAGTTGTATTGAAATCATTTATTCCTCCACTCATGGGGATTCCATCAGCTTGGATGATTAATCTTTCATCAGCAATTGAGCTTGCTAGTTCTATTCTATCGATAAGCATATCGTTACTTAGATGTTTTCTATCTAAACACATTGAAATCATTCCATTTGGCACTGATTCGGAAACTATTTTCCATTCATCCATTGTTGATTCATGATCAGGAACCCCTGCATGAAGTTCTATACTTTCTGCTCCTGCTTCGACACATTGTGGTAACACTGATGAGAGCTTTTTTGAATTATGTTCATATTTTATGGCGTTTGCAGCTGGGGGACATACTGCTTCACAGTTACCGCATCCTATGCATAAATCTGGCAAAATTTTCAAATTTGACGGGATGGCATCGGTTGGACAAGTAGGTATACATAAATTACAATTTACACAATCAGAAGTTATTATTGCCTTTCTAACATGATGATCACCTGGCATTCCAACGCTAACAGTTATAAATGGAACAAAAGGTATATCAATTTTTAATTCACGGGCTTTAGATAATGCAGCATTTATTCCTTTTTTTGCTGAAATTACAATCTCAGGACTTGCAGAGACATCGAAGCCTGAACATCCTGCAAGAGTATAAATATAAGTAAGATATTCAACTTCGTTTTTATCTTCGTTACCAGCTCCACAAACTAATTTGAAATAATTAGAGGATCTTAGAAGGTCCATATATAAACCAAATCTGTTTTTTGTATGCGAAAACATCATTAATTTATATATTATTTCAATGCCATATTAACTTAAATAAATATTAAAGTAAAAAAAATTTTTTTAGTAATTTCTTTAAAGTTTGCATTTAAAAATTTAATATCTAAAAAAAAGGATTTTCTGTGCTTTTTATTATTTAGATAAAGATTTTTATGAGATTCTTTTTTTAATATCTTTGTAAAAGATGTTATTAAATTTATCTTCAGTTATGATTGGCTTTATTTAAGAAATTCTGGGGTTCAAATTAATGGTTAGCTATATGAAGAGGACTTGGCGTAATAGACTTAAAGGCTTATTATTTGGCGAAGAAAATTCTTTTTCAAATAAAAAAACAGGATATTGGTCTCAGATCGGACAAGACTACGTTATTAATATTATTCATAACAATAAAAGAAATGGATTCTTCATTGAAGTTGGGGGATATCATCCTTATTTATATAGTAATTCTTATTTTTTTGAATCTAGGCTAGGGTGGGAAGGGATCATTTTTGAAATAGATAAGAAAGCTTGTGATTTCATTAGTAAAAATAGATCTTGTAAGGTTTTTGAGAGTGATGTATTAGATTTAAATTCAAAGGAATTGAAGTCTGAAATCCCTAATAGAGTTGACTTTCTCTCAATTGATATTGAGCCCAATAATTCGAATTTGAAAGCATTACTTAAGTTTGTTAATTTACCGTCAAGATATAGCTTTATATCATTTGAACATAATGAGGGTAGGAAAGCGAGCTTAAACCAAAAAATTCAGGATATTGGATTTAAAGAGTTAACCACGAGAAACTATAAACGCATAGTAAAAGATGTTTTGTTAAATTCAAAATCTACTGAAGATTGGTATATTGATATTAATGCAATAGATTTTTTAAATTCTAAGCTTTTAGAAACTTTAAAAGACATTGAAAATGTTGAATATCTAGATATTATTAAAATAATAAAAAATTTAAATCAGAAAAATCTTCAAAATTAATCAATATATTAAAAAAGTTTAATTTTGAATAATTTAAGGGTAAATAAATTTTCATGAAAGCCATATTTTAATTGAGAAATTTTATAAATTTTTCTTTTTTTATTTTTTCTTGCCAACTATTTAATTGTATTTTTTTATTAAAGGTTTTTAATTATCTTCTCTAAATTTAAAAAAATTTAATTTCTTTAAGAAACAAAATTATTAATTTTTAAGAAATTAAATAATTCATTAAACGGTTAATCTAATTTATAAGAAAAATTAATATCCTTTTTGATAAATTTCATCCTTATCAAGAAGTTTTTCCACGCGAATTATATCTTCTTCTACATCCACTGGATGAGAAACTAATTCACAAGGTGTCATTCTTACATCATATCCATATTCTAATACCCTCAACATATCTATAGATTCTGCTATCTCAAGGGGGGATGGTTTTAAATTAGAGTAATCAAGCAAAAAGTCTCTTCTAAATGGGATTACACAAATTTGCTTCCCAACTAAAGATAAGTCTAATTTTTTCGAGTAAGGTATTGAAATTCTAGAAAAATAAATTGCATTATTTTTTTTATTTACAATAACTTTAATGATGTTTTTATTTTTATATTCTTCTTCTGTTAAATTACCAAGAAGATTAACTACCTTGATATTAATATCATTTTGTATTTCATTTACAGCATCATCTATCATTCTTGGATGAACTAATGGCTCATCTCCTTGAACCATTACAACTATGTCATAGATTAAATTGTCTTTCTTCTCTTCAATAAGTAAAGCTTCTGCACATCTGTCTGATGCTCTTTCATGAGAAGGAGAAGTCATTATTACATTTCCTCCAAAACTTTTGACGAAATCAGATATTTCTTTGTCAGGGGTAGCTACTGCTACTTTATTTACTGTTTTTGATAATCTCGTTCTCTTATACACATGCTCTATCATTGGTAAGCCTTTAATATTCTTAAGAGGTTTACCTGGGAAACGGGAACTTCCCATTCTCGCTGGAATCAAACAAATAACTTTCATTTATGAATTTATCATGGGATTCTTACTAATGAAGTTTAAAAAAACCGTATCAATTGAATATGCAATGAATTGATAATCGTTTTTAATTTTTATTTTTAATTCTTCGATGTCAGGTTTTACAATATGTATTCCTGCAGGAATTGAATGGTTTTTACATGCGCTAATTAACTCTTTAATAGAATTTTCAACAAGAGGGTGATTTATTTCGCCAGTAAACCCTAATGAAGCAGAAAGATCGTAAGGACCAACTAAGATTGCGTCTAATCCACCTACAGATAATATCTCATCAATGTTTTCTAAAGCTCTTTTACTTTCGATCATTGCAACTATGAAAGGTTGAGCTGCCTCTTCCTTGTATTTATCAAATTGATCTCCATATAGATTAGCTCTTGAAAATCCTACACCTCTATCTCCATTAGGTGGCCACCTGCAGGAATTTATTATTGAATCTAATTGTAAACTTGTCTCAATTTTTGGAATAATAACCCCTCCAGCGCCTGCATCTAAGGCTCTTTTGCAGTCAACAGGGGTACCTTCACTCAATCTTACCAATGGTAAAGTATTATTTAATTCTATCGCTCGAAATATATCTGGCAGTTGTGAAATCGATATAGAACCATGTTCAAGATCTACTGTTAACCAATCATAATTACCATTACTCAAAATTTCTGCAGAGGATGAAGATTCTAGTTGAATCCAACTTCCTAAAGAAAAACCTCCATTATTAAGCTTTGATCTCAGCTTTTTGAGAGCCTCTAATTTATTCACCAAAAAAATCTTTAATTATCAAATCTCTTTCAATATACCACTTAGGAATTTTACTTTTCTTTTCATCTATTTTTAATATAAATTTTAAGCCGAGATTTTTTGCTGCATTGTATTCGCTATATGAGTCACCGATAACAATCACATTCCCAAGATCCAAATTATATTTTTTTATTATGTATTCAAAAGCATCTTGTTTTTTTTTAGGGTACCCAATGATTTTTCTGAAATAGTTATATATTTTTAATTTTTTTGTAATTTTTATAATCTCCTCTTCAGGAGTTCCTGTAACTAAAAAAAATTGTTGTCTTGTGTAATTAGTTTTGAGATAATCAAGAATTCCAGGTATGTATTCTGAATTAATAACTTTCTTAAAGACTAATTTGCTAAATTTCGAGGCATAATACTTAATTTTTGAATTCGAACTTTCATGATTAGACCAATCAAAGTAAATTTTTAATTTTTGTACCCTTGATAAGCCGCCATTATTGTGGTGATGTTTGACGATTCTTTCCTGTACTGAAAAGTCTTGATCAAGAAAGAGATCTCTAAAAATGTCACCTTTGATTTCAACAGAATCTTTTATAACTCCGTCAAAATCCCAAATTATGGCATTATAGTTTTTAATTTGAGAAATATTAAGAGTTTTATTTATCAAGCTATTAATTCTCTTTAATTAATCCCTAAAGGAATAGTCAATAATCTTGTCATTACTATTACTACTTTCATCTATATCAGGACATCTAAAACCAGCACTATGTATTAGTTGATAGAAAAGGGATAGAGTTAGAACTTCTGAAGTATGATATTCTTCTACATTAAGTTCTACACAATTATAGTTTCCTGAAATTTTCGGAGTTCTCGCTGAAATTAAAGCTGCTTTACAATCTTTAGAAAGCGCATAATCAAGAGCAAGACAAATATTTTTTGAATAACCTGAACTACTAACACCAATTATTAGTGAATCAGATATGTGCTTTTTATCTAATCCCCTCAACGATATTTGTAACCAGTTCTTAACCCATAAATCGTGAGTCGTATCATTAATTAGAGAGCTAGCTAAAATTCCACTTCCAGGTGCTGCAGCTGATTTATTAGTTAATCTAGATATATCAATAGCTCCATGATCGCAAACAGCCAAATTACCCCCATTCCCAACAAGAAATACCCTTTTTGAATTAATAAAATCATTTTCAAGCTTTAACCATTCCTTTGAGTTCAAAATGGACTGAAATTTTTCTCCAAAGTTTGTAAAACCTGGTATTACATTAACTCTAGGTTTAATTGTATTCATAATCTTTATTTGTATTTTACTAAATAATAAAATTTATAAATGTTATATTTAATATAATAAAATTTCTTTTCTACAAGTGTAATAAAAAATTTTTTCTTTAACCAAAATATAAACTAGGAAATGAAAGAAATGAGAGGAATTACAAGAAAGTTTTTATTAAAACTTTCCTTAGGGAAAAGAATCTGGCAAATAACTTAAGTAATTCTGCTTTTAAGACAAAGGGCTTTTAGAAAACTTTTTTGGAAACCTATCTATTTGTACTTTTTAAAAGATTTAAATATAGTTTTTATGATTAGAAAGATTTTTACAATATGAACTTAAAATTAAAAAACAATAAATAATAAAAATAATATATTAGATATATTATTATAAAGAATATCAATAAAAATATCTTAAGAAGATAAGCTTCTAGAATTATTTGAATACTGATTTGCAAAATCTATTATGAGCTGAAATATTATTTAAAATATAAAATTATTCCATGAAGAAAAAAACAATTTTAATCTAGATTTTATTGCAAGGTTTAAATATGA
>CESP01122931.1_pt1 | contig 60168 bp, 61 predicted proteins | sample 531211 | NCBI WGS metagenome assembly CESP01 (sample SAMEA2622074, study PRJEB7988) | marine metagenome | biome: marine biome (ENVO:00000447); feature: surface water layer (ENVO:00002042); material: "saline water (ENVO:00002010), including plankton (ENVO:xxxxxxxx)" | depth 5 m | reverse complement strand
ACCAGTACTAATAACCCAATTGGCTTGATTTATGCACTGAAAAAATTTTTTAATTGAAAAAAAAATAAAACTAGATTTATATTATCTTATAATTCTTTTAATTATTATTATTTAATATCGTATTCTATTTGAATTATATTCTCTTTAATATTAAATAAGAATTATGATTAACCTTCGATATTGCTTGGAAATTAAATGAAAAAATTCCAAAAAAACTTTTCTGTCTTGTCAATATTTATGGGGCATGAAGCTAATGCATCTATAATGAATAATGGAGAATTAGTTGCAAGCGCTTCAGAAGAAAGGTTTAATAAAAAAAAATGCTATGTAGGGTATCCTCGAAAGGCAATAGATTTTTGTATAAGATTTTCAAAATTAAGTCCCAAAAATCTAGATGAGATAGTAATAGTATCCAAAAAACTCAATATAGATCAAATTATTGTTAAACGTAATTCAAGCTTTTCAATAAAAGATTTCTTAAAAGAGCAAGAAGAGTATTGGTATCCAATAATTTATGAAAATAAAAAAAGAGATTATCTCGAAGTTTTTAAAGACAAGATTATCAAAGACAGAGACTTCAATTTTTCAAAATTTTTAAGAAATAGGAAAAACTTAAATAAATTTAAAGCATTTAATGAAATATGTCTTGAAACTATAATAAATCATCTCGGAGTTAAAAGAGATAAAATTTATCACATAGATCATGAAAAAGGACACCAGTACTATGGTTTATATGCTGCCCCTGAAAAGTTTAGAAAAAAATGCCTGGTTCTTACTAATGAAGGCATGGGCGACTATTCAAATTTAACTGTTAGTAAAGTTAAAAATGGAATATTGCAAGAAATTTTTTCAACAAAAAAAAATAGAATTGGTACTCTCTATAAAATGATAACATTGCTGCTTGGGATGAAAGTTTCCCAACATGAATATAAGGTGATGGGATTAGCACCCTATGCTAGCGAATATGAAATAAATAAAGCTTATAAGGTTGCTTTCAAAAACCTTTTTAAGGTTAAGGGTTATGGGATTTTTTTAAAAAAAAAACCAAAAGATTTTTTTTTTCATTTTAAAAAAAAATTAGCAGATTGTAGATTTGATGGTATTGCTGGAGCACTACAAAGAACTGTAGAGGAAACATTAGTAGAATGGATCAAAAGTTGCATAAAGAAATCTAAAGTAAACTCTGTGATTTTATCCGGCGGAGTAGCTCAAAATATAAAAGCTGCTATACCTATTTCAAATATAAAAGAATTAAAATCTTTTCATCTAAATCCATCATCAGGTGACTCAACCTTGTCTATTGGAGGTTGTTATTACGCTTCAAACTTAAGAAAAGATTTAAAAATTAAAAATTTGAATAATATTTATTTAGGACCGTCATATTCTAAAAAAGATATCAAAACAGAATTAAATAAATTAATGAAAAATAAAAAAATTGTAGTTAAAAAAATTAAAGATAACAAGATTGTAGTTAAAAAATTAATTGAGGGTAAAATTCTTGGCAGATTCAGTGGAAGGATGGAATTTGGCCAGAGAGCATTGGGAAATAGATCAATTATTGCAGATCCAAGAAACTATGAAGTGGTTAAGAAAATTAATAGCCAGATAAAATTTAGAGATTTTTGGATGCCATTTACACCATCCATGTTAAAAAAACATAGTAAGAAATATATAGTAAATAAAAAAAAACTAGACTGTCCCTATATGACAAAAGCTTTTAATATAACTTTCCATTTTAAAAATATAGCACCTGCAACTATACATCCTGCAGACTCAACTACACGCCCTCAGCTTTTAGAAAAAAAACACAACCCAAGTTATTATAATTTAATTGAAGAATTTGGAAAAAAAACAAATGTTTATTGTCTTTTAAATACTTCACTAAATTTGCATGGTTATCCTATGGTATGCAGTCCAAAAGATGCTATTTTTACTTTTAATAATTCAAATTTAGACGGTCTAATTTTAGAGGATTATCTAATATTACGAAGATAGATTAATAACTTTTTACAAAACCATATCTTTTTTTTTTACTATTAATTTCAGTAATTACCAACTCCAGTTTGTAAACTTTTTTTTTATCTTTGATTTTAATATTATTAAATGGCGGAAATGTTGATGCTCTTAAAAGATTTATAAAATTTTTAATACCTTTGTTTTGTAAGGATTTAGATATCATCATCTTTTGAAAATCTTTTTTTTTATGTAATGAGGTTTTTTTAATACTAACTTTTTTAGGCTTCTCTTTAGAATTTTTTAATTTTTTCCAAAATATAAAAAATTGTTTAAATTGTTCATTTTCCATTTTTTCATATAGTTTCTTGGCATTAAAACTAAAGTCATAGATAATTTTTTTTTGTTCATAAACCTGACCAGAGTCTATTTTACTTGAAACTTTGTGTATGGAAATTCCTGCAGTAGTGTTATTTAGAATTGTCCAAAAAACTGGATTTGCACCTTTATTTAAAGGAAGCATTGATTTATGTATATTATAACAACCATATTTTGGATAGTTTATAACTTCATCTGGAATTATAAATCTATAACCTAGAGAAAAAATTATATCAGGATTGTATTTATGAATTTCTTTTAAAGCAATTTTTTTTTTAATAATTTTTAAATTTTTTACATGAGAAGAAAGTTTTCTCGCAATTTTATTTCCCACATTATTTAAACCTAAAATTAATACTTTTTTAATATTTCTTTTCATAATATATGAACAAACTTATACTTGAGATTTAAATATTAATTAATATACACTATAAAGCTTTATAATGGAAATATCTAAAATTCTTTTACGTTTAAAAGTAATCTTTAGTTCAAAATTTCGATTTAAAAATCCAGAGCATAAACCAATGATAATTTTTGATGGGATGAGCTCAAATGAATTAAAACACATTCTAAAAAATTTAAAATATTTCATTTTAGAGACTCGATTTGAGAGGACAAAAGAATTTTATTTAACAAAAAAAATTATTTTTGCCACAATTAAGAATTTAAAAATTGGTTTATTTGACTCATATTTATTAAGTATAATTGATGAAATAAACCCGAAGATAGTTTTTACATTTATAGACAACAGTCATAGGTTTAGTAATTTTTCTAAATTAAGACAGAATAATTATCATTTTATAGCACTTCAAAATGGTGCCAGATATGAACATAAAATAATAGAAAAATTAAAAAAAAAAAAAAATCTATTTGCCAATTGATAGATTTAATATACCCAATTTCCTCTGTTTTGGAAACTATGAAATAAAAGATTATAAAAAAACCAAACAAAATATTAAAAATTTTTACACGGTTGGTAGTTTAAAACTTGCTAATTTTGAATTAAAAAAAAAAATAAGAAAAAATAATAAAGAATATGATATTTTATTAATTTCCGATTACGATTGTTGGGACTTAATTTTAAATAAACTAAACTATCCTATAGAAAAAGGTCTAATTAAATTAATTAAATACACAATTAAATTTTCAATCAATAATAATTTAAAAATTAGAATAGCTTCTAGGAACTCAAAAAATAATTTTGAAGAGGAGAGAAATTTTTACGAAAAAAATTTAACCGTTGTTGAATATAAATATTTAGTAAAAAATATTTTTTTCAGACCAAAAGAATATCAAACATATGAGATGATGTTAAAAAGTAAAGTAGTCATTGGAACTATGTCTACGATGCTAAGAGAAAATCTATCTCTAGGCGGAAAAACTTTGGCATGTAATTTTACAAAAACTGATATATTTAATTTTCCAATTAAAGGAATTTGTTTCTTAATTAAGGATAATTATGATTTTTTTGAAAAGCGATTATATAAATTACTCAAAATTTCAAATCGAAAATACTTTATTAAATTAAATAAGAAAGCTTCATATGTTTCTTATACTAATTTAAAAAATAAAACAGATACTATAAATTTAGTTACAAAGAAAATTAAATCAATATTGACAAAATGATTAAAAATATCATTTTTGACATTGATGGAACATTAGTAGAAACATCTGAAGATATTATTGATTCCTTAAATGCTTCGTTAATGAATTTTGGATTTAAAAAAAAAATTAATTTCACAAAATTTAAAAAAGTAGCAAATAAGGGATCAATCCATATGATAAAAGAAGTATTAGGAAAAAATAATAAAAAAGAAAAAGAAATAAATAATTTTTTTTTAAAATATTATGAAACAAATATTTGTAATAAGTCAAAACTTAAAAGAAATGTTTTAGATTTTTTAAAATTTTGTAAAAAAAAAAAAATTAAGCTATTTATTTCTACCAATAAGCTAGAAAAAAATGCTAAATTATTATTAATGAAGTTAAAGATTTTACACTTTTTTGATTTTGTTGCCGGATCAGATACTTTTAATTATAAAAAGCCCAATATTCTGCATCTAAAGAACTTAAATAAATCGTGTAATTTTAAAAAAAATGAAACTATTTTTATTGGAGATACAGAAGTAGATTCTAAAACTGCAGAAAATTATAATATTAAGTTTGTATTGATTAAGAATGGTTATACAACATTAAGGACTAAACAAATAAATTACAATTTTTGTATTTCAAATTATGACGAATTAAGGTCTATTTTAAAGGAAAAAATCTAAATTTTAATAATAACGTTCAATTTATGAACATTAGGTAGACTTTACAAATTATTTTGTTTATAACAAATTGAAATTTTAAGTTAATGAAAAAAATAATTAAACTAAAAACTGATAAGTTATTTACTGACATAACTGAAGATGTTTCTAAATTTTCTAAAACTTGGGGAAAGTCTGGTTTGTTAAATATTTTTTCAAAACATACTACTTTTTGTATTTGGTGCGGAGAAAATGAAATTCTTCACAAGGCAGATGTAAGATTTTTTTTAGATAAGATTGCTCCAAGATGGAAAAATCCAGAGGGAGATCAACAAAATATAAAATATTTACACGATTTAATATCATTAAGGGATGAAGTACCACCTGATGAAAGTGTCAATGGTCATTCGCATATTAGAAGTCTATTCTTCAACTCATCAGAAACTATTCCAGTTGAAAATGGAGAATTAATTTTAGGAAAATATAAAAAGGTCTTTGGAATAGAATTAGACCCAATCAGAGACAGAGAAATTATTTGTACTTTCATTAAATCATAAAAGAAATGATTTTTTTCATCATTATTAAACATAATTCTGTAAGAATTAAAAATAAAAATTTTAAAAAAATAGGTAAACATCAGCTTTGGCAGCATTTAGTACTAAAATTGAAAGGCAAAAAAGTTTTTATTGATACCGATAGCAAAACTATATTAAAAAAGTGTAAAAAAGATTATCCTTGGGTAACTGCATATCTAAGAGAAAAAAAGTTTATTAATCTTGAAAAAGTAAAAAACGCAAGTCCAACGCTTGGTATGATAAAAAATTTTTTGTTAAAATATTCGAAAAATGACAATGATATTATAGTAACAACTCACGTAACTTCACCATTTATTCAATTAAAAACTATTAGTGATGCTGCTAAAAAATTAAATAATCATGATAGTGTAGTAGCAATTACAAAAGATTATAATTTTGCTTGGTTAGAAAATAGAAAAAAAAAATTAATTCCAATTAATTTTAACCCTAAAATAATTACTAAAACACAAAATTTAAAACCGATAATTCAATCAAATGGAGCTTTTTTTATATTTAAAAAAAAAACTTTTATTAAATACAATAATAGAATTGGGAAAAATCCATTCTATTATGAAATTAATTATCCAGAAGCTCTTGAAATTGATACTTATGATGATCTATATTTGGCAAGGAAAGTATGCAAATAATTGATGTAACACTTCGAGACGGGGGGCATGTAAGAGAATTTAATTGGCCTTTTAAATTTGCTAAAGAATATTACAAGTCACTATGTAAAATACCTGAAATTAAATTTATAGAGCTTGGTTATTGGAAACAAACCTCTAAAAGCAAAAACCCATTTTACAACCTAGACTTTAAAAAAGTAAAAAAAATAACTGAAGAAAAAAAATTAAATAATGTTTCTATAATGATTGACTATCATTATTGCTCAAAAAAATTATCAGATTATCCTCAAAATAATCAAAAAGAAATAGCAATGATTAGAATTTGCGCAAGAAAAGAAGATATTCCTGCAGCTTTATTATTTGCTGAAAGGTTGAAAAAATACTCAAAACTTAATGTTAGTTTTAACATTTTTAATTCAACAAATTATAGTGGTTCAGAACTTTTAAAAGTTTGTAAATTAGTTGCAAAATATAAAATTGATTATGTTTATTTTGCAGATACGCATGGTGACATGGATTTAGAAAAAGTTTTTAAAAAATTTAAAAAACCATTATCTATTTTAAATAAATCTGGAAAAAATATTGGTATGCACCTTCATGATCATAGTGGTAAAGGTTATTTTAATTACAGACAATTAAAAAAATATAAAATTTCCAAATGTGATTCTTCAGTCAGGGGTATGGGAAAAGGGTTTGGTAATTTAAGAACAGAACAAATTGTTAATCCTAAATACCTCAAAATCATTGGAGCCTTGATAAAAAATAATAATGAATTATTAACTATGCCCCAGAATATTTATACTTTGATAACATCAAAATATGCAATTAGTGATAATTATGCAACTGAAGCAAAAAAAAGAAATATGAAAATTGAAATATTTTCTCTGCTTTGTAAAAAAGTAAAAGGTAAAGATAAAGATAATTTTAATAAAAAATATTTTGTAAATTTATAAATTGATTAAAAGAAAAAAAATACTTATATCGGGAGCATCCTCTGGTTTAGGAAAATCTTTGGCATTAAAATTATTAAAAAACAACAATTCAATTTATTGTATAGGTAGATCTATTTTAAATAATAAAAATATTAGATCAATAAAATGTAATTTTAAAAATCCGAAGAACATACAAAAAAAGCTATCTATTTTGATTAACACTAGAAAATTAGACTATGTTTTTTTAAATGCTGGAATTTTAGGAAAAATTAAAAATATACATAAAATTTCATTAGATGAAATTCTTGAAATTTATAAAATTAATGTAATAGCAAATAAAGAAATATTAGATTTCATTATAAAAAAAAAGATTCAAACTAAACTGATAATAGGTATTTCATCAGGAGCAGCTTTAAGTCCTAAAATTGGATGGTATCTTTATTGTAGCTCTAAAGCAGCCTTTAAATTTTTAATGGAGTCTTATGCAGTTGAGGACAAAAAAAGAAAATATATTAATATTTCTCCAGGTTTGATAAAAACTAAAATGCAAAATCAAATCTGTAGAATTGATGAAAAAAAAATTTCATCTGTAAAAAAATTTAAATTATTAAATAACAAAAATAAAGTTCCATTTCCAGATGAAGTAGCTGAAAATATTTTAAATACAGTTCAAAAACTTAAAATAAAGAAAAATGGAAGTTTTTTAGATATAAGAAAAAAGTAAATTTTTAATTTATTTAAATCTCTGATTTTATTCGATTTAAGCAATGTTTTTGCAAAGTTAACATAGAGTCCAGTGTGCCCCCTGCTATGTGTGGTGTTAATATTAGATTATTGTTTTTTTTTGAATAATTGGTCAATTTTATAATTTCTTTGTCATTAGAAATTTCATTTTTATACACATCAATTGCTGCTCCATTAATATTTTTATTTAGGTGAATAAGTAAGTCATTATAATTAACAATGTCTCCTTTTGATGTATTTATAAAATATGAACCAGTTTTCATTTTAGAAAAAAATTTTTTGTTGATCATATTTTTAGTTTTTTTATTTAGTGACAAATTAATTGATATTATATCTGAATTTTTTGCTAAATCGTTCAATTTTAAATTATTTTTTCTTGTGAATATAAGAGTTTTCATTCCAAAATGTTTTGCAATAGAAGCAAGTTTTTTTCCAATTCTACCATATCCTACAATACCAAGAGTTGATTGAGATAACATTTTATTAAAAGTTAATTCAGCTATCTGCTTTGGCTGCCATATATTTTTTTTTAATGTCTCGTTAATTCTTAGAAAATTTTTCGTTAATAAAATTATTAAACCAAATATAAATTCTGGTGTTGCAGTAATAGTATCTATAACTTTTTTACTTTTATTGTTAAAGTATAGTATTTTGATATTTTTTCTTATATTTTTTAATTTGATTTTACTTAATAAGTGAAGAGACATTATAAATATTATTTTAATATTCTTGCAATTATTAATAATTTTATAATCTATTTTACTGTTTGAAGTTATTATTATTGCATCATAAAAAAATTTTTTTAAATCTATTTTATTTAGTTGAAATTCTTTTTTTTGATATAATTTTAATTTAAAGTCAATTTCTTTTGATATACCTATTTTAATTTTTTTCATAACTTGAAATTTTTCTCGTAAGTAACTGTTTTACAATTTTTAAATCAAATTTATTATCAACATCAAATCCAAAGATATTTTTTACCGGAAGTCCAAAACTCGGTTTTAAAAAAAAATTCTTATTTTTTATAAATTTATCTGTTTTACTTGCTATTAAATTTCCATACGCATAGAAAATTGGTTTTGCTTCTTTATTATGCATTTGCATTCTTTTTTTTTCAAAAATAAATCCAGTTTTATGATTTTTTAAATACCTTTGATTATAAGCATGAAACTGATGTGGCACTGTAATTATTGTCTGTGCACTTTTGTATTTTCCTGAATTCAGTTTTTTTATCAATTTATTAATATGCTCAGATTTCAAAAATATTGAGGTAGGCTGAATTAAAAAGAAAAATTTTGGTAAATATCCATAAGTTCCTATGGACTTATTTAAAACATCCATTACAACGTCAACTGAATTTATCAAATCACCTGATAATTTATCTTCTCTGTGAATAATTTCAAATTTATATTTTTTAGAAATTTTTTTTATAATTGGATCATCAGTTGTTACAATTGTTTTTTTAATAATTTTTTTTAATTTTGTTATTTCGTTAAAAGAAAACTTTATAAGTTCTTTACCCCTAATTTTTACAGTATTTTTTCTTTTTATAGATTTTGAATTTTTCCTAGCAGTTACTATGCACCAAAATTCATTCTTAAATTTTATTTTTTTCATATTTTATTAATTGATTGATAATTAATTTTTCTGTTATTTCCCAAGCACTTTTATTTGCTCCACCTTGTTTAGGAGTTATAAATATATTGTATTTTTTATTTTTTAAAAAAAAATTAAATAAAATGTTGTTTTTAGGGTTTTTTCTAAACTTTTTCTTAAATTCATCCTTTAAAACATCTAATCCAGCTCCTTTAATTATATTACTTTTTAAACTCTTTATTAGATCTATCTCATGAATAAATTCCCCCCTTGAAGTATTTACAACATATGAAGGTTTTTTTAATAATTTTAAAAACTTCATATTTAACATATTAAAATATTTTTGTTCATAATGCATATGAATGGTCAAAATATTTGTTTTTTTTAAAAACTGCTTAAAGTTTTTTATTTTTTGAAATTTTTTACTATCTACAAAAGGATCATAATATATAATATTAAATCCTAGTGCCTTAGCTCTAATTGCAACATGTTCACCTATTCTGCCTAAGCCAAGAATTCCGACCGTAAGCATTTTATTTGATAACAAATAGTTATGTTTTTCAAATTTTCTATTTTTTATAAATTCTTTATGAATGTTAAAAATTTTTCTTGTAAGATTAAGAATATGACCAATTGTCAATTCAGATGTTGAGGTTATAAGATTTAGCTTATTCTTTTGCTTAGCTAGGTTAAAAAGCTTAATTTTTTTTTTTTTTAAAAAAAACGTATCTAAATGAATATCACCTGTAGTCGGAGTAACAACACTTCTTAAATTTTTAAACTGATTAAAAAATTTCTTTGAATAAAAATTGTCCATTGGTAGCAAAACAGAGATGATATTATTTAAATAATTTTTTTTTAATTTATTAGGTGTAATAATATTAAAATTTTTTTTTAAAATTTTTAATGTTTTTTTTTGAAATTTCAAATTCTGAAAATATAAAACTTTTTTTTTCATATTTTAAATAAGATCTAAAAAATTTTTATAAATTTGTAAGCCAACTTTACCACTTTTTTCCGGATGAAATTGAGTAGCGTGAATATTTTTTTCTGAAATACTTGAACAATATCTAAAATCTAGATAATCACTAGTTGAAGATATCATATTATTTTCAGAGGGTACAACATAATACGAATGTGTAAAATAAAAAAAACTGTTTTGTTTCATATTTTTAAATATTGTATCGTTTTTTATAATATCTATCTTATTCCATCCAATATTTGGAATACTTCTTATTTTTCTTTTTTCCTCGTCCTTTTCAGGAATTTTTTTAACAGTCCCATTAAATATATTTAAACCTTTATGTTCTCCAAATTCAAAACTTTTTGTAAATAGTATCTGCATACCTACACAAATAAATAAACTTGGAATCTCTCTTTCTATTTTTTCTAGAATAAATTTATCTAAGGAGTTTTGTTTAAGCTTTTCCATTACATAACTAAAATTGCCAATCCCAGGGACTATCATTGCATCTATCTCATCTTTATCCTTGTTTGATTTAATATAATTTATGTCTACTTGGTGCATATTTAGAGCGTGGTAAACACTCTTTATATTTGAGGTATTTGTATCTACAATTCCTACTTTAATTTTTTTCATATTCTTATTTTTAATCCAGTAGATTTTAAATATTTTTTTAACTCTATAATTGATATGCCTATTTTTTTTTCTGATTGAAAATTTTGTAAAAAATAATTGCTACCTTTTAGGTTTGTATCTTTTACTGGCTTTAAATAATGATAATGAAATAAAGATGCTATTGAGACTGCATCAACTTCACTAATTTTAAATAGTTGCTCAATATTTTCTTTTGGTCCCGCACCCCCATGAGCGACAAGTTGCACTTGCGTATGTTTTCTTATCTCTTTGAATAGCTCAATATTAAAACCTTTATTTTTACCTTCTGAAAAAATGTCTGTAATAATGATTTCTCCAATAGAGCAACCTTGTACCTCTTTAATCCAGCTGTACAAATCTATCTTTGTGTTTACTCTTCCGGTTTCAGTAAAAACCATGTATTTATTGCCAACTAGAGCAGTTTCAATATTTACAGAAATTGTAGACGAGCCATATATTTTTACAAGTTTTTTTAAAAAATTTGGATTTTTGACAGCTGCAGAATTTACAACAATTTTATCAACACCGATTCTTAATAACTTATCGGCATCTTCAATATTTTTTATCCCCCCGCCTACAGCAACGTTAACAAAAACTTTTTTTGAATTTTTTTCAATAATTTCAAAAACTATATTACTTTCGTAAAGTGACGCAATTACATTGTGGAAATGAATTTCATCTATTAAATCATCATAATATTTTTTAGAAAAAAAGTTTGGATCGCCTAAATTTCTGACTCCCTCAAGCGAGATACCTTTCACTAATATCCCATTTTTAATATCAAGTTTTGAAATTATTCTTTTGTACAATTTTATATTAAAGGTTTTTTTAAAACCCAAGCGTTAGATTTTTTTTCCCAAATATGTTCTGGTCTAAATTTATCACATAACTCTATGAATTCGTTTTTTGTTAATGAGATATAATCATAAAATTCATTTTCGTGTCGTGCTGGGTACTCTCCATCAAATTTTTGAATTAAAGATCTTCCCTCGTCTTTTGTTGTATGTCCGTGTCTAATCTCATACGCTGAGTCTAACATAGCTCTTCCAATTCCAAATTTGATGTAACTAGTATAATAAAAAAAACCATCTACTTTATCATCTAAACTCACGTATTTAGTGTATGTACCTTCAGTTCTTTCAGTTTCAGATATGAAATCAGCATTTTTTACAGCATAATAATAATTTTCTTGGGGCGTCCATCTCAAAAAGTAACTAAGGTAATAAAAATTAATATTTTTATTTTTGATAATTTGTGGATCTAATGGTCTATAACTTTCAAAATCATTTAATGACATTCCCTCATCTAAGTATTGTCTGATCTGTTTGCCACCCAAATACACATCTTTATAATCTTTTCCATCAAGTGGATCAATTTCAAAACCTTTTTGATTTAATGTTTCATTAAAACTTTTTGTAGTAATAGAATTTTTTTTTCCACCTTTTCCTCCATACTCACCATAAAATATCAATTTTGTATTAAATAAATTAGCTAATTTTAATGCAAATGTTTTTTGACCAATTATAAAAGGTTGAAAAGGATGTAAAATATTTAGAGTAGCTTCTCTTGTAATTTTTCTGTGGACTTTTGGATTAGGAGTATAAAGAAAATTGTCAAACCCACCTTTGTGTAACCAGCTTTGAAAGTTTTTCCATCCAACATCGGTATAAAGATGAGGAGACCATGTAACTGTCAATGGATTCATCTTATATTTGTATTTCAGTACATGTGAAGCATATATACTATCTTTGCCTCCGGAGCCTGGCACAATACAATCATATTCTCCGTTATTTTTTCTATGTTTGTTGCAAATTTCTATTAATTCTTTTTCTCTTTCATTCCAATCGATAGTGTTATCAAATTCTTTCTTCACGAAGTTACAGCCAGCGCAAATGCATTTTTCATCAAATTCAACAGTTGTGTGTAATGAGTCATGTTTATGAAAATATTCATTCATAGAAGTAGGCCTTTGATTAGACAAATTGCATTTAATGCAATATTTTATTTCTAAAGGAAGATTGTTCTTATTTTTTTTTATCATCATATTTAAATATTTTTTTCTTGAATGTTCATAAATTGAACGATATAGTTATTTATAGAGCTTTATATATGACAAATCAACAAGATCAATTTAATCTTTTAAGAAAAATAGATAAAAACCCTGAATTTTCACAAAGAAAATTGGCAAAACAAATCGGCTTTAGTTTAGGAAAGTTAAATTATTGTTTAAAAGAATTGAAAATAAAAGGTTTGATTAAGATTCAAAATTTTAAAAAAAATCCAAAGAAAATTGATTACATTTATATTTTGACCCCCAAAGGTGTGGCTATAAAAACAAGGCTTACAATAAATTTTATGAAAAGAAAAATGCAAGAATATGATGAGTTAAAAAAAGAATTAAATAAAAATCGTTCACGAAATTCATAAATTTATGAGAAAGAAAACAATTATAATTTATTTTTTTACAGGAAAAAGAGGTGGCTTTAATCATTTTGTCCCAATTTTGAGAGAAATAGATTTATCAAATAAAATTGACTATAAAATTATTGTTGCTGATATGCATCTATCAAGTTTTTTTGGTAAAACAGTGAATGAAATAAAAAACTATAGCAAGAAACTAATTCTTCTGGATAAGATCAAAACAAAAGATACAATCTCTAATAGACTTTCAGTAATTTCAAAAACTATCACTAGTTTAAGCAAAGTTTTTGATAAAAAAAAACCAGATTATTTATTTTTATTAGGTGATAGAGCAGAAGTATTAGGTGCTGCTATATCAGGCATGCATTATAATATTCCAATAATTCATTTGTATGGTGGAGACATAACGCAGGGTGGAACAGATGAGTCGACACGACATGCAATTTCTAAAATCTCAAATATACATTTAACTTCAAATTATCATAGTTACAAGAATATCAAAAAAATAGGTGAAGAGTCTTGGCGAGTACACAATGTTGGTTTATCTTCTCTAGATTTATTTAAATATATTTATTTTAAATCAAAAATTTATTTAGAAAAAAAATTTAAAATAGATCTTTCAAAACCACTAATTTTACTAATTCAGCATTCTGTTACTTGGCAAGTAGATGAGTCAAAAGAACAAATTCTTGAAACATTAAAAGCGATCGATAAACTAAAAGTCCAAACAATTGCAATTTATCCTTGTTCTGACCCGGGATATCAAGCAATAATAAACGAATATAAAAAGTTTAAGAATAAAAAATTTTTTAAAGTTTATAAAAATTTGGAACTTAACGATTTTTACAGTTTATTAAATTATTCTAAACTATTATTAGGAAACTCAAGTTGTGGAATACTTGAATGTGGCTTTTTTAAAAAATATGCAATTAATTTAGGAATAAGACAGGAAGGAAGAGTGTGTTTAAACAATGTTTATCATTTGCCCCACAATTCTAATAAGATTTGTAAGAAAATTTATGAAATAATTAACAAACCAAAAATTAAAGATCGAGTTTTACTCTACGGAAAAGGGAATTCAGCAAAAAAAATCATTGATATAGTTTTAAATAATCATGATAAAAAGAATTTAATTAAAAAAAAATTTGTAATATGAAAATTTTATTAACCGGTATCGATGGTTATTGCGGATGGCCTCTGGCGTTAAATATATCAAAAAAATTTAAAAAAAGTCAAATAATTGGTGTAGACAATCTGTCTAGAAGAAGATGGGTTAAACAATCTAAGTCTGACAGCGCTATTTCTATTAAATCCATGCATCAGAGAATCAAAACTGCAAAAAAATTTGGTTTTAATAATATAAAATTTATTAAGGGTGATCTCACCAATGCTTTTTTTACAAAAAATATTTTTAAAAAATATAATTTCGATGTTGTAATACATTGCGCATCACAGCCATCTGCACCTTACGCAAACTTAAATCTATCAAATGCAATATTTACACTTAAAAATAACAATATTTCCCTATTGAATATTTTATGGTCCATAAAAAAATTTGGTAAGGAAAACATAAAATTAATCAATACTTCAACCACAGGTGTATATGGTCAACCAAACTTTAGAATACCAGAAGGTTTCGTTCATATAAAAAAACAAGGAAAAGATATACTGCCTTTTACTAATCTTGGGGGATCTTGGTACCACATAACAAAATCTCATGATTTAAATAATCTTCATTTAGCTAATAGACTTTGGGGCACTAAAATAATTGATATGAGAACCGCAATAGTTTATGGGGCATCGACTGAGGATACATCTTTACATTCTGACTTAAATACTAGATTTGATTTTGATTTTAATTTTGGAGTTGTGCTTAATAGATTTTGTGCAATGAGTGCCATAAATCATAATTTAATAGTCTATGGTAAAGGACTTCAAAAAAGACCTTTTGTTTCTTTAGTTGATTTTGTTAAATCAATAACAAATTTAATTAGTTATAAACAAAAAAAATCTTTTGAAGTTTTTAATCAAACCTCAGAGTTATTGAGTATTAGATTTTTAGCTGAAACAATTTCTAAAAATGCGATAAAACTTGGATCAACATCTCGGGTAAAATTTATTAAAAATCCTAGAGTAGAAAAAGAAAAACACAATATGAAAATGGAAAATAAAAATTTTTTAAAAGTTTTAAAATCAAATCCAATAAATTTTAAAGATGAGTCTAAATTGATTATTAAATCACTAATAAAAAACAAATTTAAAATAATTAAATATAGAAAATCTTTGATATAAAATGATTAAAGTTGCAATACCCACAACCGGAATTACAGAATTTAATGCTTTAAAAAAAATAGTGTTTAGTGGAAAATTTGTAAGCGGCAGGACTGTTGAAATATTTGAAAAAGAGTATGCTAAATACGTAGGAACAAAATATGCAGTAGCAGTAAATAGTGGTACTGCTGCTCTACATGCCTCTCTTGCTTCATTGGGGCTTAAAAATGGAGACGAGGTGATAGTTCCTGCAATTTCTTTTGTAAGTAGTGCAACAGCAATTCTGCATCAAGGGTGCACTCCTATTTTTTGTGATGTGAATCTTGAAAATTATTGTTTGTCTGCAGAAAGTTTAGAAAAAAAAATTACTAAAAAAACAAAAGCAATTATTCCTGTTCATTTTGCTGGATCTGCATGTGAAATGAAAAAAATTCTTAAGATAGCAAAAAAATATAAACTCAAAATTATAGAAGATTGCGCTCAAGCACACGGTACAAAATATTATGGAAAAAAAGTCGGCACATTTGGAACGATTTCATGCTTTTCTTTTTATGCAACTAAACATATGACAACTGGTGAAGGTGGAATATTATGTACTGATGATAAAAAAATTCGTGATTTTTGTAGAATGTTTAGAAATCATGGCATGAAGGATAGAGATACTCATTTTCAACTAGGATATAATTATAGAATGAGTGAATTGAATGCTGCAATAGGAAGAGTTCAATTAAAAAAACTAAATCAGATTAATTATAAGAGAGTAAAAAACTCTTTATATATTTTACAAGGATTAAAAAATTTAAAAATTAAAAATAAATGGTTTCAAGTTCAAGAACCTATTAAAGGAATTTTTCATACTTATTTTTGGTGTCCAATTAGAATTATATCCAAAAAAATAAATATAGATCAGGTAAAAAATAAATTAAAAAAAAAAGGAATAGAAATTAGATCTAGATACAAATTTCCATTATATCGTCAAAAAGTTTTTCAAAATAATAACCTAAAGAAGAAACAAAATTATAAAAATTTAAGATTAGATCATTCAGAAAAGCTATCAGGAAAAATTTTTGGTTTACCAAATCATCATCAATTAAAAAAAAAAGAATTAAATTATATTATAAAAACAATGGGAAGTTTATTTGAACGATAAAGTCAAAATAATTGCAGAGGCAGGTCTCAATCACAACGGTGATTTTAAAAAACTAATTAAATTAATTGATATTGCGAAAATGGCTAATGCTGACTTTGTTAAATTTCAACTTTTTCAGACAAAATATTTTATTAATAAAAAATTTAGTCACAAAATAGTTGATTATAAAAAAGTATATAAAAGGTTTCAATCTTTGGAATTTTCATTTGAGGAATGGCAAAAGGCAATCCAATATGGAAATAAAATAGGTATAAGAGTTTTTTTTTCTATTTTTGATCGAGAGAGTTTGAAATTTTTAAAAAGACTTAAAATCAATTTAGTAAAAATTCCTTCAGGAGAAATTAATAATTATGACTTACTCAGGTCAATTAATAGAAGCAAATTTAAAGTAATTTTATCGACTGGTATGAGTAATTTGAATGAAATACAAAAAGCCCTTGTATGTTTAAGGAATTGTAAAGTAATTTTGTTACACTGTGTTTCTGAGTATCCAACTATAAATCCAAATTTAAATAATATTAAATTACTTAAAATAAAGTTTAAAAAAGAAACAGGATATTCTGACCATACACCTGATATACTAACACCTGCATTTTCTGTATTAGCTGGTGCAAAATATATTGAAAAACACTTTACATATAACAAAAACCAAAAGATAGGCGACCATAAATTTTCTTTGAACCCAAAAGAATTAAAATTAATGGTCAAAAATATTAAATTGGCAGAGATGAGTATGGGATTAAAAATAAAAACTATAACTAAAAAAGAAAAAAATTTGCAATTCTTTGCAAGGAAAGGTCTTTATTTAAATAATGATAAAGTTAAAGGAGAAAAAATAAAATATTCTGATTTAAGTATCTTAAGACCAGAAGGCTTTTTAAGTGTTGATAAGCTAAATCTTATAATAAATAAAAAATCAAGAAAAAATATTAAAAGTTATACTCCGCTTAAATTTAGTCATTTTAGAAAGTAAAATAATAATGAATGATAAATTGAAAAATATAACAGTTTATGAAAATACAAAAGTTAAAGATGTTTTAAACAAAATTAATAAAAATGGTTTTAATGGAGTTTTTGTCATAAACAAAAAAAATAAATTAGTTGGAGTTATTACTGACTCTGATGTCAGGAAAAACTTATTAAAAGATAAACTTAATCTCAATAGTAATGCAAATTCAATAACTCAAAAAAAATATATAAAAATTCCAGCATCAAAAGTTGAAGAAAGTAAAAAAATACTTCTCAAATCAAATAAAATGTTGCTTCCAGTTGTAGAAAAGAATCAATTGATTGATTTTGTTCATACTAGTGATTTGTTTCAAGAAAAAAAGATACTGAAAAAAATTTTAGTTATAGGCGGATTGGGATATATAGGTTCTGTATTAGTTAAAGATCTTTTAAAGCTTAATTATCAAGTAAATGTCTTAGATATAAATTATTATGGTTGTCATTTTGATAAAAAAACTTTGTCAGATACAAAATTAAAAATTTATTATGGAGATTGTGACAACAAAAAAGTTTTAGATAAAGCCATAAAAGATTGTACTGACGTAATTCATTTAGGCGAGATAGTTGGTGATCCTGCTGTAAACATTAATCAAAATTTTTCTATAAAAAATAATTTTGAAAACACTGTATTTGTTATGTCAGAATGTATTAAAAAAAAGATTAATAAATTTATTTTTGCATCTAGTTGTAGTGTTTATGGTAATTTAAAACATGAATGCAATGAGCAATCAAAATTAAATCCTGTTTCTCTTTATGCAAAATGCAAAAGAGAATGTGAAAAATCTATTTTAGCATTTAAAACAAAAGAGTGTTGTCCAGTCATTTTAAGGCTTTCAACAGTTTATGGAGACTCCCCTCGAAAAAGGTTTGATCTTGTAGCACAGAGATTTGTTATAATGGCAATTAAAAAGATCAAGATCAATCTTTTTGGAGCTAATTCCTGGAGACCATTTATATCGGTCAATGATGTTTCAAGAGTGTTAATCAAGGTACTTAAAACTGAAAATAAAGTTGTAAGAAATCAAATTTTTAATGTAGGTGGGAATAAAGAAAATTTTCAAATTATTGATATTATTCATACAATTAAAAAATATATCCCAGTCGATTTTGAGTTATCAAAAAAAAATGAAGATCCAAGAAATTACAAAGTATCATTTAAGAAAATTAAAAAAGTTTTAAATTTTATTCCAAAAGATAACCTAAAAAAAACAATTTTTGAATTAATTAAGAAATATAAGAAAAATAAAATTAATGAAAAGGATATTAATCATTACAATGATAAAAAGATTTTTAAAATATTAAATTCTAAAAAAAAATTAATTAATTCAGTTTAAAATATGCAAAAAAATGCTCTACTTATTTTATTTCCTATAAAATTTACAAAGTTTTATTATTATCTTTTAGACATAGATCGTTTAAAAAAAATAAAAAAATTAAAAGTAGAAATTCATGATTTGTCTAATGATTTAAATAAAAAATTTAATAAAGGTTTTTTAACAAAATCGAGCAAAAAAGCTATAAAATTTAGTAATTATGAGAAGTGGAAAAAGAGGTTTAATCAATTAAATCAAAAATATAATCTAGTCATATTTAATTTTTTAGATTTTAATTCTTTTAAATCTTTAAAATATCTTTCATATATTAAAAAACACAAATTAAAAGTTTTAAGAATTGGCTGTTCAGGTGTAATTGAACATGTCTTCAATAAGAAAAAAAATCTCTCTTATTATCTTGCTAATCTTAAAAATCTGAATTTTTTATTCAAAAAGATATTTTACAATAGTAAAATAAAAATAATTATTCTTTTTTATAAAAGCTTTTTTAGGTTAAATGAAATATTGCTTATTTCAGGAAGTGAAAAACAAAAAATATTTGATTTAAGTAATATTGAAAAAAATTTTAAATTTCATTCATTAGATTATAATAAAACTTTACAAATAAAAAAAAAAAGTAAAGTAAAAAGACAAAATATGGTATTATATTTTGATCAGCCTAAACCATATTTTTATGATGATTATCTATTATTCTATGGAATTTTTACAAAACCAAGTAGTGATTTATTGAAAGAACATTATAATAAGCTAAATATTTTTTTAAGATCAGTTGAAAAAGTTTACAAATTAAAAGTAGTTATAATACCTCATCCAAAAGTGAGAGATGTAAAAAACCCTTATTATGATAGACATTTTAAAGTTGATCAAAGGGCTGATGCAGCAATTAAATTAATACCAGAAAGTAAATTTGTTATTTACTCTTCATTTAGCACTAGTGTGGCTTACTCTATTGCCTGCACTAAACCAATTATATTTTTAAAAACAACTAGTATTGGAGGTTATTCAGCAATTAATAATAATTATGATATGGGATTAGAACAAATGTCAAAATTTCTTTCTTGTAAAGTATTTGATTATAGTAAGCAAATTCAAAAAAAAATACCGATTTACATTAATAAAAAAAAATATGACAAATATAAATATCAATTTTTAACGAGTAAAAAACTTTTAAAAATTGAAAATTATCATATCATTCAAAAAATAATTGAAAATGATAAGATTTAAAAAAAAAAAAATTAGAAGTGCAGTAATTTTGTGTGGAGGAAAAGGCACAAGGTTAGGGCATATAACTAAACAAATACCCAAATCTTTAGTCCGAATTAAAGATAAGCCTATTATCTGGTATATTCTTAAAATCTTAAAAAAAAATAATTTTAATCATTTCATTTTTCCGGTTGGATATAAAGGAAATTTATTGAAAAAGTATTTAAATACAGAAATATTTAAAGAATATAATTTTGATATTATCGATACAGGTCTTGATACACCTATTGCAAAAAGAATTTTTAAAATTAAGAAATTTATTAAATCAGAAAATTTTTTATTACTAAATGGAGATGCAATATTTAATTTTAATTTAGACAAAATTTATCAAAACCACACAAAAAGATCTGATACATTCATAACTTTTTTAGGATCTGAAACAAACCTACCATACGGAACAATTGTGTTATCTAAGGGAGTTGTAAAAAATTTTCAGAGAGATGTTATGTTTAATGCTGTTAAAATTGCAAATAAACAAAACAATACTGCCTATGTTTATTCAGGAATGGCCATTTTGAAAAAAAAAATATTAACTAGAAATATTGAAAATTTTAAAAATTTTGAGGCTGATCTTTATCCAAAGACTATAAAGAAATATAAATGTAAATTTCAAAAATTTAATGGTTTTTGGCACTCTGTTGATAATATTAAAGATATCAAAATATTAAAAGATGATAAAGATAAGAGATCAAAATTAAATAATTTATTTAAAAGAATAAAATGAGAAAAAATTTTTGGAAAAATAAAAAAGTATTCATAACTGGTCATACGGGATTTAAAGGTAGTTGGTTAGTTTTAATTTTAAATCAATTAGGTGCTAAAATTACAGGTTATGCGTTGAATCCGATATCTAAACCTAATTTTTTTGATAATTTAAAACTTAGTAGATTTTTAGAAAAGGAATATAGAGACGATATAAATAATTTCTCTAATTTAAATAAAGCAATAAAGAAGTCAAAACCAAATATACTTTTTCATTTAGCTGCTCAATCAAGTGTTTTGGTAAGTTATCAAAATCCGGAAGATACAATTAAGACAAATATAATTGGAACGTTTAATGTTTTAAAAGCCATAAAATTAAATAAATCAGTCAAATCTGCAATAATAGTCACAACTGATAAAGTGTATTTAAATAATGATAAAAAAATTAGTTTTGATGAGGACTCTAAATTAGGCGGTTATGATCTTTATAGCTCTAGTAAAGCGTGTTGTGAAATTGTTACTGAAAGTTTTAGAAAATCTTTTTTTGAAAACTCCAAATGCAATATAGCAACTGTTCGATCAGGTAATTGTATAGGAGGAGGCGATTGGACAAAAGATAGAATAGTAAAGGATTGTGTTGAGGCATTTGTACATAATAAAAATTTATTGATTAGAAGTCCAAATGCTACAAGACCATGGCAACATGTCATGGAGCCAATTTGTGGTTATTTGAAGTTAGCAGAAAAACTTAACAGTAAAAATGGTCAAAAATTTATTGGATCTTGGAATTTTGGACCAAATAATATCAATCTAAGTGTTTTAAATTTAGCAAAATTAGGTAAAAAAATCTTTAATTCAAAATCAAAAATTATAATTAATAAAAATAAAAAAAATATAAAACACGAAGCAAAATATCTTTCTTTAAATTCCAAAAAATCTTTAAGATATTTAAAATGGAAAGTTTATATGAAACCTGAACTTTCTCTGAAACTGACGTTTAATTGGTTTAAAGTTTTCTATCAAAGTAAAAAAAATAAAAAAAAGGTTATCGATTTAACAAGAGAACAATTTAAAAATTTTAAAAAATTAATTAGATATTATTGAAATAATTATGACTTGTAAAAACTGCAAAAGTACAAAACTTGATAAAGTTGTAAAATTAGGAAAACAACCTCTAAGTGGTTTTTTTTACAAAAAAAAAAATCTTAAACTTCCCAAATATTCTTTGGATTTATTTCAATGTAGAGATTGTGGTCTAGTGCAAATTATCAATCAGTTTAGCATAAAAAAAATGTATGGGAAACATTATGGATATGAAACTTCAAAAAGTAGCTTAATGATAAATCATCTAAAGGAAAAGGTTTCTAGATTTAAAAAAAAAGGATATTTAAAAAAAAAAAATTCTGTGCTTGATATTGGAAGCAACGATGGAACATTTTTAAATCTTATTGGTAAAAGTTTCAAACGTTATGGAGTTGATCCATCTGGAACAAAATTTAAAAAAAATTATAAAAAAATAAAACTTATTAATGAATTTTTTTCTAAAAAAAAAATAAAACCTAGAGATACAAAATTTGATCTAATTACAAGTTTTGCAATTTTTTATGATGTAGAGGACCCAAATCAATTTTGTGCTGATATTAAAAGTATTCTAAAGCCAAATGGTATTTGGGCTTGTGAATTATCCTATCTACCACTTATGCTCAAAAATTTAACTTTTGACCAAATTTGTCACGAGCACGTAACATATTACTCTTTAAAAGTTTTTGAAAAAATTATTAATCAAAATGGACTAAAGTTACTAGATGTTAAACTTAATGAAATTAATGGTGGAAGTATAGAAATAATATGTAGCCATGATGACTCAAAAAGAAATGTTAATTATAATCTTATAAAAGATCTAAAAAATGATGAAAATAAAATAACTAAGACATCTTTTTTTAACTTTAATAAAAGGATTTTCAAAATAAAAAAAGACTTAAGAAATTTTTTAATCAATAAAAAAAATGTTTTTGCTTACGGAGCATCTACAAAAGGAAATGTTGTTTTAAATCTGTGCAACCTATCATCAAAAGAATTAGAGTTTGTTTGTGATGCAAATCGTAAAAAATACGGAAGTTTTACGCCTGGATCAAATATTGAGATAATTTCAAAAGAAAAAATGCGTAAAATTTTTCCTAAATATTTACTCGTATTAATTTGGTCATTTAGAAAAGAAGTTATTAAACAGGAAAAAGAATATGTCAAATCAGGTGGAAATTTAATTTTCCACTTACCTAAATTTCATATAATAAATAAAAAAAATTATAGGTCATATTTAAACAAAAGTTTTAATGATATGTCTTACAAATATTAATGATCGTATTGTCAATATGCATACCATCTTTTAACAGACTAGATTGTCTGGAAAATTGTTTAGAGTCCATATTAATTTCATCAAGAAATGTAAATGATTTTAATTTTGAAGTTTGTATATCAGACAATTTTTCAAGCAAAGATCCAATTAGTATTATCAATAAATATAAGAAAGATTTAAAAATAATATATAATAGAAATCAGAAAAACTTAGGATTTGCATTAAACGCAATTAAAACTGTAAAATTATCAAAAGGCAAATATGCTTGGTTAATCGGAAATGATGATCTAATTTTACCCAATACATTAAATGATTTAAAAGAAATTTTTGGAAATAATTCTAAAACAGATTTTTTTTTTATTAATTCTTATTATTTAAGTTCAAAATACCTAAAAAATTTCTCTCATCCATTTAACACGTTAGATCTTAAATATGAAAGTATGAAAAAATTATCAAAGGTTAAAAATAATAGAAAAGCAATTTTTTGGGATATTATTGATCCAGAGGTATCTTGGGAATTTTTAATTGGTATATTTTTAAGTATTTTTAATCGGAAAATTTGGTTAAGTGGCTTAGAATATGTAGATCAAAAAAAAATTGAAGATACAAACGTTTGGTCAAATTTTGATAATACTTGTCTAAATGCGAAAATTATCTCTACAGTTTTTAAAAATAAAGAAAGTTTTATTTGCTCAAAACCTTTAAGTGTAAATTTAATTGGAGTAAGGGAATGGGTAAACATGTATGAGTTTATAGAAATTGTAAGAATACCAGAATTACTTGATTATTATAGATCTCAAGGAATGAGTTTTTGGAAATATATATATTGCAAGAATTATGCTTTAAGAAATTTTTTTAATTTTTTTACTAAAATATATATTAATGGACCAAAAGCTGGAAGAAATTATGTAAATTTTTATAAACATTTTTTAAAAAATTTAATTTACCCTTATTCATGGCTTTCAATTATTTTTTTTGCTATTAGAGCTTTAAGGAAAGTTATAAAATATTAAATTTGAGATGAATAAAAATATTGCAGGAGTCAAAATAACACAGCTAAAAATTATATCAGACAAAAGAGGGTCTGTTATGCACATGCTTAGAAATGATACTGAAGTTTTTGAAAAATTTGGTGAGATATATTTTTCTACAGTTGTTAAAAACGGAATTAAAGCATGGCACCTTCATAAGGAAGCAACTTTGAATTATGCTTGTGTTAAAGGTAATGTAAAATTAGTTCTTTTTGATGATAGAGACTTAAGTTCAACAAAAGGAAAATATCAAGAATTAATACTTTCCCCAAAGAATTATTTTTTAGTGACAATCCCGCCTAATATTTGGAATGGATTTAAAAATTTAGATAATGAAGAAAGTATTATCGCAAATTGTCTTAATATTCCTCACAGTGAAAAAGAGATGGTTAGAGAGAGTTACGATAGTAAAAATTTTAATTTTGACTGGAGCAAATAAAATGAAAGTCGTAATACTGGCAGGAGGTTTAGGAACTCGACTTCCAGAATATACGAAAAAAGTTCCAAAACCAATGGTTAAAATAAATAACAAACCAATTTTAATTCATATTATAAATCACTATATAAAGTTTGGTTTTAAAGACTTCATAATTGCTGCAGGGTATAAAGCCAATATCATTAAAAAATATTTCAAATTTTCACCAGTTAAAAAATGCAAAGTACAAATAATTGACACTGGTAAAAACTCCATGACTGGAGGAAGATTAAAAAGATTAAAAGGATATTTAGGTAATGATACTTTTATGATGACTTATGGAGATGGTTTATCAAATGTAAATTTAAAAAAGTTATATAAATTTCACAAGAAATATAAAAAATTGATTACATTAACAGCTGTCAGACCACCCGCTAGGTTTGGAGCGATTAAATTAGTTGGAAAATTTGCTAAAACATTCAAGGAAAAGTCTAGGCTTGATGAAGGTTGGATAAATGGTGGTTATTTCGTCATTGAACCAAAATTTTTACAATTCATAAAAAATGATCTTACCTATCTAGAAAAAGAGCCATTAGAAACTGCAGCAAAAAAAAAACAATTATTAGCTTTTAGGCACAATGGTTTTTGGCAATGCATGGATACAAAAAGGGATAAAGAAAATTTAGAGAAATTCTTTAAAAAAGGAAAATTGTTTTGAAAAAGCAAATACTAATAACTGGAGGCACAGGTTTTATAGGTTATCATCTCGCTAAAAAGTGCTTGAAGATGGGATGGAATGTGACAAGTTTTTCTAAAAGAAAACCAATTTTGATTAGAAAACTTAATAAAGTAAAATATTTGACAGGCGATTTAACAAAAAAAAAAGACTTAGAAGTACTAAAAAAAAATTATGATTATGTTGTGAATGCAGCAGGAGTAGTAAATCACTCAGCAAATAAAAAAGTATTTAACGCGCATTACTTAGGATGCAAAAATTTAGCAAATTTTTTTTTAAAAACAAAAATAAAACTGTTTCTTCAAATCGGAAGCTGTGTTGAGTATGGACCACAGAAATCACCTCAAAAAGAAGATTATAAAATAAAAACAAAAAAATTAAAAAGTATGTATAGCAAAGGAAAGTTTGAAGCTTCAAAATACTTAATTCAATTATACAAGACACACAAATTTCCAATAATTATTTTTAGATTGTATTTAAACTACGGTCCTAACCAAGATTTTAATAGATTTTTACCGGTTATTATCGACGGTTGTCTCAAAAATAAAAGATTTCCTTGTTCTAGTGGTATGCAATATCGCAGCTTTACTTATGTTGATGATTTAGTACGCGCAATAATGATTGCTTTGAAAAAACCTTATCTTAGTGGCAATATTTTTAACATTGGTAATAACAAGCCAGTAAAAATAAAAAAAATAATTGAATATATTAAAAAGCATCTAAATAAAGGAGTACCATTATATGGTAAGGTAAAATTTCGAAAAGATGAAATTAATCGTTTGTATCCAAATATATCTAAGGCGAAATCATTATTGAACTGGCAACCAAAAATAAGCTTTTCAAAGGGGTTAACTAAAACAATAAGTTATTATAAATCGACTATAAAATTATAAAAACTAATGTCACCATTAATTAGTGTTATTGTTAATTGTAGAAATGGATCTAAGTATCTTGAGGAGTGCTTACAAAGTGTTAAAAAACAACAATACACTAATTGGGAATTAATTTTTTACGATAATCAGTCAACCGATGAAAGTAAAAAAATTTTTGAAAAAAATTTTTGTAATAAGTTCAAATATTATAAGTCTACAAAACTAGAAACTTTATATGCTGCTAGAAATATTGCGTGTTCATTTGCAAAAGGTGAGTATATAGCTTTTTTAGATACAGACGATTTTTGGCTAGAAAATTATTTATCATTACGTGAAGAATTTTTTAAAAATAATGTTCAAAAATTTTCTTTCTCGAATTGTTTACATAAATTTGAATTTAGTAAAAAAATAAACATATTTACAAAATTAAAAATACCAAATGGCTGTATAATTAATTTTTTATCTAAAAATTATTTAGTGAAAATAAGCTGTTTAATAGTGGAAAAAAAAATATTTGAGGATATAGGGAAGTTCAATCCAAATTATAACATAATTGGTGATTATGATTTAGTTATGAAGCTGGCATCTAATTATCAAGCTCATGCAGTACAAAAACCCTCTGCAGTAATAAGATTTCACGGAAAAAATTTTTTGGATTTAAATAGAAAGATGTTTTATCAGGAGTATAGACAGTGGTTTTTGAACTTAGATAACAGAAACCAAAATATATACAAAAATAAAAAATACTTTTTTATAAAATTACTATATTTATGGTTTGTTAGTTCAATACCGAAAAAAATTGTAAATTTATTAAAAAAGAAGTGAAAACGAATTTTTATATAGTTTCAAATGATACCTTTTTTTTACAAAATAAAAATATTTATGGATCAAATAAAAACACACATACAATACTAAGTTTTTTTTCAAAAAAAAAATATAATTCAAAATTAATCGCTAGATTAAACAATAATATCAATTTGAAAAAACAAAAAATTAAAAATATGGAATTTATTAATTTTAAAAAAATTCTATCTACAAAAAACAATTTGAATAATTCAAAATTTTTATTTTTGTCTATAACTCCATTTAATTTTGTAATTTTAATAATATTATTATTCTCGCCTATAAGAAAAAAGAATTTTTTCTTATTTTTAAGAAGTGACGGTTTTAAAGAATACAAAATAAAATTCGGTTTTATAGGTTATTTTTTTTATTATATAATGTTTTATTTTTTTAAAAAAAATACAAATATTTTTTCAGTTTCATCTACTTTCACTAATATACATAAAACAAAAATAATTTACCCTTCCGAAATAACAAACACATGGAATACTAGAACCCAATATAAAAAGATTAAAAAACAAATTAATTTTTTATATGTTGGTAGATTTAAGGTTGAGAAAGGCTATGATTTTTTAATAAATCTATTCGATAAATTAAGCGTTAATTACAAATTAAATATGGTGGGAAGTACTAAAAACAAAAAATGTTTAATGAAAAATATTAAAACATATAAATATATTTATGATATTAAATACTTAAAAAGATTTTACGATAATTCTAATATATTTATATTACCATCTTATACTGAGGGATATCCACAAGTCATATTAGAAAGCCTTTCGCGGTTGAGACCAGTAATAGTATTTTCTGAAATTGCTTTTTTAAAAAAACATTTTAAGCATGGCATATTTGTATCTAAGAGAAATGTTTTAGATTTTGAAAATACTGTTAAACATATAGTTACAAATTATGATAAAATTATTAAAAATATGAAAAAAAATAAAATATTACTAAAAAAAGATTACCAAAAATCCATTTTAGAATATCTCAATTATGAATAATATATTTATTTTAGCAGGACTTTATTTTTTTATTAATTTAATTTTATTACAAAATTATCAAAGACTTGCAAAAAAAATAAATTTGTATGACAAGCCGGACGATAAATTAAAAAAACATATAAAAAAGGTTCCTATTTTGGGTGGCATTATCTTACTAATAAATTTCTTAATTATATTGCCAGTATCTCTATTAATATTTGATTTTTTAATCTTTGATAAAAAAAGAGAAATTTTTTCTTTTTTTTTCTTGATAATATCATTTTTCTTAATTGGTTTTTTTGATGATAAAATTAAAATGTCTTCAAATATGAGAATATTTTTAGGTATTTTTGTATTATTAATATCTATTTCACTAAACAATGATTTATTAATTCAAATATTACAATTTTCCTTTTATGAGAAAAGAATTTATTTAGAAAATATTTCATATATTTTTACAATATTTGCATTTTTAGCATTTATTCATGCAATTAATATGTTCGATGGTTTAAATGCCCAAGTTTTATTATATTTTATTATCATCAATACATTTTTATTTATAATTTCTTCATTTAATATATTTTACTTTTCACTTTATTTTCCTTTAATTTCAATTTTAATACTTAATTACAATTCAAGAGTATTTCTTGGTGATGGAGGTAGTTATTTGTTAGCTGCTTTGTATGCTTACTTAATTATTTACGAGTTTAATATCACAAAAAATATTTCTTTTTCAGATCATATTTTAATTTTAATGATAATTCCTGGGTTAGAGCTGCTTAGATTATCATTTATAAGATTGATAAATGGAAAAAATATTTTTGAGGGTGATCTCAATCATATTCATCATATTCTCAAAAAAAATCATGGACTTTTTAATACAAACGTTATTGTTTTAAGTTTGGTACTAACCCCGATTTTATTACTTTATGCTAATATAAATTCTTTTATCATCATTTTTTTGACAATATTATCATATTTTATTTTAATTTTTTACAATAAAAAATTTAAATAAATTTATATATTTATGAAATATTCAAAAAATTTCGATACTTTTAATTTTACAATTTTTTTATTAATTCCATTTTTTCTTACATTAAGCGTATTTATTGCAGATGTTTTTTTTTCTATTTTATTTGTTTTAGTTTTATATAAATTGATTAAAAAAAGTTATCATTTTGATACTAATGTAATTTTTTATTACTTATTATTTTTTCATATAGTTACGTTCATATCAGCATCAACTAACATTTATAGCGACTTAAGATTATCGGGGATGGGATATATAAGATTTTTGTTATTTTATATGGTAATAGTAACAATTTTAAACTCTATAAATAAAGAAACTTATAAAAATAAAATTATTTACATTTTTGTATTACTACTCTTCTTATTATTAGACTCTCTGTATCAATTTTTTTCAGGTAAAGATTTTTTCGGCAATAAATTATTTAATCAAAGAGTGTCTGGATATTTTGGAGATGATTTAGTGTTAGGAAGTTTTTTTGCTAGAATTCTACCTATACTGATTTTTTTTACTATACTAAGTGGTAAGAATTTCTCTCGTAAAGAAAATGTTTTTTACATGTTTTTTTATACTTTATCATTTATTATTATTTATCTATCGGGGGAAAGAACAGCCGTTTTTATGATTTTCTTTTTCTTTTTCTTTGTAATAATATTTTTGCAAGACATAAGAAAATTATTTTTAAAATCCCTTTTTTTTTCAGTGTTAATAATTTTCATTATTTCCTTATTCAATCTAGGAAAATACGATCCCAACAATAGAATTATAGTTAAAACTTCGAAACAAATAGTTCTTGATAATTCAAATAGAACAGCTTTAAAAAATGAAAATTTAAAAAAGAAATTTTACATATATTCTAAACATCACGAAGGCCATTTATTGTTAGCTTACGACTTGTTTAAAAAAAACATTATTTTTGGTACTGGTGTTAGAGGATTCAAATCTTATTGTAGAGATGTCAAATATATAAGTAAAATTGGACAATGTACCCACCATCCCCATAATATTTTATTTCAAATACTTTCTGAATTAGGGCTAATTGGATTTACTTTTTATATTATAGGGACTTTTTTTATTATTTTTTGTTTTTTTAAAATTGTAACATTTAAGAGAAAATCCGAAAAAGCATACCAGCTATTTGCTGTAAGTCTTATCGGTATAACTATGAATTTTATTCCCTTTTTACCATCAGGCAATTTTTTTAATTCCTGGTTGTCTTATATTTTTTATATGAATTTTGGTATCTTTTCATATTCATTTTATGAATTTAAAAAGGTAAATAATAAATAATTAGTTATGAATATATTTTCGAATTTCTGGTTTTTTTTAGATAACAAAGAAAAAAAATTCTTTTTTTTTATTGTTATATTATCTATTTTCCAAGCGCTGTTAGAGATGATTGGTATAGCAACAGTAATACCTTTTATTACTTTTTTATTAAAACCGGAAAGTTTTGATAACTTAAGTTTTTTGCCTAAATATATTTATTTTGATTTAATATCTCAAAGCAAATTTATATTAATTTTTTGTATTATATTGTTTTCAATTTTTTTAATCAAAAATATAATAATATTAATTACTAATAACTTTACTTACAAGTTCATTTATCTATTAAGAACTAAAATATATAATAAACTTTTACAGAAAATGCTTGCTCAAAATTATTTGTTTTTTGTAAAAAAGGGAATGTCGAAAATTTTTAATGCGACTTATTCTGAAAGTAATAACTTTGCTGCAAATATAGTGAGACCAATCATTCATTTAATAACAGAATTTTTGGTATGTTTTGGTATTATTATACTTGTTATTATTACTGGCTTTGTAGATGGGTTACTCTTAATTTTACCAATTATAGTTTTAGTTGGTCTTTTTCTTAAGAAAATAAATAAATCTATTAAGGCATGGTCTAATCAAAGAATTGTAAATAATGAAAATATTTTTAATTTAAACTACAATTTAATAAACGGTATTAAAGAAATTTTAATTTATGATAAAGTCAAGAAAATTTTATTAAACTTTGACAGTGTTTTAAAATCTGCAGAGCAAGTAGATACTAAAAACTCTGTGGTAGTAACTTTACCAAGAATTTTACTCGAACAAGCAATAATATTAGTCTTTATCTCTATAATATTAACAATGAGCTATTTTGGTAACTCTTATGATAATATATTAATTATTCTAACTTTTTATTTAGCAATTGCATATAGACTAGTGCCATCAATAAATAAAATATTTGTAGCATATCAACAAATTAAATTTGGAAAACCATCACTCCCGTATATAATGGAATATTATAATCTAAAAAATAAAATCTCCAAAAGCCATATTAGTAAAAATCAAATCATAAATGAAAATAAACAAAAAACTTTGTCAAGTAGTATAGAATTAAAAGATGTAACCTTCGCATATCCTAATTCAGATACAGTTTTAAAAAATATAAATATTAAAATTAATAAAAACGAAATTGTTGGTATTTTTGGAGAAAGTGGTTCGGGTAAATCTACACTGATTAATATTTTAATTGGTTTAATTAAACCGATAAAAGGCAGTCTATATCTTGACGGTAATAATATAGTAAGTGATGAAGATGTGAGACAATATCAAAATTTATTTAGTATATCATCACAAGATAGCTTTTTAATAAATGGTAGTATAAAGGATAATATAATTTTTGGCTCTAATTCTGAAATCCCAAATGATAAATTAAACGAAGCAATACGTAACGCATGTTTAGTTAACACAATTCAAGATATGAAATATGGATTAGAAACGGATGTTGGCCTCACATTAAAGAAATTATCCTCGGGACAGAAGCAAAGAATTTCATTAGCAAGATGTTTTTATTTAAATAAAGACATCATGATATTTGATGAAGCCACTAATGCTTTGGACGAGCAAAATGAAAAAAATATTTTCGAATACATCAAAAATTTAAAAAATAAAAAAACTATAATAATTGTTTCACATAATTTAAATAACTTAAAAATATGTGATAGTATTTATAACATAAAAAATAAATCATTAGAAAAAAAATGAAACAAATCCTTTTTAAATTTTGATGAAAGTTTTAATTACAGGTGGAGCAGGTTATATAGGTAGTCATGTAGCATTACATTTTTTAGATCAAGGTCATTCTGTTACAATAATCGATAATTTAAGCACTGGTAATAAAAAATTAATTCCAAAAAAAGCAAAATTTATTAAAGTTGATATTTCGAACAAAAAAAAAATTACAAATATATTGAAAAAAAAATTTGATATTGTTCTGCATTTTGCTGCATATGTTAATAATGTCGAATCAATTAAAGATTCAAAAAAATATTATTTAAATAACTTTGAAAAATCAAAAAATCTTATAGATTGCTGTATTAAAAATAATATTAAATATTTTATTTATTCATCTACGGCAGCTGTATATGGGAATTCATTAAAGAAAGTGAACGAAAGGTCGAAAAAGAAAGCTTTGACACCTTACGCAAAATCTAAAATGAGAACTGAGAATTATTTACTAAATAAAAAAAAAAATATGAATGTTACTATTCTTAGATACTTTAATGTCTGCGGTGCTGATAAAAATCTTAGATCAGGATTCTCAAAAAAAAATTTATCAAATATTTTTGTAAAATTATGCTATTGCGCAAAATTTAAAAAAAAATTTATAATTAATGGATCCAATTATAAGACTTCGGACGGTACACCTGTAAGAGATTTTATACATGTTAGTGACTTAGCTATACTACATTATAAGTTTTCAAACTTTATGATTCATCAAAATAAATCAGGTATATTTAATTGTGGTTACGGTAAAGGATACTCAGTTAAAAATATTTTTGATGTATTTAATAAAAATTTGACTCGCAAAATCTCGTATAAGACTGGAAGGAAAAGAAAAAATGACATAATTTATTCTGTTGCAGACATAAAAAAATTAAAAAATAGTATAAAATGGCGACCGAGGTATTTTTCTTTAAATATAATTTGTAAGTCATCACTTAAGTGGTATTTAAACAATAATTAAAAAATGAAAAAGACTTTAACGATTATAATTGGTCTTAGAAGCACAATATCTGAATCTCAAAAAAAAATTATTAAAAATTCTATTGTAATATCTTCAGATTTTTTAAAATTTCAAAAGAAAATAATGAAAATAAAAAAGTATAATTTTAATTTGATCTTTAATAATTTTTATCCATCTGCTAAAATCGATAAAGTAAATGAAAAAAATTATTTACAACTAAATGAGTTATGCCTTAAAAATCTTTCATTAATCCTGAGTATATTAAACCCAAAAAAAATTAAAAAAATATTTTATACAAGTAGTTCATCGGTATACATTTTCTCAAAAGACCTCAATCATGATCTTTTAGATTATAAAAACAGAAGACTACAAGCGGCTTATAAATTAGCTGCAGAAAATTTAATTACAAATTATTCATTGAGAAATAAAATAAAGTATTATGTTATGAGAGTATTCAACACGTATGGTAATAGTTGTGATAAATTTTCTTTCGTAGAAAAAATTATTTATTCAAAAAATAAATGTAAAACAATTGTTTTAAATAATGGTGGTTTAGCCTATAGAGATTTTATACATATAGACGATGTATCTAGTATATATAATAACTTCATAAAAAAAAATTTTAAATCGGGATTTTATGATATTGGATCTGGTCGAGGATATAAAATTCTTGATATAATTAATTTTGTAAACTTCAAAAAAAATTTAATTATAAAAAGGAAATTATTAGAAAGAAAATATTCAATCGCTAATTTAAATAAATTGAAAAAAATTAATCAAGGTAATAATATAAAAAAATTAGATCAATATTTAATAAATAATTGCAAACTGAGTAAAAATAAAAAACTAAAGAACATTCCATTTAGGAGACCATAAATTTGATTATTTATACCTAATAATATAAGTATAAATTAATATGAAAAAATTTTTATATATTTTTGCCACGTCGTTAATAGTAATGGTGGTATTTTTATCTTACCAGATTGTTTCAGGCCAATATGACAAACAGAATATTTTTATTATAAAAATGAAAGAAATAGTACCAAAAAGTTTTAAAAATAATATTAAAAACTTAACTTACGAATTAAGAAGAATATTAAATGAGGATGAAGATGAAAAATTACAAAAAACAAAATTTAATCAAGGATTAAATGGTGAATTAATTCAATCAAAAATATTTAAAACAAACAAAAGTTCTACAAAATATTCTGTAAGAGAATTTTTTTTGCCATTTAACAGACTTGATTTAAATTATGGATGGAAATCTATCTTAAATGCAAAAAGAGCCCATTACTTCGATACATTTCAAGATAGAATAATAGCTGTATCTGGAGAAGGTGATTTTATATATTTTGCAACAAAAAATTTTAATTCAGATAAATTAAAGCAAACTAAAATTAAGTCTAATTTAAATCAACTGTTGGAAACAAATAAGCTTTCTTTTATTGGTCTTAGAGATTTATTAATTGATAATAACAAAGTTTACATATCCGCTATATTAAAAGATAAAAGTGAAAAGTACACTATGAGCATTCTATCGTCAGAATTAAATTTTAAAAATTTAAAATTTAAATTTTTTTTTGAAACTAATTTGAATTTGCCCGAATATTCCATTGGTTCAGGTGGCAGAATCGTGAACTATAAAAACAACGAAATATTATTTTCAGTTGGTCATTTTGATTTAATAGATGAAATCCAAGATCCTGGACATCTAGCAGGTAAAGTCATCTCGATAAATAAAATTAGTAAACAACAAAAATTAATATCTTTGGGTCACAGAAATGCTCAAGGTTTATTTTATCTTAAGGACGAGCAAAATGAATATATTATTAATTCTGAACATGGGCCAAAGGGGGGTGATGAAGTTAATATTAGTAGCTTAAACATAAATCGAATTCACAACTTTGGATGGCCGATTTCCTCCTATGGCGTAAACTATGATGGAACTAATCCTTTTAAACCAAGTCATAAAGATTATGGTTACGACGAACCATTTGTTAATTTTACTCCTTCAATTGGAATTAGTGAAATCTCAGTTATAAATAAATCAAATTTTAATATTATATATGTTTCGTCTTTAAGAGCCCAATCTATATATATTATCGAGGCTAATAAAAAATTTACAAAAGTTCTTAACAAAGATAGATTAAAATTAGATTATAGGATTAGAGATATTAAGTTTATAAAAAGTCTTGATGGTTTTGTTGTTATTTTTGAGAATATACCGTCCATAGGTTTTATCAAAAAAATATGATCAATTATAGAGAATAAAATTAATTATTTTATATTTTAATGAAAATATTTATACAAATTCCATGTTTTAACGAGGAAAAACAAATAGAAAATACTATTAAAGAAATCAAAAGTTCAATCGACACAAAAAAATATGATTATAAAATTATTGTTATAGATGACGGATCAAATGATCAAACTATAGAAAAAGCAAAAAAAAGTGGTGTTGAAAAAATTATTTCTCTAAAAAGAAATATGGGTCTAGGATATGCTTTTAATAAAGGTAGAATATATGCTCTGGAGCAAAACGCTGATATATTAATCAATACCGATGCTGATAATCAATATAAAAGTGAATACATAGAAAAATTAATAGAACATCTTACGCAATCAAAAACTGATATCGTTGTTGGCATAAGAAAATTTGATGAAATAGAGCATTTTTCTTTAACAAAAAAATTTTTACAAAAAATAGGCACTAAAGTTGTTAGGCTAATTTCAGGACAAAAAATATCGGATGCATCAAGCGGTTTTCGTGCATATAGTAAGGATGCAATACGAAAATTAAAGGTAGATTCAAATTATAGTTACACCTTGGAGACTTTAATTCAAGCAAACGAAAAAGATCTATTAATAGGAGAGGTGCCTATCAAAACAAATTCACCTACTAGAGTTTCAAGACTATTTAAATCATCTTCTGAATTTGTAACAAAACAAATGTTAATAATTATGAAAACGTTTCTTTTATATAAACCTTTACAATTTTTTTCGAGTTTATCGATTATACCTTTTGTTATCGGTTTCGCTGCTATAATTAGATTTCTTTATTTTTTTATAGCTGGTGGTGGGGATGGAAATATCCAGTCATTGATTTTAGGTGGAACATTAGTTCTAATAGGATTTTTACTTATATCTTTGGGTTTACTTGGATATTTAATAAAAAGTATGAAAAAAAATATTGAGGATAAATATTGAAATTCTTTATTTATAGATATTCATTAATATCTGTTTTAAGTTTTGTTTTATCAAATTTACTTTACAATATTTTTATTTTGACACTTCATGAATCTTTAGCTTCTTTAATTTCATTATTTTTAGTTTTAAATTTAAATATTTTTTTTTTTTTCAGGCTAAAAATATTCCAAACAAATAAAAAAAATTATTTAAAGATTATTTCAATTTCGATTTTTTTTAGATTATTCGAGTACTTTATGTTTAATTTCTTATATTTAAATTTATTAATTAAATATAACAGCAGTTACATTTTTGCTACGACATTAATTTTAAGTTTTTTAATAAAATCTGTAGTATTTTATAAAAGCTCGGATATTAAATAAAAATATTTTTTATAGCTTTTCAACAAAAAGATAATCTTTTACTTTTTTAACTTTAATTTCATTTCTTGTACACATAAATTTTATATCCCAACAAAGTCTTCCCTGCCATCCGTTGCCTCTCTTATTATTATTATTTATGTCAGGTTTGTAAACCTCTACAAAATTATTTTGTGCCCTTGAATTCTTGATAAAAGTATTTTGTATCTTTGTAATTCCAAAAAAAAAATGATTTTTATCAATTATTCTAGCTGTGTTTTTCGAAAAATTAAAAAATAAAAATATAAAAATTAAATTCAAAAAAACTTTCTTTGAAAAACTTTTATTTTTATATTTAAATAAACTTAATAAAAATACTAAGCAAACAAAATAAATAATTCCAAATCTGTATACTGGAGAAAAGCTAAACCAAAATATAAAACCTAATAAAACAAAAATTACAAATACTTTTATTTTTAATGGTTTAAAAAATATTTTTTTCCTATTTTTCTTTAACAAAAAGATAAATAAAATTATAGGTATTATCATTGTAGCAAGATGCTCTAGTATTCCAATGTAATTTCTTTCAAACCAAAAAGGTATCCAATTTAAATTCTGTAGATACTCCTGTTCGCTTAATAAATCCTTAGCTTTGTAGAAGTAACTCTTATTAATTAATTCTAATCTATATTTTGCATTCAAGGAGTTTGGATCAAACCATGAGACATCCATGCAACTAAGTTTTGAGGGAAAAATGAAGCAGCCGGTGTAAATAAATTGTTGAAAAAAAAATAAGCAACCTAACATATAAATTAATACATAATGAAATTTTAATACATTTTTTTTTAAAAGCATAAAATTTTCGATAAACAAATATATTGTTAAAATTAATAATGGTATTGAACTAAATTTTATTAAAATAGCAAATGTAGCAAAACTTAAATTATAAAAAAAAAATTTTTTTTTTAAATTTTTATTATTTTCTTCATAAAATTTTAAAAAATAATAAATTGACAAAATTGAAAAAATCAAAGAGGGTATATCATTTCCAAATTCTGATATTCTCGTAAATTTTAAAATTAAGTAAAAAGAAGAAATAATTAAAATAAAAGAACTTATCTTAAAATTTTCTTTTTTAATAACTTGTGAAATTGAGAAAATAATAAATGAATAATAAATTAAAAAAGTTGGAATCATTACATAATTATAATTATCTTTTATATAGAATATTGGTAAAATATTTAGCCATATCGAGTTGTGAACAAATGCACGATTTATATTTGCCAATCCAAATATAATTTTCTCATTAATAATGTTTATTATGTAAGGTAAATGATAATATCCAAAATCCTCATGATATTTTTGACTTACATAAACAGGCAATAAAATAAAAAAAATTAGTAAATATATTATAAACTCTCTCTTAAAATATCGCCTAAAATATACAAAACTTTTTAAACTCCATAAAAAACCTAATATCATTATTATTAAAGAAACATATAAATTTATCTCAATAACGAAATGAATTGTCGTTATTAAAAGTGCAGCAAAAAGAAATCCAAAAAATAGACTAAGTATAAAACCTTTATCAAATTTACCTATTACTAATTGACCTAACCCAGCAAAAGATACAATAGCAAATGTAGAATATAAAAGAAAAAAAGTTATTTCAAACAATATCATTTAGAACAATATTGAAGTTATAAATTTTTATTTCTTTGTTGTAAATAACACTGATTTAAATTAATTAGTCTTATACAAAATGAATAATTATTTAGTAGTAGGTGGAGGTGGTTTCATTGCGGGTCATCTAATAAAAACGTTAATAGATACTGGTGCCAAAGTACGTGCTGTTGACATAAAGCCAAGCGAATTTTGGTTTCAAAGATTTGAACAAGTCGAAAATTTTTCTCTGGACATGACCGATTTAAATAATTGTATGCAGATGACAAATGATATTGATTACGTCTTAAACTTAGCTTGTAACATGGGTGGAATAGGTTTTATAGAAAACAATAAAGCAGAGTGTATGATGTCAGTATTAATAAATACACATATGCTAATGGCTTGTCGAAAAAATAAAGTTAAGAAATATTTTTTTTCGTCAAGTGCTTGCGCTTATAATACTGAATTACAAAAAAATGCAGACATTGACGGTTTAAAAGAAACCGACGCTTATCCAGCAATGCCAGAAGATGGTTACGGATGGGAAAAACTTTTTAGTGAGAGAATGTGTCGACATTTTTATGAAGATTATGGTTTAGAAACACGTATAGCAAGATTTCACAACATCTACGGTCCTCTTGGTACTTTCGATGGCGGAAGAGAAAAAGCACCAGCAGCATTGTGTAGAAAAGTGATAGAAGCAAAGATGAGTCAAAAAAATTCAATTGATATATGGGGAGATGGAAATCAAACTAGAAGCTTTTTGTACATAGAAGATTGTGTTGAAGCAATTTTAAAACTTTTTAATTCAGACTTTAGGGATCCAATAAATATTGGAAGTGAAGAGAAAGTGTCAATAAATCAACTCGTGGATATTATCGAAAATATTAGTGGAGTTAAATTAAAAAGAAATTATCAATTAGATAAGCCAAAAGGTGTAAATGGAAGATCAAGCAATAACGATCTCATAAAAAAAGTATTACAATGGGATTATAATTATTCACTTAAAGATGGAATTAATAAAACTTATAATTGGATTGATCATATGTACAATACCAAGCCAAACAACGATTTTATTAAATTCACGAGAAATAATTATAGTTAATTTGGTTGCGGGGCTTGGATTTGAACCAAGGACCTTCAGGTTATGAGCCTGACGAGCTACCAGACTGCTCCACCCCGCGATGAGATAATCTTTTATAACGAAGAATTTAATCTATCAATATAATTATTTTTTAATTGTTGTTTAAAAATTTTGAACTGACTAATTTTTGATATGATTTTCGATAAAACACTCAAATAAGGCTGTTTAAAGTATTTTGATGATATTTCGACATCTTGATTAAATTTTCTAAGAACTTTTCTAAAATTTGTACTGTCACCACCAATTCTCATTACAGTTATATAGCTATCTAATTTTTTGGATTTTAATTTTTCATGATTAAATAATCTTAGGATGAAATCAAAATCACTGGATATATCAAAAGTTTCATCATAGTTTCCTATATCATTTATCAAATTTTTTTTTATAAAAACTGAGGTATGCGGTGGGGTCCAGCCAAACCTTAAATTTGGCTTTTCAAAATTGGCAGATTTCCATACTCTTGAAATGGTGTTGATATTTTCTTTTTTACAAAACATTATGTCTCCGTAAATACAATTTACTTCATCATCGAAATGACTCGATATATTTTTTAACGTATTTTCATTATAAAAAAAGTCATCTGCGTGTAACAGGCCAATAATATTGCCAGATGCTTTTTCTAAACCAAGATTTATTGAACCAAATTTATTCAATGAATTATGATCATAATATGAAATATCAGGATAAAATTTTTTTAGAAATTCTTCAGTTCCATCGTCTGATTTGGAATAAATAATTATTAATTCCTTATCTTTATAATCCTGTAATTCAAATGATTTTATTGATGATTTGATATAGGGCATCCCATTTTTTACGACTGTGATTATTGATATTTTCTTATTATTCATTTATCTATAATCTCTTTTATTTTATTATTAAAAAATATACTAGGGGCATGTAGTTCATTGGTAGAACGCTACGTTGACATCGTAGAGGTAGCAAGTTCAATTCTTGCCATGCCCACCAATTTATCTCACAGTTTGCTAAAAAAAAACACTTTACCAGTTCATTAAAAGTATGTATGAACTCCATGCCTGGTAATTATTGCGAAGGGGCAATACCCGATCCCATCTCGAACTCGGAAGTCAAGTCCTTCAGCGCCGATGGTACTTTGCCTTAAGGTATGGGAGAGTAGGTCGTTGCCAGGCTTATTAAAAAAATGCATATTTTCATTACGGGTATCGCTGGTTTTTTAGGATCAAACCTTGCAGATTATTATTTAAACAAAGGATTTAAAGTTTCAGGATGTGATAATCTTGTAGGTGGCTCTTTAGACAACATCGATCAATCAAAAATTAAATTTCACAAGATAAATTGTGAAGACTTAAAAAGTTTGTCCGAAGCAATGAAAGGCGTAGATGTAGTTTGTCATGCCGCAGCTTATGCACACGAGGGTTTATCTAGTTTTTCACCAACCTTAATTTGTAATAATAACGTAACAGGTAGTGTTTCAGTTTTTACGGCTGCGATTAAAAATAATGTTAAAAGAATAGTATATTGTTCCTCTATGGCTCGATATGGAGATGTAAAAGTACCTTTTAGAGAAGATGATAAAATTAATCCTGTTGATCCTTATGGTGTATCGAAAGTTGCTGCTGAAAATATTTTAAAAATATTAAGCAAGACTCACAAATTTGAATACAACATTGCTGTTCCACATAATATTATTGGTCCTAATCAAACATATACCGACCCTTTTAGAAATGTAGTTTCAATAATGGCAAACTTAATGTTACAAAATAGAAAACCTATTATTTATGGAGATGGTGAACAAAAGAGATGCTTTTCCGATATTGATGACTGTATTTTTTGCCTTGATAAACTCATGATGGATAAACGAATAGTTAACCAAACAGTAAATATTGGGCCAGACGAAGAGTTTATAACTATTAATCAGCTATTCGAATTATTATCTAATAAATTAAAATTTAACAGTAAACCTGAATATTATGAAGATAGACCCAATGAGGTTAAGCATGCAGTATGTTCAGCTGATAAGGCGAGAAAAATTCTTGGTTATGAAACGAAAGTATCTCTAAGTGAGTCTTTGGATAAGGTAATTAATTTTATAAAAATTAAAGGTCCTAAGAAGTTTGAGTATAATTACGATTTAGAAATATTAAATGAAAAAACTCCAAAAAGCTGGAAAGAAAAGTTGTTTTAAAATTTGAATATCATGTTATATATCATTTTATGAAAGTTGTATCTTCTTTAAAGTCACTAAAAAAAAGAGATTTGAATAATAAGCTCGTGAAGAGAAGAGGAAAATTATACGTCATAAACAAAAAAAATCCCAGAATGAAAGCACGACAAGGTTAATGGATATCAAGGAACAAAAGAAGACTTGGGATGTTTTTACAAAATTTGTTATATATGTTTCAGTTGCTGTTATTCTAATTTTAGCAGGTATGGCTATTTTTTTACTCTAGAATTTATTAATAATAAATTTAAGAATTAAAGTCTTGTTTTAACATTTTAATTATTTATAAAACTACGAATGATATTGGGATGTATCTCTGAAAGTGCGGATTTTGAAAAAAGGGTAATGTTAAATCCTGAAGGCGTAAAGAAAATAAAATCTTTAGGTATCGATGTTATGATACCTAAAAATTACGGAAATAGCTCAGATTATGCTGATGAAGAATATGTAAAATCTGGGGCAATAATATCAGATAACAACTCTTTATGTGAAAAATCAGATATATTATTGAAAATTTCTCAGAGAAATTTATCTGAATTTAAATTTAAGCAAGGTGCAAATTTAATAATTGGTTTCTTTAATCAAGCAGATAATGACGCGACTAATTTAGTAAAACAAAATAAACAAAAAATATTTGCTCTTAACTTGTTACCAAGAATAACAAGAGCACAGGCCATGGATGTTTTATCATCCCAAGCTAACCTAGCAGGATATAAAGCTGTAATTGATACCGCTTACGAATTTCAAAAAGCTCTGCCAATGATGATGACTGCTGCAGGAACTGTTACACCTGCCAAATACTTCATATTAGGAGCGGGTGTGGCGGGTTTACAGGCAATCGCGACTGCAAAAAGATTAGGAGCAGTTGTTTCCGCCACGGATGTGAGATTAGCTTCGAAAGAGCAAGTTGAAAGCTTAGGTGCGAAATTTGTATTTGTTGAAGACGCAGAAGATATGGAAACCTCAGGAGGTTATGCAAAAGAGGCTAGTGATGACTTCAAGAAAAAACAAGAGAAATTAATAAAAGAAACTGTAAAGAGCCAAGATATAATAATTTGTACCGCGCTTATTCCTGGAAAAAAAGCACCTAGAATTATAACCGAGGAGATGGTGCTTTCTATGAGATCTGGCTCTGTGATTTGTGATTTAGCTGCCGCTCAAGGAGGAAATTGTGCATTTTCTGAATCTGACAAAATTATAGAAAAAAATGGAGTTAAAATACTAGGCTACAGCAATTATGCTTCAAGAATTCCTGGGTCAGCGTCAGCTTTACTGTCAAAAAATCTTTTGAATTTTATAAATTTAATTTTTAATAAAGAAAAAAAAGCTGTAGATATAAATCATGAAGATGAGATTATTAAGGGAGTTTTATTAAAATAAATGGAAATTGATCCTTTTGTATTTAGGTTAGCTATTTTTATACTCTCTATTTTTGTAGGGTATTACGTTGTATGGAGTGTTACGCCAGCTTTACATACACCTTTAATGTCGGTAACAAATGCAATATCATCTGTAATAATTGTAGGTGCTTTGGTAGCCGTTGCGGTTTCTAGTTCTGATAGTTCAATTATTTCTTTTTATTCTGGGATTGTGGGTATTTTATTAGCAGCTATAAATATCTTTGGTGGATTTCTAGTCACCATGAGAATGTTAAAAATGTACAAAAAAGGGAAAAAAAATAAATGATTTCGGCAAATATAGTTGCATTACTTTATCTAATATCAGGAATTTTTTTTATTCTTGCATTAAGAGGACTGTCATCACCAGAGACTTCAAGGACAGGAAATTTTTTTGGTATGTCAGGAATGACTATTGCAATTATAACAACACTATTAAGTATTGGTTCATTAGCAGATTTAATGTCCAACATCTCGTTTATTTTAGTACCATTATTGATTGGTGGTGTTATCGGGGGATTAATTGCAGCTCGTATTGCTATGACAGCAATGCCACAACTTGTTGCAGGATTTCACAGTTTGGTAGGATTATGCGCTGTATTAATTGCTATTGCTGCATACTATGATCCACAAGCGTTTGGAATATTTGAAAATGGGAAGATTAAATTAGCATCATTAATTGAAATGTCTATTGGTTCATCAATTGGTGCAATTACCTTTTCCGGTTCTTGTATTGCATTTTTAAAACTTCAAGGAATCATGTCTGGCTCCCCAGTTGTTTTTAGAGGACAACATTTCATCAATTTATTGATTGGTATAGGCATAATTATTGCAATAGTTCTTTTTGCCATGGATCAGTCAGAGAAATATTTTTGGATTATAACATTGGTTTCTATTTTAATAGGTTTTTTAATAATAATACCAATTGGTGGTGCTGATATGCCAGTTGTTGTATCAATGCTAAACTCTTATTCAGGGTGGGCCGCAGCTGGAATTGGTTTTACTTTAGAGAACACAGCCTTAATTATAACCGGTGCATTAGTTGGATCTTCTGGGGCAATTCTTTCATATATAATGTGTAAAGGAATGAATAGATCGCTCTTCAATGTTATCTTAGGAGGGTTTGGAGGCGACTCTGTCCAAACTTCTGCAGTTCAAAATAAAAAACCTGTAAAACAAGCTGGTGCAGACGACGCAGCATTTTTAATGAAAAATGCATCCTCGGTTATAATAGTTCCAGGTTATGGTATGGCTGTAGCACAGGCGCAGCATGCTCTCAGAGAAATGTGCGATAAATTAAAAGCAAATGGAGTAGATGTTAAATATGCGATTCACCCAGTAGCCGGAAGAATGCCTGGTCATATGAACGTACTTTTAGCTGAAGCTAATGTTCCTTATGACGAAGTGTTCGAATTAGAAAATATTAATAATGATTTTTCAAATACAGATGTGAGTTTTGTGATTGGAGCGAATGATGTTACAAATCCAGCTGCAAAAACAGATCCACAAAGCCCAATATACGGTATGCCAATTCTTGACGTTGAAAAATCTAAATCTGTCTTTTTTGTTAAAAGGGGTATGTCAGCGGGATATGCAGGTGTAGATAACGAGTTATTCTTTAGAGATAATACTTTAATGTTATTTTCTGACGCAAAAAAAATGGTCGAGGAGATTTCAAAAGCTCTCGATTAAAGCCTAGATCTTAGTTTTTTTAGCTTTTTAAATCTTTTTATATTTTCGTCTTTTTCTCTTTTTTTCTTTTCTGACGGTTTCTCGAAATGACTTTTCAATTTGAGCAAACGGAATGTGCCCTCACGCTGTAGTTTTTTTTTAAGAACTCTTAGCGCTTGTTCTAAATTATCATTTTTTACTTCTATTTTAATAACTAACCTCCTGGGTAGCGGGAATTAACACTTTGAATTGAAAAAGTCTATATATATAAGTGTTGATATGGAATATTTTAAGCCAAAAGCAAAAAAAGGTATCGAGAGCAAGGGTAAAGCTATTTCAAAAAGAGCCTTTATCCTTAATATTGGAAAATTTAGTTTCTTTGGTCTTCTAATTTCTAGATTGACATATTTGCAATTATTTGAAGGAAAAAAATATAAGGTTTTATCTGATAGAAATAGATTTAGTGAATGGAAGGTTGTCTCAGAAAGAGGGCTTGTCTTAGATAGACAAAATAGAATTTTAGCATCAAATAAAGAAATTTATAAAGTTAGTATTAATTTAGACTTAATACAAAGTGTTGACGAGACTTTTTATCAATTAACAAAAATATTGAATTTAGACCTTATCAAAATTCAAAAATATAAAAAATTAATAACCAAACATAAAAGAACTAAAAGATTTGAACCTTTTGTTTTGGATGAAATATTATCTTGGAAAAAGTTTGCTATGATTAATTACAATCTTGATATGATGCCTGGCGTTTTTCCATTTTTATCCTACGAAAGAACATATTCTAAGCCATTAGAGTTTTCTCATGTAATTGGATATATTGGGAAAGCATCAAAAAAAGATCTTAGTAAAATCGATCCAAAGTTTCGTAATATTCCTAACTTAAAAGTTGGAAAAATCGGTATTGAAAAAAAATTCGAAGCATTGATGGCTGGCGAACCTGGTAATTCAGTTTTTGAAACTGATGCTAAAGGTAAGTTTGTAAAGCAAGTAAGTTTTTATAAAGGTTTAAATGGTAAAAATATAATTACAACTTTAGATAGCGACATCCAAGTTGCAGCATATGAGGCTATCAAAAACGAGAGTGGCTCAGTAATCGTAATGGATAATTTTGGTGAAATTATAACCATGGTTTCATCTCCCTCTTTCGACTCAAATTCATTTACTTATGGAATTTCTAAAACAGAATATAAATCTTATTTAAAAAATGAAAAAAAACCTTTATCAAACAAAGCTCTTTCAGCTCTTTATCCTCCAGGCAGTACTATCAAAATGTTAGTCACATTATCTGCACTCGAAAATAATATTATTAATAAAAATTTCAAAATGACCTGCAAAGAGTCGACTGAATATTTTGGTCAAAAATATCATTGCTGGAAGGAAAATGGGCATGGCGTTGTTGATTTAAAAAAAGCTATAAGTCAGTCTTGTGATATATATTTTTATGAGGTCGCAAGGTTACTAGGTGTTGATCGTTTAAATGAGACGGCAAGAAGATTCGGTTTAGGAGAAAATGTATTTAAAGGATTTATTGAAGAGAGAAAAGGTGTGGTTCCAAGTACAAAATGGAAAAAAAAATATGTTGGGCAACCATGGTATCTTGGCGAAACAATAATAACAGGTATTGGACAAGGATACATTCAAACAACACCAATTCAGTTATGCAAAATGATGACTCAACTATCTAATGGGGGTTATAAAGTGGCTCCAACAATTTTTAAATCAGACAAACCAAATATAATTGGAGAAAAACTTGTTTCTGATCCTGATGATTTAAAAATTATTATGGATGCTTTATTCTCATCCACCAACGAATTCGGCGGAACATCCTATAGATCTAGAATTAAAGGAAAAAATTTATTTGCTGGAAAAACAGGCACATCGCAGGTCAGAAAAATTACTGCAGAACAACGTTTAAGAAATTTGAAGAACAAAGATTTACCGTGGAAATTTAGAGATCACTCTTTATTTGTAGGTTATGGTCCAGTTGAAGATCCAAAATTTAACATTACTGTTGTGATCGATCATGGTGGATCAGGCTCGTCAAAAGCTGCACCAATTGCTAAGAAAATAATGAGTAAAATATTTAACAAATATTACGGTCAAAAAAATGCTTAAAATTCTAAAAAGTAATCGATTAAACTCTAAGCTTAGAAATTTGGATTGGCTTTTAATATTTATAGTTTTGTTAATTGGTACAATTAGTTTATTAACAATATATTCAATTGATACTGGTCAAAATAATTATTTTGAAAAACATACAATTAGGTTTTTGTTCTCTTTTATTTTGTTAATAGCTGTAGCATTAACAAGCACAAAATTTTGGGTTGGATCAGCTTACTTATTCTATATTTTTGTTTTAATACTTCTTATTCTGGTAGATTATTTTGGTCTTTCTGCGCAAGGTGCTAAAAGATGGTTAAATCTAGGTGTGTTTAATCTCCAGCCTTCAGAGCTAATGAAGGTTGCAGTGATACTTGCATTAGCAAGATATTACCAATTTATTAAAATTGATGATACTGATAGAATTACAAAACTTGCATTGCCGCTAGCATTAATAATCATTCCATTTATTGTTGTGGTAAAACAGCCAGACCTTGGAACTGCGTTATTTATATTAGCGGTTTCACTCGCAATGTTATGGTTGGCAGGATTAAACTTAAGAATTTTTTCATTTGGCGCAATATCAGTTTTAATTTTAGCGCCATTATCTATCTCGTTATTAAAACCGTATCAAAAACAAAGAATTTTAACTTTTTTTAATCCTGAAAACGATCCGCTTGGAGCAGGATATCACGTAATACAATCAAAAATAGCAATTGGTTCTGGTGGATTTTTTGGCAAAGGTTTTATGAAGGGATCACAAAGTAATTTAGATTTTTTACCAGAAAAACATACTGATTTTATTTTCACAGTCTTTGCCGAGCAATTTGGATATATTGGTTGTATATTATTGATTTTATTATTCATCTTTTTAATAATGAGGATTGATATGATCTCAAAAAATTCAAGAAATACTTTCTCTAGGTTAATGTGTTTTGGCATATCATTTAACTTTTTTGTTTATGTTGGAATAAATATCGGAATGGTGAGCGGGCTATTACCGATTGTCGGTGTTCCAATTCCGATAATGTCTTATGGTGGAACTGCAATGATTACTACGATGTTTGCTCTCGGATTAGTTTTGAGCGCACATATTCATAAAGAAGAGAATATCTACTAAATTACCAGCTTTTTTTTAATTAATCTACGAGACTCTTCGAAATTTTTTAGATATAAACATAATGATGTTTAGTAGTAATAACGACACTGTAAGTTCAAATGTATCGCACATAGGAGAGGGCCTTCAAGTTGAAGGTGATTTAATTTGTAAAGGCACAATAGAAATATCCGGTATTATGAACGGGAATATTAAAGCTTACAATATTAAATTACTTGAAACAGGTTCTATTATTGGATCAGTTAAAGCAGAAATTTTTGAAGTGTTTGGTTATGTTGAAGGCGAAACAGAGGCGGGGGATGTTAAAATTGGTAAAACCGCAACTATAAAAGGCGATGTCTTTTTTAAAGAAAATCTTAAAATTGACGAAGGCGCAGACGTAGATGGATATTTAAAAAGGCTTTCTGATAACAAGGTAAGATCTGAGACAGTTACAAAACAACCATCTTCTAAAAAAGCAGACAAGGACTCAGTAAAAACTGAGGATAAAAAAGCGGTCAATCAAAATTAGTCTGCATTGATTTTCAAATTTTATAAGCCGTGCTATAATATTTAAAATGCTTAGTAAAATTAAATCACACCTTAAAGATGCAAATAAAACTTACTTTGAGCATCAAAAATTTGCACTTAAAGTAAGTTGGAAATGTTTATGTTCATCTTTTACAGCATTAATACATTCAATTTGTCCTGCATTATTTGAATATACAACTAGTTCTAAAATAAAAGAAATACACAAAGATTTGGAGCCGATTTACGAAATGAGAAAAAGAAAGCACAATATTCAAGATTAGGATGAATATTCGGGCTTACCTCTATTTAACTTTGTGCACTTTATTTTGGTCAGGAAACTTTATAGTTGGTAAAGTTGCAACTTTATTTGAAATACCACCTCTGACTTTAAATTTCTATCGATGGTTTCTTGCGTTCTTAATTTTATGCCCATTTACTTTAAGAGGAGTAATAATGAATTACGAGGAAATTAAAAGAAATTTTTTAGTATTAGTTATTATGGGTTTTACAAGTATTAGTGTTTTTAACTCAGTAGTTTATTACTCATTAAACTATACCCAAGTCTTAAACGGTGTTTTGATGATTTCAACAATACCCGTATTTATAATTTTTTTTTCCAGTTTATTTAAAACTGAGAGTATAAGAATTTATCAAATAATTGGTGTAGTAGTATCTCTAATGGGAGTTATATCAATAATAACGAAATTAGATTTATCTCTTTTACTATCCTTAAAGCTCAATAAAGGAGATCTATGGATGTTGGTTGCCATGATTTCATGGACAACATATTCGTTATTATTAGGAAAAAAAAAAGTTAATCTTGAGCCATTTATATTTTTACAAACCATTATTATAATTGGTTTGTTATTCTTATTCCCAATGTATATAGCTGAAGTGTTCGCCGGAAAAAGAATTACTTTTAACTTTCCGGTTTTAATGACAATTGGTTATGTAGTATTTTTTGCAGGTATAGGTGCATATACATTTTGGAATGCAGCTATTAAATTAATTGGACCGAGTCGATCTGGAGTATTTTTGCATTTGATGCCAATTTTTAGCTCTATGATGGCAGTTTTTTTATTAGGAGAACAATTTTCTTTTCATCATATCGTAGGTACACTTTTAATTATTAGTGGGATATTGCTTTCCTCAAAAAAACAAACTATTTAATTTTAGCCCAATTTACCTAAAAAAGGTAAATACTTTAAAATAAAAAAACCTAAAGATTGAAGTTTTCCAGTTATAATCATGACACCTGTTATAAGAAGAATATAACCACTTCCTTTTTGAATTTTTATTATATGTGATTTCATACTTTGTGAAAAAATTAAAAATCTAGTTAAATATACCCCAGAAAGCACAAATGGGACCGCTAAACCAAGGGAGTAAACAGTTAATAAAATTATTCCCTTTAAAAGAGTAGTTTCTAGAGACGCAAATGCCAAAACAGATCCCAGGATAGGTCCAATACAAGGCGTCCAGCCAAATCCAAATCCGATACCAATTAAAAAAGCAACGTATGGCTTTTTAATTTGGTTTTTAAAGTGATACCTAAATTCTTGACTTAGAAGCCTTAATTGTAAAACACCAATCATATTTAAGCTGAAAATAATAATGATTAAACCAACAATGAAAGTAAAAAATTTCGAATAATTAAAGAGTATTGAGCCAAGAAAAGTTGCTGTAGCTCCTAAAGATACAAAAACAATTGAAAAACCAAGAGTAAACAAAAGAGTATTTTTTAGTATGAAAGATTTATTTTGATTATCTAAACCCTCTAGAGTTGTACCGCAAATAAAACAAATATACCCAGGAACTAAAGGCAAAACACATGGAGATAAAAAACTCACAGCCCCAGCAAAAAAAGAAATAAAATAAAGCGACATTAAATGATTAATATATTAATTTTAAATATATATGAGTAATTTTACTGATGTCAAAAAATTTATGCAGACTTTTGGTCAAGAAGTTAAAAACAGGCCTGCATTTCCAGAGGAAAAAATACAAAACCTGAGAATAAAACTTATAGATGAAGAGCTTAAGGAGTTTAAAGAGGCAATTAAAAATAAAGATATAGTTGAGGTGGCAGACGCACTTACTGATATATTGTATGTTACATATGGCGCAGGTCATGCATTTGGAATAGATTTAGATAGGTGTTTTCATGAAGTACAAAATTCCAATATGTCAAAACTAGATGAGAATGGATCGCCGATATATAATAAGGATGGAAAAGTAATGAAAGGTCGCAAATATTTTAAACCTGATTTAAAAAAAATTCTTGGTTAATTATAGGTAGTCAAAAGCTATAATATTCTCATTAGAAGATAGATGATGATTACCAATTTCAGAAATTTTTACTTCTTCTAGTTTTTTTTCAATATAATTTTTTTCATTCAATATAATTATTTCATTAATATTAATATATTTACCATACTGATCATTAGAGTGTGCTTGAGCAACTCTAAAAAATTTTTCATCTTTTCTGATAAGACCTGCGTTTCGACCATTCAATGAATTTGTAATAACTGGATTTTGTATGTGTGGGATCCAATTCTCAGAAATTGGACCATCCTCAGAATAATAAATCGATAGTTCAGAATTGTAATCTTCTAAACCAGATTTATCTTCATTAGTAAATAACCACCATTTTGAATTTAACTTAAATATCATGGTATCAGCGCTTTTAATGTTATTAATTAAAACTTTTTTTAATTCCCATTGGTGTGGGAAACTTTTGCATTCATATAATCTTATGTCATTATTAGACGAGGTATCTGGACACATGTAAGTTTTATTTTCAAAATTAAATAAATAGGGGAATGATAAATGAAATGACTCACTTAAAACAACTTGTTTATTTGTAAATTCTTTATTTTCTTCACTAAAACAAACAATCTGACCTTTTTTTTTCTTAAAATCATATTCTTCTGCAAATAAATAATTCTTATTATCCACCTTATAAATAAATGGATCCGCTAGAAAGCAATTAACATGATTTTTAATTTTTTTTGACTTGCTCAGATCTTTTGAATTCTCAAAATTATATGCGACCTTCCAAATTAAATTTTTTCTTAAAATCTTTTTATTAATTAATTTGTCAATCAATCTGTAAAATAATTTTGAGATATAAATAAATTGACAGTAGATGTTTGGTATTTTAAATATTTTTTTTGATATTTGTTTGAAATCTTTAAATACAATTTCGTTTTGATTTTGAATATTTACTAATGCCCTTTTTAAATAAAATAAACTTTTTTTAAATATGAAAGCCTGGTTTAGCAAATAAAAAAATTGAGTTTTAAACTCTCCTCTTTCAATCACCTTTCCTCCATCCAAAGTGTTGTTGAGTTGTTGTAATACGAAACCTGTTTGATCCTCTTTATAATATACTTCCCAGAAGCCAGGGGGACTTCCTCTATACTTTGTATTATCCCCATGGTGGAAGGAAATTACTCCAAATTTACAGCAATTTAAAATACCACCTCTTAATATGCCAGATCCGGATCTAATTAATAAGTCTATTTGTTCCTCTTTGATTTTTTTTAAGTCATCAGTTCCAAAATCTAAAAAAATACTACTCTTTGAATAAGTGCCGTTTAGAAAAACAACTTTTGAAAAATAATTACTGACATCAGTTTTGTCTAAACAATATTGATATTTTTTGAAAAATAACAAACAAAATTTCTCAATAAGAGAAATAAAAAAAAAAGTAATTTTTTTAATTAGGTTTAAATTAATTTTAACGCTATTCTTTTTTGGAGTGTGTATAAAAAGATGCGAGATATTAATATTATTTTGCTGTTCAGCCCAAATTAATAATTCACGAATGAACTGATAATTAAATTTGTCATCTGCCAAAAGTCCAATTCTTAAATTATTATTTTTCAATTTAGTTTATACTTAAAATCCCAATTGAGGATGAGGTTTCTAAAAATAAAAGAGCTATTTTTTTTTCTTTTAAAAATATCATATCCCTTATTCTCTCTCCTATTGTGACAATATTATGATCAATGACTTTCGTTTTGTTTTTATTGAGCTTTATATAATGCAGACTCAAATCACCTTCTTTAATTTCTGATCCCATAGATCCAACTAAAAATTCATGTTCTGATAATTCATCGGATATCATTATTATTTCGCTAATACCAATTGAGGGTACAAAATACTTTATTGGTTCTTCAAAACCAAATTTTTTGTGCGATTTATGCAGAGGTGCTTTTGCAATTTGTTCTTTAGTATAATGTTTTGCGTAATGGTCTCCATATGATGAGATAGGCCAGCCGTAATTCTTCATTTTAACGTCAGGATTTTTATTAATATTTATTTCATCGCCACCTTTGGGACCATGCTCAGTTGATATGATATAGTCATCTTGCGTGTTATAAAATATTCCTTGAGGATTCCTATGGCCCATAGAAACAATTTTGCTTTCGCCATTCATCAAATTAATTCTAAGTATTTTAGCGTAATCACTATTTTTATTTTGTGCTAAAGTTCTGTATCTAAAATCACCGGTTGTAAATAAAATCTGATTATTTTTGTAAGGCACCATTCTACCCCCAGCTCCCTGGTGTGCCCAAAATTCACCATACTTATTTTTTTTCTTAATACATTTTTTTGGTTCATAAAATAAACTAAAATTAAGATTCTCTGTGCTTAACTTTGATTTTAGTATTGAAAGGTTGTAGCAGTCTTTAAATTTTTCATTAAAAAATGACACATATAAGTTACCTTCATGTATCAAAATATCTTTTATGCCATATTGAGAAGTTTCGTAGAATTTATCATAGGTAACAATGTTTTTAATATTCGAGTTAATTATTTTAAGCTTTTCAATTTTTCCATTAAATTCCGAGTAAGCAAATATTCCGTTTCCTGAGGCTAAATATATTTTGTTATCATCAAATTCTAAATAAGAGCTTCCTAAAGCATAACCATTTTTAGCAAAAAGAATATCTTGTGTTTTAAATTTGCTAAATGTTAGTTTTTCGTTAATACTTTTGTTAAAGATAGCGGTATCAAACCTCAGAAATCCATCATTCATGACATCCTGTAAATTAATATCTTTTGCGCTTAATTTTTTTTGTATTTTTGCAAGTTGTTGGTTTTTAATTTTCAACTGCTCACTTAAAATTCCGATTTCAAACTTTTTCGAGGATGAATTTTTTCTTTCAATGAATATCCCGGCGGTAATGGTAATTAAAAGTAAAATAATAATAAAAAATAAATATTTATTTGATTTTTGCATTTATGTTTAAATACATATTTTATGAAAATATTAAAGGTATTTAATGTAGCTATGCACGAAGTTGTTATTTATTCAGTCTCTTATCAATCAAATTGTTAAGATTTTTAATTCTCTCGCTTGCTGATGTTTTACAAATAGAAGGCAAAATAGCATGTACAAAAGCTAATATTCCTCCAATTATCATCGTTGTCGAAATTTTTACTGCAGCCAGCATATGAACAAAATAACTTTCATTCATCTCTCTCAAATGATCTTGTGACTTTTTAAACATTCATAGATTTTATATAATATTATTTTCAGGAATTAAATATTTTTCTAGAGACTTTTTGCAAATTTCCTCACTTTTAACATATGATTTTCAAATTCTTTTTTTTCCATCTCGGGTAAAACGGAATAAAAGCGCAAATATTTTGTTTTTAATCCACCCAATTGAAAAACGGATTTTTTTAATCTTCTGTATGGAATATTATCAAAGAATGAGAAACTTTGATAACTAATCATAGGTCCTCCGTATGTAATTGACACGACACCGAGCTTACCTTTCATAGCGCCAGCAACTGGATATCCATAATTTTTAAAATATTTGTTGCCAGGTAAAAGTGATCTATACGTAAAAAACCATTTGGGGTGTAGGACCCAGTCAATCCAATTTTCAAGAATAGCGTTGAGTCTTAAATTATTGCAACTTCCAATCAGCATCATTACATCACATTTTTCTAATCGTTTTCTATAATCTAAAACGAGTTGTGGTGGCGGATTAATATTTTGATTATAAAATGGTAGCTTTTCCTGTTCGTCAAATAAATTTACAAGATCAATGTTATGTCCGCATTTTTGAGCTTCCTCGATAAAGGTGTCTCTGATTGAAGCATTAAAAGAATTCTTAGTATTATGATGCCCGAATGCTATAAAAATTTTTCTCATAAACCGTGATAAGTCTGACACTAAACTAGAAATATAGCATTTTTCAACATTTAGACCAATATTTAATCGGAATATCTATTATGAAGCATCAATAGCCATCTAACAATTATTTTCCCTGTATGTTAAAAATTTTTTTTATGAAAAATAAAATTACTCGAACGATAAGCTGTTTTTTTGCTTTTTGTTTGATTCTCTTAATATTAGAAAGTAGCAATTCAGTTTGTGCACGGGTAATTTTGGGGACAGGCACAGCATCTTTAATTGGAGGAGACCTTACTGATGAAGATGATGATGGTATTGATGGAACCGACGATGCAGCAGGAAACTGGGATTGGACATCAATACTAGCAAGTTCTGAAAATGCATGGACAAGCGAAGGTGCATACAATGTCTTTGATAATAAGGTCGGTAGTGGAGATAGCAAGTGGTGTTGCGGTGGACCCACTCAATGGATTTACGTTCAATTTTCAACTTCTTATGTATTAACTCATTTTACAATTACATCAGGCAATGATGCAGGAGACAGAGATCCAGATCAATGGGAAATACAAGGTTCAAATGATGGAACAAATTGGACAACTATTTTTGAATACGATGATGATGGCACCTCTCCGTTTACGGCTCGTCAACAAGTCATCAGGTATAATGGCAGTGGAGATGATTTTGATACGCCCGCAGCTTATTCTTATTTTAGATATATTGTAACTTCCGTTGTATCTGGAACCATGCACCAAATAAACGAGCTAGAATTTTTTGGAACAGAAAGCAGTTCATCGAGTAGTAGCGGTGATCCATTATCAGATCCTAACTTACTTGGTTCAATAGAAACACAATCAAAAGAAGTAGCTAAATTCATTGAACAATCAACATCTTCGATATCAAATAGATTAAAAACTTTAAGAAAAAATAGATTAAACAATCATTCCTCAACACAAAATATTAATTTTGATTTTGGTAATTCGAAATTAAACTCTTTAGCTAATTATGCTTCATTAAACAATTCGCTAGTCTCAAAAAAGATCTCAACGTTCCTGCCTGAAAACTGGTCAAGCTGGACGGAAGCGTCTGTTAGTATGACAAAGATAGGTCATACCGATTATTCCTCTACAAAAGAAATAGGTTTAAAAGGATTGGTGGTTGGAATGGATAAAAAAATTAATAATAATGATTTTTTTGGTTTTGCACTTCAGTACGGAGAAAGTGACAGTGATATCGGTTCAAATACAGATTTAAAAAGTAAAAGCTATAACTTGTCCGTTTACAGGACCATACCTTTAAATGATGATCACTTTATAGAGGGGCTCTTTGGTTTTGGTATTATTGATACCAATACAGCAAGGAATGATGGAACGTATGACATGACCGGTGATAGAAGTGGAAAACAAATATTCGGCTCTATTAACTATGGAAAGAAAATTGCTAAGGGTAATTTTGATTTAACACCTATTGCGAGAATTAATTTGGGTCATACTAAGCTTGACTCATATGATGAGTCCGGAACAAACGCGTTAGCCCATGGCAGTCAAGAAGTAGAGACAGGACTTGTATCACTTGGACTTGAGGCAAATCATAATCTTAAATCAATGGGTGGAAATCTAGAGCCATTCGGAACGTTTGAGTACACGTTTGATTTTAGTGAAATCACAGAAAATAATATGGCTTATATATCAGATCCTAGCACAACTTATATATATGAAGGAAAAAGTAATTCATCTCATTTTATATCTAGCGAGGTTGGATTTAATTATGAAGTTCAACAAGTAAACATATTTACAAGTTATAAAAGAATTGAAGGTAGTGATTATGAGCACACAAACATAATAAAATTTGGTGTTAACTTAGTAACAATTAAACAAACAAAATATGTTTTTAAAATTAATGGAAACGAGCAACTAAGTGCTAATCTTAATATTGGTAAAAAAGTACAGGATTTTGATATAGATCTCATAGCAAATCGGTCTTTTGATAATTCTACGAAAGAAGTAAACTTGCAGTTGTCTAGAAAATTTTGATATGCTTAAAAACTTTATTAAAAAATAAATGTACGAATTGTTTGCAAACCTTACATTAATTGCTCATTTAATGTTTATCTTATTTGTTATTTTTGGTGGACTGCTCTATTTAATTTTTTCAAAAATAATCTATATTCATCTTCCAGCGTTATTATGGGGAATTTATGTAGAATTAACTAATTCTATTTGTCCATTAACTTATCTCGAAAATTGGTTTTTAAATAAGAGTAATTTAACAACTTATTCAAATAATTTTATCAGTAACTATATTTTCCCAATAATTTATCCTGATGGCTTAACTGCTGAAATTCAAATATATCTTGGTATATCTCTCATAATTATAAATATATTAATTTATTCACTAATTTTTAAAAATTTGAGAAAGAATATGGGGCGTTTATGAATAGGTGCCCCAGACCTAAAAGTTATTTAACCCTTAAAAAGATTAAGCGCTTTATCTAATAGCTCTTCGGATTTTCCGTGCTTTCCATCTTTGTGAGCTTGAACTCCCGCGTCATGAAGTTTTTGAGCTTGTTCAATTTTAGATTTAACTTTGCCTGCCATTACTGGACAAGATCCAGCGAAAGCTGAAGTTGAAAATATAATTAAAGTAAGCGCAATTATTATGTTTTTCATTTTCTTACCTTTCATTTGTAGCACGAAGAATAAATGTTTTTACAATTAAATCACTGCGACTTTTGCTCGTCCAAGGGGGCGTTCTGTTGCCAGGCGTCGCGACTAAATTACACTTTCTCTTTAATATGATAATTTTATTTTTGCAAAATACCCAGGTCAGATTATATTTCATTATAATGAAATTTAATAACCTAACATTAACTGCTGAAGGTAAAGCAAGGGCCTTCATAGAAGCTAAAAATCTTAAAACTTTGTGGTTTAACACGGGTACATTATGCAATCTAACCTGCAAGAATTGTTATATTGAAAGTAGCCCAACTAATGACAGGTTATCTTACTTAAGTTTTGATGAATATTTGAAATTTATGATCGAGGCAAAACAAGAAGGATTGAATTTATTAGAGATAGGATTTACCGGTGGAGAACCTTTCTTGAACAAAGATTTTCCTAAGATGTTAAATCACTCGGTTCAGCAAGATGTTGAAGTTCTAGTCTTAACAAATGCAATGAAGCCAATGTTAAACAAGAGATCAGAAATATTAAATCTTAATAAAGATAAATTAACTTTCAGGGTTTCGATTGACCACGTTGATCAAAAAAAACACGAGAAAATTAGAGGTAAAAATAGTTATAAACCAATGATTGAAGGAGTTAAATGGTTGAGAGATAATAATTTTAAGATGAGCCTTGCAACTAGATTGATGTGGGGCGAGAGCGAGGAGTATACAAGAAAAACATTTAAAGCATTTGTTTTAAAACATGAATTACCGATTGACACTAGTTCATCGAAAGATTTAGTAACCTTCGCTGAAATGGACGTTAAACAAGACACACCAGAGATCACTACGGATTGTTGGAAAATCTTAAACAAAAAACCAAATAGCGTGATGTGTTCATCATCACGGATGGTTGTTAAAAAAAAAGGAAAAGAACAGCCATCAGTCATTGCTTGTACTTTACTACCTTATGATGAAGCTTTTGATCTTGGCCCAACCTTAAAAGAATCAATGCAAAGAATTTATCTTAATCATCCACATTGCTCTAAGTTTTGTGTTCTTGGAGGATCAAGCTGCAGTTAAATAAAAAGATCATTATTATCATACTTTTAACCTTAATCATCATTGTTGGATTAAACTATGATGACATTTTGAGCCTCAATGTGATTAAGCAAAGATATGGAGATTTACAATTACTTATTAATGAGAGGACACTATTCTACTACCTACTATTCTTTTTTGCTTACATTGTAGTTACGACACTTGCACTTCCTATTTCATTATTAAAAACTTTACTTGCTGGTGCACTTTTTGGATTGTTACCTGGTGTGATCTTAACTTCGTTCGCTAGCACAATAGGCTCTACTTTATGCTTTTTATTATCGAGATATTTATTTAAAGATTTAGTTCAAGAAAAATACAAAAAATATTTAAGTAAAGTTAACCAAGGTATTAAGGACGAAGGATTATTATATTTATTATTCTTAAGGCTAAGTCCAATCTTTCCCTTTTTTGTTATCAACATAACGTTTGGTTTAACGCATATGAAGTGGACTAATTTTTATTGGATTTCTCAGGTAGGAATGTTGCCAGCAACGATTTTATTCGTTAATGCTGGAAATCAATTATCACAAATCAATAATTTAGAAGATATTCTCACAACGAAAGTGATTGTTTCATTATCAGCAATAGGACTTTTGCCTATAATAACGAAAAGGATTTATGAAAGATTCAAAACAAAAAATTAATAACTTCATTAAAACAAGGTGCGGCATAGATAAGTATCATCTGTTGAGCAAGAAGAAAGGTTTTTGTAACAAACTAAGACTTTATTGGTTTGTTACGATAGGCACAATAAGAGATTTGTTTATTAGTAAATGATTAATCTAAGTATTATCATTCCCATTGGAAAACAGGAGAATGATTTCAATCTTATAAACCAAATAAAAAAAAAGTTTAAAGGGTGCGAGATTATATTAGTAATTGATGAGTCAAATGAATTCATTATGAAAGAAAAATTTGAGGTAGACAAATTACATTTATTAGAAAATTCATCAAGATCAAAAGCTTTAAATAAAGGTGCTAATCTATCAACTCGAGATATTCTTTGGTTTTTGCACCTAGACTCAGATATAGAAAACATTAATCCATCTGACTTAAATTCCATAAATAAATTTGCATTAACAACATTCTTACTTAAATTTAATGAAGCTAATTGTTGGTGGATTGCAGCTGGAGCAAATTTTAGAACTAAGGCTTTTTCTATCCCCTTTGGTGATCAATCCTTTTTGATTACTAAAAAATTGCTCAACTTCATTGGACCGTTTAATGAGAATTTGTTAGAGGGAGAAGATCACGAGTTTATTTGGCGGATTAAATCACTAAATATTAAACTAGATATTATCAATAAACACATAGTCACCTCTGCTAAGAAATATATTAATAATAAAATTTTACAAACTTTAAAAACTTTATTGAAGACTGTCTTACAATCTATTAAGTTTCGCAAACAAAATAAAAGCGTAGTCCTTGCAACCTTCTTAAAAGATCCAAAATCAAATGAAAGTAAATCAAGATTAAGGCGAGAATTAAATAACGAGTTTGTTAACCAATTGAATAAAAAATTTATAAATATTACCAATCAAAATCTTAAAAGATTAAATAATAAAAATAAAATTCAATTCATCAAAGTCTGTAAAAACAAAGATGAAGAAAATTTAAAATTGTTAAGCAACATTCATCAAGGAAAGTTCCTTAATCAAGATCAAGACTTAGGTTTAATTATGAGTGAAGTTAGCGAATTAGCATTAAAAACTGTTGGCAAAGTAGCGCTCCTTGGCTCCGATATTCCTACACTAAATTCAAAAGATCTAAATGATGCTTTTTCAAA
>CESP01132431.1_pt1 | contig 60265 bp, 53 predicted proteins | sample 531211 | NCBI WGS metagenome assembly CESP01 (sample SAMEA2622074, study PRJEB7988) | marine metagenome | biome: marine biome (ENVO:00000447); feature: surface water layer (ENVO:00002042); material: "saline water (ENVO:00002010), including plankton (ENVO:xxxxxxxx)" | depth 5 m | reverse complement strand
TCTTCTATAAAATCCTACAAAACAAATAATAAATTTCAATTACTTCTTTCAGGAGCATGGATTGGGTTAGCGGTAATGTTAAAAACATATCTTGCTGCAATACCCTTAATAGGGTTAATTCCTTTCCTAATAAATTCCAAAATAGTATTTAGACGTTATTTTTGGATAGGATTTATTTTAGGATTCATACCTTTTATTTTATGGAGTTATAAATATATTTCAATATATAGTTTTGCAACTTATAGTGGCCTTTTTGAAAAGTTAATAAGGTTATCGAAAAACAATAATTTTACAAATCCTTTCTATTATTATTTTTGGAACTTCTCAATTAATATTTTTCCATGGACAGTACCATCATTGATTGGATTTTTTCAAGCATCTAAATTAAAGAATATTTCAAAATACTTTTTATTCTTTTATCCATTTTTAATTATTGTTTTATTAAGTTTATTTTCTACCAAAACACCTTACTATCCAATACAAATTCTTTCTCTAGTATCACTTAACTCTTATACTGGAATTAAATACTTAATTAAAAATAAAAATAATTTAACTTCTTTTATTGAAAAAATAAATTATTTTTGCTTACCTTTGATTATTTTTTCATCAACCTTAATTTTAAGTTTTTCAGAAAAAATATCTTTGGATTATAGAGCTAAAATTTTTATTTTTATAGGCTTGGCATTATTTAGTTTTTTTTGGATAAGCTATATTATTATTAATAGTCAAAAAAGAAAATTATATTTCTCAATCTTTGGAGCATATTTATTAGTTTTATGTTTGGTGCAATCAGGATTAATAACTGACAAATCAAAAGATTTGAGGATAGCAATTGATACTTTAATTAAAGAGGAAAAGTTAACAAATCGTTCGGTAGAAGTTATAAAGTCCGAAGCATCAAGTGATGAATCCTTCTCCAAAATCATAAAAATAATGGTCAAAACTCCAAAGCTTGGTGAAGGAGTAAATAATTTAAGTGAACTTAGAAGAAATGATTATGCATGGACTACAACTGATCTCAATAAAAATTTGGAATTTAAAAATTATAGAATAATTAATGAAGATGAGATTTTCTATCCTTGGAAATTAATTTATAAGAGATGAACAAAGTTTGATAACATACTGTAAGGATGAGTTTTTCAAAATTTAATAAAGTGATGCTCAAAGATTCACTAAGAGACGTATTCAGTAATCTATTAAATACCTATAAAGAATGCGATAGCTTAATTTTAAGTCTTTCATTTAGTAATGAACAAGGAAAAAGAAAATCCTACTTAGGGGGAATAAGGATTATTAAATCAAATATTGTTTTATCTATTATAAATATTACTCAAAAAGAATTAAGAGAATTAGAACCAACTATTAGAGAATTCAAAATAAAGTATATTTTTATTGATGTTGAAAAAAAATTACCGTTTGAATTCAGCATTGATAAAGAAAGCAAAAAATCAAATATAGAATATTCAAATATATATGCCGAAGCTACTGAAAGATTAAATTTTGCAGAAATAATCCCCTGGTCTAGTACTGATTTGACATGCACTGCCGCAATTAATTTACTAAGAGAAGAGTTAGGAAACAATCTTTCAGGGAATAATATTACTATTGTTGGTTTGGGGTCTATTGGTTTTCAATTATCTTTATCTTTAATTAGAGAGGGTGTAAATATTAATTGTTTTACAAAGGATTATACAAAAGGTTTAATTATTGCTAACTCAATAAATACAATTAGAAGTGAATATACCCTTGCATCATTTAATTTATATAAATCATTAAGAACGGCTATTTTGAGTTCAAAAATATTCATAGAGTCCTCTTCAGCTATTAATAATATTAATAAAAGCTTTGTAAATGATTTTCAATTGCACAGATTAATTTTAGACATCGGTAAACAAGCTTTTACAAAAGATTATGTAGAAAATATTTCTTTAAAAAGTTTAAACTTTAAAAGATTAGATATTTCAAATACAATATCTGAGTTAATTTATAGAAAATTATTTCCAACAAATATATCCAAAGTTATACCATCAATATCAAATTACAATTCGCGGATAAATTTAATAAGTGGAGGTTGGAAAGGTTTACCTGGAGACATAGTTGTTGATGATGCCAAATGTCCAAGATTCGTTATTGGAATTATAAATAAAGATTTCAATTTAGAACCTATTTATGATGATTTTAATGATTGGTTAAAGTCTTTATAAATTAATTTATAAAAATCAAATACTCTAAAAATAATAAACTTTATTAAAAGGTATAATTTTTAAATAAGCTTTATTTTATATATGAAAAAATATTTTTATGAAGAAACTGGCATGTATATTGATTGGCCTCAAATATATAAACTTCCTGAAATAGAAACCTTAATTGATATTGGAGTTGGCAAAGAAGGTACTTCATTATTATATGATCGTTTTCCAAAGGCTAAGCTAGTATTAATTGATCCAATTGAGGAAGCTGAGCAATTTGCAAAAAATAATCTAATTGAAAGAGAATATCAGTTTTTTAAGTTTGGCGTTGGCGATAAAGAAGAGACAAAGGTATTAAATATAGAAGAAGAAATAGGGAGATCAACTATGTTAAATGTAACTTCTATAAATTATGAAGGTGATCCTATAAAAAGAATTTCTATAGAAGTCAAAACTTTGGATTATATATGCAAAAACTATAAGGAATATGGAAAAATAGGGTTAAAAATTGACACAGAAGGGTACGAATTAAAAATTATAAAAGGAGCTAAAGAAGTCTTAAAAAAAACAAGTTTTGTTATAGCTGAGGTCAGGCATAATCATAAATCATATGATAAACAATATCTAATGCATGAATTTATAAATGAAATGCATAAGAATGATTTTATTTTATCAATGATATTAACAGCCAAACCTTTAATAGCAGATTTATGTTTTGAAAAGAAAGAAAATCTTTGCTTCAATAGTTAAACTTGTTTTCTATTAGAGTTCGTTGATTATAAATATTCAGTTAATAATTTCTACTAATTCCTAATCTGTAAATTAAAAAAATCTATTAATTAACCTTATTTTAAGTTATAAAAAATCAATCTTAATTTAAAGCAACTTTTTAGTTTAGAATTATAAAATGAATTTTTCTATAAAAAAAATTTGTTGCATTGGAGCAGGCTATGTTGGGGGACCAACAATGACCATGATGGCTAGTAAATGTCCAGATTTAATTTTTAATGTAGTAGACATTAACGAAACAAGAATTGCATCATGGAATAATGAAGACCTTTCTAAATTGCCAATTTTTGAACCAGGTTTAGAAGAATTAATTGCAAAAACAAGAAATAAAAACTTATTCTTTTTATCTAATGTAAAAGAAGCTATTGAATCAGCTGATATTATTTTTATATCAGTAAACACCCCAACAAAAACAAGAGGTCTTGGAGCTGGAAAATCAAGTGATTTAAAATGGGTTGAGGCTAGTGCTAGAGAAGTAGCAAAATACTCTAAAGGTTACACCATTGTTGTTGAAAAAAGTACCTTGCCAGTAAGAACTGCTGAGGTCATAGGCAAAATACTAAATTCTGCGAAGACAAATTCTAATAGAGAGGAAATAAGTTTTAGTGTATTATCCAATCCAGAGTTTTTGTCTGAAGGAACCGCAATAAAAGATTTAGATAATCCTGATAGAGTTTTAATAGGCGGTGATAATAAGGAGGCAATGATTGCATTAAGTAATATTTATAAAGCTTGGGTCCCAGAAAAGAAGATTCTTTTCACAAATATATGGAGTAGCGAACTTGCTAAACTAACGTCAAATGCTTTTTTAGCTCAACGCATTAGTTCAATAAATTCCATAAGTGCAATTTGTGAAGTTACTGGAGCAGATATAAGAGAAGTTTCAAGAGCTATTGGCAAAGATAGTAGAATTGGGTCTAAGTTTCTTGATTCTGGCCCAGGATTTGGAGGAAGTTGTTTTAAAAAAGATATACTGAATCTTGTTTACTTAGCAGAATATTTTGGATTAATAGAAGTTGCTAATTTTTGGGAAAGTGTTGTTGAAATTAATAGCTGGCATCAAAAAAGAATTTCAGAAATAATTGTAAAAAAACTTTTTGGGACTGTAGCAAACAAAAAATTAGTAATTTTGGGATTTGCTTTTAAAGCTAATACTAATGACACTAGAGAATCAGCAGCAATTACTATATGTAAAAACTTACTTAATGAAGGAGCTAACCTTGTTATTCATGATCCAAAAGTAAATCCATCTCAAATAGAATATGACTTAAAAATAAAATCTACAAAATCTCTAGATAATGATAATTCTTCTTTTGACCAACAATCAGGGAATTGGGAATATGTTCAGAGTATTGATAACCATGAAATCTTTAATAATGCTTATGCGATAATAATTCTTACTGAATGGGCAGAATTTAGAAACCTTAAATGGAAGTTAATAGCAAAAAAAATGGTCCCCCCAGCTTGGGTTTTCGATTCAAGGTCAATAGTAAATACTATTGAAGTCAACGATGCAGGTCTTAAATTATGGAGACTAGGAAATGGTCTTGCGGATTAGTAATAGTTTAAAATTTTGTTAAAATAAAACCAATAAAATTAATTTTTAATTCGGTAATAATCAGATTTAAAATATTCTTTGTACCAAGAAGCAAATTTGTAAATACCTTCGGTTAATGAAGTTCTTGGATTGAAATTTACCCATTCTTTTAACCTGTTAATATCTGCACATGTCGCTTTAACATCACCAGGTTGCATTGGTTTCATTTCCTTTATCGCTTTTACACCCAATGCAGACTCCAATATCTCAATAAAATCTAAAAGATTAGTTGGATTATTATTCCCTACATTTAAAATTCTATGAGGCGCAAAAGATGTTGAAGGATCTGGCTTTTTCTCATAAAAGTGAACATTTGAATATGGAATTTTGAAACAGCACTTATAAATAGCATCTACTACATCATCTATATATGTAAAGTCTCTAGACATTTCACCATTATTAAAGACATTAATTGGTTGCCCTTTAAGCATTGCATCTGCAAAAATCATTGGAGCCATGTCTGGCCTTCCCATAGGTCCATAAACGGTGAAAAATCTTAATCCTGTCATAGGTATTTGAAAAAGATGACTATAGGAATGAGCTAAAACCTCATTCGATTTTTTTGTAGCTGCATATAAACTTATAGGATGATCAACTGAATTAGATTCATTAAAAGGAGTGATTATGCTCCCTCCATATACTGAACTACTTGAAGCATAAATTAAATGTTCAACATTTTGATTCCTACAGCCCTCTAAAATATTCAAAAAACCTACAATATTGCTATTTATGTAACTAGTTGGATTTTTCAAAGAATACCTTACTCCTGCTTGAGCAGCTAAATTAATAACAATATCCGGTTTATATTTTTCAAATATTTGAATTACTTTAAACTTATCCTCTAAATCTATTTTAAAAAAATGCCATTTTTTATTTATATTAAGTTTATCCAGAATATTAATTCTTTTTTGTTTTAGGATTGGACTATAGTAAGAATTGATATTATCTAAGCCAATTATTTTAAACTTTTCTTCTTTTAATAGCCGCTTCACAAGTGAAAAGCCTATAAAACCAGCAACCCCAGTAACTAGAATTTTTTTGGTTTTAGATTCCATACCTAGTCAATTATTATTACCATATAATTTTGCAAATTCTCCTTCACTATAACCTAGCGATTAACAATTTAATAAATTTATTTCGTGATATTATTTTTATTTTCAAAATTAATCCTTTGATAGATTATTTTTATGTGTAAATATTTTGATGCTAAAAAAAGCTCCAGCTTTTTCTTTAAAAAATTTAAACAAATTTAAAAATAACAAAACTAAACCATAGATTATTTTTCATAAAATAAAGTTATTTAAAAGATTAAGTATTAAGAAAAAAACACAGATAAACTAAATAAATTATTTTTACACCCTTAAATAAGTTTTGAGCTGATCTAAGTGGTTATAATTTATTTTAATCAAATTATTTATATGAAAATATTATCTGTAATTCTTGCAAGAGGAGGTTCTAAAGGTATTCCCAAGAAAAATCTTTCATTACTTGGGGACAAACCTTTGGTAGTACATATGATTGAAAAATGTTTAAACGTTTCAAAAAGATATGAAATGGATGTAATCCTATCATCTGATTCTGATGAAATTATTGATATAAGCAAAACTGCAGGTGCATGGGTACCTTTTAAAAGACCAAAAGAATTAGCTCTAGATAGCTCTGAGTCTATTGATGCTGTTAAACATGCGATAAAAGAAGCTGAAAGTATCTTAAATAAAACTTATAATTTAATAATTTATGCTCAACCAACTTCACCACTATGTAGAGAATCTGACTTTTTTAAATGCATTGACGCATTAATTAATGATAAAAATTTAGAGAGTTGCGTGCCAATAACTTCAGTTTCAACACATCCTTTTAAAATGAAACGTATGTTAAATGATGACAGGATAATAAATTTTATTGATCAAGGATTTGAAGATATGAGAGGAAGACAAACCTTACCAAAGGTATACAAAAGGGCAGGTTCTATATATGTTTCGAGAAGAGATGTTGTAATGTATAAAAACACACTTGTTGGAGATCCTTGCAAGGGGATAATAGTTCCTAACTCAACGGCTATCGATATTGATAGAATAGAAGATCTCGAACTCGCAAGGATTTTTTACGAAAAATTGAATCTTAAAAAAGACGAATGAATTTCATAGCTGAAATCTGTCAAAATCATAAAGGAGATCTGAACAAACTCCTAGAAATGACCTATGCAGCGGCAGAAGGAGGTGCTACTCATATAAAAACACAACATATCTATGTAAAAAACCTTACCTTTAGAACACAATTTGAAAATGGGTTAATTTCCAATAGTTCAACACATGATATTAAAAGACCATGGGAGACAGAATATTCAAGATTAAAAGAATTAGAACTTTCTTTATCAGATTGCGATAAATTTATTGACACTGTACTTGAATTAGGATTGAAACCTCTTACTACATGCTTTGCAAGGTCAGACATTCAAACTATATATGATTTAGGTTTTCAGGAAATTAAAGTAGCAAGTTATGATTGCCCATCCTTTCAATTAATTAGAGAATTAACAAGCAATTTCAAAAAGATATATGTTTCAACTGGAGCATCATTTGATGAGGAAGTAAAAAAAACCAACACAATATTATCTGAAAGTTCTTTGGAATACGAACTTCTTCATTGCGTAACTATATATCCTACCCCATTAAATTTTATGAATTTAAATAGGATTAATTGGTTAAAAGAATTAAGCCCTAATGTTGGATTTTCTGATCATTCACATGTTGGCAAAAATGGAATATTAGCTGCAAAAGTTGCGACTTTGTATGATGTTAGTTCAATAGAGAGGCACTTTACTACTCTTGATGCTTCTGAAACGAAAGACGGCCCTGTCTCAATTCAACCAAATCAGCTAAGGGAATTAATAAACTTTAACAAGTTAAGTAAAGAAGATAAGATACTTAGCTTAAATGATGAATATCCAAACTGGGAAGAATTACACGGACATAAAAATTACCTTTTAACTAAAGAAGAAATGTTAAATAGAAATTATTACAGAGGTCGTTTTGCAAGTCCAATGCAAGAACAAACTTTAAATAATCCTTCGAAATACTTTATTTACAATTGGGAGGAAACCCCTCTATGACAAAAAGAGCATCTTTTAACAAAAAATTCGTTTTTTTGAAACCCTCCCTTTCTTTAACAGAATTAATTACATATATAAATGCAGATAAAAATAATTGGTTTGAATTAGGTTTAGTTGTTGATGAAAAAGAAGTTCTTTTGGGTGTTTTAGATAACTTAGACATTATTAAAGCAATGCCCAAATCAATTCATAAAGAGATAATAGTCAAAGATGTCATGAACTCAACTCCTATAAAAATTAACCATAATCTTTCGCCAAAAGAAATTATAAAAAAAGTAAAAAAACAAGTTAATTTGAGAACTAATGGAATTAAAGATTTAACTAGATTCATCCCATTAGTAAATGAATTTTCAAAAGTTGTGGATGTTGTCGATATTTATGAATTAATTGCAGAAGAATCAATAAAGAATGAGAATATTGAGATCTATGGATTAGGATTTGTTGGCATAACATTAGCCGCATCATTAGCAAGCGTAGGACATAAAGTAATTGGAATTGATATAAATAAGGATTTAATAGAAAACTTAAACAAAGGAGAAATGCATGTGCTTGAACCAGGCTTATCCGATTTAACTAAAGCAATGATAAGAATAAATAGGCTTTCTTTCTCCATCAATCCTCCCAGTAAACACAATAGTTTTTATATAGTTTGCGTTGGTACTCCAGTAAATAATAAGGGCGAGGCTGATTTAAAAGATCTTATAAAGGTCTTAAAAATAATTTCCGCAAGAATGAAGAAAGGTGACACAGTTATGTTGAGATCTACTGTACCTGTTGGTACAACTAGAGAGATTGCAAAAAACATTTTGGAAAGCAAAAATGATTTACTTGCAGGGAAAGACTTTCATCTCGCATTTACTCCAGAAAGGACAGTAGAAGGTAATGCAGTAGAGGAACTTAGAAAGCTGCCTCAAATCGTAGGTGGACTAACTCCAAATTGCCAAAAAATTGCAACATCTTTTTGGCAAACTCTTGCAAAAGTTGTTATTCCTACAAACAATTTAGAAGCTGCCGAGTTAGTTAAATTGATAAATAATAGCTTTAGAGATTTGACCTTTGCTTTTTCTAATGCACTTGCTTTAACTGCGCGTAATTACAATATAGACGCTAATGAATTAGTTTACTATGCAAATGAAGGATATCCAAGGAATCATATTGCAAGACCTAGTCCTGGAGTAGGAGGATATTGCTTAACAAAAGATCCCTTATTGTATGCCTCTACAGATAAAAATTCCTTGCATGCAAAGTTATCAATACTTGGAAGAAAAATCAATGAAAATATAGCAAATTATCCTTATAGTGTCTTCGTAGAATATCTGGAAAAAGAAGGTTTAAAATTATATAGATTAAGAATATTAATTATTGGTATAGCTTTTAAAGGATGGCCAGAAACTAACGATATTAGGGGTTCAACCAGTTTATATTTAGCTCAAAATTTAAAGAATAAATGTGCTCAGTTAAAAATTTATGATGCGGTTGTCTCTGAAAAACAAATAATTTCTCTCGGTTTAGATTATGAAGATATCTATTCACTAAAAACTATAAATTTTGATGCTATCTTTATAATGAATAATCACCCTCAAAATATAAAAAATAATTTTATAAATTCTTTATCTAAAAATAGAATTTTTATTTTTGATGGTTGGAATATATTAGAAAAATCTGCAGTAATAGGTTTTGAAAATATTAGATATTGTAATTTAGGTTTTAGTTCTTTCAAAAATCAATAAATAAATTTTTTAATAAATGTCAATAGCAATAATTGTATGCGATAACGGACTTGGTCATATGAGAAGGTCCATATCAGTGGCAAATTGCATTGTTGATTTTGGCTACAGAGTTGATATCTATGGGAATAAAAGAGATTTCGAACGTATAGTTAATAGTTTTGGATTGATTGAAAATAAATTTAATTGTATTCATTGTGACTTTGGATATAATTTTGAATATTTTTTTAATAAAAAACCAGAGGAATTTTTAATCACAAAAAAAATCCCCCCACTAGAAAAATATGAAGTAGTTATAAGTGATAATATTATTGAAGTACTTTATATTAGAGAGGATACTTTTTTAATTTCACAATTTTTTTGGCATGAAATATTATATAAAATTAATAAGAGTTATAAATTAAAATGTAGAGAATTAATCAAAAAATCTCGACCTATTATCTTTGGAGATAAATATTTTTCAATGAAACATATTAGAGATAATAAGAATTATTTACCTACAGGTCTTTATAACCTGAAAATTTTAGAAAATATAGTTTCCCAAAAAAATAATAAGAAAAAAACAAATTTATTAATATCAGCAGGTAACACATTACAAGCAAAATATCTTTTTTCTGAATACGTTCAATTTATTCTAAAAAATAAACCTAAAGGTATAGATCTAATTTTCATAGACAAAAAAATATTTCCTAAGAATTCGCCAAGTTGGGTAAAAAAAGCCACATTTGAAAAAGCGATGTTTGAATCGCTAATAGGATGCATTTGTAGACCAGGAATAGGAACAATCACAGATTGTATTCAATATGGAATAAAAATATTCACCTTACATGAAGAAAAAAATTTAGAAATGATTAACAACAGTCAAAAATTAAGTAAATTATTATTGGGAGAAATAATTACTGAAAAATCTTCATTAATTGAGAAGATTGAAAATTTTTGCAATGATCAAAAGAAAATATTGAATCATAAAGCAATATGTAAATCAATCGACCTAGATGGGCCTCTGCAAATAAGCCAATATATTAATAAATTATTTTAGATTAATAAAAATAATAAACCCTTATAAATATGTTTGAACTTTTCAATATTAAGGTCATAATATTATTAAAAATGAAGTGAAACTATAACTTAAATGATTCCAGTTATTCTTGCAGGGGGCTCAGGTACCAGATTATGGCCTTTATCTAGAAAAAGTTTCCCAAAACAATTCTTAGCTATAAAAAAAGAAAATAAATTTTCTCTTTTACAAGAGACATATTTGAGATTAAAAAATTTAGAAAGTTTATCTAAACCAATAATAATTTGCAATGAAGAGCATAGATTTATAACTGCTGAACAAATGAGGGAAATAAAGGTAGATACACAAGCAATAATACTTGAACCCTTTGGGAAAAATACTGCTCCAGCAATTACATTAGCAGCTTTAAAATCTCTTAAAGATTTTAAGGATCCTCTACTTCTAATTTTATCTGCTGACCACGTAATTCAAGACCAGGAAGTGTTCATTAAGGCAATCAATAAAGCAAAACCTTTTGCTAATCAGGGAAGAATAGTAACATTTGGGATTCTGCCAACATCAGCACATACTGGTTATGGATACATTGAGGCGGAAAGTGAATTATGTCAAAAAATGTTAGAGGGAGAAAAAATTAAAAGATTCCTTGAAAAACCATCTAAAGAGATTGCAAATAAACTTATTCAAGACAAAAAATATTCATGGAATAGTGGCATTTTCTTATGCAAAGCTAGCGTAATATTAAAAGAATTAAATAAATTTGCTCCTGAAATAATAAAGTACTGTGAAAGTGCCATAGAAGAAATAACTACAGATTTAGATTTCTTGAGAATTAATAAAAGTTTCTTTAGTAAATGTCCATCACTTTCTATTGATGTAGCAGTAATGGAAAAAACTGATTTAGGAACTGTCTTACCTCTAGACGCTGGGTGGAGTGACATTGGAAGTTGGCAAGCAGTTTGGGAAAATGAAACAAAAGATTCGAATAATAATGTTTTACAAGGTAAGGCTATTTTTAAGGATTCTAAAAATTGTTATTCACGAAGTGATGAAAAGTTAGTCGTAGGATTAGGTTTAGAAGATTTAATTATAATTGATACTAAGGACGCCCTTTTAATATCTAATAAAAATAATACACAAGAAATAAAATCGATCGTTGATCAATTAAAAGAAAAAGGATTTAAAGAAGGAGAGTGTCATAAAAAGGTCTATAGACCTTGGGGCAATTTCCTTTCAATTTCCGAGGCAAAAAGATGGCAAGTTAAGAGAATAGAGGTCAAACCAGGTGCAAAGTTATCATTGCAAATGCATCACCATAGATCTGAACATTGGATTGTAGTCAGCGGTACGGCTAAAGTACAAATTAATGATGATGAATTCATTATTTGCGAAAATCAAAGTACCTATATTCCTCTTGGCTCCAAACATAGACTATTAAACCCAGGAAGAATTCCATTGGTACTAATAGAAGTGCAAAGCGGAGCATATTTAGAAGAAGATGATATTTTAAGATTTGAAGACAAATATGGTAGGAAGGATTAAAAAGTCTTATGACAGAAATTTAATCTTAGGACAAATTCTTTTTTAGATTTAGTTTATTTTGAATTTAATTTTTATATTCTTTGTTTTGTTATAAATTTTTTTTGCCACTTCCATCCATCAATACATGCATCATCTAAAGTTCTTTTTGGATACCAATTTAGTAACCTGATTGCTAAATCATTTTTAGCTACTGAAATAGCTACATCACCTTTTCTTCTACTTACAAAATCGTAAGGAATTTTGCATTTATTTACTCTTTCGAAGGTTTTAATTAGATCTAAAACACTATGTCCAATACCTGTTCCGATATTGAAATTCCTAAAAGCAGATTTTTCTTTAGAAAGATAATCTAAAGATGCGATATGAGCTTCTGCCAAATCCATAATATGAATATAGTCTCTAATACACGTACCATCTTTAGTAGGCCAATCATTACCAAAAACCTGGAAATCTTTAGTAAGTCCAGATGCAACTTTTACCAAAATTGGAAAAATATTTGATACTTTATCAGTAATTTCTTCACCAATTAATCCACTAGGATGAGCACCTATTGGGTTAAAGTACCTCAGATTTGCTATTTTCCATTTCGCTTCACTACTTTTATAGATATCATGGAGAAACTTCTCTATTACTGCTTTTGTTTGTCCGTAAGGGTTATTTGGTTTTATTAAAGAGTTCTCTTCAAAATAAGAGGATTCTGAAGCACCATAAATTGTGGCACTACTACTAAAAACCAAGGTATAACATTTAAATATTTGCATCACTTTGAGGAGATTTATAGTTCCTCCTAAATTGTTTTCCCAGTAAATTAAGGGATTTTCGATTGACTCAGCAACTGATTTAAATCCTGCAAAATGGATTACAGCATCTATGGGTAATTCTTGATCAATAGCTTCCTGAAAAATACTTTTTAATAGCTCGAAATTTTTTATGTTACCTTTTATAAAAATTAAATCTTCATATGATCGGGATACCTCACTTAAAGAATTTATTAATTTTAATCTATCTAAGGAATCTCCAGAACTATTATCTAATGAATCAATTAAGTAGATTTTATAATTCTTTTTTAAAAGTACCGTACAAGTATGACTCCCAATAAATCCAGCCCCTCCAGTCACTAATATACTTTTTTTTAACATCTCTAATAAAGAATTGATAGTTAATACTAAATACCTAATAAATAAAAATCAATAGAAAAGGGGCGCCATAGGTTTTATTTTTAAAAATTTGCTTTGTTATTTAGAATTCTTTTATAATATTATTATAAATAAGTAATTTAATTAAAATAAAATATTTATATAGATTTTTAAATATTAAAAAAGAAAATAAATTTCGAAATATGAACTTTAAAATGTTTAAATAAAATTAAATAAGCACTTTATTAATTTTTGCAATTATAAATATGACTAAAAAAAAAGTTGCTTTAATAACTGGCATAACTGGACAAGATGGGAGTTACCTTGCTGAATTTCTTCTTCAAAAAGGATATAAAGTTCATGGCATAAAAAGAAGGTCTAGTAGCCTAAATACTTCGAGGATAGATCATATTTACGAAGATCCTCATGTCGATAATCAAAACTTCTTAATGCACTATGGAGATCTAACTGATAGTACAAATTTAATAAGAATTATTCAACAAATTGAACCAGACGAAATTTATAATTTAGCGGCTCAAAGTCATGTTGCAGTAAGTTTCGAAACACCAGAATACACCGCAAATTGTGACGCTTTAGGTCCCTTAAGGATTCTTGAAGCTGTAAGGTTATTAGGCTTTACAAATAAAACAAAGATTTATCAAGCTAGTACCAGTGAACTTTATGGCCTAATTCGAGAAATACCTCAAACTGAAGATACAGCTTTTTATCCTAGAAGCCCATATGGAGTAGCTAAATTATATGGTTACTGGATAACGGTAAACTATAGAGAAGCATATGGGATGTATGCTTGCAATGGAATATTATTTAATCATGAAAGTCCAAGGAGAGGGGAAACTTTTGTTACTAGAAAAATCACAAGAGGGTTATCAAGGATTCATTTTGGTTTAGATAAATGCCTATACTTAGGCAATCTTGATTCGAGAAGAGATTGGGGTCATGCTAGAGATTATGTAGAAATGCAATGGAAAATGCTTCAGCAGAGCGAACCAAGAGACTACGTGATAGCTTCAGGGAGAATGGAGACCGTTCGCAAATTTATCGAAATCAGCGCTAAAAAAATTGGGTGGGGTAAATCTGCAGATGATAATGCTATTGAATGGGAAGGAGAGGGACTCAACGAGATTGGGAGAAGAGCAGATAATAGAGAAGTTGTTATTAGAATTGATCCGAAATATTTCAGACCTACTGAAGTAGATACACTTTTAGGAGATCCAACAAAAGCTAAATTAGAATTAGGATGGGAGCCTAAGACTAGCTTGGAAGAATTAATTGAAGAAATGATTAATGAAGACTTAAAAATTGCTCAAAAAGATTCATATTTATTCAATAATCAACCTAAAAATTAATATGAAAATCAAAAATATTCTCTAAAAAAATTTTTTCCAAGTATGGAATATTTCAAAAATAATTCATGGATAATTATAAGAAAAAAGATGATTCTCTTTATTATTCTGGACTTCGTTCTATTTGTTAGTTTTTTCTCTATCAATTTTGATCAATTAATAAATATTAAAGCTTTTTGTATTTCAATTTTTTGGATAATAATAAGTTATTTATCTGGACGTTATCACAAATTAACATATGGTGATAACAATTATATTAGATATCTTTATAACTCCACAAAAGCCTTAATTATCTTATTTTTCACTTTTAAATTAAGTTCTTTATTTTTATTTAAAATAAAAAATGAATTATATATAATTTTTTATTGTTTCATATCATCAAATATATTATTTCTAACAAGAAAATTAATTAACTACTCAACAAAAACTAAAAATTCTTGGAGATTTATTGGTAGTAAAGATACCTTAGAAAAAATAAAAGATTATGACGACGTTGCTGAAAGAAACTATGAAATTATTTTATTAAAAGAAGAAGAATTGAAATTAAATAATGAATTACAAAGCAAATATAAAAATATTATTTATGAATTTAATTACCACAAAAATTTTGATTTAAAACAAATTAAAAAGCGTGAATTAAATTCTTTGTCATTAATTGATTGGCATGATATTTACTTAAATAGATTTCCACCTTTTTTAGTCGATAAAGGCTTTATTTCTAGTTCTAATGAATATCTTAAATCAACTTCTTATATTATTTTTAAGAGGGTATTAGATATTTTTCTAAGTTTCTCTATTTTATTAATTTCTAGTCCAATAATATTAGTTATTTGTTTACTAGTTTTGATTGAAGATGGCCATAATCCCTTTTATACTCAATTAAGAAATGGTTTAAAAGGGAAAGAAATTAAAATTGTTAAAATTAGATCTATGAAAAAAAATGCAGAAAATAACGGAGCTGTCTGGTCTACAAAAGAAGACACCCGAATAACAAATATTGGCAAAATAATTAGAAAGACAAGAATAGATGAGTTACCACAATTAATTTCTGTAATAAAAGGAGATATGAGTCTTATTGGGCCAAGGCCAGAAAGACCAGAAATAGATAAGCTTTTATCAAAAGAAATTAAACACTATGATTTAAGATATCTTATTAAACCTGGATTAAGCGGTTGGGCTCAAGTTAACTATCCATATGGCGCATCAGTTAAAGATGCCGAGTATAAACTAAGTTATGACTTATATTATCAATATAGGCAAAATATTTTATTAGATATATTAATCATAATAAAAACTGTAAAATTAGTACTCAATCAAGAAGGGGCCGTATCAAAAAATTAAATATGACAGCCTATCTATATTTAGTTTATAATCTCCACGTAATTTAATTATGGGAATGATAAACAAAAAGGATATTGATGAGAATAAAGAATCCTTATCTACTTTAAAAATAATAATTGAAATTATTAACTCAATAGGGAAAAAAGAACAACGTAAAATAATTCCCATATCAATACTCTGTTTAATCTCTGGTTTAAGTGAAACATTAAGTCTGAGTTTAATTCTTCCTCTAATTCAATCAATAGCAAATCCAAATAATCTTTTGTCAAATCCATACATAATTAGTTTAGGTATTAATAATCAACTTAATTTAATATTAATAAGCTTAATTATTTTTTTAATAGGATTGATAGTTGGAACGACAATAAGAATTTATTCTGTATTTATTATTAATCAGTGGGCAGCTAAAGTTGGGCAAAATATATCATTAAAAATATTAAAAAATTTACTAAATCAAAATTATGAATACCACATTAATAATGATTCAGGAGACTTTATTTATACAATAACCACTGACACAACAACAGTTTCAAGATGCCTGCGATTATTGGCTAATTCTTCTTATTTATTGATCAATGCATTAACAATAATTTTAGGATTATTTATTTTTAAACCTTTCATTAGTGTTTACTTATTTACCACCATTTCTATTTCCTACATTTTAGGCGCTAAATTGACAAAGAATATTTTAAATAAAACCTCATTTAGAAATGCAAAGTTTAGTAGAACTCAGCTAAAAATATTAAGAGAAACACTTGGAGGGATTAAAGAGACCTTATTAAGCAAAAATATTCAATATAAATTAAATATCTTCAAAGATAATGATACTTTGTTGAAGAAAACAGAAGTTGTTCAAGGAGTTGCTTCAGAATTGCCAAGAATATTAATTGAGGCAATAATGTTACTTACCATCTGTTCACTCCTCATCTTTATCTATTTTATTCAGAAAGATACAAATGCACTTTTTACTATAGGAACTTTTTCCTTAGGGTCTCTCAAAATGCTTTCTTCTTTATCAAGGATTTATGGAGATATAACTATATTTAGAGTAAAAAGATTTAGTTTAATTAAAGTACTTAAATTACTTAATTTAAATAATAATAGAAATTGGAGAGAAATTAACCCTAAGAAGAAAAATTCTTTCAATAACCAAATTGAGTTAAACAACATCTCCTTTAGTTATAAGGACAGAACAAATAATGCAACAAAAATAATTTTAAATAAGATAAATTTTAAAATAACAAAAAATAAAAAAGTTGGAATAATAGGGAAAACAGGCTCTGGGAAAAGTACACTAATAGATTTAATAATAGGTTTACTTGAGCCTACCGAAGGTAAAATCATAATAGATGGTATTGATTTGAATAAACTTAGAAACTTAGACCATAAAATAAGTTGGATGAAGAGTATTTCATACGTACCACAAAACATTTATTTATATGATCTTTCAATAAAAGAAAATATAATCCAAGGGCATGATGAATCTCATGAAATAAATACTCAAAGATTCAATGAGATTTGCAAAATATCACATGTTTATGAATTTGTAAGAGATAAAAAAAATGGTTATGAGACTTTAATTGGTGAGAAGGGTGTCAAATTAAGTGGAGGACAAAAACAAAGACTAGGATTAGCTAGAGCATTATATAAGAATAGTGATGTATTGATTCTTGATGAGGCGACAAGTGCCTTAGACAATAAAACTGAAAAAGATATTCTTCAAAAAATAAGTTTATATAGAAAAGATTTAACAATTATTATGATTACCCATAGAGAAAATACACTAGTTGGATTTGACGAAATTATCAGAATAGAAAAAGGTGAAATTCAGTATCAATAGTATCTATTTTTTTAGATTATTAATTTGCAATCATGTATTATATATCTTAAGTTTTTGAAAGAAAATCATATATGAAAGATATAATTTTTGTCTCTCAAGTTCTAGAGTATCCACCAACTGGAGGGCCTCAATTAAGAATCGATAATACAATTAAAGTACTTAAGAGGTTGACCAATATTCACTTATTTAATAGAGATAGAAGCTTAAATCCCAATGAATATATGAGATCCTCTAATTACTATAAAAAAAATTCCTATAATTATGTCGACTTAATTAAGTTACATTCAAAAAGTAAAAATCAAAAAGTTAAAAAATTGCAAATTAAAGTTTCATTACTATTTTTTAATATTTTTGCAATGAAGCATGCTCTAATAATTACAAGATATGCAAGAAAAAAAAGAATTAATTTAATATGGGTTGGTTTTGGAAATTTATCTTTTGGTCTAATATTATTTATTAAAATTCTTTACCCACAGTGTAAAGTAATATACGATACAGATAGTGTCTGGTCACGATATATATTAAGGGAAATTCCTTACGCAAAATTTCAAAGAAAATTATTCTTGTATCTAACGGGTAATTTAAAAAGATTTGAAGAATTTTTATTGACAAATCTCTGTGATATAACAACAGCAGTTTCTTCGGTAGATGCCCAATATTATGAAAAATTAATTCACAATAAGGCAAAAATTAAAGTCTTCTCAAATGTAATAGATTTAAATTCATATCAAATTAATTTACCTGAATCGAAAATTGAATCTAAAAAGCATGCAATCTTTTTAGCTGGTTCTTTTGGCCACATTAATAGTCCGATGGACAAAGCGGCAAAATGGATGATAGAAGAAGTTTTACCATTAATTTTGAAAAAATTAAAAAATGTAAAATTGTATCTTATCGGAAGAAATGCTGACAGAAGCTTTCGAAATCACCTTCATAACAAAAATATCTCCATAGAGGGAAAAGTTGATTCCGTCTTACCTTATTTAATGCATTCAAATGTTAGTGTTGTACCTTTAAAATTCGAATCAGGAACAAGATTTAAAATTTTAGAAGCAGCAGCTTGTAATATTCCAGTCGTAAGCACCTCCTTAGGAGCCGAGGGACTTAAGCTTTCGCATAACAAAGAAATCATTATTTCTGACACACCTCAACAATTTGCTGACAGTATTGTTGATATTATTTTAAACAAAGATAAAGCTGATTACATATCGGCAAATTGCAGAAAAATTATAGAGAAATATTATTCTTTGAATTATTTAGAAATAGAAGCAAAAAATATATTGAATTCAATTAAATGATTGAAAAAATAGTAAATAATAATACTTTATATGCAATTATTATCAGGAGAGATTTTTCTTTTGATGGAATTAAGTTTTTTACTGAGGATTCATCTCCGCAACAAATTGGATATATGAAACGGCCCAAAAATTATAAAATAGCTCCACATATTCATTTAAAAAAACAAAGAATTGTTGATGTAACCCATGAAGTATTATTTATAAAATCAGGTAAGGTCAAAATTAATTTTTATAATCACGACCAACAATATATTATGAGTAAAGAACTTTCAACTGGTGATACAATCTTATTAGCTGAAGGGGGTCATGGATTAACTATGATTGAAGAATCAGAGATTATTGAGGTTAAGCAAGGACCTTATCTTGAAAACTTAGATAAAGAACGGTTTGATTCAGATGAATAAATGTCAATCAAACTAAAGATATGGAAAATGACTTCATACCAGTCAATGCGCCATTAATTGGAGAAGAAGAAAAAATTCTAGTAAATAATTGTCTAGATACAGGATGGATTTCTTCTGAAGGCGGTTATATAAAAGAATTTGAAGAGAAAATAGCATTTATTTGTAATAGAAAATATGCAATAGCTGTTACAAGTGGTACTGCGGCAATAGATATAGCCATTGCCTCTTCAAAACTTAAAGAAGGAGATGAGATTATAGTTCCTACTTTTACAATTATTTCTTGCATTAGTGAAATATTAAGAAGAAGAATCAAACCTATTTTTATCGATGTAAATCCTAGAACATGGAACATTGATGTTGAAAAAATTGAAAGGAAAATTTCTGCCAAAACTAAAGCAATAATGGCAGTACATATTTATGGTTTACCTGTGGAAATGGAAAAAATAAATTCTTTAGCTAAAAAATACAATCTTTTTGTGATTGAAGATGCAGCAGAAATGCTTGGACAAATTTATTATGGGAAACCTTGTGGTTCATTTGGCGATATTTCTACTCTTAGTTTTTATCCCAATAAACATATAACTACAGGAGAAGGAGGAATGATACTGACAAATTCTTCTTATTTATATGAAAGATGTAAATCATTAAGAAATCTATGTTTCATGGCTGAGGAAAGATTTATACATTATGAATTAGGATGGAATTATAGGATGACTAATTTACAAGCAGCATTAGGAATAGGTCAATTAAAAAGACTTCCTGAAATAATAAAAAGAAAAAGAGAAATAGGAAATTTATATAATAAATATTTGAAAAATTGCACTTTTATAAATCTTCCAGTTAAGAAAACCGATTATTCAGAAAATATCTATTGGGTTTATGGAATTACAATTAATCACAATACAATTACAAGTAAGATATTAAGAAAAGAACTTCTCCGAAAATCTATAGGTTCAAGACCTTTTTTCTATCCTTTACATAAACAACCGGTCTTAGAGAATTATATGCCTAACTATAAGAACCTAGAAAAATTACCCCAATCTGAAGAAATATGGTTAAAGGGATTATATTTACCAAGTGGAATTGGTATCAAAAATGAAGAAATTAAATACGTTTCTGATAAATTAAAGGAAATATTTGAATCTTATTAATGCGTCAATAAAAATTTTAAAATGAAAAAAAAACTCAAAGTAGCAGTATTATTCGATGAAAAACTTTCTAATGGTGGAGGATATGTTCAATCTATAAATGCCGCTTTATTAACTAAGGGAATTAAAAGTGAAAAAATAGAATTTATCTACATTTCTACTTATAAAGAAAACTTAAGTTTACTTAAAAATTTGAATTTAACTCCCTGTTTTTATTTTAAAGAGGATTTTTTAAGTAGATTGAAAACTATAACTTTAAGAATATATAGAGGAACAAGAGTTCATCAAATTATTGAAAAATTAAATATTTTTTCATCTTTTGAAAATTTTCTAAAAAAAAATGAAGTTGATTTAGTTTATTTTTTGTCACTAAGTAAAAAAGGTTTAGATCTATCTCTGATAAATTTTATTGTAACAATATGGGATATTTCACATCTGGATGAACCTGAATTTCCTGAAATCAGAGAACAATCAATTGCCTCTATAAGAGACAAAATAATTGAACCAATTTTAAAAAGATCATCTGCAGTTATAGTTGACTCTAATACATCAAAAAAAAATATAAGCAATAGATTTCATCTTAATCCGGAAAAACTTAAAGTAATACATTTTGAAGCTTCTAATACTATTCAGAATTTTCATCAAAATAATTTTTCAAATGAAATGCAACAAAAAATATTAGATAAATATTTAATTACTAATCCTTATATTTATTATCCTGCACAATTTTGGGCCCATAAAAATCACTCTTATATACTTTATGCAATCAAAGATCTACAAGAAAGATTTGATACCAAGATAAATGTAGTTTTTAGCGGTTCTGATAAAGGTAATCTCAAATATATCCTAGATCTCGCGAAAGAATTAAAAATTAGTAAAAGTGTAAATTATTTAGGATTTGTAGAAAGCAATGAGATGCCTATTCTATATAAAAATTCAATAGCCCTTGTAATGCCTTCATATTTTGGGCCTACAAATATTCCTCCTTTAGAAGCTTTAACACTTTCTATTCCAATCATATATGCAGATATAAATGGTGCAAGAGAACAATTAGGTAATGCTGCAATTTTTGTAAATCTTTCTAAGCCAGAAGAATTAGCATTAGCTATATACAATTTAAAAAATGACGCAGATCTAAAATCAAATTTAATAAAAAATGGTGCCCAACTATTAAAAAATATGATGACTAAAGAAGATAGAATAAATATATTAGAAACAATAATCAATAAATTCTTTTACAAAAGACTGACTTGGAAATAAATACTGCAATGAAGACAAAAAGTATTAAATTCACCTTTATAATTGTATTTTATAAAAATAAAAAAGGACTAAAAAAAACACTTTATTCAATAGTGAATAATTTGAATTCAATAGATCAAAACTTAAGATCAAAATTTAATATTCTCTTAGTTGATTCATACTCCAATGATGGTTCAAAAGAATTAATTAATAATTTTAAAAAAGATTCTGCTATTGATTTTAAACATATAAATGTGGAAAGGAATGGCGTTTATAAGGCAATGGATGAATCTACTAAAAAAGTTAATAATAAAAATAATCTTATAGTTTTTATAAATTCAGGAGATGAATTATTAAATTTAGATCCTTTAATTAGAATAATAATAAATAAAGATTCACTTCCAAACTGTATAACTTTCATTACTGGAATAAATTTTCCTCCATTTCGTAAAATAATTTTTTTCGATAATGAAGCAAGTAAAAAAGCAGCTCATCAATCTTTTGTTTATAATCCCAAACTTCATAAGAAATATGGTCTCTACCATGATCAAACTAAATTAATGAAAAAGGAAAGAATGGATTTGGATTATATTTTCATGAAAAAAGTTCTTAAATATGAAAGAGAATCTTTGCGAATTAACGAAATATTATCTTTAGCAGAGGTAACCACTAAAAACGCATCAAGAAATTATAAACTCTTTTTTAAACTATTTATGCAGGTAAAAAATCCAAACAAAAGATTTTTCTTAGTAAAAAAATGCATAATTTATTTCACTGAGAGTTGCTTAAGGTTTCCATTAATTACCTTTTTATTCAACATTTTTTTAGTAATGGTTAGTCAAAAACGTATTATTTTTTTAAAATGATCATTAATAATCAAAAGCATCTTTACTATACATTTTATCAATCAATTGGCATATAAGATGAATCAAAGTTAAGTGGCATTCTTGAATATATGCAGTTATTTTAGATGGGACATTTAATTCAATATCAAATAAATTTTCATATAAACTCTTTTTTTCGCCCGTAAATAAAACAGTTTTTATTTCCTTTTTTTTCGCTATTTTTGCCGCCTTTATAACATTTAAAGAATTGCCCGAAGTAGAAAAAAGGAATAACATATCATTTTTATTCCCAATAGCATCGACTTGTCTAGCAAAAATATCTTCAAAAGAATAATCATTAGATGCAGCTGTAAGGATGGAGCTGTCAGTAGTTAATGCAATTGCTGGTAATGCTCTTCTTTCCTTTTTGTATCTTACAACTAGTTCTGCCGCAAAATGCTGAGAATCAGCCGCACTTCCTCCATTACCTGCAATTAATATCTTTTTGCCTTGACTAATTATTTGGTAAATATCATCAACTATTTTTAAGACTTTAGATTTTATATTATTAGAATTACTTAAGTTTATTAGAGATTCAATAGATCCTTGAAAATATTCATCTATCAGATCACTCATAAATATTTAAGTATTAGTATAATTATAATGAAAAAAATGATTGGTATATTTTTTTTTTAATAAATCAATAAATATACTAGATATTAGTAGAAAATAATATATTTGAAAATTATAAAATTTATTAATAGAAATTTAGGCATATTAAACAAAGTCTAATTAAAGTATATAAATCCCTATCTTAGAATTAATAAAGAGTTATTATATAATTAAAAATAGTATGAATAGTCTATAAATAATTTAGATTTGATTATGAATAAACGTATATTTAAACTTAAAAATATCGAAATTATAAAAATTATTTTTATAATTTTTTTGGGTTTTTTTCATGGATATATATATTTCATTGATGCTGGCAATAATTGTGGAGATGCTAAAACATATTTAAGTACTGAATACTTTGATTTTTTTGGGGAAAAGGACAGAACTGAATATTTTTTTATTGGAATTAATACCTTATTTAAAAAATTATTTTACAGAGTTGAATCTACAAATACTTTAGTTTTTTCTTTATTTACCACTTATTACTTTTATATTTCTAATATTCTATTTTATTTAATACTTAGATTACAAAATATTCCCAATAATATTTCATTAACTATACTTTCTATAAGTGGCATTTCATATTCAGTTTTTATTGGAAGTTGCCAATATCCAAGACAATACATTTCAGTTTTATTATCATATTTGCTAATTTTTTCATTAAATAAAGAAAATAGAAAAAAAAAAGACAGCTTTATTGATTTAATAATTTTTACAATAATAATTCTTACGCATTCTGGAATAAGTATTTCTTTAACCTTAAGTTATTTAATTTTTTATTTAGTTAAAAAATTTTTAAACATTATTTTTTCACTTAAATTTAATATTTTAAGACTAATAAGAAATATCTTTATCATAATATCAGGAGTTTTTATTCTTTATTTTTTTGGTGGAAGTTATTTATACCCAATCTACACATATATCAATTATGGATTTGTGCATTTTGGAAATCACTCTGCTTATGACCTAGTTAAGCCAGGCATATATAGTTTTCTTATATACCTTATAAGTTTTCTCATAATTTTTAAATGGTCAATTTTAATAAGTAAGTTATCTGCGGAATCCAGCAAAATTATTCAAATAAGGAAAACAATTTTTAGTTTTATCATCATATCAATAATAATCTTCAGCATAAGTTATTTTATATTTCCTTATCTCTACAGAGCATTAGTTCTAAAAAATATATGGTTATTAATATCATTAGGTTTAATCATTGAATATGAAAAAGAAAATGTAAAACCAATAGATGATAAATCTATAAAAATTCTATATCAATATAGAATATTATCTTATTTATCTATTGGAGTATCAGTAATTATTAATTGGCTAAATTTATCTTTTTATTAAGATCCAAAATCTTATATAATTTTTGAAAGTAATCCAAAATTATTTTTCGATAAATACAACATTGCACTAAAAATTTCTATCTTTGACAAAATTTATATTCTTTTTTGCATTATTATCTTATTATTGACTATGAAAAACTTTTAAATGATAGGAATTTTCGGAAGAGGTAATATCTCAGAGTATTATGTTGATGTATTTGAATATTTAAAAATCGATTACAGAATAATAGTAAGAAATAATGATCATAAAAATGATTGGATAAAAAACTTTCAGGAGAATATAATTATTGAGAATAAACTTGATTACAGCTTATTTAAAAAATGGCTAGTAGTCACAAATCCAGAATCACACCGATTAGTAATTGACCAAATAAGATTACGTAGTAAATTTGCACCAATTCTTTGCGAAAAGCCTTTTTCATTTATTGATAATGATTTTAAAGATTACATTAATGATAAGAATCTATATATTTCAATGAATAGAAGATTTTATCCTTGGATTGAAATTGTACAAAATTGGCATGCTAGAAAAGAAATATCAAATGTTTATTTTTATATTCCTGAAAAAAAAAAGAAATTTAAAAACATTAATGAGTCCATACTAGGTAATTCTATTCATCTTATTGATCTTTTCTTTTTCTTATTCGGATTCCCTGAGAAAAAAGTAAAGATAGTCAATCATAATAATCTATTTTTAATTAATCATATTTCCAGAAATAATGCCTCGGCTACAATGGAAATATCAAAAAATATTGAGGATAACTGTTTCATCAGGATAGTATTAAAAGATAACAAGAATTTCTACATTAAACCAATAGAAATTTTAAAAGAACTAGTTTCATTTAAGAAAATACCTGCAAATAATATTAAAGCTTATGCAGAATATCAACCAACCTTTAAAGAAATAACGAATCTGAATAGCAAATTAAAACCTGGTTTTGAATCTATGGTAAATTATTTCATGGAAGATAACTATTCAAAGTTCCCTCAAATACCAGAAATGTATTGGTTAAATAGATTCATAAAGGAAAATGTATTCTAAAGTTTTAAATATAGTAATTATAGGAACAGGTGGAATTGGGATAAGACATATTGAAGGATTATTATCTATTCCAAAAGATTTTCATCTTAATTTCTTCATTAGTGATTTAAAAACTAGTGCATTAAATTTTGCAAAGGAACTAATTAAAAAGGATAGGAACGATAGTGAGATTTTTCCTTTTTCTGAATTAGATGAAATTAAAAAAAATATGGATTTGATAATCATTGCTACTACATCTTATCCGCGATTAGACATACTAAAATCTATCTTAGAAAAGAAAATTAAAGGTTTTATAATATTAGAAAAACTCTTAGCTCCTAACTATAAGATATTTAATGAATATCTAAAATATAATTCAGAAAATCAATTATCTTCAAGAATATATGTAAATCAATGGTATCATTCAACATCAGTATTTAATTGTATTTATAAAAATTCACCTTACCCAAAAAACATCTTTTTAAAAGGAAATGGTTGGGGAATGGCTTGCAATTCAGTTCATTACATTTCACTATTTGAGAAATTATTTGATACCGAATTTAAATTTTTAGATTCGCATTTAGAGGTTTTAGAAAGCAAGAGAAATAGCTATAAGGAATTGATAGGTACAATTATTTTAAAATCTAATAAAGATATTAATATGACTATAAGTTGCAATAATAATAACGATAAAAATAAATTAAGAAGGATATCTATCTTTACCGACAAAAAAAAGTTTCTTTATAACTATGATGGCAGAATATTATTTGATAAAGAAAATTTGACTTCATATAATATGCCTTATTTATCTTCTTTTTTAAAAAATGTATATAGCAAAAATAAAGTTTTAAAAAATTTAATGAATAATTTTCTGCCTATAAAAGATTCTATTAGAAATCATAAATGTTTCTTTGAGGCATTGAAAAACTCTTCAATTAATGATTCAAATTATTTTACTTAAATGAAAAAAATAATTCAAAAAATAAAAGTTTTAAGATATTTGAAAAATATAATTTTTTCATTCAATCCTTTAAGAGAATTTTTAAGATTCGCAATTGAATTTAAGAAATTACAAAAAAAATATAATTTAGAATATAAAAAAAACAAAAATTACTCTTATAAAAGGGATATTGTAATTATTTGCGGTGAGTTCACAATATTATATTGGATTCAGATGTGGTTAGTATTTTGTTTATTCTTCAAATCAAGAAATAATAGAATAAATGTAATATCCTCTAGAAAAAGTCATATCCAAAACCTTTATTTTAAATTACTTAAAACTAATTTTATTTTCATTGAAGATTTACATAATAAGAAAAATATTGATTACGAATATCTAGAAAGAATAAAAAATCTTAAAACTTTTGAAAATTTCAAGGATTTTAATTACGATAATATCCCATACGGGAAAATGGCCTTATCCACCTATAGCAGAAAAAATACCACTGGAACATTTAATTTAAATAATAAAGATCAAAAAGAATATTTGATTTATTGGTTGCAATACATGTTTTGTTTAAAAAAATCATCTGACAGAATTATAAATAAATTTAATGAACCTATTTTCTTCTTCAGTGAAGTTTTTATGGAAGAATTTGGGGCGATTTATTATTCAGCTCTTAAATTAAGTAAAGACATAATTCAATTTTTTACATCTTCAAGAGAAGACTCAGTTGTGATAAAAAGAAGAAACAAAACAAATGATAGGGAGCATATATCAGCTATATCAGAGGAACTTATATCATTCTTTAGGAAAAAATTTCCAGAAAATGTGAATTTATTAGTTAAAAAAAATTTTGAAGATAGGTACAGTAAAAAATGGAATTTTTCGGCACGAAATATCATCAACACATCCAATTTAAATAGAGATGAATCAAGAAAATATCTTAAACTTAAGAAAGATCAAAAAGTTGCGGTATTATTTAACCACATTTTTTATGATACCCTTTTTTATAATGGCGAAGACCTTTACGAATCATATGCCAATTGGTTTATAAAAACTATTAAACTTGCATGTAAAAATAAATCTATAAAATGGTTTATAAAAATTCATCCAGCTAATTTATGGAGAGGGGAATTTGAAGATTTGAATCAATTAGCTTATAAATTTGAAGAAGAATCTTTGGTTAAGAAACATATAGGTAAATTACCAAAACACATAAGCTTTATTTATCCAGATACAAAACTAAGTCCTCTAGCATGGATGAACTTATGCGATTACGGACTTACAGTTAGAGGAACTATTGGAATTGAATTAGCTGCTCTTGGGAAAACTGTAATTACTGCAGGAAGTGGAAGATACGAAAAAGCAAATATAACAATTAATCCTAAATCTATTGAAGATTATGAAAGAATCATATTAAATCTACATAATATAAAAGGAGAATTTTCTAAAGAACTTGCGATTAAATTAGCTTATTATACTTTCATTATGAAGCCATACAAATTTGACATAATGGAACCTATCAAAATGAAAGGATATAAGAATGGAAATCATGTAATGAATCTTGGTTTTAAATTAAAAAACAAAAAAATTAATATTCAGAATTGCTTAAAATTTATCGACTGGTGCGAGAATAATTCAAGTTTAGAATTCATTAATAACTTTGATTAAAATAAAATTTATTTAGTTAGTTCTTTCCTCTAAAAACGTATCAAATAATTGAATATATTTTGATGACAAACTTTCAGAAAAAACTTTTTTTCTCTTAAGCATAGTCCAATCACTTTGCAACATACTTTCGTCAAATTTTACATTATTAAGGTATTCTAAGAATCTCTTTTTAGAAGAAGCAATTTTTATAGTTCTAAACTTCTTAAACATAGGGTATTCAACTTTAAAAGGGTTAAATACAATGCAAGGCGTTCCTAATAAAACAGACCATATAATAGTTGATGAAATATTTGTAATAAATAAATCACAACAACTAATAATTGAAGATAATCTATCACTCGATATTTTTATATTCTTAGATTCAAGAAATATATAATCATTAATATTTTGTCTCGGGTGTAATGATAAAAGGATATTTTTATTAGTTTTTGATATCGAATCTATATAAAACTTTATTTTTTTTTGATGTTCTTCAAATGTTGTTACGCCCTGTTCAAACCACTGAGGTAATGCAGCAACTATAAGATCTTTATCTAATTTAAAATTATATTTAATAAAAATTTTTTTTCTTATTTTTTTATTATTCTTGAAATTTTTATAAATTGATGAATATTCTGGATGACCTAATGTAACTATTTTTTTTGGACTTACTCCGTTATCAATTAATTCTAACTCGTCCATACCGTTTGAAGCGATGACTAAATCACTCATTCCCCTACCATTAAACCATGGAAATTTTGATAAAGAGCCAAACATTTTATGTGCCAATAAATGCTCTCTAGATTGATATAGACTACCTTTATAAATACAGTTTTTAAGAAAGAATAATGAATATTTTTCATACAAGTTTTTATACTTTTTTACATCAAGATTCCTAATTATTGTATTTTTTATTGGACAAAGACGATAACCAAAAGCAGCTTCTTTGGAATAAATATTTATATTAAATAGAATAATAGGAATATTCACTTTTTTCGCTTCTACAAAAAAAGATGCACTCATATCATCATGCTTCCTATCATTTATAGTTAGTAGGAAAATTGGCTTATATTTTTTAATTATATTTCTTGCTTTGGAAGCACAATTAATTAATCTTCTATAAATTAAAATCTGAATAATAAAACTATATATTGAAGTATCTTTAAAAATATTTTTTAAGATAATCTTTAAAAAATTTTTACTTTTTTTATTTATATTTTTATTTGATGCTATTTTCTTCTCTCCTTTCAACGAGATTTTATTAAAATTAATAAAAGTATCTTCTTGCTTTAAAATTTTTTCATTTATGGCATCTTTGAAAAATTTATATTCTGCATCATTACCCAAGAAAATCATATTATAGAAATTATTTTTATTTTTTTTTATCAAAGATGTCATAGTAATTATTGACCTGCTATGGTGCGAGTCCAATAAAACGAATATATTTTTAATTTTATGCATAAGATTATTTTTTAAAGGCTATCTTTAAAAAATTCTTTATCGCTTAGACCTTTATCATCTATATAAATATCTGCTTCTGGCTTCCCTAACATTAAGGTTGTATATTTAACTCCCCAATCTATTAATTGTGACTCTGTTAATTTCCTCCAGTCAATTTTAGTAGTTGAACCTCTTGCAGTTAGCAACTTAATAACATGCCCTTGATCATACAATTCATTAACATATTCGATTCTATTTTTTATTGGCTTTGCTTTTTCATATTCACCAAAAGTATTAGAGCATAAAGTACCGTCGATATCAAAGCAATAAATCATTATTCTTCCCAATATCTTAATTTACTTGCGACTTCATTCTCTCTTTCAACGATTTTTTTAATACCATCACCAAGTACAGATTGAACATTTTTTATTCTATTAACGAGTTCTCTCATCCCATTTATTTCTAGAGAAGCTGATTGATCTGAACCATACATTGATCTATCTAAAGTAATATGTCTTTCTATAGCGACAGCTCCCATTAAATATGCAATAAAGCTAGGACTAACATTAGATTCATGTCCACTATAGCCAATTTGACAATTATACCTTTCTTTTAAACTATTAATACATTTAAGATTTAGTTCTTCAGGATATGCAGGGTAAGTACTTACTGTATGCATTAGTATAAAATCACAATTTTGCTTTTTAAAAATATCAATCGCTCTATCTATAGAATTTAAATTCATCATACCTGTTGAAAGGAAAGTCAATTTTTTTTCAATAGCAACTTCTTCTAAAAAATCTAAATTAGTAGCCATTGCTGAAGCAACTTTATTAAAATTACAATTAAAAATTCTCATCTTCTTTTGACTTTCCTTATCCCAGCAAGAGACAAACCAGTCTATATTGTTGGATCGACAAAAAGAATCTAAAACTTTATATTGATCAATAGAAAATTCCAAACCTTGCTTTTGATCTCTTTGGGTATTTCCCCAAGGACTTTTCCTAGGAGAATCTAAATAATCTTTTTTATATACAATATCAATTTCCCTTTTTTGAAACTTAACTGCATTGAATCCTGCTTTTTTAGCTTCAATTATTAACTGCTTAGCAATATCTAAATCACCGTTATGATTGATTCCTATTTCTGCAATTAAATAAGGATTTTGACAGATAGAAATGCTTCCTAAGTTATTAAAATTTCCAAAATTAATGGTCATTTAAATATTAATATTAATTTTTTTAATAAAATTAATTAACTCTATTTATTTAAATAAATTACCATAAAGTTATACGATAATAAGAAATAACGATAAATGTTTTATTAATCTTAAATATATAAATATTTAAGATTAATATCAGGACCTTATATATTAATATAAAGGACAATAAGTTTTGTTTCCAAAATTTAGATGAAAAAAAAATTTTTCATAGCTGGACATAAAGGAATGGTTGGTTCCTCACTATTAAGGAAACTATCAAATAAGGAAAATATAGATATCATAACTTCAAATAAATCTGATTTAGATCTTACTAATCAAAACGATACGATGGAATATATTAGAACTCATAAACCAGATGTTATTTTGTTAGCTGCTGCAAAAGTTGGAGGAATCAAAGCAAACAAAAATAATCAATCAGATTTTCTTTATCAAAATTTGATGATTCAAAATAATATTTTTAATTCGGCTATTTTATTTGGCACATCTCAAATCCTTTTTCTTGGAAGTTCTTGCATATACCCAAGAGAATGCAAGCAACCAATAAAAGAGGAATATTTATTAAGTGGCCCACTTGAACCTACAAATGAAGGATATGCATTAGCCAAGATAGCTGGACTTAAATTATCAAAGTTCTTTTCAGAAAAATATGGTATAAAAATCATCTGTCCTATGCCTTGCAACCTTTATGGCACCAATGACTGTTTTGATTTAGACAATTCTCATGTACTTTCAGGTTTAGTAAAAAGATTTGTTGATGCTGTTGATTTAGATAGTCCATCAGTTCAGCTTTGGGGCACAGGATCTGCCAAAAGAGAATTTCTTCATGTTGATGATGCTGCAGATGCATTCTTAATGCTCCTAGAAAATTGGGATTCCCCTGATCATATAAATGTTGGAAGTGGCAAAGACATTTTAATCAAAGAGTTAGCCTTCAAAATAGCAAAACTAACTGAATACAACGGTAAAATCAATTGGGAAGGCTCTAGTGAAAATGATGGTATGCCACGAAAACTTTTAGATATCAATAAGTTATCTTCATTAGGATTCGTACCAAAAATATCTTTAGATGAAGGGATTTCAGAAATGATAAATTCTTATAGATTATTCAAGAAAAAATAATATTATGATTCCACTGATGAAGAATGCTTTTACAAGCGAAATAGAAACCAAAAAGGCATTATCTGAATTTATTCTTACTGCAGATAAATTGAGTATGGGAGAAAATTGTTTTGGATTTGAAAAAGAATTTGCAAAAATGCAAAACAGAAAAGAATCTATATTATTAAACAGCGGTGGAAGTGCTAATTTAGCTCTTTTACAATCATTAAAAAATATTGGGAGACTAAAAGATAAATCTAAAATTGGATTTACAGCTCTAACTTGGTCAACCAATGTAATGCCAATTATACAATTAGGTATGGAACCTATTGCAGTTGACTGTGAATACTCTACTTTAAATATAATGTCCCATAATCTATTAGATACACTTAAAGATAATAAATTAGATGCCTTATTCATTACAAATGTATTAGGATTTTGTGGAGATTTAAAAAATATTAAAGAAATATGCGATGAAAAAAATATTATTTTAATAGAGGATAATTGTGAAGCATTAGGTAGTGAGCTATTTGGTAAAAGATCTGGAAACTTTGGATTAGCATCAACTTTTTCATTTTTTGTTGCTCACCATATGTCTACAATAGAGGGAGGTATGGTTTGTACAGATGATATTGAACTAGCAGAAATGCTTAGGATGGTTAGAGCAAATGGCTGGGATCGCAATCTCACAGCTTCTCAACAACATAAATATCGTTCAAAATATGCAATTAATAGCGAATTTCAAGCTAAGTATACATTTTATGATTTGGGATTTAATTTAAGGCCAACCGAAATAACTGGTTTTATTGGTTTATTTCAACTTAGATTTCTTGAAAAGAATAATAAGAAAAGAAATCTAAATCACAAATATCTTTCACAAGTGGCTATGGAAAATGATGATTTAGTGAATGTAAATTATGAACATATGGATTTCCTTTCTCCGTTTGCGTACCCGATTATTTGCAAATCAAAAGAACTCAAAAATAGATATTTCGAACAATTTTCGGGTGCAGGGATAGAGATAAGGCCAATGATATCTGGGAATATTCAACTTCAACCTTTTTATAAGAAATACAAAAAAAATGAGACGAATTGTGCTGGAGCTGATTTTCTTCATCATAATTCTTTTTACTGCGGAAATTATCCTGAGCTTAATAATGAAGATTTAGAAATTATAAAAAGTTGTTTACAAAAATATTAAAATTAAAGTTCCAAAAAAATTATTTTTGTTAAAAAATTTATTTATAAAAATTATTAAATTACCAAATATGTCTTCCTCCATCAATAACCATATTAAATCCCGTCATATAAGAAGAAGCATCAGAACATAAAAATTGAATTGCAGACCTATATTCTTCTTTTCTTGCCATCCTCCCCATTGGAATGAGTTGCTCCACTTTAGAAATAAATTCCCTATCCTGATTATTAAAGACTCCTCCAGGTGATATTGCATTACATCTGATGCCTTCTTCTGACCAATAAGTAGCTATATACTTTGTTAACCCAACTAATCCTGTTTTAATTGCAGAATATGTTGCAGGTTTATAGAATTGCTCTAATGAAGAGTTATTATTTTTTTTATAAATCCTCTGGTCAGGAGCAATTACAGAAAGATCTGATGCCACATTTAATATTACACCTTTCTTCAATTTGGCCATTTCTTGGCCAAAAACTTGTGAGCATAAAAAAGCCCCAGTCAATCCAACTTCAAGTTCTTTATCCCATTGTTTTTTTGAAAGATTCTCAAATTTTGTAGGATTATTATTATTCAGATTAGATTCAACTTTTGGATTTAAAGCAGCATTATTAATAAGTATATTTATATTTATATTTTGAGAAATTAATTTTTCAGAGATATTTTTAATTGATTCGCTATTAGTCACATCCATTGGATAAGTAAGAATTGTAGAATTTCTAAATTCTTTTTTCAAATCAAAAGATGTTTTTTCTAAAGATTCTTTGGAAATATCTGTAAGAATCACATTACAATCGCACTCTAATAAAGCTGCTGCATGTTGAAAACCCAATAATCCTGCGGAACCTGTAATTAATGCAGTATTTTTACTTAAATTAAATCTGCTATTAATCATTTTCAAAAGAAACTTGTTTGTCCACCGTCAATTTTCCATATTGAGCCAGTACAAAAATTTGAATTATGAGATATCAAGTAGCATGCTAAATTTGCAATATCTTGAGGGGCTCCAAATTTCTGCAAGGGGACTTTTTCTGTTAGCATTTTTTTAACAAATTTTGAGTTTTCTCGCATTTTCTTATCCCATGTAGATCCAGAAAATAATATATTACCTGGTGCTATTGCATTTATTCTCACCCCATTAAGACCAAGAGATTTAGAAATAGCAGTTACATAAACATTCAAAGCGGCTTTAGAAACAGAGTACGTAACAGGAGCAGACTGGATTGATTCCATACCACAAATAGAAGAAATACAAACAATTGAACCTTTTGTTTTCATCAATTCCTCTTTTGATTTTTCTATTATATTTGTAGCGCTATAAAAATTCATATCGAAGCTTTTTTTCCATTCATCATAATTCTCATTACCAGGTTTTACCGACTTACCACTCCCAACATTACATATCAGAGCATCAAGTTTTCCAAAATTCTTTAATATCTTTTCAATAATAAATTGACAATCAATTTGCTTGCAAACATCCCCTGCAATAGGAAAAGAGTTGGGAATATTTTTTGCCGTTTTTTCTAATTCATCAATATTTCGACTATTTAAAATTACTCTACATCCTTCCTCTGAAAGCTTTTCTGCAATAGTTTTACCAATCCCTCTTGAAGATCCTGTAATTAAAACTATTTTATTTTTAAGCTTAAGGTCCATTTTAAAAAGTTTCTAAGTTATAGATTTTTTATAAAGTTAATAACAAAATTTTTATAGGCCAATATAGCTTTAGTATGCTCATTTTCTTTAGCCCTAGCTGTTTGCAAGATAAAATTACCTTTATAATTGATTTTCGAAAGAACTTTAAATACTTTTTTAAAGTCTACATCTCCTTTACCAAGTTCAACAGTTGAGCCTTTAAATATTCTATCTTTTATATGCACATTCCAAATTCTATTACTTAATAAGTTAATTTCTTTTTCGGGCTCAAATCCAAGCGCTGCACTATTACCCAAATCATAGTTTATTCCGAATATTTTACTATCCAACTTATTTATAAAAATTAAAAAATTTTCAGGATTTAAATCTGCTTCAAAAACAATTTTTAGATTTAGTTTAATTAGTTTTTGTTCAATACTTCTCATAAAATTAATTAATTTTTGTTCCTGAATTTGATTAATAATCGATCCATTATCAACTAAAGGAACCACAATATATTTGATACCGATTGCAGATGCATTATTGCAAACATTAACAAAATCTTTTTCAAGTTTTAATTTTAAGGATCTTTCAGATTTCCAGAATGGTCTCTGCATAAAGCAATCTCCTGTTAATGAAGGGATAAAAATATCATGTTTATTTTTTAGATACTTAATTTTTGCCCTACCATCTTCCTTCATAAGAGGATTTTCATATAAATTTTCTGCATCAATTGTCCATTCCATTATTTTTAAAGAATTAGATTCAGCTATTTCAAACTCATTAATCCAATTTTCCCATGGAAAAGACTGTATTTTATTGTCTATCATCTCACTTAGTCTTCCCTGCATAAATCCTATCGGGCAATCTTTTAAACTCATTAAAAATATAATTTTTAAATATTTATCCAATACTATATCTTTAAGACATAAAATAATATTTTTTCTATAAAATTTAAAATTAAGACAATATTTAATAATATTTTTAATTATTTAAATAACACAAAAAATATTATCAATTTTTGGGAATTTTGATTTAAATTAAAATCTTTAAAAAATAATATTTAATATAGATATCAAATCATTCCAAATATATTAATTATCAATATTGATCCAATTTTTATTTTTGAGAAAATTTAAAGAAATTTCTTCAACATAATACTTAGAAGGGCAAACAACTAAGGTATCTCCTTTATTAGACATAGCAACCATTGCTGCAGCATATGAAAAACTACTATTGGCAACTATTAGATTTTTGCCATTAGAAATAGAGAAAAAATCTTCTATTTCTGATTTAAATCTATAAGTGCAATCTATATCTTTCTCTTTTAAAAAAGATTTCGCCCAATCAAGATCATTTCCTATTACTAAAACTTTCGGTATATGTTTGATCTTTCTCTTTTTTACAATATATTTAATTGAATTGAGATAGTAATTTTTAGAAACATTTGCAAATAAATTTTTACCTGTTTTACTTATATAATCACCCTTTCTAAGATGTAAAACAATATCAAAATAATTTTCATTTCCTAAATCATAGTCAAGTTTTAAATTTTCAATGCATAAATTACCAATCTTTCTCCAATAAGGTTTAAAACATTGATAGTTGAGGATTTGATTATAAATACAAGAAGATTTTAAAAAATAGCATTGAGATATCTCTTTTAAGAAAGTTTCTTGATCTTCTATATTATTTCTTATGAATGTTTTATTAGTGATAATATCCTTGTAAAATTCTTTTAAGTGAATATTTACTCTAGCCTTTATTCTATTAAGCAAATTTAAATTTTCTCTTACCTCTTGATTATCAATCAACCAATTATAAAAAAATAATGGTTGCACTTCCCTAAGTCTTCTATAATAATTTTTATATCTTGTATAGTCGCTAATAAATATAATAATTTTTTTCGCCAAATTATCTTCAATCCAAAATAAAAGTACATGCTGGAATATTTGATTACCTAACCCACCATTCATTTGGCATAAGATATATTTGCTTTTAGTTCGATTATTTAACATTTTAAGTTAAGGTATTTACATTAAGCCTAGATCAAAATAACTTGAGTAGAAGTTTATTTTATTTTTTTAAATGGTAATATATTTTTAAAATAAAAAAAAATTGGTTAAAGATTCAATAAAGGATTATATAAATAATTTTGTTTCATCTTTAAAAAATATAGATGAAGAAAAAATCATGGCCTTAAAGGAAGAATTTCTAAAAAGAATCAATTCTTCCCATGAGATTTTTATTATTGGCAATGGTGGAAGTGCTGCCAATGCAAATCATATTGCAGGTGATTATTTGAAAACTTTTTCTTTAAGCGGGCTAAGTTTAAAGATTAGTAGCTTATCTGAAAATATCTGCTATTTAACTGCAGCTGCAAATGATACAGATTTTTCAGAAGTATATGAAATATTAATTAATACTAGAGTTTCTAAAGGTGATTTACTTATTTTTCTTTCAGGAAGTGGGAATTCTATAAATCTTATAAAACCTGCAAGGATAGCAAAATCAGAGGGAATAACTACCGCAGCGATAGTTGGTTATTCTGGAGGCGCACTTAAAGATATTGTAGAAATTCCAATTCATATCGATCTTAAAGATATGGAAATTGCTGAAGATGCGCAAATGTTCATCTTTCATTATTTAAAGCAAATTTTGTATAAAAAGCTTATTAAAGCTGATGAACTTTCTAGTAAATACAGCAAAAGAACAAATGAAGGTTTAATTGCATGATTATAATAACTAGATGCCCATATAGAGTTTCTCTTCTTGGTGGCAGTTCAGATTTAGAATGGTTTGTAGAGGAAAACGGCAAAGGGATGTCGCTCGGTTTTTCAATTAAATTATTTACAAGGATAATAATTTCATATAGAGAATTAAATGTTAGAGGAATTTTAAATTATAGCTCTAGAGAGATTTACAAAGATATTGAATCTATTTCACACCCTATTATTAGATCTTCTTTTAAAAGGTTTAATATTCAAAAGAAAGTTGAACTTTGTTCAATAGGTGAGTCTATTGCAGGGGCAGGATTAGGTAGTTCTTCATCATTTACAGTGGCTTTAGTAAAAGCAATTTCTGAAATTAATTCCCTAGGATTAAATAACAATAAAATAGCTCATTATGCATCTGAAATAGAAATAAAAGATTTACAAAAACCGATAGGAAGGCAAGATCAATACTTATGCGCACTTGGGGGAGCAAATATTTTAGAGTTTAGACCTGGAGGAATAGTAAATATTAAAAATCAACCAAAAATAATTGAAGCAATAGAAAATTTTTCAAAGAATCTTTACCTTGTTAATACATCAATAAATAGAAATGCGACCGAGAAACTTTCTGATTTAAAAAAACAAAATAGTTCTAAGAAATTTATAAAAGATCTTTTAGCAATATCTGACTCTTTTATTCATAAAAGTTTAGAGCTTAATACTCTGGATATTCAAGAATTATTAAAGTTATCAATGAAAAAGTCTTGGGAAATTAAGAAAAGAATGCATGGGGTTATGAACCAAGAACTTGTGGATTTTGAAAATAAGATTATAAAAGCAGATTTTTCTGTATTAAAACTTCTTGGTGCAGGAGGTGGGGGATATTTTTGCGTTATGTTCAATGGTAATAATTTAGAAAAGTCAAAATCTGAATTGTTGGATTATGGATTAAAGTTATCGAAAATAGAATTAAGTAAAGAGGGTTGTAGAGCTTGTTACTTTTAGAAGAAAAAAAAATCACCCAATCTATTATTACTCTTGGGGGTAAAGGAACAAGATTAGATTCAATTACTAAAGGAATTCCAAAACCACTATTCCCTATAAATGGTCTAAGTCCTCTTGAAAGAGCAATAAAAATACTCAGTAGTCAAGGTATAACAAAATATATTTTTTTTATAAATTTTATGCCTGATTTATTTGAAAAAGTTTCAATAGAACTAATGGATAAATATGATATCCAAATAGAACATATTAAAGAAAAAGAACCTAAAGGTGAGGCAGGATCAATTTTTGATTGTATAGATTTTCTTGAAGAATATTTTTTATTTATTCATGGAGATATAATTTTTGACATCGATTTAAAAAGATTTATAAATTTTCATTTTGCAAAACAATCAGATCTTAGCATTATGACTCATTTGACTAGTCATCCTGAAGACTCAGATTGTATTATTGAATCTCCTTCTTTATCAATAGCGGACTATAAGTTAAAAAGTTTTTCAAGTTCAAATAAAAGTTTTTATCTTGGAAATGCTGGAGTGGCTTTAGTATCAAAGAAGGTAATTTTATCAGTAAAAAAGGGATTAGATTCAAGAATTAAAGAGTTCTCATTTTTTAGAGATATCGTAATATATTCTTTAAAAAATAAATTCAAAATATTTAGTTATAACACCTCAGAATACCTAAAAGATATTGGAACTCCAAAAAGATTCGAAAGCACTGTCAAAGATCTTCACAAGAATAAAGTCAAGAATAAATCATATAGAAGTTCACAAAAAGTTCTATTTCTTGATCGAGATCAGACTTTAATAAAATGTCCAGAAAATAGTTACATTTTAAGTAAAAATAATCTAGAATTTTATGAAAAAAGAATCAAAAAGATAGCAGAAATATCTAATAAATTTGATTTCGCATTAATAATAACTAATCAACCACAAATTTCAATGGGAATGATTTCCTGGCAAGAAGTAATTAAAATAAATGGCTTTATAATAAATAAATGCCAATTATTAGGACTTGAAATTGCAGGATTTTATTTGTGCCCTCATCATCCACATTCAGGTTTTCCTGAAGAAATAAATATTCTTAAAAGTAATTGTTTTTGCAGAAAACCGCTACCAGGACTTTTTTTTGAAGCATCATATATGAGAAATATATCTCTAAATAATTCATTATTCATAGGTGATTCAAGAAGAGATTTTCAAGCTGCTAAAAATGCTGGTATGAATTATTTATCGGTTGAAGATTTAGATTTTTCTTCTTAAAAACAAAAAAGCATTCTTTATAAAAAGAAACCTTAATATGTTTGGAAATAAACCAAAAAACAAAATTAATAATATTAAAAAGAGTTTTTTTATATATTTTAGTCTTATTTTAATTTGAGTTAAAGCATTTTCCTTATCTTTACTAAATGATCTTGCTATGTCGTATTTTGTTAAAGGTTTTTTTAAAACTTTTACTCTCAAAGAATTAGAGAGAAAAAGCCTCAACCATAAATCCATATCCTCACATTTTGAAAGGCTCTCATCATATAAACAAAAAAGACTTTCGCGTCTTATACAAACTGTTGGATGAGCAATAGGGTTTGTACCGATTGCAGTCATTAAAGCAATACTTTTATTACTAGAGGGATACCTTAATAAATTACTATCATTATCCTCCATATAACCAGCACATAAATCAATATTCTTAGTTTTCAATATCATTATTTGATTTATAAGCCTTTGGGAATTAGTTCTATCATCAGTATCTAATCTGAAAATGTATTCTGAATTAGTTTTTTTAATTCCAAGATTTAAGCATGAGGAGAATCCTTTTCCATCAAAGTTTGTAATCAGAATTGGAGATACTGGAAGTTTTTCCTCAATAAGCTTTTTTTCAATACTAAGTTTTTTATGATTTTCACTCTTTTCAAAAACCAATACAGGGATTATTAAAAATTTATCTTTGACAAGAAAACATTGTTTTGAAACATGCTTTAAGAAATTCAAAATAAAGGCTTCATCCTCTCCAAAAGTTGAAGATAAAATAATTGCGGAATTATCAAAAAATTCTTTTTCCAAAACTTATTGAACCTCTTTAATAATTTCTTGAATTGCTTTTTTTATTGAATCTGCAGAATTCATTTTAGGTTTCCAACCAAATTCTTGAGATTTTTTTGTGTTATATGAAAATTTAGGTACATCTCCAAGCCACCCACTCTTACTTTTTCCATATTCAATTTTTGCGTTTGGAGAGAAATTTAAAATCACTTGTTCTGCAATCCATCTCACAGTTATTGAATCATTTTCAGGACCCAAATTAAAAACAGGAGGAACAGATTTTTTTAAATCAACTTCTGATAAATGAATCATTCCTTCTATAAGATCACTTACATGTAAATATGATTTTTTCTGTGATCCATCACCAAGTACTTCTAGCCTTGAAGGATCATTTTTTAGTTTATTTATAAAGTCTAGAATTACCCCATGTGTAGCTGGACTGCCTACCACATTAGGAAATCTAAAAATTCTCAATTTTTCAAGAAAAGATTCATAAGCAGAAAAGCACTGAGCTTCCGAAGCTAATTTCATTGCTCCGTAATTAGATATTGGCATCATTGGACCAGTTTCTTCATTAATAGATTTTGTCCCATGATCACCATAAACTGCTGAGCTTGATGCAAAAAAAAATGATTTTATATCAAAAATTTTTGCCATTTCAAGAAGATTAAAAGTTGTCATGAAAGTATCTTTCAAGTCAATTTTTGAATCTAATATTCCTGATGGGATATCTGAATTAGCAGCTAGATGCCAAATTTGAATATCAGAATCAGAATTTCTAAAAACCTCATATATTGCTTTTTTAGCTTTATCCTCTATTGATAAATCGCATTTAATTATATTCAAGTTTCCATTATTATTTAAAGATAGAATCTTACTTTCATCACTATTTGAAAAATTATCAATAATAAATATTTTCTTATTTCTTTTTATAAAATGTTTAACTAAGTTTGTCCCAATGAAACCTGCTCCACCAGCAATTATTATAGACATTTTAAATATTTAATAATTGGATTATAATAATAAATTATCCAAATCAAAAAGTATTTTCTTTAAATATTTTAATTCTTAACAAGATTAGCAAAATAATTAATTTGTATTTATTGAATAGTTAAATTTAAGAAATTAGTATTTTAGTTTTTTAGCACCAAATACCCAAATAATAATAATAAAATATTTTCTTAAATATCTATATTTTTTTAAAGATAATTAAAATTAATTCTTATTCAAAAAAAGGTAAATTTTAATAATTTAAAATTTCTAAATTAAAAATTATTATTATTTTTTGGTTTTTTAACTAAATAAATTAATTTTTTATTTCATATAAAAAAGTAATTTTTTGGTAAGTTACTTTTTTAAGATATTATTGAAATTATATTATTTTCTTTACATTGAAAGGTTTAGCTATTATTCCAGCAAGATCAGGTTCAAAGGGAGTTACTGATAAGAATATACGTCCTTTTTTTAATTCTTGTTTAATGGGAGAATCAATTAAACATTTAAAAGCAACAAATCTTGATTTAGATATCATAGTGAGTACTGATTCAAAAAAATATTCACAAATAGCAAAAAGTTATGGAGCCTTAGTAAATAATTTACGACCTAAAAATTTAGCAAATGATAAGGTAGATTTAACAGCGACTATTAAGTTTGAATATCAAAATTATTCAAGCTTATTAAATAAGGAATATAGCTATATTTTATTAATTCTTCCCACAAGCCCTTTTAGAAGGGTAATTAATACAATTAATTGTGTAAAAACTTTTGAGAATATGAGTAAAAATGGTTTTAGCTCTGTATTCACAGTACATGAATCAATAGCTAATGAAAATCCTGCATGGCAGATAAGAATAGTTAAAGAGGGTGAAAATTCTGCGCCAAGAATTGAAAATATTTTCAAAAAAAATATTAATGAATTTGCACCGAATAGAAATTCTTTACCTGATTTTTATATTAAGAATGATCATGCCATTGTAATTAGTCCAAAAAATATTCTTGATAAAGAACCCACTATTTATGGATCTAAGCCATTTATATTTAAAATAAAAAAAGAATATGGAGTAGATATAGATATAAATAGTATTAATGAATTCGAAATTGCTGAGAGACTTTATAAAGGTATCTCATAAAAAAAGTTCAAAAAAGATATTTTATAAAATCATATAATTCTTAATTTTATAAAATATTTATTAAAGGATTAATTAATTTACTTTGATATATAATGGTATTTCTAATATTTAATACTTTCAAGAAATTTCATGTTTAAATTACGACACATAGGGATAGTTTGTAAAGGAGAAATAGAAATCTTAAAAAATTTCTATTCAAAATTATTTAAACCTCATACTATCAATGAACAAACTGAAGAAGGTAGTAATATTGATCAGATTGTTGGTATAAAAAATGTAAAGCTTAAAACATGCAAGTTATTAAGTGAAAATATTACTATTGAAATCATCAAGTATCTTAAACCTAAGGCTTATATTAATGAATTTGTTAATCCATCATTTACTGGTTTGAACCATATATCTTTTACAGTAGAAAGTTTTGAAGAAGCTAAAAAGTTAATAATTGAATCGGGTGGATTTTGTGATAACAAAAAAATTTCTAAAATTCAGAATAATAATGTTAAATTTGTGAAATACCTTAGGGATCCAGAAAATAACATTTTAGAAATTGTAGAAATATAATTTCTAAAAAATAATTAGATTTTTTTGAGACTTACTATATATAAAATTTAATCTATTCAATATATTATGAGTTTCCAGTAAATCTATAATATACTTATTGATTTTTAAAAAATTTCAATTCATCCAAGAGGTATGCGCAAAGCTCAGTTTGAAGTTAATTGATTTCCTTATAATATAAACCTAAGTTAAAAATTTTTTGTGCAAAAATAAAAATCCTTTAAGTCTATTTTTGATTGCACAATTTCTTAAAAGAACTTGGAAATTTAATTAAAACAATAAACTTTTTCAAAAGCTATTTGGAAATCTTGCAATAAATAAAAAGTTTTTATTGAAATAAATATGATAATAACTCTAGCCCCATAAATATAATGGTAAAGACAAAAATATCAAAATTTTTTAATTGCAGAGTTGATAACAGTTCTTAAAAATAGCTGATTATAAGAGAAAGTATAATTATGCATAAGATTTTAAAAGTAATTAAATCTCATTAAATGATATCCTTCTGGCGGCTTTATTAATAATAAATTATAAAAAAAAACTAGTATAATTTTTTTTTCTTTTTATTTTTTTGCATTAATATAATTATTATCATGAATAAATTTTAATAATGAAATGGCATTTAATTATATTAACGTTAGGCTAAAACTTATAATTTTTCTCCTATTAAGTATTTTAATTTCTTTTTTACCCTGGAATATAATGAAAGACGAATTTGGTCTCGTCGAAATATCACAGATTTTTATAATTTTAAATTCGATAATAATAGGATTTAAACAAAAAAAATTAATATGTAAATGTAACCGTAAATATATTTTTTGGATAAAGCAAATATTACTTTTAATACTTTTTTATGAAGAGATAAGTTTCTTAACGACTAACTCTTTCTATTTCCTAAATTTCATAAATAAACAAAATGAATTAAATTTTCATAATGCTAAATTTTTGGAATATAGTTTCTTTGAATTTTCTATTTTTCCTCATGACTCTATTAATATTAGTTTTGGATTATTTATTTCTATAGTTGCTCCTTTAATATGGGGATTTGGTTCATTTATCAAAAATTTAAATAGTTTTAGATATATTTTTCTTGAAAGGTCTACCTCTTTATTCTGTTTAATCTATCCGATTACCGTAATAATTTCTTATTTAAGCAGAAATATTATTTTGGGATCACCTGAGTTTATCCTTAATAGCGAAAGTATAGAATTATTTTTATACTTTCTTTTATTGATTGATTTAAAAGAAAAAATCAAATTTTATAAATTTAAGAACAAATAAGAAATTATCCTTATAACTATATTACTGATTAACTTTCAAACCTATTTATATAAACAGGTAAAATCCTGATGGAGCCAAGCGGACTCGAACCGCTGACCCCCTGCATGCCATGCAGGTGCTCTACCAGCTGAGCTATGGCCCCATAATTTTTAAAGACAGAAGCATAAAATTTTTGGTTTTATCTTTGCTGCCATTGGGTACTATATTACTTTAAAGAATTTGATTAATCAATTTTAAAATTTAAATAATAAAGGAAAATTTTTTTCTTTTAAATTTTAAAAATAATACTTAAAGATATAAAAATTGAAGAAATGATAATAGAAACTGATTTATTATTTTAGGATTATGATCTAAATTAAGATAATTTAAGAATTTTAATAATATAGTATAGTTTAGGAACAATAAAAATTTTTAATGAAAAAAAAGATATTTAAGGAATTTCTTCTTAATACTTTTTTAGTTTATTTATCTCTTTACTTACCTTTACTATTATCTAGTTTCTTATTAAATTTTCTTGATTTTAATTCATATCAGGCTAAAAATTTGAGAAAAAGAATAATAGAAGAGGATATTCCACAAAAAATAGATGCTATTAAAAACGGATATATCCCTACTTATAATCCAGATCAAATTATAAGAAGCGATCATAGAATTAACTTCTATCCTATAGGCTCACTTCCCCAAAAATCTAGTTATTTATGCAATGAAGGATATGGATTAATTCTTTTCCAAACAGATAGGTTAGGTTTAAGAAATAAAGATAAAAACTGGAATAATATTTTTCAGAAAGATAATATTTTCATTGTTGGTGATTCATTTGCAAATGGAGCCTGCGTCTCCGAAGAATTTACTCTTCAACATATCTTAAAAGAAAGGACAACAATTAATACCCTTAATCTAGCCTCTTCAAGTAGTGGCCCTTACGAATATCTTGCAGTACTTAAACTTTTATTAAAGCCAATAATTAGAAAATCAAAAAATGAAAATAAAATTATTTTGATTTTTTTTAATAACGATAATGTACCCCAAAACAAATTAAAAAAACAATTATTAGATTCTAATCAAGGAATAGTGCAAACGAATGAAAATGAAGAGTTATTCCCAACTACCAAATATATACAAAACTATAAGAACTATTTTGAAAAAAACTTATCCCAAACTACAACAAATATGATTAAAAATGTAGAAAATATTTTTAAATATTCTTACACCTCCAATCAAATTTTTAAATTAGTGCCAATAAGAAATAAATTAAGAAAAATTATTAAAGATTTAAAAACACAATCTAACTCAAAAAAAATGGTTGAAAGGTCAGATGAAACACCCTCCGAAAGATCAATTTCTTCGCTGCATAAAATTTGTTCAGAAAAATGTAAACCATACGTTGTCTATATTCCTAACAGTAGTTTATGGAGCTTCGATAAAAATGCTATTGACTATAAAAGAGAATTACAAGAAAGATCTCAGAAACTTTCTATACCTTTCATAGATGGGGAAAAAGTAATAAACCGCAATAATATTAAAGACTATGGAATTAAGGGGCCCCACCTCTCAGAAAGCGGTTACAAAAAGCTATCAGAACTCATATCCCAGGAGATTTTTAATTAATTAAAATCAATTTATTAATTAAAATTTTACTAAGTCTAAATTTAGAAAATACTATAAATAAATGGTGCTATTACAGAACCTTGAGTAAATATAATAAGTGCCCCCATCATAATTAAGGTTATTATAAGTGGAGCTAACCAGTATTTCTTTCTAATTCTTAGAAAGTCCCAAATATCCTTAATTAAATCAATTAAGTGTTCCATAATTAGAAAATGCGAGTAAAGTTAATTGTCTCATTATTTTTTAATATTCTATATGAAAATTTATTTCTCCTTTTTAAAAGAAGTGGGTCATAACCAAAAATTTTCATAATCAATGAAATTGGGAATAGAATAGTAATGAAAATAATGCCAAGAATTATACGGCTATTAATCCAGCCAAGAATTTCCCCAATTTTCATCCAAACTTTATAAGGAAGTTTAAGAGTTTCAGGCTTTAATATTGCCAAAATTATAAAAGGGATAGCTATCCAAAAAGTCCAAAATCTAAAATCATGCTTGAATATTATTGGAATAAAAAAACCAATAAATAAAACTAATCCAAACCCAACAAGAAAACCAAATTCTCGTAATCTTTTTTTTGTAAGATTTCTTTCCATGGTTAATCTAATTCAAATTCTTGCTTCCATTTTTCATCCTTCTCTATTTGATCTTGATCCCATTTAAAGAGAATCTGATTTTGGAGAACAAGTACATCCATTTCAGTTCTCATGAAACATCGATAAGCATCTTGCGGCGTACATACAATTGGCTCTCCCCTAACGTTAAATGAGGTATTAACAATTGTAGGACAACCTGTAAGTTTCTTAAATTTTTTAATTAATTCATAATATCTAGGATTAGTTTTTTTATTAACTGTTTGTACTCGAGCTGAATAATCAACGTGAGTTATAGCAGGAAGATTAGATCTAGGAATATTAAGTTTTTCTATTCCAAAAAGTTTATTTTGCTCTTTATTCATTTTCTTACAAAGTTTTTTATTTACTGGAGAAACTAAAAGCATGTATGGACTTTTTTCATTCATTTCAAATTGATTAGAGACATCTTCTTCTAAAACAGAAGGGGCGAAAGGACGAAAACTTTCTCTATATTTAATCTTGAGATTCATTAAACTCTGCATATTTTGACTTCTTGCATCGCCAATAATGGACCTTGCTCCTAAAGCCCTTGGTCCAAATTCCATAGGCCCGTTAAACCAACCTATTACTTTTCCATCATTAATTAATTGAGCTAGATTTTCAAAAAGCTTTTCATCATCTAAAGATTGAAAAGTTGCATTTATTTTTTCTAAATAACTAATAATTTCTTCATTAGAGAATTCACATCCCAGATAGGCTCCTTTCATTGAGTCACTAGTATTTACGAATCTTGGTTTGTTTAAGAATTCATACCAACCTAAGAATGCTGCACCCAATGCAGAACCAGCATCTCCACTGGCAGGCTGGATCCATACATTTTCAAAAATTTTCTCTTTAATTAATTTACCATTAGCTACACAATTTAATGCAACTCCGCCCGACAAACAAATGTTCTTCATTCCAGTTTCAATTCTTAATGTTCTAGCAATTTTCAGAACAATTTCTTCTGTTACAACTTGAATAGAAGAGGCTAAATCCATATGAAACTGTGAAATTTCCGTTTCAGTTTTCCTTGGTGGAGAATCAAAAAGCTTTTCAAATTTTAGACTAGTCATCCTAAATCCCCTATGAAACTTAAAATAACTCATATCCAAATTAAATGTCCCATCATCCTTTATATCAACCAAGTTTTCCTTAATAAGATTTACATATTTTGGACTACCATAAGGGGCAAGTCCCATTAATTTATACTCTCCAGAGTTTACTTTAAATCCACAATAGTATGTAAAAGCTGAATAAAGCAGACCCAAAGAATGTGGAAAGTTTATTTCCCAAAGAGGTTTTATTTTATTATTTTTCCCAATCCAAGCAGATGTTGTAGCCCATTCTCCCACTCCATCCATACATAGAATCACAGCATCTTCGAAAGGTGATGGATAAAATGCAGACGCAGCATGAGATAGATGATGCTCTGAAAAAAGAAATTTTGGCATGTTTTCTTTTGCGTGAGGAGCCAAATTCTTTTGTATTAATTCAAATTCTTTTTTAATTTCATACTTTAGGAATAATTTTTGTTTTAACCAAACTTGCATTGCTGCAATAAATGATCTTATGCCCCTTGGTGCAACTGCTAAATATGTCTCTAATAAACGTTCAAAAGTAAGTAGTGGTTTTTCATAGTAAACAATTAATTCAATATTTGTAAGATCAATATTTTGAGATTCAAAACAAAAATTAACGGCATTTGAAGGAAAGCTTGAGTCATGTTTCTTTCTAGAAAATCTCTCTTCCTGAACAGCAACAACTATTTCATCGTTTTTTATTAATACTGCAGCACTATCATGGTAGTAACAAGAAATACCTAGAATATATTTATTTATTTTTTTTATTTCCATAATTCATAAAGATCAAAAAAATTAATTTATCATTAGATTATATTAACTAAAAAGATACAAGTTTATTTAGGATTATTATTACACAAACTTTAAAAAAATAATCAATTTAATTAATAATTAAATTTACTTAAAGTAATTCTTTTGTAATAGTTTATAAATATTTTAAAAGTTATATAACCTATACAAAAATCTTATTAAATTATTAAAATTTTATTTTTTAAAACTTAAATCCTTTTCAAATAAATAATAGTTTGGAAAATTTTAAAATTTTATACTAGTTTAATAAGTTATTCTTTTCAAGAAATTTTATTAATTTAGGAGCTAATATTTCTCTTGCAGAAAAGTTAGAAATGTGATTACTATCTCTATAAAGCAATATATTATCTGAGGAATATTTACATTTATTATTTGGACAAAGTAACCTCAAAGAATCAAATAGATAGACATTATCATACTTATCAGATATCTGATTTAGATTTTTTAATAAAAATGAATATTTACCATCTTTTCCAAGATATGAATCTATTTGAATATTGCAATCTTTCTGATTTAACTTTACAAACCAATAAGGTTTTTGCTCCTTACATTTTCCATATTCAGCTGATTCAAATTCTGGAGTAGGAGTAGATAGTACAAGTGAAACATTTTTTTTTGATAATCTCTTGGAAAAGGAATTAATATCATTAAGCCAATCTTCAAAATATAATCTATTTTGATAACCATTAATAAAAAAATTCGGCATTCTTATAATTAAAAAAACAATATCTTTGTTTTTACTTTTCAAGAAAACTTCATTTTCTATACGAGTTAGATCTTTATTTTTTCTCCAAATTTTTTTTTCTCTAAAAAATCTAAATTTATATTTATTTTTTTTTGCAATTCGCTCACGAATGTCTTTAGCTCTATAGAATTCAAGATTTGAATTTGTCTTAGAAGCTATAAATTCAGACCCTTTTAAAAATGCCAAATTATGACTATCTCCAATAAAAAATAAAGTTTTACTATTTTTCTGATCTTTAACAAAACATTGTGCTGATTTTAAACTGCCATCTTCAAAAATATTTTTGTTTCCATCTTTAAAATAAATTTTATTAGCAGGATCACAAAATTCTTCATTATCATTCAAAGAATAATACTTTTCATTTTGAATTAAATCATTCTTCGCCAAAAATAATTTTCCCCTCAATGGATTTTTTAATATTATTAAAGTAAAAGCTGTAAAAATTAAAGCACTTATCCCCTTAATAATTGTTTTCCATCTTTTTATAGACCAATTATTATTCCTAAAAGGTAATTCAATATATCTATATGAAAGAAGAGAAACATAGTAAATTAAAAATATTTGAATAGGCGCAGACCATAAATGAATTCCAATTGTCCACCTACTAATACATAAAACAGTCCAATGCCATAAATAAAGAGAATACGAAATTTTACCAATATGTAGTGAAAAGTTTTTAGTTAAAAGGTCAAATATTATATCTTTTTCTTTTAAAGTAAAAAGTAATACAGAAGTAAAAAAAACTATTAATAAAGTCGCGATTAAAGATGATGAAACTGGGAAAAATAGTACTCCAAGCAATAAAACAAAAACAATGAAAGATTTTATTTTAAAAAACTTAGAAATAAGAAAATATTTCTTTTGAACTAATAAAAAGGTTAGACAACCTGCCATCATCTCCCAAAATCTTGTAGGCATTAAGAAATAAGCTGCACTTTGATTATCTTGGTAAAGGTATATGTAACTTAATACTGAGGCCAAAATCAAAATTATCGCTGCCATAAAAAGATTTCTAAAACTATTTCTAGTTTTCCTCGCAAAGCCTGAAAACCAAATTAAAAGAGGGAAAACAAAATAAAATTGTTCTTCAACATCTAGGGACCAGGTATGAGTAAAAGCATTCAGAAGTGTTGAGCTAGCAAAGTAATCAGTTGATAATTTTAAAAGATAGAAATTAGATAACCCAAATAAAGAAGTAATACCTGTAATCAATGACTCCCTTGGAGCAGGATTAAAAAAACATATCAATACAGAAGTAAAAATAGTAAATGGAACTAGTGCAGGGACAAGTCTCTTGATTCTGCGTTCAAAGAAATCTAAAATGAATTCCTTAAAATTAGAATTTTTTTTAGAAAATAAAGAAGAGGTAATTACATATCCTGAGATAACAAAAAATATATCTACCCCTAAATAGCCGCTAGGAAGAATATCTTTATTGAAATGATTAATTATTACGACAATAACTGCGAATGCCCTTAATCCATCAATTTCAGGTCTGTATAGATTTTCTTTTATTTCTTTTTTTTTAAATTGGTTATTATTAAGAATCTTATTCATAGGATTCTAAGTACTGAAATTTAAGTAATTATGTTAGAAATCTAATAATCTTTATTATTTATAAAAATTTTGATCTTATAGAAAAAATTAGTTCATTTTTTTTACTTTTAAATATTGACATAATTTATTAAAATAACTTTTTAAATCTTTATTATCATTATAAAGATTTAATCCCATTCTTATTTATTTTTTAAGGAAATATAATATTTTATTTTTTTTACGAGTTTTTCAATATAAAAATTATTTTGTTTTATTTGTACATACTTATTAACTTAAAGAAAATTTTATTAAAATTAGACTATAAAATAAAATAATAAAGACTAATTGTATTTAATTGATTTTCAATCAACATACAACTCAAATAACAAATGTTCTTGTTATTGGATGTGGCGGTGCTGGTTTAAGATCTGCTATAGAAGTAAAAAATGCTGGTCTTGATGTTTGCATCCTTGGTAAAAGGCCTAGAACAGATGCTCATACAGTCTTGGCTGCTGGAGGAATAAATGCTGCTTTTGGAAATTTAGATAAAGAAGATACTTGGGAACAACATTTTATTGATACATATTTAGAGGGATATTGTATTGGAGACCCAACAAAAATTGAGATAATGGCGAAGGAATCACCTCTTTTGGTAAAAGAAATAGATGATTGGGGAGCAAACTTAGCAAAATTAAATAATGGAAAACTTGATCAAAGATTTTTTGGTGCTCATAAATATCGTAGAACATGTTATTCGGGAGATTTTACTGGATTTTCAATAATTAAAACGCTTCTCAAAAAAGTTGATTATTTGAAAATTCCAATCTATGACTCACAATATGTCACTGAACTTTTAGTAAAAGATAATATATGCTTCGGGGCAATCTCTTTTAATACATATTCATCTGAAAGAACAATTCATTTAGCTGATGCCGTAATTCTTTGTACTGGAGGACATACAAGGATATGGAAAAAAAGTTCTTCAAGAAAAAATGAGAATACAGGAGATGGATTTTGCCTAGGAATCAAAGCAGGTTGTAAGTTGATAGATATGGAGATGGTGCAGTTTCACCCTTCTGGAATGCTATTCCCAGAAAATATGGAGGGTACCTTAGTTACTGAAGCAGTTAGAGGGGAAGGAGGAAAACTATACAATAATAATGGTGAAAGATTCATGATTAATTATGACAGTAAAAGAATGGAACTTTCTTCAAGAGATAAAGTTGCAATTGCAAACTATACGGAAATAATAGAAGGTAGAGGGACAAAAAATGGAGGAGTATTTTTAGATATAACTCACAAAAGTAAAGAATTTATTCTAAATAAATTGCCAAATATATATAAACAATTTCTTGAATATCAAATGATTGATATTTCAAAATCACCAATGGAGGTGGCGCCAACTGCGCACTACTCAATGGGAGGCATTTTAGTCGATCCGGCTAAATTAACTACTTCAGTAGAAGGATTATTTGCAGCAGGAGAGGTAACTGGTGGCCTACATGGAGCTAATAGATTAGGGGGGAATTCTCTTGCAGAAATACTTGTCTTTGGCAAACGCGCAGGCTTTGAAAGTGCATTGTATTCAAGGAAACTAAAAAAGAAACTTAGACCTAACAGAGCTATAGATAATGCTCATACAAACATCAACAAGTTTATAAAAAATGGCAAGGAATTAGTCATACCACTAGATAATGAATTACGCCAGATTATGTGGAAATATTGTGGAGTTATAAAAGAAAAACATTTGCTTTTAAAAGGTTTAGATAAAATTAGAGTTATGCAAAGTAAAATAAATAATATTAATGTAAGAATAGTTGAAAATAATTGCAAAGATCTAATTCTCATTCATGATTTACAATCATCACTATTAAGTGCAGAAGCAACAATACTCTCTGCAATCCAAAGGAATGAAAGTAGAGGAGCTCATCAAAGAAGCGATTTTAAATCAACAAATTCAGCGTGTGAATTTAATTGTATATCTTATATGGATAAAACCTCCCAAGAATTAAAAGTCTATACTTCACCTTTAAAAAAATTAAACAAACATTTAAATTCACTAATTTCTGTTTCTAGTAGAGTATTGAATATGGATAAAAGATTGCTTGAATAAACAAATTACGTATTTTAAAATTTTTAATACTTGCAATTTTTTATTTAAAATTTTTAGATAAATTTATCCACTTTTCCGCATTATTAACAAATATATTTTCTATTTAAAAGAAAACTAGATTAATTAAATAAAGAAAAATAAATTCTTTTTAAGTTTTTATTGACCAAATATATTGCTCTTTCTTATTTCTGTATTTAAATATTCAAAATTGAAATCACTTTTTAAAAGTTTTCTAATAAAGTACGGTGATAGATTGTAAGGTATCGGAGCTAAAGCTATTATCAATAAAAACCTATTTTTTATCGCATCCCTTGATCCATAATGAAAACATCTTGAAGTATCTGCGATAAAAATCTCTTCTGGACTAGTACTCATAGAAATTATATTTTTAAAATCAAATCCTGCTTCTTTTGCTTCCAAGTCATTAAAATAACCTGGATAATTTGGATATTCTAATTTACTAGATAATTGAGCAGGATATATTGTTGTAGGTCCACAATCACTATTCATAGAAAATGGACTATAAAAAATTTTTAATTGAGAATCCCAATTTAAATCTAAATGCCATCCTTGCGAACCAATTAAAGCATTGTTTCTTGCTTTAATTTTTCGCTTTGGTGAAAAATAGAAATTTATTTCTTGAACAAAAAATTGTCTTTTTAAATATTTAAAAGCTATTTTATTTAAAGCCTCATTAAGAATTAACTCTTGAATAGGATCTTCAGAATTATATTTTTGATAATTAAAGTTTGACTTATATAATTCCTTCCAAAAACTCTTTGTTTTAAATTGTTTTAAATTTTCATTCTTAACTTCTTCATAAGACATATGTTCATAATTTTTTGATAATTCAATTAAAAATTTTTTTATTGATAAATCCTTCCTTAAGTTAAAATCCGATAACTTCATTATCGTATAACCATTTTTTTCTAACTGATCTAAACTTTTTATAAAACAGGAAATTTGATTATGATTAAAATTATTTTTTAGATCTAAAAAATCTTTTTCAAAAACATTATTCAATTTGATCAGATTTCTAAATAAGATAGAATTAATTATTTTATTAAGTTTTATTTTAAATAAACCAAAATTAGAAAAATATTTTTGATATTTGCTATTGATACTTCTTAATATATTTTTCAAAGTTAATTATACTTTTTTTATCAATTATATAAAAAATATGAAAGAAATTATCAATAATAAATAGGAAAAATTAATAAACCTTAATTATTCAATGATTTAATAAGAATAAGTAACATCTATATTTAAAGAATTAAAATAAAAATATTAAGTAATCTCTAATTAAACAAATAATAATTTATTTATAATATTTACCAAAAAAATTTATTTCTTATAATTTCAAAATTATAAAAAATATTTAAATATTCAAATGCTAAAAAAATCGATAGAAAGTGAATCAATAATAATTATGGTTTACATTTAAAAAATGCAATTTTAACATTTAGTGTATAATCTAAATATTAAAATTTATCAGAATAAATTATTAAGAGAATCTGAGATAAAGTTTTTTTAAATTTTTACTGTAAATTTTGATATTATAACTTGAAGGTATAAATCTTAAATATGATTTTAAAAAAGATTTTTAACAATATCAATAATATTAGAGAAATAGGATTATTTGAATGGATCAATTTTAAATACGATGTTTACAGTTCTAAGAAGGAAGAAAGGATTGGATACATAAGAAAAGAAATTATTCAAGCAAAAGAACAAAATATAGATGTTAGAGATTTTTATATGTCTAAAATATATAAATTTCATACTAGCGAGATCGATTTTCTAGAAAATATATCTGATATTATTGATAAATTGATTGGAGATAAATTTTACATAGTTGAAATTGGGACTGGATGTGGCTTAATTACTTTTCCAATAATAAATAATTCAAGAAATTTAAAAAAATATGATTCATATGAACCTGATAGATCATTACGTAAGTACCTTTCAAAAGCTTTTGATAAAAGTAAAATTTTTTCTAACTTTAAGGGAGATGGATCTAATCTGAATGAAACAAAAGAAAATAGTGCAGATTTAGTAGTTGCTTATGGCGTTTTTTCGTTGATTCCTATTGCACAAGTTTTCAATTATATATGTGAATCGAAAAGAGTTTTAAAAAAAAATGGATTTATTGCATTTGATATTTTTGACACTGATTCTCTTTCTGATGAACTAATAGATAAATTTATCTTACAAGCTTCAAGAAATGATTCAAGACCTTATATTTCTAGAAACTTTTTTTTAAAACTTATGCTTCATCAAGGATTCGAATTAGAAAAAGAATTTAGACATAAAAATGAATATAAATTATTTTTAGTCTTTAGAAAAGTTTAAAATTTTTCTTTATCTGCTAATTTAGCAATAAATTAATAACATAATTTTTTTAAGGATAGTTTAATATCATTTAGAAAATAGTGAATAATTTAAAAAACGATATCAAATTTTTAGAATTATGATTCATAACTTAGATTCAAATAAAAATATTTCGATCTAAGTAGAGTTTTTGAATACTTAAGAGTAGTTTAATTTAAAATTTTTTCATTAATCAATTTATTTTAGATTTAGATTTAATATTAAATTGAAGTATATTCTTTTTTTATATTTAGTTAATACCTTAAAATAAATTGGTAGTAAATTTGGTGATTTTGGTTTTTATTCAAAATGATTTGTTTCAGAACCAATAAATAAACTTGCTAAATATTCAAAAATTTCATTCAAAACATTTTATTTCATAATATATAAATTAAATATTTTTTAATATAATAAAAAAAAAAAATTTTTTATTACTAATACTTAGTTACAATAAAAAATAGTTTTGCTTTTTCGTAAAATTCCAAGATAAAAAAAAACATATATGAAAACACTTAACTTTAAATCTATTAATAAATTAATGGATAAAAATTACAATATTTGTATTGAAACAGGTACATTTATGGCAGAAAGTACTATTGATTTAGCCAAACTTTTCGGTAAGGTTTACACAATAGAGCTCGATAAGAAGCTATATGAAAATGCCACAGAAAAATGCAAAAATATTAAAAATATAAAAACAATGTATGGGAATAGCTCAGACCTAATTAAAGATCTGATAATTGAAATTAATAAAGAAAATAGCAAAACGCTCTTTTATCTAGATGCTCATTGGTCAGGAGATGATAGTGTAAATTGGGAGAAATCTTCATGGGAAGGATATAATAAAAATACAGCATTTATAAAAGTTAATCATGAAAAATATTCTTCTCCGACTTCCTCTCAACAAGTACCTTTAGATAAAGAAATTAATGAAATAAATAATAATTATATAAATGAATGTATAATTTACATCGATGATTTTCAAAATTTCAATATCTTTACATTAAAGGGACTAAAGAACGTATGTTTTGAAGGAGAAGATTGGAGCCACATGAATTTTGGAAATTTATTGTATAAATTGTCTCCAAGAATTTTAAAATTAGTTTACCTTGATGATCAATTAATAATAAAATTACTTCCAAAAGCAAAAGCTTGTAAAAATAAAATATTCAAAAATATTAAATTTTTTATTTTTAGAATTTCAATCATAAAAGGTTATTTAATTATTAAAGGTTTTACTTTAATAAAAAAATATTTAAAAAAAATTATTAAAAAGATAAAATTTAATTTCTAAGTAATTATTGAGAATCAAGAAAGTATTACCTAATCATTTAATATGATAAATCCTTTAAGATTGATGTTTAATAATTTAAATCTACTTTTTAAATTTTCAATATCTAAATAAGATGAATTCCCAGGGGTTGCAAACAAAATAATAAAATCTGTATTCTTACATTTCTCTAAAGTATTTTTAGAAGATACTAACTCTATTTCTTTGTCAACGTTGGGTTGATTAATTAAGAATTTTTTTAATTTTTGCAGATAAGATTGATTCTTGTCTTCAAGTGTAAAGAAGACAATCCTTTTTTCCTTTTGATTATTTAAATATTCTTTTAAAAACGAAATTTGCATTGAATCAGAAAAATTATTAACTTTGTTAATTATCTCTATGAGTGGTAAAGCTATCGCCCTCTCCAATTCGAGCTTTGAATAAACCTTACCTGATTTAATTTCTTTTACCAAAGAAATTAATATTCCCAGAAATCCTCCTACAATCAATCCATAAAAACCTATTAATCTTCTTGAGGGAGCGACAGGATTTTTTAATAATGTAGGTTGGGTAATTAATTCCCAAGGATCGATAGTTTTAGCTTTTTCAAGCTCAAGTAATCTTAGATCATTCTCTAAGCGAACTAATGTAGCTTCATCTCTAGAAGCTTCTCTAAGTAATTCCTTATATTTTAATAAAACTCCTTTGGGTCTCATTGCAGCTTCCATTCTTGCTTCAGCTTCTAATTTCGCAATTTTGAGATATTTTATTGCTCTTGATTTAAGCAAATTAATGGTTGAATTTCTTTGTTCTAATAATCTAATAATTGACTCATCTTTATCTGTATATTGAGTTCTTAAAACAACTAATTCTCTCTCTATTGTCTTGAGTGTTTGAGGTAAACCATCTGAAGATAAAGCTGGAATTGAGGATCCAAAATACTGCAAATTTTCATAATCATTTTGGTTTAAATCATTAATTTTCTCTATTTGCAAATTAATTAGTCTGATTTCATTTGCAGCGGTAACTCTAACATTCTCAATATTTAGGTTGGTGCCCAAAAATTCTGTTCTAAAAGAAGAACGATTTTTTAGAGATTGTTCATTATCTTCTGAATTTAATTTTTTTGAGGGATTATCACTACCTAAATAAATTAAATCTTGATCTATTGCAAAATTTTGGGCCGATTTAACAGAATCTAGGCTTTTTTGTTTAAATAAATCTATTTGATTCAATAAATATTTTTTCATCATCTTCTGTTCTCTCTCTTCACCTCTTTTAGAATAATCTTGATAAATTAATGACATTTTATTTAAAGCAGGCAAAATTATTTCTTTGTTAGTATCTCTATAAGCAATATTCAAAATAGAAGTGTCTCTTTGTAATTCAACTTCTAAATTTTTTTTCCATTTAGAGAAAGGAATTTGATTAATTAAATCTTTAGTATTTTCTCCATTCACTAATTCATAAATTGGCATTAATACTGATGGACTTTGTAGTATTCCAACTTGAGTTCTCAAATTTGTACTTGCATTCTTATTACCTATTAAATTACTTAAAGTAGGATTAATAATTTGAGCTTGATTAGAATCATTTAATACTATTTGAAACTGACCCTCCCAGACTTTTTTTAAACTTAAGGAAAATAAACAAGCTACTACAAATGAACAGAACGTGACAGTCCCAATTAATAATTTATTTCTTAATACTATAGATAAAAGAATTCTAAGATCAATTTCGTTATCAAGATTTTTCTCAGTGCTCCTATTTTCTAAATTCACGTTTTTTGTCATTTTACATCATTCAGATATTGCCTTAATTAGCCCATAAGTTGAGAAAATTCCCAAAAAGGGCGCGGTAAATTCTGTGATAACTTCATTGCTTAAAGTCAATAAATTATCTCCAACCAATATAAAATCACCATTTCTAAGATTAGGATTCACATATTTCCCCCTTTTACTCTTAGTAAATGTCAATTTTCTTTTATCAATCGAACCATCTGATTGGAATCTTATGAATGTTACGGGACCTCTTAATACTTTAACTCCTCCTGCCATATCAATCGCATCAGACAAAACACTTGCTCTTGATACAACCACTTCTCCTGGTCTATTCACTCTCCCTGAAACGAATACTTTAATAAACTTTGGATTTAAATTAGATAAAATTGCTTTTGTAAGTAAACTCTTATTTGACTTACTATCCTTTTTCACCTTAATAATATCTGAATCATATATTCTTATATTTTGACTATTGTCCCCAAATCTCAGCAAATCTTCAAAATTTAAAGTGGTTGTTTTCTTTCCTGATCCCTTACTAAGAAAGTTTCTACGAATAATTTGAATATTCTTTAAATTACTAAATTGAGTTATACCTCCACTTGCTCTAATTGCGTCAAAAACTGTTGGGAAAAAATAATTTACATTATTAGTGTTAGAAGATTCATTAAATAAAGAAAAACTATCATTTTCAAACATACTTAAACTTTTACTTGATTTATTACTAAATTTTTGATCTGAAAAAGATCCATCTAAAACTTGTAAGCCAGGATTTACAACTTCTCCCTCAACAAAAACTCTTATAGGTCTGTATTGAGTAACTATAGTTTCAACATTAGGAAACTTAATAAAATCTTTATAGGCTTTATTTAAGAGAGAATTAAGCTCATTAATAGTAAGTCCATCAATAAAAACTCGTTTTAATTTTGGCAAATAAACTGTACCTTCTCCATCTACGATTACGTCACTAGAAAGTGATAATTCTCTTGAAATAATAATTGTTAACGAATCACCTGGACCAATAATATAATCATTTGAGGGTAGATTTTTAAGAAATTCAACTGATAACTCTCTATCTTCTTGCTTATCTTGTGATGAATAAACTTCTAGTAAAGGCAAATAACCAACCAAAGTATAAAAAATAATAAAAGGATATAAAAAAAACTTTATTTGCAAACTTAATCCAGGCATAATTAATTATTATAACCTAAAGCATTTTTTAAATAGGATATTATTTATTCTACACTTATATTAACCTAAACTTTTCTCCAAACAGCCTATAATTTTCCTTGAGAAACAACTATCCTCTCCAAATTCTTTCAGTCAAATTTCGCTTCTTTTCCAAGTCTTTCAAATGGATTATTTAGAATTTGAGATTTAGGTTCAGGCTCAATTTCTGTAGTTGAATAAACAGCAGTAGGTAAAGCGAGGGCAGCTAGTATTGGGAGTAGTAAGCGTTTCATTCTTTGTATGATCCTTCAGGACTTCCAGCATCAATCCATTTATTTTTAAAACTTCTCAATTCCTTGTAATAGATATTTCTTTTGCCGTTAGCAATGAAAAAAATAACTAATCCTGGGATTATTCCAAATAAAAGACCTGCAATAATTGCCAGATTCCATCCAGGCCCAATCCTTGGGGGTAGTTGGTATCCCTTTTCATATACCCAACTTTTAACTTTGCCAAATTGCTTTTCTTCATTTCTTCTAGGCGTATCTACTACAAAAAGAAACAAGGCAAATAAACTTAAAATGATAAGTAAAGGCAGAATAAGATCCATAAAAATAAGGAGCTAATTGCCCCTTATTGTAGATCGACTGTCAA
>CESP01016002.1_pt1 | contig 77579 bp, 79 predicted proteins | sample 531211 | NCBI WGS metagenome assembly CESP01 (sample SAMEA2622074, study PRJEB7988) | marine metagenome | biome: marine biome (ENVO:00000447); feature: surface water layer (ENVO:00002042); material: "saline water (ENVO:00002010), including plankton (ENVO:xxxxxxxx)" | depth 5 m | reverse complement strand
TTTGTGCATCAAATTTGATCTATTAAATTTTCTCTATTGTTATCAGGATTATTTACATCTTTTGATACTGGATGAAAGCTAAGATTTGGTTGCTCAATGTTATTTATTATGGTCAAAAAATCAGTTTTGGTATTTAGATATTTTAAAATATCTTTTTCATTAAGAATAACAGGCATTCTTGAATGAATATTTGCCACATCACTTTTTGCTTCTCGAGTAATTATTGTGAACTCGGGATTTTCATTTTTTTGATATAAACCTGCAAAATATAGATTTGTATTATCTTTTTTGTAAATGTATTGAGGTGTCTTTTTATTATTTTCATCTTTTTTCCATTCGTAATATCCACTGGCAGGTACTATACATCTATTCTTGTTTAGTAATTTTTTAAAAGTTATTTTTTCTGTTACCGTTTCTAATCGAGCATTATTTAAAGGTTTAAAATCCGACATTTTTTTAGACCAGCTAGGTATCAAACCCCAAATAAAATTCGTTAATATTATTTCATTTTCATCTGCTTTAATTATTGGAAGAAGCGAGGTTGGATAGGCATTAAAATTTTCAATATCATCCACACCCTCATTTTTATGAACTATTTTGTTTGTACTAGTAACAGGTTTTCTAATAACGTATCTACCACACATAATATCTTATGTTATTTAATCAATTTTTGAATGAAAAAGCAAAAATTATAATTAAGCTTTTTTAAATTTTATGGCTTTTTTTCTATCAGCGTTCACTAATTTGCAAATTGTGCATATTAGGCCATTACATCCTCTTGCAGTACAATACTCTCTCCCATAAAAAATAATTTGTAAATGTAATTTATTCCAACTTTTCTTCGGGAATAACTCTTTTAGATCATTCTCTGTCTGAACTACATTTTTTCCACTCGTTAGTCTCCATCTTTGCGCTAACCGATGTATATGTGTATCTACTGGAAATGCTGGATATCCAAAACCTTGAGACATGACTACACTAGCTGTTTTGTGCCCAACACCTGGTAATTCTTCAAGCTTTTCAAAAGTGTTAGGAACTTGTCCATTATATTTTTCGAGAAGTATTTTGGATAGTAAATAAACACTTTTAGATTTATTCCTAAATAATCCAATTTTTTTAATTAATTTTTCAATTTTTTTCCTTCCAAGTTTCACAAAATGTATTGGCTTGTTATATTTTGGATAAATATCTTTAGTTACATTATTTACATTTACATCTGTGCATTGAGCTGACAAGAGTACCGATATTAGTAGTGTAAAATTATCCTTGTGATCCAATGGTGATGGTGTTTGAGGATAAATTTTATTTAAAATTTTTTGTATTGATTTTGCTCGTTTAAGTTTATCAGACTTATTGATCACGAATTTTTAGCACATCGTACATGTTGTACAAACCACTTCTTTTTTTTGATATCCATTTAACAGCATCTATAGCTCCGTCCACAAATATATCTCGAGTTTTAGCAGTATGTTTAATTTCTATAATTTCTTGGGGTGTCCTAAATATTACCGAATGTATTCCCCGAGCATTTCCTATCCTTCTAATAAAAAAGTTTATTTTGTTACTTGTTACTTTTCCTTTTTTATTAAGGAATGTTTTACCTCTTAATTTTCTTAAATTCACATTTCTTCCTTCAGCAATCGACTCTCCTAACATTAAAGCAGTTCCAGAGGGATAATCAACTTTATGTCTGTGATGTTCATCATGAATTTCAATTTGAAATTTTTTGATGATCTTGTTTGATAAGATTTTACTCAAAAATTTCATAATATTTATTCCCAAACTCATATTGCCAGATTTTAAAATTGCAGTTTTTTTAGCAGCTCTTGCAATCATTTTATTTTGGGCAACGGAAAATCCTGTTGTGCCAATTATAATTTTTTTCTTGAGCTTTACAGCAATTTTTAAAATTTCCATAGTACACTTAGGTCTAGTGAAATCTATAATGACATCTGAATTTCCAAGGGACTCTAGTGAATTTCTTTCATAAACTAAATTTCCCTTTTTTATTTTTCTTTGTTCTGTGACACTTACTAATTTAATTGAATTTTCTCTTTTTACTCTCTTTACTAATAAGGAGCCCATTCGACCTAGACCGCCGCTGACACTAACTTTAATTTTTTTCATCAATTAATATTTTCCCAAAATTTCCTAGCTTTTTTGAAAAAACTTTGATTTTCAGGATTATTTTTAGAATCTTCCAATTTTCTAAATTTTTCAAGCAATTCTTTTTGCTCTTTATTTAATGATATGGGAGTTTCAACTTTGATTTGTAGATATAGATCTCCAAAACCTGAGCTTCTTAGCATTGGCATACCTTTGCTTTTTAATCTTAGCTGTTTTCCTGATTGTGTACCAGCTGGTATTTTTACATTTGCTTTTGATCCGTCAATACTTGGCACTTCAATTATCGTTCCCAAACTTGCATCAGCTAGTGATATAGGAAGCTCAAAATATAAATTTTCCTCTTCTCTCTGAAAAATATCGTGTTTTACGACACTAATGTAAACATACAAATCTCCATTTGTTCCGCCTCTGTAGCCAGCATCACCTTTACCAGCTAATCTAATCCTCGTTCCGTCATCGACACCTTTAGGTATAGTGATAGATAAAGTCTTTTTTGTTTTCACGACTCCTGCACCTCTGCAATCTTTGCAGGGCTTGCTAATCACTTCACCTTCACCTCTACAATCTGGACATGTCTGTTGAACAGTAAAAAAACCTTGTCTTGATCTGACTTTACCATAGCCATCGCAAGTACCACATGACATGGCTTTTGATCCTGTAGCTGCTCCAGATCCTGAACATTCACTACATTTTTCAGCAGAACTTATATTAAAACTTGATTTTTTTCCGCTGTAAGCTTCCTCCAAGGTCACACGAACATTTATCTTTAAATCTGATCCTCTGTTAGCTCGCGATCCTTTTCTTCCACGACCTCTACTAGATCCCATAAAGTCGCCGAAAAAGTCATCAAAGATGTCGGAAAATGCATCGGAGTCAAATCCACCAAAATCACTAAATCCACCCCCTCCTGCATTTTGAAAAGCAGAATGTCCGAATTGATCATAACTACTTTTTTTTTGTGGATCAGATAAGATTTGATAAGCCTCTGAAGCTTCTTTGAACTTCATTTCAGCACTTTTATCACCTGGATTTCTATCAGGGTGATATTTCATAGCTAATTTTCTGTATGCTGATTTTATCTCGTCTTTTGAAGCACTTTTTCTAACGCCTAAAGTTTCATAATAATCGGCTTTAGCCATTTTTGATCCTCAACGTTAAGTAATTTACGCGCTATCTTTTTTATCGTCTTTTACTTCTTCATATTCAGCGTCTACAACATCATCTTTTTTATCATTACCGGGTGTTTTTTGACCTTCAGGTTTAGCACCAGCTTTACCAGTTTTTGCCTGTTGTTCCTTATAAATTGCCTCACCAAGTTTCATTGAAGACTGAACCAAAGTTTGAGTTTTAGATTTAATATCCTCGACTTTGTCTGATTTAATAGCATCTTTTAATGCCTGAATGTCTTTCTCAATAGTTGCTTTTTCTTCTTTGCTAATTTTAGTTCCATGCTCTTTTAAGCTTTGTTCAGTAGATGCTACTAATGAATCTGCTTGATTTTTTGCATCGACTTCTTCTCTTTTCTTTTTGTCAGCTTCTTTATTTGCCTCAGCATCTTTGACCATTTTTTCGATTTCTTCGTCAGATAGTCCACCTGAAGCCTGAATTTGAATTTTTTGTTCTTTTCCAGTTCCTTTGTCTTTTGCCGAAACACTTACGATGCCGTTTGCGTCTATATCAAACGTCACTTCAATCTGAGGAACTCCTCTTGGTGCTGGCGGTATTCCAGTCAACTCAAAATTACCAAGCAACTTGTTATCAGCTGCCATTTCTCTTTCACCTTGAAATACCCTGATAGATACGGCTGGTTGATTATTTTCAGCTGTCGAGAATACTTGGCTTTTTTTTGTTGGTATAGTAGTATTTTTTTCTATTAGTTTTGTAACCACTCCACCTAATGTTTCTATTCCAAGCGATAGAGGAGTTACATCTAGCAATAAAACATCTTTAACATCACCTTGTAATACACCTGCTTGAATTGCTGCACCCATGGCTACAACTTCATCTGGGTTAACACTTTTGCTAGGTTCTTTTCCAAAGAAGTTTTTAACAGTTTCTACAATCTTTGGCATTCTTGTCATTCCACCAACAAGAATCACCTCGCCAATTTCTCCAGCTGACATACCAGCGTCTTTCAAAGCTGTTTTGCAAGGACCAATGGTTTTTTCAATTAACTCAGAGACAATTGACTCTAATTTAGCTCTAGTTAGTTTTAGAGTTAAGTGTTTTGGCCCCGACTTATCTGCAGTAATAAAAGGTAGATTAATTTCTGTTTGTGCAGAAGATGATAATTCAATTTTTGCTTTTTCAGCAGCTTCCTTCAATCTTTGTAAAGCTAACTTATCTTGTTTTAAATCAATCGCATTATCTTTTTTAAATTCATCAGCAAGATAATCTACTATCTTTGTATCAAAATCCTCGCCTCCTAAAGCTGTATCGCCATTAGTGGATTTAACTTCGAACACACCATCTCCAAGCTCAAGTATAGATATATCAAATGTTCCACCACCTAAATCGTAAACAGCAACCGTTTTAGCTTTCTTTTTGTCTAGACCATATGCTAATGCAGCCGCAGTTGGCTCATTAATAATTCTTTCTACTTCTAGTCCTGCAATTTTTCCTGCATCTCTTGTTGCTTGTCTTTGTGAGTCATTAAAGTAGGCAGGAACTGTTATAACTGCTTTTTTTACTTCAGAACCTAAATATTTTTCCGCAGTTTCTTTCATCTTTTGAAGTACAAATGCTGAAATTTGACTTGGTGAGTATTTATTATTTTTAGCCTCAACCCAAGCGTCTCCATTTTCTGATTTTATAATTTTATAAGGAAGGCTGCCAATATCTTTCTTAACTGCTGCCCCATCGAATTTTCTACCGATTAGTCTTTTTACTGCGTATAAAGTATTTTCTGGATTAGTTACGGCTTGTCTTTTAGCCGACATTCCAACAAGTTTTTCATTATCTGTAAATGCTACAACTGAAGGAGTAGTTCTTGCTCCTTCTACATTTTCAATAACTTTAGCTTCTTTACCATCCATGATGGCGACACATGAATTTGTTGTACCTAAGTCAATTCCTATAATTCTTGTCATAATATTCTCCTTAATAATATATGATGTGGTAATTATCTTAAGTTTTACAAGGCAAAAAATAAATTTTTTTTTAAAAATACTTATTTTTTGGGGTTTTTAGCAACATATACCATAGAAGGTCTCAACAGTCTTTCGTATAGTGTATAACCTTTCTGGACTTCTTCAATTATAGTGCCCTCCTCTTTATCGCTCTCTTTTTGCCCTACCGCTTGATGAAAATTAGGATCGAATTTTAGTCCTAAGCAATTAATGTAGTTTATGTTATTTTGTTTTAGCGTGGTTTCTAAATCTTTTTCAATAATTTCCACACCCTCTAAAATCTCTTTAAATTCTGTAGTTTTGAATTTGTCATTTTGTTTAAAAATCTTAAAAGCGCGATGTAAATTGTCAGTAAGCGTTAAAATTTGTAGAGCAAACGTCGATGCCCCAAATTTAATAATATCTTCTTTCTCTTTTTCATGATTTTTTCTTAAATTCTCGCTTTCAGCTAAAGCACGCAAAAGTTTATCATTAAGTTCTTTTATTTTTTTCTCACTAGTATTATCATCTTTTACCGCTAAGTTTTTTGGGTTAATTTCTCTATCCTTAGGTGAAGAGGACTTTTTTTCATCATTTTTGTCAGTCATAATGTATTTTTAATCTGTTAAAAGGATATATAATGATGGTTTAAAAAAATCCAAGTTCAAATGACAAGAAAAAAAAGAAAAAATTTTGAGATCAGGCCCCTCGAAATAGTTAAAAATAACATTAAAAATGCAGATGGTTCGTGTTTAATTATGTTAGGAAATACCCATATTATTTGTACAGCTTCTTTTGAAAGCAAACTACCAAAATGGCTTAAGGGTAGTGGCAAAGGATGGATAACGGCTGAGTATGGCATGTTACCAAGATCAACAAACGAGAGAATGAGACGAGAGGCATCAGTAGGAAAAATTTCAGGTCGAACCTCTGAAATTCAAAGATTAATAGGTAGGGCATTAAGATCTTCAGTTGATCTAAGCATATTAGGAGAAAATTTGATAACAATTGATTGCGATGTCATCCAAGCAGACGGAGGAACAAGGACTGCATCTATAACCGGTGGATACATTGCACTAGTAGAATGCATCAAAATAATGCAAAGTAAAAAAATAATAAATACTAATCCAATCAAAAATCAAATCGCTGCGATAAGCAGTGGTTATGTGAATGGTGATCACCTTATAGACTTAGACTACGAAGAAGATAGCACAGCCGATGTGGATGCGAATTTTGTAATTAATAGTTCACAAGATTTAATAGAAATACAATTAACATCAGAAAAAGAGGCATGCAGTGAAAAGCAATTTAATGAAATGTTAATTAAAGCAAAAGAAATAATATCTGAAATAATAAAATACCAAAAAAAAATATTAAGTGAATAAGTTAAAAATTTTAAAATCGACAAAGAAAATTTTAATAGCAACAAATAATCCTGGCAAATTTAAGGAGATCAAAGAGTTGTTGCCGAAAAAAATTCGTTATTTTAAACCTAAAGATTTTAATATGAAGGAACCCGTTGAGAATGGAAAAACCTTTCAGGCTAATGCAAAAATTAAATCTCTTTATGGCGCTAAATCAAGTAAGATTGTATGTATTTCTGATGATTCAGGCATTGAAATATCTGAATTAAATAATCAACCAGGTATTTATTCAGCTAGATGGGCAGGGAGAAAAAAAAACTTTAATTCGGCAATTCAAAAAGTTTATAAAAAGCTAAAAAAAAAGAATAAGTTAAATTCAAAAGCAAATTTTGTATGTTGCTTATCGATAGCACTTCCGGATGGAACTTCGAGAGAGTTTATAGGAAGAATTAAGGGAAGGATTGTATTTCCAGCAAAAGGAAAAAACGGCTTTGGATATGATCCTATATTTATTCCTCATGGTCAAAAAAAAACTTTTGGTGAATTAAAAAAAAGAGAAAAACAAAAAATTTCTCATAGATATGAAGCATTTAAAAAAATTAAAAAGTATTTTAAGTTTTCTTAACTTTAATAAATTTACCTTTTTTTATTTTATAAAGTTGTAACTCGTGATTTACTTTATTTTTTTCAATTTTAAATTTTCCAATCTCACCTTTAAAAGTAGATTTTTGAAAGTCTTCAATTCTTAGATAATTTTCTTTTTTGTTAAACCACGTCGATGCAATTAAAGGAACAATATCAAATGCTAAAATTTCAATATTTTCAATATTACTACCGTAAACTGTTTTGTATTTTTTATTTAATTTGTCAAAAGCATTTAGATTAATAGATGGAAAAATAATATTTTCTAATGATGGTTCTAATAATAAATTTTTATTAAACCACTGGTTTAACGTAATGAATTGAACAGTCTTATAATTTACGTCGTAAAAATCGAAAAAAGAAATTGATGCAATAAGTTCGTTGCTATAATTTGGAATAAATACACGCCTATAATTAACACCCTCTCTAGTATCGTGTCTCTCTAATTCTTTTGCGTAATTTGCGTCACCTTCATCTCCAGTTGCTTTCAATTTTTTGATTTGATTTAAATGTTTTTTATTTCGATAATTAAAATTAGTTGCTTGTAGTGATCTTAATTTAATTTCGTTAAAATTTTTGTAAAAATATTTTTTCTTTATCTTCACCTTAGATTTTAATCGTTCTAATGTAAGTTTTGAAAAATTGTTCTCTTTAGCAAAATAAACAATTTTATCACTTCTTTTTTTTAGAAAGCTATCTAATGCTTTTATTTCTGAAGATAGATTCACACCAAAATTTAAAACATTTGAGGGTATTTTTGTTTCTTTATTGCTAAATGAAAAGAAAAATGAATTTTGAAAATCTTTCAGATTTTTAATTTCTCCTAATGACTCTGAAGTTATTGGTCCGATAAATATATTTAAATTTTTTTCTCTTGCTTTTAGGTAGGCGTTTTTAGCACCTTCTTTTGAACTTTTTGTATCGTAAGGATATATCTCAATATCTAAATTATCTAATTCAAATATGGTCAATTGAATTGTATTCATTACTCTGACTCCAATATCGCTGTATTTTCCTGAGAGAGGTAAGATTGCTCCAATTCTTAACTTGTCTTTTTTAGCTTGAGCACTAACTGAGAAAATAAAAACAACATAAAAAATTAAGATATATTTAATCGCCTTCATGTTATGATCGTATTTGAGCTATTAATAAATTTATGAATAAAAACATATTTAAGAGTGGATTATACATCGTTAGTCTACCTATTGGCAATCTCAACGATATAACATCCAGAGCTAAAGTTACAATTTCTAATTCAGACTATATACTTTGTGAAGATACTAGAAATACATTAAAAATTCTAAATTATTTTAAAATATCAAAAAAGTTGGTTAGTTATCATAAGTTTAATGAGTCTAAAATAAAAGATACAATTATTGAAGATTTAAAAAAGGGTAAAATAATATCTTTGGTATCGGACTCTGGAACACCTTCAGTTTCCGATCCAGGAAAAGGTTTAATTACAGCGGTGCACAAAAATAACATTAATATTTTCCCTGTACCAGGTGTTTCAGCACCTATCGCGGCTTATAGCGTATCAGGTTTTCAAGAAAATTTTCATTTTGCAGGATTCCTTCCGAAGAAACTTACTGAGGCTGAAAGATATTTAATTAGATTAAAAAAAATTAATGGAGTTTTAATTTTTTTTATACCCTCTAGAGATTTGAAAAAATATCACAAAATAATCGCAAAACATTTTTATGCTATGGAATTTTTTATAGCAAGAGAGATAACAAAGATTCACGAAACTTATATAAGAGATAAAGTAAGAAGACTTGAAAGATATGTTGAAAAAAATAATAAAGGGGAATTAACTCTTTTAATAGACAATAATTTTTCTGAACAAAAAGAAGATAACCCTGTTGATATCGTATCGGAAATTAAATTATTGATTGGCAAAATGAAGTCAAAAGATATATCTGAATATTTAGGTAATAAATATAATTTGAGCAAAAAAAGTATATACCAAAAAGTTATTAAATTATTAAATGAATAAATTACTAAAAATAATTCCAATATTCTTTGTTTTTTACAGTTGCGCACCTGTAATAGGAACAGCGACTGTCGGAGTTATTAAAACAGGAGTGAAAATTTCTGAAGATCCAAGAACTTTTGGGACAATTGTAGACGATAATATAATAGAGAAATCTTTCAAAATTAAAATTACTGAGACAGATAAAAAATATTTTTTAGTTGTGAAAGGTAAATCATTAGATGGAAGATTTTTTATTAAAGGAGAAGTTAATTCTATAGATGAAAAGATTTTAATGACTAAATTAGCATGGGAGACAGATGGTGTAAGATCTGTTCAAAATAATATAACAGTTAAAGATGAAACGACATGGAAAGATAAGGCAAAAGATATACTTATTACATCACAATTAAAAGTCGCGTTGGTAAGTGATAAAAATATAAAATCAGGGAATTTTCAGGTCACGACAGTAAATCAAAATGTTTATATTTTTGGAATCGCAAGGAATGAGGAAGAAAGAAAACTTGTTATCAATGAAGCAAATCAGATCAATGATATTGAAGAAGTTGTATCAAGTATTTTTTTAGTTTCTGATCTTACCAACAATCAAAGATTAAAAAATTAATATTTAATAATCTCAGAGGAATAAGCTGCTATGGAAGCTAAATTTAATATTTCAGAACTTGAAGATCTCAGAGGGGCAACTTCAATCGGTTGAGCTAGACCAATTAGCAATGGTCCGAATACTTTACCACGAGAAAGTTCTTTCAACATTTTTATAGAAATTGCAGCTGCATGTATTGAGGGCATTACTAAAACATTTGCACTACCAACTATGTTAGAAAAAGAGTAAGTACCTTTATATTTATTATTGAGCGCTACATCTGGTTGCATCTCGCCATCAAATAGAAAATCTACCTTCTCATCTTTTAACATTTCAACAGCTTTAGATATTCGTTTAGTTCTATCTGTTTCTGGTTGTCCAAAAGTTGAATGTGATAAAAAAGCAATTTTCGGATCTAATCCAAGTAGTTTTGCTACTCTTGCGGACGATTTTGCTATTGATGCAAGTTCTTCAGATGTTGGGTATTCAATAACATTTGTGTCAGCGATTACGATTGTTCTCCCTCTATTAACAAAAACACATAACCCAAAAACAATTTCGTCATCACGTGAACCTATAGATTGCATTAATTTATCTACAGTTGCAGCATAATGCCTTGTATTACCAGCAACCATACCATCGGCATCTCCACAAGCAACCATACACGAACCCCATGTTACGCGGTCTGTTTTTACGAGCTTATTACACTCAGCTTCTAATACACCTTTTCTTTGTAATTTTTTGTAAAGATAATTAATATATTTTTTTGATTTATCTTTATCAGTAGAATTTGTAACTTGAATTTTATAGTTTTCATTTAAACCAATTTTTTTAAATGTATTTTTAAGTTTTTCTTCATTTGCTATCAAAATTGGTTCACCTAACCCGCTATTTTTAAAAGCTACAGCTGCTTTTAAACTTTCTGGATCCTCACCTTCAGCAAACACTATTTTTTTTGTCTTGCTTTTAATTAATGAGTTAATTGTTTTCATAAAATTCATAGAAGGATCAAGTCTCTCAGCCAATTGCTGCTCATAAATTGAAAAATCCTTAATTGGTTTTTGTGCAACACTACTTTTCATTGCAGCTTTTGCAACGGCAATGGGTATAGAGGTTATAAGCCTTGGGTCGAAAGTCGATGGGATTATATAATCTTTACCGTATTTTGGTCTTTCTCCACCATAAGCAGTCACTACTTCATCTGGCACGTCCTCACGAGCTAACTTTGCAATTGCGTTTGCTGCAGCTACTTTCATCTCTTCATTAATTGTTTTTGCTCTCACATCAAGTGCGCCTCTAAATATATATGGAAATCCAATCAAGTTATTTACTTGATTTGGGTAATCTGAACGGCCTGTAGCTACAATAGCGTCATTTCTGATTTCATGAACTAACTCTGGTTTTATTTCAGGATCAGGATTTGCGCATGCAAATATAATTGGGTTTTTTGCCATCGATTTTACCATTTCAGGTTTCAACACGTCTTTTGCGGATAATCCAAGAAAAACATCAGCATTTTTAATTGCATCTTCTAATGTCCGATGTTTAGTATTTATCGCGTGTTTAGATTTCCATTGATCAATTTTGCCCGGCCTATCTCTGTAGATAACGCCTTTCCTATCAAGCATGATTACATTCTCGTTTGGTACCCCACTATTTTTAAATAACTCAGTGCAAGCTATTGCTGATGCTCCAGCTCCATTAACAACTATCTTTACCTTCCTAATGTCTTTTTCGGCTATATCTAATGCATTTATTAATCCAGCGGTAGTAATAATAGCAGTTCCATGTTGGTCATCATGAAATATTGGGATGTCCACCAATTGTTTTAGCTTCTCTTCTATTATAAAACAGTCTGGTGCAGCAATATCCTCCAAATTAATTCCACCAAAAGTCTTTGAAATCTTACTTATACAATTTATAATTTCATTAGAATCTTTTGAGTCTATTTCAATATCTATTGAGTCGATATCTGCAAATCTTTTAAATAAAACTGATTTCCCTTCCATAACTGGTTTTGAGGCTAGTGCACCCAAGTCTCCTAATCCTAATATTGCGCTCCCATTACTTATAACAGCAACTAAATTACCTTTACTTGTATAGTCGTATGCACTTTGCTCGTTTTTAGAAATTTCTATACATGGTACAGCTACTCCTGGAGAGTATGCTAAAGCCAAATCCCTTTGTGTTGCTAAGTCTTTTGACGAAATAATTTCTATCTTTCCTGGTTTTCCCCCAGTATGAAAATCCAGAGCTTCTTTATCGCTATATTTTTCTATATTATCTTTCTTGTTCATTTCAAAGAATTGCCTAAATCTTTAGAGATAAGCTTTTAATTTAGATGAATATTTTTGTAAAACAATAATTAAATGAATATTTTAAAATCTGTAGGGTCATTTGGCGGTCTAACCATAATAAGTAGAATTCTCGGTTATTTAAGAGACATTTTGATAGCTATTTTTATTGGCACATCTTATCTAGCAGATGCTTTTTTTGTAGCATTTAGACTTCCAAACACTTTTAGACGCCTTTTTGCAGAGGGTTCTTTTAATTCAGCTTTTATTCCAATGTATACAAAATTTAAAAATAAAAAACAGTCATATTTATTTGCAAACTCAATATTTAATTTTTTATTAATAATACTTTTAGGACTTGTATTCTTATGTGAAATTTTCATGGGTGGAGTAATGTTTATTATTTCTCCTGGATTCGTAGAGGATCCTAATAAATTTGAAGTGGCAAAGTCATTAAGTAGAATTACATTTCCCTTTTTACTATTTGTCTCACTTTCATCTTTTTTATCAGCAATACTAAATTCAAATAATAAATTTGCAGCTTCCGCTGCAGCTCCTATTATATTAAATATTTTTTTTATAATCTCAATTTTTATATCAAGCGCTTATGACAAATCATTTGTACACAATATGTCATTAGCTGTCTTTTTTGCTGGTATTGTTCAGTTCTTGATTTTAGTATTTTGTACAAGAAAATATTATCTCCCTAAATTAGGCTTTAATTTTATATATTTAAAAAATATAAAAGATTTTTTTAAAAGGATATTACCTAGTATATTTTCTTCCGGTATTATGCAGATAAATATCTTAGTAGGCACTATTATTGCATCATTTCAATCTAGTGCAGTTTCTTATTTGTATTATGCAGATAGAGTTTACCAACTTCCACTAGCACTTACAGGTATTGCTGTAGGTACGGTGATTTTGCCGGTTTTGTCAAAAAGCCTAAAAAGCAAATCAGACAAGATTGTCAAATTTTTACAAAATAGATCAGTAGAACTTTCACTTTTTCTTTCAGCACCTGCTGCTGCTGGACTGATAATTGGTTCAGAACAAATCATTTCTTGTTTATTTGGATATGGATCCTTTGATGATGAAAGCATTAAACAAACCTCAAGAGCCTTAAAAGTTTTTGGATATGGTTTACCAGCTTTCTCGTTATTAAAATTATACTCCAATTTTTATTTTGCAAGAGGGAATACAAAATTTCCTTTTCATGTTTCGATAATAACAGTTATTTTGAATATTTTTATAAGTATCTTATTTTTTAATAAAATAGGATTTATATCAATTGCTTTCGGAACTACTATTTCTTGTTGGATTTCAATATTTATCTACAAATTTTTTTTAAAAAAAGATAATTTTTACGAGTTTGACAAAATATTTATTGAGAGACTTTCAAAAATTTTTGTATGTACTTTAATTATGGCCTCAATACTCTATTTCCAATTTTTTTACTTCGCCTATAAATTTGAAACTGCTGATATTTATAAACTTTTTTATTTAATTTTTATCATTTCATCATCTATTATAGTTTATTTTGCTCTTTCACTATTGTTTAGGTCTTTCAGCATACGTGATTTTAGAATAAAAAGTATTTAGATAATATGGAAAAAAATAGAATTTTATCTGGGATTCAACCAACTGGAAATTTGCATTTAGGTAATTATCTTGGGGCAATAAAAAATTTTGTCAGTTTACAAAATAAATTTGATTGTTTATATATGTTGGCTGACTATCACGCTTTAACAACAAATTACAATCAAGCAGAAATTAAAAATCATATATTTGAGACAACTGCTGCATTTTTAGCTTCAGGCTTAGATAATGAAAAAAATATAATTTTTAGACAATCAAGAGTTTCAGCTCATTTAGAATTAGCATGGATTCTAAATTGTGTGGCAAGGTTAGGTTGGTTAAATAGGATGACACAGTTCAAAGAAAAAGCTGGAGAGAATAAAGAAAAAGCAAGTATTGGATTGTACACTTATCCTGTTCTAATGACTGCTGATATATTAATCTATGGCGCAACTCATGTGCCAGTAGGAGAAGATCAAAAACAGCATTTAGAACTATGTAGAGACATAGCACAAAAATTTAACAAAGATTTTAAAATTAAAGATTTCTTTAAACTTCCAGAGCCGATCATACCTACAAATGTCTCCAGAATAATGAGTCTTAGAGATGGTACAAAAAAAATGAGCAAATCAGATCCTTCGGACTCATCTAGAATTAATCTCAAAGATAGTAATGATCAAATTACACAAAAAATTAGAAAAGCTAAAACTGACAACGAACCAATTAAATTAAACATATTAGATGAAAATTCAAAACGTTTTGAAGCAAAAAATTTAATTTCTATTTATGCAAGTTTGCAGGATAAAGATGTAAAAGAAATTATAAGAGAGTATGATGGTAAAACTTTCTCCATTTTTAAAAACAATTTAATTGATGTAATGATTGATAAAATAAGTCCAATTAGTAATAAGATAAGAGAAATTCAAAAAGATAAGGCTTTCATAGAAAAAATTTTAGATACAAGTGAAAAAAAAGCTAATAAAATTGCTAATGATAATTTAGTGAAAATTAAAAATACAATTGGGTTAATTTGATGAAAAAAAAATTTTTAGTTATTATTGATGAAAGTAAAGAATTAGGTAATGCAATATATTTTGCTGCTAACAGAGCATTGCATACCGATGGCAAACTTTCTCTTTTATACGTAGTTGATCCAGCAATTAATGCTCAATGGGCAAAAATAGAAAATTTAATTGAACAAGAAGCTACGAGTGAAGCTAAAAAAATATGTAGAAATTGGTCACAAAAAATTAAAGAGAGGTTTAAAATTGACTCAGAAATTATTATTAGAATCGGTAATAGACCAGAGGAAGTAGTTAAGCTATTAAATCAGGATCAAGATATAAGATTTTTAGTATTAGCTTCTGCCCCTAACAGCGATGATCCAGGACCAATCATAAAGGCCTTAACTGGTAAAAAAATTAAGGAGTTATCCATACCAATCGTTATTGTACCTGGAAGTTTGCGAGAAAAAGATATCGATTTAATCGCATAAGGGTTGCAATATAACAAAGAATTGTTAAAAAAAGTGATTATGATAAATGTAATAGATACTCCAAATCCTGAAACTAAAAAGTTTGTATTCGAATTTGAAATTTCAGAAGGATCTCGTGAATTTCTGAGGAAAGATACGAATTCAAAAATTAAACTTGTAAATGATTTATTTAAAATTGATTTCATAGAATTAATTTTTATTGATAAAAATTTCATATCAATAAAAAAGAAAAAATCTTCAGAGTGGACAGACATTTTACCAAAAATTTTAAACGTTATAAGCGGTAACATTCAAAAAGGTACGAAAAAATTTGTTTTTAAAAATGAAAATAATTTTCAAGACGAGATATCGATCAGAATTGAGCAAGTTTTAAATGAAAAAATCAGACCCGCAGTTGCTATGGACGGAGGAGATATTCAATTAAAAAATTATAAAGATGGTGTTGCTGAAGTCTTATTAAAAGGAGCATGTGCTGGTTGTCCAAGTTCTACTATAACTTTAAAACACGGTGTTGAAAGAATGATTAAACATTATGTTCCAGAAGTAAATTCAGTAGAAGCATTAAATTTTGATGAAAGTTAATTATAGTTATATTGAAAACTTAATCGAAACCGCTGAAAAGCATGAAGTAGAAGAGTATCAATTTTATAGAGACAGAGGCCGCAAGTTAACAATAAAGCAATTAGAATTAATATTACTTAAAAGCGGGATAGAACTACCAAAAGATCTAACACCAAAACTATCAAAAAGTGAACTTAAAAAAATTTATGCTACAAATTTATTACAAGCAGGCGCATTAGTTTCTGTAGTTTTTGCTTTTGTATTACTACCAGGCTTTATTCAGACAAACACTTCATTAGTAAAATCTACTTATACAATCACCAAAAGTATAGATAGCAACAATTCTAATGAAATCGAAGATATGGATAATAGATTTTTTTCTCAAAAAGACACAAGAGGGTATAACACTCCTCCTGCGAGGAGTTTATTGGCATTATTTGAAGAATTAAAATATGATTTAAAAGAAATTAGAAACGGAGAACCAGTCAAACCAGTATTTTTTACTCAATTACCTAGAGGTATAAATGAACTAGATAGTATTAGTCAGAGAAAGCAGGTTTTTATACAAGTTGTTTTACCATTAGTTTTATCTGAAAATCAAAAAATACTTTTAGTTAGAAAGAAAATAAAATTTTTAGCAAATACAAATTCAATTTCTCAAAAAGAAAAAAAGTGGTTAGAAGCAAAATTCAAACAATACAGAGTTAAAAATAATGATATAAATGAATTACTTGAAAAAGTTGATATTATTCCTCCATCAATAGCAATAGCTCAAGCTGCATATGAAAGTGGCTGGGGAACTTCAAGATTTGCATTAGAAGGAAACTCACTTTTTGGACAAAGAACTTGGAGATCAGGATCAGGATTTGTACCAAAAGAGAGATCTAGCGAAGCTACGTTTGAAGTCACAAAATTTCAAATTATAAGAGCTTCAGTAAAAGCATATAAAAAAAATTTAAATACACATAAATCTTACAAAAAATTTAGAGAGTTAAGAGCAGAAATGAGAAGTAAGAAAAAAGCAATTAGTGGCATTAAACTTTCGAACCACCTAACAACATATTCAGAAATTGGAGAAAAATATGTTTTATACTTAAAACAAATAATTGATCATAATTCGCTAACGGACTTCGATAAATCCATATTATTGCCTACTAATAAGCACAACCAAGCTTAGGATGAAAAAATCTCAAGATTTTTTAATTATAGATATAAAAGATATTTATTTAAAATTTTATTTCTTTTCTTCATTAAGGAAAATTAAAAATTCAACTAAGATGAAAAAGTCGGAGAATTTACCAAATTTATTTTATAAGTTTTTAATTAAAAATAAGATTCTTTTTTCTAAAAATCTAATAATTTTTTTTAACTGTGGAATAAAAAATACAATTTTATATCGAAATACTATTACATTGTTTAAAACTTTAAAATTAATAAATAAGGTGAAAATATTTCAATTTAATTATTTCGATATTTTTCAATTATTAAGAAACCAAAATATCGATTGTCATTGTCTACTCAATATAGGAAAAGAATTTCTATATCAAAAAAATAACAATAAGATTAAATTATTAAAACATGAGGCAGTAAATACCCTAAGATTAAACGGACACGTTTATTCAAACGTAGATTTAAAAAACACAAAAATAAAGAAAAAACCTTTGATTTTCCCATTTAATGAGATGCAAAACTTGATTAAAAAATCTTCAAAGCGTAAAAAACCTATTTTAATTTTTAATTAATGAATATACATTTTAAAGATGATTAAAAAATCGCCATCGCCCTTTGCAGTTAACTTAGAAACTAAGTGCTTAAAAAATGGTCTTCGCTTAACTGATCAAAGGAGAATTATAGTTAAATTATTAGAAGAAACAGTTTCTGATACTAAATTTCATCCTAATGTTGACCAAATACATCAAATGGCTATAAAAATTGATAAGAAAATTAGTATAGCAACTGTTTATCGTACAGTGAAACTTCTAGAGGAATATAATATAATTGATAAACACGATTTTAAAGCTGGAAAATCTAGGTATGAAGCAGTTACTGAAACACATCATGATCATTTAATAGATGTTAATACAGGTGAAATAACTGAATTTGTAGATGATGAAATCGAGAAACTTAAAAAAAAACTTGCTTCAAAATTGGGTTACGATTTAATAGATCATAGATTAGAACTTTACTGCAAAAAGAAAAAAGTTGATTAAAAATTTTTATATAAAAACTTTTGGTTGTCAGATGAATGAGTATGACTCAAATAGAATTACTGATTTATTATCATTTGCTAATTATTCTAAAGTAAGCAAACCAGATGATGCTCAATGCTTTATATTTAATACATGTAATATAAGGGAAAAGGCGAATCAAAAGGTATATTCAGATGTCGGTAAAATAAGAAAAAAATTTAGAGACAAAAAAGTAAAACCAATAATTGTGCTTGCTGGCTGTGTTGCTCAGGCAGAATCTAATTTAGTTTTTGAAAAAAGTAATTATGTTGATATTGTTGTTGGACCACAATCTTATCACATATTGCCGGATTTGCTTAAAAACTTTCAAAGTCAAAATAAAAAGTCAGTTAATAACGAATTTAATGTTATTGAAAAATTTGACAAACTAAATCAAATTAAACGAAATACTAATAAAGTATCAAATTATATAACTATACAAGAAGGGTGCGATAAGTTTTGCAAATTTTGTGTGGTTCCTTATACTCGTGGACCTGAGTATTCTAGGTCCGTTTACGAAATAGTAGAAGAGGCAAGGCGGCTTGAGTCATTAGGCACTAAGGAGATTATTTTATTGGGTCAAAACGTTAGCGCTTATAAACATGAAAATAATAATTTAAGCGTTCTCATTAAAGAGATATCAAAACTTAACCGAATTGAAAGAATAAGATTTACAACATCTCATCCAAATGATTTTAATGATGATATAATTAATATATTTAAAGATGAACCGAAATTAATGCCCCAATTGCATTTACCAGTGCAGTCCGGTTCAGACAAAATTTTAAAATTGATGAATAGAAATTATACAAAAAAAAAATATATAAACTTAATTGATAAATTATTAAAAGTCAGACCAGATATTCAATTTTCAAGTGATTTTATAGTTGGTTTTCCAGAGGAGACAAATGAGGACTTTAACGAAACATTAGACTTAGTTAGGAATGTGAATTTTACAAATTCTTATTCTTTTATCTATAGTGAAAGACCCGGAACTCCAGCGGTTAATTTTGAGAAAATTCCTTTGTCTCTGGCTAAAGATAGATTAAAGTCTTTGCAATATTTACTAAATAATATTCAATCTAAAGCCAGCTCTAGAAGTATTGATAAAGATAATTTAGTTTTGTTTGAGAATATAACTAAAGATAGAAAGCAGTTTTATGGGAAGAACATATACGCGCAGCCAGTTTTTGTTAAAAATCAGGGCATCAATGATGGTGACTTAAAATTTGTAAAAATAACAGATTATAATAAAAACACATTATTCGGTACAATAAAGGATTAAATAATTGGTAACAAATTTTTTTCAAATACTAGAAAACGACAATGAAGGTACTAGCCTTTATGTCAATGATAATACTACACTGCGAAAATTTTCAGGTTATCAAGATGTTAATTTAAAAACTTTAGAAAAAATTTCAGATGTCAGAATAAATTTAAGAGGCAATTTAATTACCTTGAAAGGTAAATCTGAAAAAGTAAAAATTGTGGTAAAAACTATTGATATGTTACTTCGTAAAACAGAAGGAAAAAATAATCTAGAAGAAGAGGATATAAAATCCTTTTATTTTTTTGAACAAAAAGAAAGTAGTTTTAACAATGATATATCTATTAAAACACCAAAAAAATCAGTATTTCCAAGAACTGAAAAACAAAAGAATTATGTAAATTACCTAAACCAAAATAATATAGTTTTTTCTTTAGGACCAGCTGGGACCGGTAAAACATATCTATCAGTTGCCGTAGCTGTAAGTAAACTTATAAACGGAGAAACTAAAAAAATAATTCTTTCAAGACCAGCTGTTGAGGCAGGTGAAAATTTAGGATTTTTACCTGGAGATTTAAAAGAAAAAATAGATCCTTATTTAATTCCATTATATGATTCCCTATGTGAGCTTATTGGGTTCGAAAAAATGCAAAAAAAAATCGATGATGGATCTATCGAGATCGCGCCTCTAGCGTTTATGAGAGGGCGAACATTAAAAGACTCTTTTGTAATATTGGATGAGGCTCAAAATGCTACAGAAACTCAGTTAAAAATGTTTTTAACAAGGCTTGGCAAAAATACTACCATGGTTGTAAACGGAGACCCTAGTCAGGTTGATCTACCTTTAAGCAAATCCTCAGGATTAATTAAATCAGTGAATATTTTAGATGATATTAAAGACATAAAAATAATCAGATTTGAGTCTACCGATGTTCAGAGACATCCACTAGTAACAAAGATTATTAATGCTTATAAAAAAAATCAATAATGCATAAAATAAATGTTTTAATTGACAATAAGAGATACTGGGTAAAAGAATTTCCTAGCTTAGAAAAATTTACTAAAATACAAATGAAAAAATTTTTTTCAGAAATTAAATTCTTAAGTTCTGTAAAACTTGAATTAACAATATTATATACTTGCGGTAAAAGAGTTAAAGAATTGAACAAAAAATTTAGAAACAAAAATACCGACACGGATGTTTTATCTTTTCCGTCTATGAGTAAAGATTTCTATAAATCCAAAATTAAACTAAAAGAACTATATTTAGGAGATATAGCTTTGTCTTATGATTATATTAAGAAAAAATCTGTAAATTTTAATCTTTATACAAGGGAAATGATGGCGCATGGATTTTTACATTTAATTGGATATGATCATAATAATAAAAAAAATCATTTAATAATGATTAAAAAACAATTAGATCTTTTAACTTTATGAGTTCCAAAAATAATATTAAAAAATTTTTAAAAAAAATTATACCATTCAGGTATAATTTAGATGTCAGAGAAAGTATTCAAGATGTAATTAAAAATAAATCTGAGTATTTAAGTAGTGATACCAATTTATCAAATAAAGAGAAGAATATTTTAGAAAACATATTGAGTATTAATAAACTCAAAGTCTCAGATGTAATGATTCCAAGAGCATCAATTATTTCAATTTCGCATAATTGTAAACTGGAAGAAATAGTTTCTGTCATAGAAAAAGAAACCCACTCTAGAATACCTGTTTATAGAAAAGATTTAGATGATGTTTTAGGTATGGTTCACATTAAAGATGTTATAAAATTTTATTCAAACAAAAATTTAAAGTATGAAATTAAAAATATTTTAAGAGATGTTCTTTTTGTTCCCCCATCAATGCCAGTTCTTAATTTGCTTTTAAAAATGCAAGCAACCAAATTGCATATGGCTTTAGTTATAGATGAACATGGTGGAACCGATGGTTTAGTTACAATTGAAGATTTGGTTGAAGAAATAGTTGGTGAAATTCAAGATGAACACGATAACGATGAAATAGTAGAAATAAAAAAAATAGATGACTCCAAGTTTTTAGTAAATGCTAAAGTTTCTCTGGAGGATTTTTATAAAGAAACAAATATAAATCTGGTTAAAAAGGATATTAATACCCTTGGAGGTTTTTTATTTTCATTAATAAATCGTGTACCATCTAATGGTGAAGTAATCGAATATCAAAATATTAAATTCCAAATATTAGACTCTGATCCTCGTAAAATAAAAAAGATTCAAATTACAAAAGTTTAATATGAACAATACAATCAAGATTGTTTCAATAAAACTAAGATATATAATTTTTATTGTAATTGGAATTTTATTATCCTTTTCATTACCACCTTATAATTTGACAATCATATGCTTTATTGTTTTTCCAGTATTATTATTTTTTTTAAATTGGTTAATTAAAAAAAAATATTCAAATTTTTTTCTATTTGGGTTATCTTTTGGTTTTGGATATTTTTTATCGTCTTTATATTGGATAGCTTATTCTTTGAACTTTGATAAAAATTTAGAGATATTAAAACCTTTTGCTATAATATTTATACCTTTGTTTTTATCTTTTTTTTATGGAATAGTTTTTTTTATTTATAAAAAATTTGTAGGTAAGAGCATAAAATCAATCTTATATTTCTCAATTATTTTAACGATTACTGAGTTTGTTAGAGGAAATATTTTTACCGGGTTTCCTTGGAATTTAGTTATATACTCTTTGAGTGATCATACTAAATACTTACAGTTATTATCTTTATTTGGTACTTATGGATTAAATTTATTATTTGTCATATTTTGTTGTATACCTCTTTTAATAAGCTTTGATAATGCAAAAAAAAATCTAATAATAATTACTAGTTTTATTTTCTTTTTAGTAACGACCTATTTTTATGGTGATTACTCGTTAGAGAAAAAATTATCCAAGTTAGATATTAAATTTGTCGTTTTACAGCCCAACGAGAATATAAAAAATATTTATAACAAACCTAGAATACATATTAAAAACCTAATTAATTTAAGCAATCCAACAAAATATTCTGAAAATACTGTTTTTGTTTGGCCGGAGGGCTCAATATATTTTGAAGACATAAAACTTGGTTTAGATAATATGAGCCAAGTTTTTGATAAAAAATTTAAACCAGGCCAAAAAATTATATTTGGTGCAACAAATTTAAAAAACAATAAAGTTTATAACTCGATATTTTTTATTAATTCTGATGCTACTTTAATTAGTAAATATGATAAAATAAAATTAGTTCCATTTGGTGAATTTATCCCATTTGAAAGCTTGGTAAAAAAGCTCGGTTTTAAAAAAATTACACTTGGATATGACTCTTTTTCAAAAGGAAAAAAAAGACAAACAATTAATTACAATAATATTAAAATGTTACCCATTATTTGCTATGAAATAATCTATTCTGGAAACCTTAATATGGAAAGCAAAGACTTTGATTTAATTATTAATTTATCGGAGGACGGATGGTTTAATAAATCTATTGGTACTTATCAGCACTTTTATCATTCTAAATTTCGAGCTATAGAGGAAGGGAAACAGGTAATACGTGCAACTAATCAAGGTATTACAGCAAGCATTCTTCCTAACGGAATTGTTGTTAATAGTAGACTATTTAACCAAAAAGGTAATATAGTTTCTGAAGGTTTTACATTGAAAAAAAAAACTTTGTTCAGTCAATATGGTAATATAATATTATGTTTACTAATCATCATGCTTTTAGTATTTCAAAATATTTTTGAGAGAATAAAACGTGAATAAAAATTATATTTTTACTAGTGAATCAGTTTCAGAAGGGCACCCAGATAAACTTTGTGATATAATTTCTGATACTGTTTTAGATTTATATTTGAGTAAATTTAATGAAAGTAGAGTTGCATGTGAAACCCTAGCTACTACTAATAGATTAATCTTATCAGGCGAAGTTAGGGGACCAGATATTAAATCTTCTGAAATAGAAGCTTTAGTTAGAAAACAAATTAAAAATATTGGATATGATCAAGATGGTTTTCATTTTGAAAAACTTCAATTTTTTAATTTCTTACATAAACAATCCGATGATATAGCTCTTGGGGTTGATCCTAAGGGGTCGGACAAAGAAGAAGGAGCTGGTGATCAAGGAATTATGTTTGGATATGCTTGTGATGAAACTCCAGAACTTATGCCAGCACCAATAATTTTTTCACATAAAATTTTAGCTAAATTATCAGAATATAGAAAATCAAAAAAAACTAGTGGCCTTGGACCCGACTCAAAAAGTCAGGTGTCAGTAAAATATGAAAATAATAAACCTGTTGGTGTTAGTTCAATAGTTGTTTCTACTCAACACGATGAAAAATTAGAGCAAGACGACGTTAAAAGAATAGTAGATCCAATTATCAAGGCATCTTTACCAAAGGAATGGGAGCTACCAAAAAATTTCTATGTAAATCCAACCGGGAGATTTGTGATAGGTGGTCCAGACGGTGATACAGGTCTTACAGGTAGAAAGATTATTGTTGATACATACGGTGGTGCAGCACCGCATGGTGGAGGTGCGTTTTCTGGAAAAGATCCTACAAAAGTTGATAGATCTGCAGCTTACGTTTCAAGATACTTAGCTAAAAATATTGTAGCATCAGGTCTTACTAATAAATGTTTAATACAATTATCTTATGCAATCGGTGTATCTCAACCATTGTCAATATATTTAGATTTATTTAAAAAAGATGGCAACTTAGAAAAAAAATTAATATCTGTAATTCGAAAAAATATAGACCTTAGCCCAAAAGGAATAAGAAAACTTTTAAAACTTAATAATCCGATTTTCAAACAAACAGCATGCTATGGTCATTTCGGTAGAATACCAGACTCAAAAGGATCATTCACATGGGAAAATATAAATTTGGTAGATTTATTTAAAAATATATGAAAAAGAAATTTTTTTTCGGAAGATTGCAATTTAGAAGTGTTTCAGCTAAAAAAAAAAAAAATTATCAATTTTCAAAAAAAATTTTAAAATAAGTTCAGTAAGACCCAAATCTAATATAATTTTAGAAATTGGTTTTGGCATGGGAGAAAATATGATTAAATTGGCTAATGAGAATACTGATCAAAAAATAATTGGTGTAGAACCCTTGTTAAATGGCCAATGTAATTTGGCTGATTATTGTTTAAATAATTCTGTTAAAAATATTTATATATATACATATCCTATTCAAATTTTTTTAAAAAAGTATACAAAATTAAAATTTAATTGCTGTTACATTCTTTTCCCAGATCCGTGGCATAAAAAGAAACATAATAAAAGAAGATTGATTAATCCCACATTTCTGGAAAAATTAGTTACGATAACCAAAAAAGTCTATTTTTTAAGTGATAATTACGACTATTATTTAAATGTGAAATCGTATGCATTAAAGTTAAAAAAAGCGAAAATTGTTTTATCAACAAAAAAATTTAAGACAGCAAATACTAAGTATCTTCAAAGAGCAAAAAGGTTGAGAAATAAGCTTTATTATTTAACCATTGATAAAGAATAGGTTTTGTAGTATTTTTAACTAAACTTGAAAATTGAAATGGGCATATGCCCATTTTTTTTTATAAACTTTAAAATGCTTAACAATAGAATAGATAGTACTGAAATAATTAAAATTGCTGATGCCGTTGCGGATGAAAAATCTATAGATAAAAATATAGTATTAAACTCTATGGAAACTGCAATCGAAAAAGCAGCTAGAACTAGATATGGTTCCGATAATGAAATTTATGTTAAAATAGATAGAGAGACTGGAAAAATTGAATTAGGTAGAAAACTTAAGGTTGTAGAGAAAGTCATTAGTTCCCACAGCGAAATTGATCTTAGCGAAGCAAAAAAAATTAATGCAGAATATAAAATTGGAGATGTAATAGCGGAAGAGTTGCCACCCATAGATTTTGGAAGAATTGCTGCGCAAACAGCAAAGCAAGTAATTTCTGTTCAAATAAGGGATGCAGAGAGAGATAGACAATATAACGAGTTTAAGGATAAAGTAGGAGAAATATTAAGCGGTATAGTTAAAAGATCAGAGTATGGTAATATCATAGTAGATCTTCAGAAATCAGAAGCGGTTATCAGAAGAGAGGAGCTTATACCTAGAGAAAATATAAAAAATGGCGACAGGATTAAAGCTTACTGTTACGAAGTTAAAAGAGAAAATAAAGGTCCGCAAATCTTTTTATCAAGAGCGCACCCACAGTTTCTTGCTAGTTTATTCCAGCAAGAAGTTCCAGAAATATATGAGGGTACAATAGTTATAAAGTCAGTGGCACGTGATCCTGGTAGTAGAGCAAAAATTTGTGTGCAATCCAAAGATAGCTCAATAGATCCAGTGGGAGCATGTGTTGGTATGAGAGGAAGTAGGGTTCAAACTATTGTGAATGAATTACAAGGTGAGAAAATTGATATTATTAATTGGACAGAAGATGCATCAAAATTAGTCGTAAGTGCATTATCACCTGCGGAAGTAATGAAAGTATTGATTGATGATGATAATTCAAGAATTGAAGTTGTTATTGATGAAAATAATTTAAGCAAAGCGATTGGTAGAAGAGGTCAAAATGTTAGATTAGCCTCAAAGTTATTAAATTATGAAATTGATATATTAACTGATAAAGAGGAGTCTGAGAAAAGACAAACTGAATTTAAAGACAACACCTCAAAATTTGTAAAGAATTTAGAAATAGACACAACGATGGCACAGTTATTAGTCTCGGAAGGATTTAATTCAATTCAGGATATTGAGAATTCAAACGTAGACGAGATTTTAAAGATTGAGGGTTTTGATGAGGAAACAGCTAAGGAGTTAAAAAATAGGGCTAAAGAATACCTTGAGGAAGAAGCTAAAGAAATTGCTAACAAGGTTCAAGAGCTAGGTATTCAAGAAGAACTTGCTAATCATAAAGGGCTAACTCTTGGAATGTTATTAACTTTGGGCGAAGAAAATATTAAAACATTGAAAGATTTTGCAGAATTATCTAGTGATGAAATTATTGGCGGATATGATGAAGTAAAAGGCAAGAGAGAAAAATTCGATGGAATATTAGAAGAATTTAATTTGTCCAGAAAAGATGCAGAGGATTTGATTATGAGAGCAAGAAAAAAAGTTTTTAATATATGAGGCGCAAGGATTTAAATTATGAATTCAAAAGAAAAGAAAAAAAAACTCACTTTAAAAAATTTCAAAGGATCACCAACCTTTAAAACAACTACGCCAAAAGTATCTACACTTAAAAGAGGATTTGAAAAAAACAGCAATCAATTAAAAAATAATTTAAGAGCAAATCCACTTAGGGGAGGATTAGTAAAAAAGGCTCCAATTATTCAAGATGAAAAACAAAAAAAAGTAAAGGAATGGGCGAAAAAAAAGATTCAAGAAGAGTTATTCAAAGGGAAAAAAAAGACATCAACAAAAAAGACATTTGAAAATAAAAGGAAACTAACAATTGGACGTGCATTGTCTGATTCTGATGGAGAAATTAGACAAAGGAGTCATGCATCAGTTAAAAGAGCAAGAGATAAAATTTTTAAAAAAACAACAGAACATATTAATCAAGTTTCAAAAGTTAGGCGAGAGGTTACAATTCCTAATTTGATAACTATTCAGGAATTATCAAATCGGATGGCTGAAAGAGCGTCGTCAGTCATAAAATATCTGTTTGAAAAAAAAATTAAAGTAACTATTAACCATACTATAGACGCTGATACAGCTGAATATATTGTAAATGAATTCGGGCATAAACCGGTAAGAGATAAAGTGCCTGAAGATAGTTTAAAAGATATATTAAAAGAGGACATAGCAGATCATAAGGAGCCTAGAGCACCAGTTGTTACAGTGATGGGACACGTAGATCACGGTAAAACTTCTTTGCTTGATGCCTTACGTGAAACTGATGTCGTCTCTACAGAAAGTGGTGGAATTACACAACATATAGGTGCCTATCAAGTAAATGTTAAGGACAAAGGTTTAATCACATTTATTGATACACCAGGACATGCAGCTTTTACTGAAATGAGAGCTCGTGGTTCTAAGATAACAGATATTGTTGTATTGGTTGTTGCAGCAAATGATGGAATTAAACCACAAACCGTAGAGGCTATAAAGCATTCTAAAGCTGCAAAAGTCCCTATAATTGTAGCAATAAATAAATGTGATTTACAAGGAATCGATAAAGTTAAAGTGAAAAATCAGCTTTTAGAACATGAATTAGTCGTAGAGGATATGGGCGGAGATGTTTTATGTGTTGAAATATCAGCTTTAAAAAAACAAAATCTAGATAAACTCAAGGAATCAATATTACTACAATCAGAATTACTAGACTTAAAAACTAACTCAAAGAAATCAGCAAAAGGTATCGTTATTGAGTCTAGGCTAGACAAAGGCAAAGGACCAGTATCAACAATATTAGTTACATCAGGAACACTGAGAAAGGGAGATCTATTTGTAACAGGAACATCTAATGGAAAAATTAGGGCTATGTATAATTATAAAGGTGACAATATAAATGAAGCTAAGCCATCAACTCCTGTGGAAATTATTGGTTTAAATTCTGTTAATAAAGCCGGAGATGATTTTGTGGTTCTTGATAATGAGAATCAAATAAAAGAAATAATATCGTACAGACAGAATCAGCAAAAAAATATTAAAAATACTCAAAATGCTAATAAAGATAATATTTTTGACAATCAAGAAAAAGAGGAAAAAATAAATATAATCATAAAAGCTGATGTTCATGGCTCCCTTGAAGCGCTTATAAATTCAATTACAAAAATAGATATTAATGGAGTTTCACCAAAAATTATATTATCAGCAGTTGGACCAGTAACAGAAACTGATGTAACTTTAGCTAAAGCATCAAATGCAAAATTAATTGGTTTTAATATAAGACCAAATAAAGAAGCAAAAGAGCTTTCTAATAAATACAAAATCACAATTAATTATTTTGATATTATTTATGAAGCCTTAGATTTTGTTAAAAGTGCTACCCAAGGATTATTTGCTCCAGAAATAAAAGAGGAAAGTCAAGGTACATGTGAAGTATTAGAAGTATTTAAAGTATCAAAAATAGGACAAATCGCTGGGGTAAAGGTAAAAGAGGGGGAAGTAAAAAACAATTCAGATATCAGACTTATAAGAGATGGCAAGGTGATTTATACTGGCAAAATAAAAAGTTTGTTTAGGGAAAAAAATGAGGCAAAAGAGGTAAAAGCAGGTTTAGAATGTGGTATTGGTTTAAGAGATTTTAATGACATAAAGAAAAATGACATTTTAGAAACTTTTAAATTAGTAAATATTGATAGAGTTTGAATATGATATCTCAGCAAAGCGACCAGCCGTATACACAAAGACAATTAAAGGCTAGTGAGTACTTAAAAAAAATATTAGCTAAAATCTTTATTAATGAAATTATAATTTTTCCAAATATTGACTCCAAGTTAATCACAGTTACAGAAGTTAAAATATCTCCGGACTTCAAGCATGCTAAAGTATTTTTTATACCTTTAATAGGTCAAAAAAAAGATATCTATTTAGAAGAACTGAATAAATTTTCTAAAGAGATTAAATTTAAAGCATCAAAAGATTGGACTGCTAAATTTATACCAAATTTAAAATTTATCTTTGATGAATCTTTTGATTATGCTGAGAAAATTGAAAATTTAATTAAACAAAATAGAAAAAAGTAAGCATGATAAGTGGTTGGATGATGTTAAATAAACCAAAAGGTTTTACGTCAAATTATTGTGTAAATTTTATAAAAAAAAAATTTCATATTAAAAAGATAGGATATGCAGGAACCTTAGACCCGTTGGCTACAGGGTTATTGCCTCTAGCAATTGGGGAAAGTACTAAATCTATAAAATATTTTGAAACATTAGAGAAAACCTATTTTTTCACTGCAATATGGGGAAAAGAAACAAACACACTGGACGATGAAGGGGAAATTATAAATTACTCAAAAGTAATTCCAAATAAAAATGATATACACAAAATAATAAAGAAATTTATAGGTAATATTGAACAAAAACCACCAAATTATTCTGCTATTAAAATAAATGGAGTTAGGGCATATAACTTGGCAAGAAAAGGCGTTGAATTTGAAGTTAAACCAAAAAATGTTTTCATATACAATATAAAAATCATTAATCACAATTCTAGCATCAATCAAACATCATTTTTAATGAAATGTAGTAAAGGATGTTATGTAAGAAGTCTTGTTAGAGATATTGCAAGAGAATTAAGAACATTCGGATACTGTAAAGAAATCGAGAGAAGAAGAATTGGTATTTTTAGTAAAAATGTCTCTATTAACCTAGATTATTGTGTAAAAATGAAAAAAAAGGAGGATTTAAAAAAATTCTTACTTGATATTCCTGATGTTTTGTATCATATACCTCAAATTAAATTAGACGATAATAGATTAGAGCTTATTAAAAACGGAATGAAAGTAAGCATGTACGAAGAGTTAGGCAGTTCAAATTTTACAGAATATTTAATATCATCATCAAAAGATATATTTGCACTAGGTTCAATTAAGTCTGGTTATTTTTATCCGAAAAGAGTAATTAAAACTTAATTATGAAAAAAAAAACTTTAAATAAAAGTGATTTGATAAAAAAAGTTCAAAAACACAAATCAGATGTTGGATCTTCAGAAGTTCAAATAAGTATTTTAACCGAGCGTATTAAATATTTAACGGAGCATTTTTCTAAAAATAAAAAGGATAGACATTCAAATACTGGATTAAATAAGCTAATTATAAAAAGGAAAAAGCTATTAGATTATTTAAGCAGGAGAGAACCTGATATATATCAAAAAATCATAAAACAATTAGATTTAAGAAAATAATTAATGTTTAAACTTATAAAAAAAGAGATAGAGTGGAATGGTAAAAAATTATCAATTGAAACTGGCAAAATAGCAAGACAAGCAAACGGTGCAGTTATGCTAAGATGTGGCGATACCGTTATTCTTTCAACAGCTGTAGCAACAAAGAAAGCTAATCCTGAGACAGATTTTTTTCCACTCACGGTAAATTATCAAGAAAAATATTACGCAGCAGGTAAAATACCTGGTGGGTATTTTAAAAGAGAAGCTAGACCTACTGAAAGTGAAACATTAATTTCAAGGCTAATAGATAGACCAATTAGACCTTTATTCCCAAATGCATTTAGAAATGAGACGCAAGTTTTAACAACAGTTTTGTCTTTTGATAAAGATAATGATCCTGAGGTTTTATCAGTGATAGCTAGCTCTGCAGCATTAAGTATTTCTGGATTACCTTTTATGGGACCAGTTGCGGCTTCTAAAGTTGGATTTATAGAAAATAAATTCATCTTAAATCCAACCAAAGAGCAGTTAAAAGAATCTTTACTTGAGCTTGTGGTAGCTGGCACGTCTGAAGCAGTTTTAATGGTTGAGTCTGAAGCTTCAGGTTTATCAGAAATACAAATGCTTGAAGCTGTAAAATTTGGTCACGAAAGTTTTAAACCAGTAATAAACATGATCTCGGAACTTAAAAAAGACGTAAAAAAAGAAGAAATTGAAATTGAAGTTAAAGATTATACAAAATTAAAAGATGAAATCTCTAAAGAAGTGAGGGAAAAACTCATATTAGCATTTTCTGAGAAGGACAAAAAAATAAGATCATCTCAAATTAGCGAGTGTACTGAATTATTACTAAAAAAATATGAAAATAATGAAGATTATACAAATGTAGAGGTAATGGATCAGTTAAAATCACTGGAAAAAGACATTGTTAGAACTAATATTTTAAAAAATAAAGTACGTATAGATGGTCGAAAATTGGATGATGTTAGAAAGATTGATTGTGAAGTGGGAATTTTACCAAGGACCCATGGATCCGCTTTATTTACAAGAGGGGAGACCCAGGCAATTGTTGCGACTACTCTATCAACAGCAGAGGATGAGCAAAAGATTGAAAGTTTAGAAGGTATGATGAAATCAAGATTTATGCTTCATTATAATTTTCCTCCATTTTCAGTTGGAGAAGTAGGGAGAATTGGAACAGGAAGAAGAGAAATCGGTCATGGTAAATTAGCATGGAGAGCGATTAATTCATCTTTACCGACCAAAGAGGAGTTTCCTTATACAATCAGAATAGTTTCTGAAATAACAGAGTCAAATGGATCTTCATCTATGGCAACTGTATGTGGATCATCAATGTCACTAATGCATGCAGGAGTACCAATAAAAAAACCAATAGCAGGAATTGCAATGGGTTTGATTAAAGAGGGTAAGAATTATTCCGTATTAAGTGATATTTTAGGTGACGAGGACCATTTAGGTGATATGGATTTTAAAGTAGCTGGTACAGATGAGGGTATTACATCATTACAAATGGACATTAAAATAACAGGTATAACATTTGACATTATGGAGAAGGCATTAAGTCAAGCGAAGGACGGAAGGTTAAAAATCTTAAATGCAATGTCTAAAGCAATTTCAAAATCAAATTCTGAGTTGTCAAAATACACCCCTAAGATGGAGAAAATTCAAGTTGAGAAAAAAGAGATCGCTGCGATTATTGGAAAGGGCGGAGCAACTATTAGAGAAATTGTTGAGACATCTGGCGCGAAGGTTGATATCAATGATGATGGCATAGTTACGATATCAGCCGCTGACGAAGAAACAAGAAATAAAGCTATTAAAATGGTTAATGAAATAATCGAAAAACCTGAGGTAGGAAAAATTTATAAAGGTAAAGTTGTAAAGATAATGGATTTTGGAGCGTTCGTTAATTTTTTAGGTAAGCAGGACGGATTGGTTCATATATCTCAATTAGATAAAAAACGTGTCGAAAAAGTAACAGATGTAGTTAAAGAGGGAGACGAGGTCTCGGTCAAAGTAATAGGTTTCGACCGAGGCAAAGTTAAATTATCTATTAAAGAAGCAATATAAATTAAAGAAGTAAATTATCATATTTTGAATGAAATCAATTTCCATTAAAGATATTGAATTCAATGTAGAAGAAAAAGGATATGAAAATTTTTGGTCCAATATTGAAAGTTGGGAAGTTAAAAATTTGGAATTCATAAAATCAAATTTCTGTGAAGACCAAATATTCATTGACTTAGGTAGCTGGATTGGTCCTTATACAATTTTTGCCGCAAAATTAGGCATGAAAGTTTATTCCTATGAACCAGATAATATTGCTTATAAAATTTTAAAACACAATATATCGCTTAATAAGTTTAAACACGATCCAGAGATCTTCAATTATGGGCTGTCTAATATTGTTGAAAAAAGAACTTTATATTCGAATTCAGATACATTCGCAAAGTCAGAAAGTAGTTTAATAAATTACAAGAATAAAGATAAAACAAAAAAAATAGTAGTTGAAATCAACGATTTTTTAAAAGAAATGAAACGCATTAATAATTTAAATAGTAAAAGCAAAATAAATATTTTAAAAATAGATATTGAAGGGGGTGAATTTAGTTTTGAAAATGATATTTATAATTTTGTAAATAAAAATAATATTTATTGTCTTATGTCATATCACTATTTTGTTTTTAACAGTAATAAATTATTGAAAAATTACCATAAACTCAAAACTTCAATTTTAAAATTGTTTTTAGACAAGAATAGTAAAAAAAAATTCTTACATTTTTGATAAGTGTTAACTAATATTTTTTGGATCAGGCATTCCAACTTTGTTATACCCAGCGTCTACATAATGTATCTCACCTGTAACACCTGCAGCAAGGTCACTTATAAGATATAATGCGGAATTTCCAACATCATCAATATTAACATTCCTTTTTAGTAAAGAATGGTCCTCATTCCATTTATATAAAAATTTTGCGTCACCAATCGCAGAAGCAGCTAAAGTTTTTATAGGTCCGGCACTTATTGCATTAACTCTAATACCCTTTTTTCCGAGATCTCTTGCTAAGTATTTAGTACTTGTTTCTAGTGCAGACTTACATACTCCCATAACGTTATAGTTCGGTATAACTTTCGAGGACTCGTATGTTAAAGTCAGCATACTTGCACCTTCTTGCATTAGTGGCGCTGCATTGCGAGCAACTTCAGTGAAAGAGAAACACGATATTAACATGCTATTTAAGAAATTATTCCTTGATGTTGATAAATATTCACCTGATAGCTCAGATTTATCAGAGAACGCGACAGAGTGAACAACAAAATCTATATTCCCCCAATCTTTTTTTATTTGCAAAAAAGTGTCTTTAATTTGTTGTTCATTTTCAACATTACAATCTATTGTTAATTTAGAGCCTAAAGAGTTTGCTAGTGGAAGCACTCTTTTTTTTAATGAGTCACCAACATAAGTAAAGGCTAATTCAGCGCCTTCATTCGCCAATTTTTTTGAAATTCCCCATGCTATGGATCTCTCATTAGCTACGCCCATTATTAAACCTTTTTTATTTTTAAGTAATGACATTATATTTTTTCAAAAACTAAAGTTGCGTTGGTTCCACCAAAACCAAAACTATTTGACATTACAGCTTTTAATGTTTCTTTTTCTACCTTCCTTACAATTGGAAAGTTTTTAGCCTCATCATCTAAATCACTAATATTAGCTGAGGCGGATATAAAATTATTTTTCATCATAATTAAACAATAGACAGCCTCATGCACAGATGTGGCGCCCAATGAGTGACCAGATAAAGATTTAGTAGAACTTATCTTAGGAATATTGCTTTTGAACACTTCACCTACGGCTTTTAATTCAGTTATGTCACCAACAGGTGTAGACGTACCGTGGGTATTTAAATAATCAATTTTATTTCTTGAGGTTTTTAAGGCCATTTTCATACATCTTATTGCACCCTCTCCCGAGGGTGCCACCATATCATAACCATCTGACGTTGCTCCATAGCCAGTTATTTCAGCATAAATTTTGGCCCCTCTAGCTTTTGCATACTCTAACTCTTCTAAAACAAGTACACCTCCTCCTCCTGATATTACGAAACCATCTCGACTTTTATCGTAAGGTCTTGATGCTGTTTCAGGTGTATCATTATATTTTGATGACAAAGCCGTCATAGCATCAAACATTGCTGTCATTGCAAAATGAACTTCATCACTACCGCCTGCAAACATTATTTTTTGTTTACCTGATTGTATCATTTCCATTGCATTACCTATGCAGTGGCCACTCGTAGCACATGCAGAGCTAATAGTATAATTGACTCCTTTAATTTTAAATGGAGTTGCAAGAGTAGCAGATGCAGTACTAGCCATCGTCCTAGGCACTATGAATGGACCCATTTTTTTTGGATTTTTTTCCCTAGTTTTGTCTGCAGCTAAAATTACATTTTCAATTGATGGCCCGCCTGACCCCATGATCATGCCTGTATCGACATTACTTATTTCCTCATTTTTTAATCCTGAGTCTTTTATTGCTTCACTCATGGCAATGTAGTTATAAGCAGAACCTGCACCCATGAATCTCATAACTTTTCTATCTATATGATCTTCAAATTTTACATTTGGTTTACCGTGAACATGGCTCTTTAAGTTATACTCTTTATACTGGTTGCAATTTGTGATACCTGATTTAGTGTTTAAAAGGGAATTTAGTACTTCATCTTGGTTATTACCAAGACATGAAACCACACCAATTCCTGTTACCGCTACTTTTTTCATATACTTGATTTAAAAAGTCCTACTTTAAGATTTTTTGTATTATATATCTCTTTTTCATCAACTAAAAGTATTCCATCTGCAAGTCCAACACAAGTCTCTCCTTTTTTTATTATTCTTTTTACTTGAATTATGTACTTTACTAATGTTGCATTTTGCAAAACTTCACCCACAAACTTAACTTCAGCGCAACCAAGGGCTCTTCCTTTACCAGGATTACCGGACCATGCTAAAAAAAACCCAACCAACTGCCACATAGCATCCAGTCCTAAGCACCCTGGCATCACTGGGTCTGTCTTAAAATGACAATCAAAAAACCATAAATTTTTTTTTACATCAAGTTCAGCTTCAATGTATCCTTTTTTATAAATCCCTTCGCTATCATTAATTTTAGTAATTCTATCAAACATAAGCATAGGTGGAGAAGGCAATCTTGCATTGCCATTTCCAAAGAGAACACCATCCGCACAAGAAATTAATTCGTCGTAGTTATATTTATTTTTTTTTTTCATTTATATGAGAAATTTTAAATTCATATTAATTTTATTAAATTATTAGTTACTAAATTTACCCCATAACTTATCTTTTTGCACCCAACCAATAACATTTTTATTTTTAACTTTGCACCAATTTCCTGAGCATTTTTTCAATATTAGAGAATAATTCCGACTTAACTTCTTAACTGGTCTAGAAAACATAGTTGGTTTACTAAAGACTAAAACATTTTCCTCTATAGATATAACAGTTTTTTTGTTGGAAAGTTGAGATATATGTATCCAGCCAGTATCATTTTCAAAATCTTTAATTTTTCTCCAATTATAATGTTTGTCTAGTATTTGAACTGGTAAATATTTTTTTTTATACTTCCATTTTATGGGATAAGATATATCTGGTCCTAACCTAACATTTGTTTTATTATTTTTTAGACTTTTAATCTCTGCAGAGATATTATTCGTTATTAAAAAAAATATTAAGAATAGAAAAACGATTCTTTTAATTGCCATGTTTACAGGTTAATCTTCTATTAATTTTAGCTTGCCTAAAAGTTAGCTTTTCAAAATTCACAATCAAGATATTATTTAGCAATTGTGATTTGTTATTGGTAATAACTTTCAAAATTTCATTTGCTAGTAATGTACCAACTACGCCAGTAACCGGGCCTAAGATACCTTCATCCTGGCATCGAAGCGATAATTTAGGTTCAGAGGGCATAAAACATCTTAAACATGAATAATTTTTTTTAAAGTCAAAATAAAATATATGACCTTCTAGTTGACTTACTGCTCCTATAAATAATTGTTTTTTTTGTTTTTTACATTCATCATTAATTAATAATTTAGTTTTAAAGTTATCTGTTCCATCTATAACATAATCATAGTTTTTGATTATATTTTTTATATTTTTTTTTGAAATTTTAGTGTTAAATATTGTTACTTTAATCTCTTTGTCTATTTGGTTTATTTGACTTTTAACAGAAATTGTTTTTTTTTTATTTAAGTCTTTAGGGTAAAACATTATTTGTCTATGTAAATTTGATAATGTAACCTTATCATGGTCGACTATTCCAATGCTGGATATGCCAGCTCTACACATATAAGTTAAAAAAGGAGTTCCAACACCTCCTAATCCAATAACAATTATTTTAGCATTAAATATTTTTGTCTGACCTTCGATACTTATTTCTTTAAGGTTCATTTGTGGTAAGTACTTATTTAAATAAGCTTTTGAAATTTTATTCATTTTCTACTTGCCAGTTGAACCAAACCCACCAGTATTTCTTTTTGTTTCTTCCAACTTACTAGTTAACCTTAAAGTAGGTTTTTCGATAGTTGCAAATACCATTTGAGCTATTCTATCTTTATTTTTAATAACGAACTCTTTATCTCCGAAATTTATTAAAATTACTTTAATTTCACCTCTATAGTCTGAGTCGATTGTTCCTGGTGTATTCAACACAGTTATTCCACTTTTAGCAGCAAGACCGGATCTAGGTCGAATTTGTGCTTCACATTTTTCTGGCATCAGTAATGAAATACCAGTTGGCACTAAAGTAAACTTACCTGGTTTGATTACAATGTCATTTTGTAAGTGTGCCTCTAAATCTAATCCAGAAGCACCATCACTTTTAAAAGAAGGAAGATTAACGTCTGGACTTAACTTTTTAATTAATATCTCTTTTATCATTAAGATCAAACTGCCTTAAAATTCTATTTACAATAATAGATGCGATGCCTGATTTACTCTGTTCTGGCAAATTTTCAATTTCCATATTTTTATAAATAATTGTTGCTTTGTTTGAGTTAGAATTAAAACCTAAATTTTTATTTGATACATCGTTTGCAATTATCCAATCACATCTTTTATCTAATAATTTTACTTTTCCATTTTTAACTAAATCTTCTGTTTCCGCAGCAAAACCGACTACAAGTTTCGGTCTATTTCGGTTTAAATTTGAAAAGTGTTTTAGTATATCAATATTTTCATCTATATCGATTTTCAGTTTTTGAGTTTTTCTTTTAATCTTTTTTTGGCTTTTTTTGAATTTAAAATCAGCTACTGCTGCACACATCACCAGTACATCACAGGGTAAAGAATTTTGAGTAGCATTAAACATTTCATCACATGTTGTTACCCTGTGCGTGTTCACTTCTAACTCCGCATCAATATTAGATGGTCCCAATATAAGTTTTGTTTTAAAGCCTGCTTGCTTAAGCTTTTTTGCTATTTCAAAACCCTGCTTTCCTGAAGATTCGTTGGTGATATATCTAATCGGGTCAATGTATTCTCGTGTTGGACCTGCCGTAACAATCGCCTTTAAGTCAATATTTTTTATTGTAAAATAATTTTTAAGCATAAGCACGATCTCTTCTATTTTTGACATTTTGCCAATTCCAAATTCCCCACATGCTAATTCACCATTATCAGGTCCAATGAAGTAATACCCGGCTAGTTTTAATTTTTTTATATTTTGTTGGTTTATTTTATTTTCCCACATTTTGCTATTCATCGCAGGAATTAAAAAAACTTTTTTATTTGAAGCCATTATAACTGTTGTGATTAGATCTTTTGCGGAGCCTTGCGCAATTTCAGATATCACATTTGCTGTTGCTGGACAAACCATGACTAAATCTGCCCATCGAGATAATGCAATATGGTCCATCTCAATTTCGTTATTTAAAGTAAATTCATTGTCATATACTTTGTTTTTGGATAAAGATGCTACTGAGAGCGGCGTTACGAATTCTTTTGCACTTTTACTTAATATAACTTTTATATTCATCCCTAAATTTTTTAGGTTTCTAATTAAGTCTAAATTTTTATATGCTGAAATACCCCCGCAAATTATCAATAAAAGATTTTTATTATTTAATTTCATACTTTAATTGAATACTACTAATAGTAAAATTACAACTGATAAAAAAGATATAATAATCTTATTTTTCTGATTTTTTATTTTTAATTTTTCAAATCCAAGATTTTTTGATATTTCCGAATTTGCGGATGTCGCACCTGTTGCTAACAATTCTAAAGCTTTCGATGCTTTATCCATTAGTTTCGGTAACTCAGGTAAACGGTCTATTACTTGTCCCGTAGTGTTTATAGCCTCTGATATTTTAGCTTTTGGGCTTATTTCCTCCCTCAACCATTTCTCCAAAACTGGTCTTGAAATTTGCCAAATATTCGCTTCTTCATCCAAAGATCTCGCTACACCCTCAACTACGACCATAGTTTTTTGTAATAATAATAATTGTGGTTGTGTAGTCATGTTAAATTTTTCAGTAATTTCGAAGAGTTGAGCTAAAAGCTTTCCTGCTGAAATATTTTTTATTTTTTGGCCAAAAATTGGTTCTCCTATAGATCTTAAAGCTTGTGAGAAGGCTTCTCTAGACTCGTTTGCAGGCACCAATCCTGCTCTAAAATGAACATCTGCAACTTTATTATAATCTCTTTCAATAAAACCATAAAGAATTTCAGCAAGATATTTTTTATTGTACTTGTCTAGCCTTCCCATAATACCAAAATCTACGGGAATTATATCGCCATTTTCTTTTACGAATAGATTACCTTGGTGCATATCACCATGAAAAAAACCGTCTCTAACTGCTTGTAACAAAAAACTTTGTATTACGTTAGTAGCTAAATCTTTCTTATTAATTTTTGCATTGTCTATTTCAGAAACATTTTTAATAGGTATTCCATTAACACGTTCAGAAGTTAGGACTCTCTTAGATGTGTAGTCCCAGAATATTTCTGGCACTACAAAATTTTTATCTTTTTTTGTATTATTTTTAAGTTCATTTGCAGCTGCTGCTTCAAATCTAAGGTCCATTTCAATAGCAGTAATTTCTTTTAACAGATGAACTATTTCAATAAGTTTTAATCTCTGTGTTTTTGGAGCTAAAGTTTCAACAATTGATGCAAACAACATTAAAGCTTCAAGTTCTTGGTTAAAAATTTTCTCTATATCAGGTCTCAAAACTTTGACTGCAACTTTTTTTGTTTGATTATTTTCTACAATTATTTCTGCAAAATGTACTTGGGCTATTGATGCTGCAGCGATTGGATTACTTAATTTTTTAATTTTTTTAAAATTTTCTTCGCCTAACTCTTTTTTAATTGCATCTTTAGCAAGGTATAGATCATAAGGCGGAAGAGTATCTTGTAATTTTTGAAGCTCTTTTGCTAAATCTACACCTACAATATCAGGGCGGGTACCCAAAAATTGTCCCAATTTTATAAACGTCGGTCCCAGTTCTTTTAAAGCTGATGATAGCCTTTCTCCAACGGGAATATCGCTTGTATATTTAGGCTTTGAAATTGAAAAACCTAATATTTTAATAAATATTTTTAAAAAAAAAGGAATTTTGTAAATTTTGCTAAAATAAGTTAATGTATTTGATTTAGATAGAACTCTACCTATTTTAAATAAAATAAATATATTTTTAATCATTTTAATTTCCAAGCGTGATGAATACTCAAAATTCCAGATAACAAATCTTCCTTATAAATATTTGAAAATTTATTATTCACGAGCTTCTTAGAAATTTGATCTTGCGTAAAAAAATCCTCAATACTTTTATTTAAATACTTGTACGGTTTACTATCACCATTAACTATTTTTCCTAGAAATGGAATTATATTGCTATAAAAACTATATAATTCCCTTACAATTGGCTTTTTTACTTTGTAAAATTCCATACAGCAAAATTGGCCACCTGGTTTTAAAATTCTGTAAGCTTCTGATAATGAATTTTGAATATTTATTAAGTTTCTAAGACCAAAACTTATTAAATAAATATCTATACTATTTGATTCAATAGGCAATTTTTCAGCTACGGATTTTATAGCACTAACATTTGGAAAATTTTTAAAAAATTTAGCATTTTTGTTCAGCATTTCTTTATTAGGATCAACTCTAATAATTTTTTGTTTTGGATTTTTTTTTAATATATATTTTGATAAATCCCCTGTACCAGACGCCACATCAATAAAAACATCAGATTTATCAAAATTGATATTTTCAATCATTTTTGTTTTCCATAATCTATGAGAACCTAAAGACATCAAATCATTCATTAAGTCATAATTACTAGACGACGACTCAAATACTTCTTGCACAATCTTTTGTTTATTCTTATTAAAGTGAATATTATTCATATTATTATTGAACATATTATATGCCAGAACTCCCAGAAGTAGAAATCACAGTAAGAACTCTTAAAAAGTATATTATTAACCAAAAAATCTATGATGTGACAATATTTAATGGCAATTTAAGATACAAAATTCCGTCAAATTTGTCGAAAATATTAAAAAGTCAAACAATAAATGAAGTAAAAAGACGGTCAAAATTTATATTATTTAAGACTAATTATAATACGCTCTTATCTCATCTTGGTATGACAGGAAGATATATTGTTCAAAAAAACTCTTTAAAATTAGACACAAGCTTTTATAATAAAAAAAACATAATTAAAAAACACAATCACTTATTAATACGATTTAAAAAATTTTCGATAATATATAATGATATTCGAAAATTTGGATTTATTAAGATTTATAAAAATAATAACAATATTTCTAGGCATTTAAGTAATTTAGGACCTGAACCGTTAGGTAAATTATTTAATTACAAATATTTCGAGCAAAAAATAAAAAAAAGAAGAATTTCAATCAAAAATTTACTAATGGATCAAAAATTTGTTTCTGGATTAGGAAATATTTATGTTAATGAGATCTTATATGCTTCAAGAATTAACCCAAATACAAGTTGTTATAAATTAAAAAAAAGCCAAATTTTTAGAATTTTAAAGTTTACTAAATTAATTTTGCAGTCTTCTATAAGAAAAGGCGGCTCAACTATTTTAAATTATCACAACTCTGAGGGGAGAACTGGGTCTTATCAATCAGAATTTAAAGTTTACAACCGCACCAATAATTCTTGTCTTACTTCTGGTTGTAATAAAAAAATAATTATGAGTATTGTAAATGGTCGTTCTCAATTTTACTGCCCAAAATGTCAAAAATTATAATAAAGTTGACCTATTATTAAAAGAAACATATAAAATCAAATTTTTAAATGGCCAATATTAAATCAGCTAAAAAAAAAACAAGAGTAATAAAAAGAAAAACGTCCATTAACAGAATTAGGATTGGAAAATACAAGAGTGCTATATTAGAAATAGAAAAAGCTCTAAAATCCAAAGATTTAAACAAAGCCAAAAAATTATTCAATAATTTACAATCTGTACTGATGAAGACATCCAAAAAAGGATCTATTAAACGAAAGACTGCCTCTAGAAAAATTTCTAGAATATCTAAAAAAATATTTTCTAAAAAAAATTAATCTCTGTAGTTGAACAATTTTAAGTTGCTTCACTTAATAGGCGACAAGCATTTTTTTTATATATTATTTTTATTCTATGATGTAAGAAAAAATAATTAATATGAATATCAAAAACTCCTCGGCCCTAAACATTTCAGATGATTTGAAAAAAAACTGGAATACTGTTCAATTAAAACTAAAAGAAATATACGGAGTTGACGTATATAAGAGTTGGATAGAAAATGTGGAAGCCAAAGGTGTAGAACAAAACTCTTTAATATTAGTGGTAAAAACAAGATTTGTTAGAGATTGGATTGTATCTCATTATGCCGATAAAATTCTAGACCATTTTCAAAAATTGGACAATACAATATCGAGAATTCAATTTGAAATTAACGAAATATTTGCAAATGAAAAAATTTCAAATATTTTTGATTTTAATACTAAGTCTAAAATTATTGATATTAAAGATACAAATTACGGTGTAAATAGAATAGATCCTAGATTAAATTTTGACAATTTTGTTACAGGTGAAAGCAATCAGCTAGCTTTTTCCGCTGCAAAAAGAATATGTGAGAATTTGGGTCATTATAATCCTTTATACATTTATGGATCAGTTGGGTTAGGCAAAACCCACATATTAAATTCAATAGGAAATCATTTAAAACAACTGCAGAAGAAAATTATATATTTATCTGCAGAGAGATTTATGTATCAATTCGTAAAATCTATAAAGAATAAGGATACATATAAATTTAAAGATATTTTTAGAAACGCAGATGTATTAATTTTAGATGATATACAATTTATAAGTGGAAAAGATGTTACTCAGGAGGAATTTTTTTACACTTTTAATAGTTTAATAGAAAATCAGTCACAAGTAGTAATATCATCTGACCGCTCACCTAATGATCTCGACAGAATTCAGGACCGAATAAAATCAAGATTATCAGGTGGTCTTGTTGTAGACATACAGCAGCCTGACATATCTTTGAGGTTAGAAATTCTGAAAAAACGTTGTTTATCTGAAAAAGATCAGTTTTCCAAAGATCTTGTTATTAGTGATGAAATTCTAACTTTCATAGCAAACGAATTTAAATCTAGTATAAGAGACATGTTAGGTGTTTTAAACAGAATTATTGCGTCATCAAGAATTCAAAATAGAAATCCTTCTCTTCAAGATGCAAAACTAATTTTAAAAGATTTGTTCAGCAATATGAATACTGCTGTTAGTATTGAGGATATTCAAAAAATTGTGATAAATTTTTATGATATTTCTATTACTGATTTCTTATCAGCTAGACGCTCAAGACACATTGCACGTCCAAGACAAATAGCCATGTATTTATCAAAGAAATTAACAACTAAATCGCTTCCAGAAATAGGTCGTAAGTTTACAGGACGAGATCATACAACTGTAATACACGCCATAAAAAAAATTGAAGATTTAATGCATAACGATAAAAAATTTGCCTTGGAGGTACAAGAAATTAGTAATAGAATTTTAAAAAAATGATATGGAATTTCATATTGAAAGAGATGTTCTACTTCGCTCTTTAACGCATATTCAAGGTGTTGTTGAAAAGAAAAATACGCTCCCAATCTTGTCCAATGTATTAATCCAAGCCACAGAAGAAGGGTTGTTAGTTACAGCTACAGATATGGACATGATAATAAGTGAAAAAATTAATGCAAATGTAAAAGTAAGTGGTTCAACAACAACTGGCGCCCAAGCATTATATGATGTTGTAAGGAAATTACCATCTAACTCACAATTAAATTTTGCATTAAAAGACGAGTCAAAACTAAAACTCATTTCTGGAATGTCTGACTATGAATTAACTTGTTTGTCTCCTAATGAATTTCCTATCTTAGAGGACAATATAGAGGAAGAACCTACAGTGATAGGATCAAAGCAGTTTCTAAAATTATTAAATAAAACAAAATTTGCAATTTCTAATGACGAAACACGCCATTATTTGAACGGAATATACCTTGGCTCCGATCAAAATGACAAATCAAAACTTATTGCAGTAGCTACAGATGGACATAGACTTTGTAAAACATTAATAGAAGTTCAAGATATGAAAAACTTTCAGTCAATTATACTTCCAAAAAAAACTATTTTTGAGTTATTGACGATCCTTGGCGATGAAAACAAGGATTTGAAAATAATCTCCACTAAATCTAAAATAAAATTTATAATAGATAATATTATACTTATATCAAAAGTGATTGATGGGAAATTTCCAGATTATGAAAAAGTGATACCAAAAGATGAGCGAGATGAGATAAAAGCAGATGTAATTAAATTTTCTAATGCGTTAGATAGATTAAGAGCATTATCCTCTGATAGAAAAGGAGTAGTAAAGATCAAAATTGAAAATAACAATATAACTTTTAATATAAAAGATATTACACATGGAGGAGGCATTGAGAAAATTGAGGCAAACTACACTGGCAAGGTATTAGAAATAGGTTTTAACTCAAATTATCTAATTGATGTAGCGGGGGTTTTAGAGTCGAAAGAGATTATATTAAAAGCTAAAGACTCTTCATCTCCGATTTTAATAAGAGATAATAATGATAAGTCTAGTACCTATGTTGTGATGCCAATGCGTGTGTTATAATTATTTGGATGGCATATATATCCGAATTAAACATTGTAAATTTTAAAAGTCATTTAAATTTTAAAGAAAATTTTAAGAGCAATAAAAATATAATTGTAATTGGGCCAAATGGTTCAGGTAAAACAAATTTAATAGAGTCGCTAAATTTTTTTTCAAATTCTAAAAGTATTAGAGGAGAAAAATTAACTAATTTAATAAAATTAGGGTCTGCGGGAAGAGCCAAAGTCAGTATTGAGATATCAAGTAATAAGAACAAATTTTTATTGGAGTATAATTTAACCAAAAATAATGAAGATGTTACTAAAAAATTTCTTATAGATGATAAAGTAGTAAAAAATCTTAAATCCATAAACAAAATTATTAAATTTGTCTGGTTATCTCCCCCTATGGAAAAAATAATGTATGAAGGTAAATCAATAAAAAGAAAATTTATTGACAAATTAATAGCCCAATTTGATGAAAATTTTAATTTAAGTTTAAGCGAGTACAAAAAATATACGGCAGAACGATTGATTTTGTTAAAGGAAAAAAGAGATGAAAAGTGGTTAAAGATATTAGAAAAAAAAATCTCCGAATCTATTTATGAAATTTTTATAAATCGAAGATTATTTTCAAAAAAAATTAGTCTGTTATCGAAAAAAAAACTTTTAAATTTTAGAAGTTTTGAAATTATATTTAGTAATCTTTATGAAAATTATTTGAGCAATAAAGATGAAGCAATAAAAATCATAGAAAACACGTTATATAAAAATAGATTTATCGATGAAACTTCAAAAAGAAGTAACTTTAGTATAAATGATGATGAAATTGTAATTAAGGATGAAAAAAAAAAAATTAGCAGTGATTATCTCTCAACAGGAGAGCAGAAAGCTATTTTGTTATCAATTATTTTATCAAATTGTCATTTATACAAAGATAACAATCAGGAATTTATTATGTTATTTGATGAAATATCCTCACATATTGACAAATCAAATTTAAAAAAATTCTTTGAGGAAATAGACAAATTTGAAACACAGACTTGGTACACCGGAAATGATAAAAATCTCTTTCAAGTCATTGAAAATAAAGCGTTTTTTATCGAAATTACATAAAACCAAGGTGCAATTTTACCGCTCAAAATGATATATTTAAACCTTATAAAATTATCAAAATGAGCAAAAATATAGACTTAAATAACTTAAAATCCAAAAATTATAGTGCAGACTCTATAAAGGTATTAAAGGGTCTTGATGCGGTAAGAAAAAGACCAGGGATGTATATTGGCGACACAGACGACGGCACAGGTTTGCACCATATGATATTTGAAGTAGTAGATAATTCCATTGATGAAGCGCTAGCAGGATTTTGTAACAAAATTAGTGTTAAAATTAATCCCGATGATACTGTAACGGTTGAAGATAACGGTAGAGGAATCCCAGTAGAAATACATAAAACCGAGGGTATTTCTGCTGCAGAAGTTATTATGACACAACTACATTCGGGGGGAAAATTTGATCATAACACTTATAAGGTTTCCGGAGGGTTACATGGTGTTGGAGTGTCGGTTGTGAATGCGCTATCTGACAGCTTAAAATTAAATATTCATAAAAATGGTTATGAATATTTTGTAGAATTCAAAAATGGTATCGCAATACATCCTCTTAAAAGAATAGGTAGATCGAAAAAAAATGGTTCAATTGTAAACTTTTGCCCGTCAGAAAAAATATTTAATAACATAAATTTCGACGTTAAAGTTCTCCAAAAAAGACTTAGAGAATTAGCCTATTTAAATAAAAAACTATCTATTGAGTTATTCGATAATAGAAAATCCAAGCCTGAAAAATTCGAATATAAATTTGATAAGGGATTAGAGGGTTTTGTATTAGATCTTAATAAAAAAAAAGAAAAACTTAAAAGCGATGATAATAACATCATATTAGAGTATCCAATATATTTTACAGGAAATAAAGCAGAAATCGATATAGAATGCTCTTTAATATGGAATTCTAAATATGACGAAAATGTATATTGTTTCACAAACAATATACCTCAAAAAGACGGAGGAACACATTTAATTGGGTTTAGAAATTCAATTACAAGATTAATCAATAAGTATGCTGCTGATTTAGGATTCCTTAAAAAAGAAAAAATTAATATTACAGGAGATGATGTTCGAGAAGGATTGATATGTGTATTATCTGTCAAAGTCCAAGACCCGAAATTTTCTTCACAAACAAAAGATAAATTAGTATCTTCAGAGGTTAGACCTGCTGTAGAAACCATAGTAAATGACAAATTATCTTTCTGGTTTGACCAAAATCCAAAATTAGTTAAATTAATATTATCTAAAATTATTCAATCAGCTGTAGCTAGGGAAGTTGCTAGAAAAGCTAGAGAGAATGTAAGAAGAAAAAGTGCTCTCGATATAACAACTTTACCAGGTAAACTCGCAGACTGTCAGTCTTCTGATAATGAGAACACGGAATTATTTATTGTGGAGGGTGACTCTGCTGGCGGTTCGGCTAAACAAGCACGAGACAGAAAGTATCAAGCAGTGTTACCTTTAAGAGGGAAAATATTAAACACTTTTGTTGAAAGTAAAAACAGAAAATCGAATCATAAAAAAACATTCTCTAAAATGCTTTCGTCAAATGAAATAATAACTTTGATAAACGCATTAGGGACCGGCTTTGAGGATTTTAATATTGATAAATTAAGATACGGAAAAGTCGTCATAATGACCGATGCCGATGTTGACGGATCTCATATAAGGACATTGCTTTTGACATTTTTTAATAACAAGCCATTTAATGAATTAATTGAAAAAGGAAAGATTTATATTGCACAGCCTCCTCTTTATAAAGTAAAGATTGGTAAAGATATTCAATATCTTAAATCAGATGATGAGTTATTAAAATTATCAATAATTAATTCTAAAAGTAAATTTGAATTTCAGAGTTCTTCTAAAAGTTTAAAGGTAGAATTGGACTCAATTTTAGACGCGTGTCTTTTACTAAAAAATATACTAAATAATATAGACTGCGATCAAGATTTTTTAGAGGATTTAGTAATAGTGGGAGCTTTTAGCAAAATTAAAGACAAAATATTGATTTTAGATGATTTAGACAATAAGAAAAAACTAGGAGCCGCTAGTGCCGTAGCAGAGCTAAGAAATAAAAAAAATAATATCGAGGGAAATTGGAAAGCAAGTATAGATGCCAAAAATATAATTTTAAATGGTAGTGAATATAACGAGGATAAAATTTACAAAATACCAATTAATTTTTTTAGTGAAAAAAATATTAAAATATTAGAGCAACTATCAAATTTAACACCCTATATATTGGTTTTTAGGGACAAGTGTATTTTTAACAATAAAATTAATGCTGAAAAAACAGATGTTTTATCCCCAAGAGATCTTTTAAATAAAATCATAGATATTGGCAAGGAGAGCTTGTCAATTCAAAGATTTAAGGGTTTAGGGGAAATGAATCCGGAGGAACTATGGGAGACAACATTAAATAGAGAAAACAATTCTCTACTAAAAGTAACTTATTCCAAAGAGTTAGATGATCAAACTACTACACCTACTAATGACGACAATGAAATATTTTTTACTTTAATGGGCGAAGATGTTTCAAAAAGAAAAAATTTCATAGATAAAAACGCTTTAAAAGTCTCTAATTTAGATGTTTAATATCTAAATGAGTATAAAAGAATTTTTTGGTTCTAGTGAAGAAAAAATTAGTCTAGAAACAATTATTAATATTAGATGGATAGCTATTTTTGGTCAGATTTTTGCAATATGTTTTGTTTATTATTATTTAAAGTTTAATTTTGCAGTTCTATGGTGTGGAGTCCTAGTAATTGTTTCCATAGTGATTAACTCTTATTTAGAATTTAAAAAAAGTAAAATTGGAGAACTAAATAACTTAAGTGCTACTTTCAATATTTTTTACGATTTAGTTCAACTGGCATTATTACTATTTCTTACAGGTGGTCTCACAAATCCTTTTTCTATTTTGATAATTGTTCCTACTACTATTGCAACAACCTTTTTATCTAGAAATAGTAGTTTCTTTATAGCGGGGGTATCAATAATTTTATGTTCAGTACTCGCCCTTTTTAATTTTCCATTACCTGGTCCAGATGGAGAAACTCTTAAAACTCCGCAATATTATTTACTAGGTATGTGGTTATCTACAACAGTTGGAATTATCTTTTTAGGGAATTATGCATATCAACTTGCTAGATCAAATAGAAAAAGGTCAAAAGCATTGGAAGGACTAGAAAAGACTTTATCTAATGAGCAAACTTTGAGTTCTGTGGGAAGTTTGGCAGCAGCTGCAGTTCATGAATTAGGAACTCCATTAGCAACAATATCATTGGTGTCAGGAGAATTAAAAAAACAACTTTCAGCAAAAAGCGAATTTAAAGAAGATATAGATTTATTAATTTCACAGGCCGATAGATGTAGACTAATACTAAAAAATATTGGTACTGATCCAAAAAAAGAGGATGATTTTTTACAAAGAGTTTCATTAAAAAATTTGTTAAACGAAATAGTATTTTCAAATGAAAGAAAACATGACAAAAAAATTATTATTATAGATAAATTAGAACATGAACCATTAAAAATTAATAAACAAATAGAAATTACATACGCTTTAAGAAGTTTAATTGATAATTCAATAAAATTTTCGAAATCAGAGATAAAAATATTCATTGAAAAAAATAATAATGATCTATCAATTATAATTACAGATGATGGCCCAGGTTTTGACGATGAAATTTTAAAAAAAATAGGTGAGCCATATATTAAATCTACTTTGGTAGATAAAACAAAACTAGGCCTTGGACTGGGATTATTTATATCTAAAAATTTATTAGAAAGAACAAAAGCTAAAATAATTTTTGAAAATAAAAAAGGTGGCTTAGGAGCAGTTGTTAAAATCATATGGCGTTACGAGGACCTTATTAATTAGAATACTATGCAGGTTCTTGCTGCGTCATACAATGTATTGCTCCGAGACCCCAAATTAAATTTGAACAGTCGATTGGTATAATTTTTCTATTTTTAAAATAACGCTTAAAAATATTTAGGACAAATTTATCTTTTTTATCTTTAAAAGTTGGTAACAAAACTATTTTATTTGCAATGTAAAAATTTAGATATGAGGCAGGCACTCTTTTTCCAAAAACATATTTAGCTTTTGGCATTGGTATTTTGACTAACTTTAAATTAAGTTTTTTATTTTGATTGTACTTTTTTATTACTTTTATATTATTCTTTAAATTTTTATAATTTACATCTTTTTTATTAGACTCATGAGCTATAAAAATTATGTTAGATGTAACAAATCTTGCTATGTCATCAACGTGCCCGTTTGTATCATCACCAGCAATACCTTTATCAAGCCATATTATTTTATTTACCCCTAAATATTTGCTAAAGATGTATTCATAATCTTTTGACTCAAAATCTTTATTTCTTATTTGTTTTCTACCTAAAAGACACTGTTTCGTTGTTATTAGTGTGTTTTTACCGTTCACATCAAAAGCTCCACCCTCTAAAACGATTTTCTTTCCATTAAATCTTGGAGATAATAATTTAAAATTATTACTTTTTTTTATGCATTTAAAAATCTTATCATCATAGTCAAAATCATTATATTTCGCCCAAGCATTAAAACTCCAATTACAAATTATTTTTTTATTATTTTTTTTTATGAAAATAGGCGCTGTATCTCTAAGCCATACTCTATTAGTTTTACAAACATGAATCCTTAAATTTTTTATATTCACTTTAGTTTTTTTTAAATTAGCGGTTAAAGTGATTATTTCTTTTCGATTTCTAACCAATAAATTAACTTGTTGAACTTTTGATAGTTCACAAATTATCTTTAAAAAAACGCTCGGTATTTTTTCAAATAAACCTGGCCAATCAGATTCATTATGAGGCCAAGCTATCCATGTGGACTTTTGTTTTTCCCATTCAGCAGGCATTCTATATTGATTTTTATTTTGCGAATTATGCATTTTTTGGATTTTTAAGAATGCCTTTATACTTATCAATTCTTCTATCCCTAAAAAAAGGCCAGTGTTGTCTTACTTTTTCAATCTTTTTTAAATCTATATTACAAATTAATACTTCCTCGGAATTTTTAGCCTTTGCTAAAATTTTACCAGTAGGATCAAAAATTATGGAATTTCCCCAAAATTCTAAAGTCTTTGAACCCATTTTTTCTAAACCAACACGATTAACAGCTGCAACATAAATTCCATTTGCAATTGCATGGGATCTTTGAATTGATATCCATGACTCTAATTGAGATTTACCATAAGTCTTTTTTTCTTTTGGATGCCATCCAATTGCTGTTGGATAAAAAATTATTTCTGCCCCAAGTATTGATGTTAACCTTGCGGCCTCTGGGAACCATTGATCCCAACAAATTAATGTTCCAATATTGATTTTTGAAGTTTTTACGGATTTAAATCCCAAGTCACCTGGAGTAAAATAGAATTTTTCATAATATTGTGGATCATCTGGAATATGCATTTTTCTATATTTACTTATAATTTTTCCTGTTTTGTCAATTACTATACATGTATTATGATAAATGCCTGCTGTTTTTTTTTCAAACAAGGAGACAAGAAGTATTATTTTTAACTCTTTACATAAAGAACAAAGTATATCTGAAGTCGGACCAGGAATTTTTTCTGCCAGTTTAAAGTTAGAGTGTTTTTCAATCTGACAAAAATAATTTGTTAAAAATAATTCTGGTAGACATATAACTTGTGCCCCTTTTTGATGTGCCTTACGTATTTTATTAATTGCATTATTCAGATTTTTAACTCGAGATGAAACCATCCTCATCTGTATTATTGCGATTTTAATATTAGACATCAAAGATATTTTGAAAACCTCTTTTTTTTCTGTTTTTCCAATTTCCAGTATGGTATGCATCGCTAGCAATTAAAGGTAAGACGGAAGTAGCTTCTGCAAATACCATTTGTTCTTCTTTGACATCTACTTTACCCCAAGAACTTGCCTCTTTTAAGGTGGAAGAACTACACGCTCCATCTCTTGGGTCAGCGACCGTTATTTGAATAGCATATTTATGCATTTCAACATTTTTTCCTAATAATTCAGCACAAATAACTGTATCTTGAATAAAATTTTTAGGCACTCCTCCACCGATCATAAATAGGCCTGAATTTTTTGATTTTAGCTTTATTTCAGTTAGTTCTCTAAATTCTTTAATAGAGTCAATTGTTATGTGTTTTTTTGGCCTTTCTTCTTGGTGCATTACTAATCCAAACCCAGCTGAGCTGTCTGTGAATGCTGGACAGAATATTGGTACGTTTTGCTCGTAAGCTGTTTGAATTAAAGACCCTTCTTTTTTTGCATTGCTTTTCAGATATTCTCCTAGATATTTTATAAATTTTCTAGATGTGTATGGACCGGGCTCTAGTGTGTTAGCAATTTCGCATATTTTTTTATCACAAGCTTGGAGCTCTTCTTCGTCTATATATGTATCGTATATCCTATCGATATAATTATTCCTTAAAAGGTTATCGTCCTGAAACTGTGAACCTTGATAATGCTTAAATCCAAGTGCTTCAAAAAAATCCATATCTATTATCGATGCTCCTGTAGCGACAATTGCGTCGACCATATTATTTTTTACTAATTCTGAATAAAGGTTCATACACCCAGCAGCTGAAGTTGAACCCGCAATTGTTAAAAAAATAGTACAATCCTTATCAGATAGCATATTATTGTAAATTTTTGCTGCATTCGCTACCTCTCGAGATGTAAACGACATTTTGGACATTGCTTTTATTATAGGTCTAGAATCAAATGAAGTTATATCAATATGTTCTACAGGTGAATTTAGAAAACTGGATTTATTATTATCCATTAATGTTAAGCGAATAATGTTTTAATATTATTATTCTCATCAGCATTATATATCGACATTATTGGATTATCTTCAACTTCGTGTATTTCAGATGAATAAAAACCATTAAACTTTGTTCTCATACTAATACCATACGCACCAAGTTGACCAACCTCGATGTAATCACCTTGTTTTATATTACTAGGTAAATTAAATGGACCTTTCATATAATCTAGGCCATCGCATGTCGGACCAAAGAAACTATACGGTAAGATACGTTTTGTAAAATTTTTATCAGGTTGAATAGCTTTTGACGGAAAAATAAATTTAGGTTGCCCTGCATCAAATAAGGATCCATACGTTCCATCATTAATGTAGAGATTTTGTTTTTTTCTTAATTCAACCTTAACAATTGTTGAACCACTTTCAGCGACAAGAGCTCTTCCAGGCTCACAAATAAGTTCCACTTTTTTATTCAAATTAAGTTTTCCAATCCCTTTATTTATTTCTTTTATATAATTTTTTAAAGGTTGAGGGTACAAATCAGGATATGTAGTTGGGAATCCTCCGCCAACATTTATTATATCTGGTGTAATACCTGTTCTTTTAACTAGCAAACCTATATCCTTTATCGCCTTTGAATATGATATTGGATTCATACATTGCGACCCGACATGAAAGCTTACAGCAAGTTTTTTAGCGTAACTTTGAGCAAGTTTCATTAAATGTGTAGCTTCACTAACAGTTGCACCAAATTTTTTAGATAAATCAATTTCCGCATGCTCATTCGATGTTTGCAATCTTAAGAAAAGATTTAAATCTTTAGCATAATTGGTTGACTTTAATATTTTATCCAGCTCATCCTTGCTATCGAAAGCAAAGTCTTTAACATTATATTTAAAATATGCTTCGCCAATGCTTTTTGAATTTTTAATTGTATGCATGAAATAAATTCTAGCATTTAATGATAATTTTTTTATGAGTTTAATTTCTTCTAAGGAAGCAGTATCAAAATTTTCTATACCACTAGAAATAATAGTTTTAAGGACTTTTTCATTTGGATTACATTTGACAGCGTAAAGGACTTTACCTGGAAAATTTGCATTAAACCAATTCGTGGCTGATTTAATGCTATCTTTTCTATAGCAATATACAGGATCTAATGGTCGTAATTGCTTAACCAGCTCTTCAACAGATCTAAACTTAGCCATCTCATATAACCTCTCAATAGTTACAAATAATTATTAAAAAAATAATTAATATTTCCCCAATAAAGGATTCCTAAATTATGTAAAGAATAAAATATTGTGGTAACAATATTTTATGAAAGCTGTTTTTTGACTTCGTAGCACTTGATAATGATAATTTCTTCATTATATATAAATAATGAAAATAAGCGCAAAAAAGCTAAATATAGACGAATTTCAGGACAAATCTTTGCTTATTGTGGATGATGATGACCCTTTTAGAAATAGGCTTGGAAGGGCTATGGAAAATAAAGGGTTTAAACCTTTTCTTGCCAAAAGTGTTGAAGAGGCAATTATTATGGTCAAAAAGGCTCCACCAGCGTTTGCGGCCATCGACTTGCGCCTTTTAGACGGAAATGGATTAGATGTAGTTCAAGAAATCCATAAATTAAAACCTGATAGTAGAATTGTTATGTTAACAGGTTACGGCAATTTACCCACAGCCGTTGCAGCGGTTAAAGCTGGTGCAATCGATTATATTTCTAAACCAGCGGACGCGGAAGATGTTGAGGCAGCATTGTTAGCTGAACCAAATAAGAAGGCTGCACCACCTGAAAATCCTATGTCAGCAGATCGAGTAAAATGGGAGCATATTCAAAGAGTATTTGAATTATGTAATCGCAATGTTTCTGAAACCGCTAGAAGATTAAAAATGCACAGAAGAACTCTTCAAAGAATTTTATCCAAAAGGTCACCTAAATAATCTAAAATTAAATTTTGATATTATCACTGAAAGTAAAAATAATTTGAAAATTTCAGCGTAGACAAATGGAAATAATCCAAATTCCAAAATAGGTTTATCCCAACCTATAATATTACCTAACCATAAAAGACCTAAAATATAGATAGGTAAAACAGATAATAATAATTTAAAAAAATTAGAAAAAAAATTTCGGTTGTAATTTTGTATACCAGCAAAAAAGGAACTTAAAATAAAACCAAGTATATATCCTCCTGTTGGCCCAATAATATAACTTATCCCGATACCCTTTTCAGGTGTGCCAGTAAAAACTGGAAAACCTAATGCTCCCTCAAAAATATACAAAGCAGTTGTTGCTAAACCTAGTTTAGGTCCTAAATAATATCCAATGAATAAAACCATGAAAGTTTGCATAGTCATTGGGACTGGAATGAAAGGAACTTTAATTTTCGCAGATAAGGTTAGTAATAAAGTTCCTACAAATACAATTAGTATTAAATTCAACTTTTGCGTATAAATATTTTTTAATAAAATTTTATCCATTTTTTGTTAAGTTTAAAAAAACTTCCTCTAAGTCTGGATTATCTTTTATCAATTCTTTAGTATAATTTAAAGCAATTAGTTCACCTTGATTTATAATAGCAATTCTATCACAAATATCTTGCGCTTCTTTTAAATAATGAGTTGTATAAATAATTGTAACTCCTTGATCATTAAGTTTTTTAATTGAGTCTAAAAGTTTTCTTCTAAGTTCGACATCTACGCCTGCTGTTGGTTCATCTAAAATTAAAATTGGCGGTTTGTGTACCATAGCTTTAGCTACCAATAATCTTCTTTTCATCCCACCAGATAAACTTCTGGAATATGCATCAGCTTTGTTTTCTAAATTAACTAATTTTAAAATTTCACTAGTTATCCTTTTATCTTTTTCGACTCCATATAATCCAGCCTGTATTTCAAGTAATTCTTTTGGAGAAAAGTATGCATCGACATTTATCTCCTGAGGAACAATACCTAAAGAGGCTCTAACATGTCGTGGATTTGTATCTAAATCAAATCCCCATACATTTACTAGACCCGACGTTTTAACTACAACTCCTGCTAAAATATTTATAAAGGTTGACTTACCAGCACCATTTGGACCCAGTAAACCAAATATCTCTCCCTGTTTAATTGATAATGTTATATTTTTAAGCGCATCTACATCGCCTAGTTTTGTGAGATATGTTTTACACACATTCTTAACTTCTAATGCAATTGAGTTATTCATAAATTAATGTTTATGATATGTTTAATTAATATTAAATCTATGTCGATACAAAATAAACATTTATATTTAATTGACGGTTCAGGTTATATTTTTAGAGCATATTACGCATTACCACCGCTAACTAGGAAAAGCGATGGTCTACCTGTTGGCGCTGTAAGTGGCTTTTGCAATATGTTGCAAAAATTTCTTGAGCAAACAAGAAACGACACTACTGATCAAAAACCAACCCATATAGCAGTAATTTTTGATAGCTCCAGAAAAAACTTTAGAAACGAAATATACAAAGATTATAAAGCTAACAGGGAAGACGCTCCAGAAGATTTAATTCCACAATTCGATTATATAAGAAAAGCAGTTAATGCATTTAACTTGCCATCAATTGAAATGCAAGGGTTTGAAGCAGACGACATAATTGCTACTTTTAAAAATTCCGCCAAAAAAAAAAAAATTAAAGTTACTATAGTCTCATCAGATAAAGATTTGATGCAACTTGTAGACGATCAAACAAAGATGTTTGATCCAATGAAAGAAAAACTCATTGGACCAAATGAAGTAGAGGAAAAGTTTGGCGTTACACCAGATAAAGTTATCGATGTTCAGTCGTTGGCAGGTGACTCAGTTGATAATATACCCGGTGTACCTGGTATTGGAATCAAAACTGCTGCTGAGCTTATAAATAAATTTAAAGATTTAGACGGACTTTTGAAAAATATTGATAAAATTAAACAACCTAAAAGAAGGCAGACTTTAAATGATAATAAAGATAAGGCGATAATCAGTAAAAAATTAGTTACATTAGACGAGAATGTTCCAATTAAAAATAAAATTGAAGACTTAATTATAAAGCCACAAAATACTAAAAAATTATCTGATTTTTTAAAAGAAATGGAATTTTCTCGTTTGTATAAAAAGATATCATCTTCTTCAAATGATATTAATCAAACTTTAAATGATATTAAAAAAGCTGAGACAAAAACTCAAAAAGGTAAAAACAATTATAATGTAATTTTAAAAATTGATGATTTAAAAAAGTATTTAAAAGTTTGCGAAGATAGGGGTTTTTTTGTTATTGATGTAGAAACAAATTCCTTAAATGCAGAAACAGCTGAGCTAGTAGGGCTGTCCATCACCTGTAAAGAGTTTGAAGCAATTTATGTACCTTTAAATCATAAAAGCAAAAATGATAAGTTAACTAAGTCACAGCTCAGTAGAGATGGTGTTATTAAAATCTTAAAGCCTTACTTGGAGGATGAAGACATAATTAAAATTGGTCAAAATTTTAAGTTTGATTATAAAATTTTTAATAAGTTTGGAGTTAACGTGAGATCAATAGAAGATACAATGCTTCAATCTTATTCTTTAGACGCAGGTAAAAATAGACATAACATGGATTTGTTATCCGATTTACATTTAAGTCACAAAACTATAAAATTTAAAGATATTGTTGGTACGGGTAAATCAGAAATAACCTTTGATTATGTTCCAATAGATATTGCCTCAGAATATGCATGCGAAGATGCAGATATTACTTTGCGGTTACATAATATTTTTAAAGAGAGACTGTTTAAAGAAAAAGTATTAAGTGTTTACGAAAATCTTGAAAAACCAATGATAAAAATCCTAGCAAGAATGGAGCAAGCAGGGATTAAAATTGATACTGATATACTAAACGATTTATCTAATAACTTTAAAAAAGATTTAAGTCAGATTGAAAAAAAAATATTTAAAATCTCAGGGGAGGAATTTAACATTGGTTCAACCAAACAATTAGGTGATATATTATACCAAAAATTAAAAATTTCTGGCACAAAAAAAACAAAAAAAGGTAACTTTGCTACAAATGTTTCAGTTCTTGAGGACCTTGCAAATAAGGGACACGAATTTCCAAATTTAGTTTTACAGTGGAGACAAAAGTCTAAATTAAAAAGCACTTACACTGATGCTTTACCAGAGTATGTCGATGATAGTACTAAAAGAGTTCACACATCTTTTTTACTAGCAGCAACAAATACCGGAAGGTTGGCTTCTGCAGAGCCAAATTTGCAAAATATTCCAATTAAAACAAATGAGGGAAAATTAATTAGATCGGCTTTTGTATCAGAAAAAGGATACCAACTAATTTCTGCAGACTATAGTCAAATAGAAATGAGAGTGTTAGCCCATATGGCAGATGTTAAGGAATTAAAGACTGCATTTAAAAACAAAGAGGATATTCATAATATTACTGCAGGTCAAATATTCTCTAAGAAACCAGATGAAATTAATGAAGACATGAGAAGAAAAGCAAAGGCAATCAATTTTGGAATTATTTATGGAATTTCAGCATATGGTCTTGCAAAACAGATCTCTGTCTCTAATTCAGAAGCAGATGAGTTTCTTAGATCGTATTTTAAAAAATTTCCTGAAATTAAATCATACATGAATGAAACTTTAAAATTTTGTAAGAAACACGGGTATATAAAAACTTTATTTGAACGAAAATGTCATTTTCAGGGTATTAATGATAAAAATCACACAATAAGATCTTTTCAGGAAAGAGCTGCCATCAATGCACCTATTCAGGGTACAGCCGCTGATATTTTGCGGTTTGCAATGATTAAAATAGATAAAAAAATTGATAAGAAGATAATTAATGCTAAATTGTTAGTCCAAATTCATGATGAATTACTTTTTGAGGTTAAATCGTCTAATACATCAGAGGTCTCAAAATTAGTAGTTCAACAGATGGAACATGCAACCGAACCAGAGATCAAGTTTTCAGTACCTCTAATTGTTGACATAAATAGCGGAAAAAACTGGAATGAAGCACATTAAAATAGTCTTATTTTTGTCTATTTTTGATATTATCGCATGAATCATGACAAAAATAATTGCGGTTGTAGACGATGACAGAAATATTTTAACAAGTGTTTCAATGGGATTGGAAAATGAAGGGTTTAAAGTTCAAACTTATCTTGATGGTGAGAGTGCATTCATTGGAATTTCACGAACACCACCAGATTTAGCAATTATAGATATAAAGATGCCAAGAATGAATGGCGAAGAACTTTTAAAAAAACTAAGAAAGAAGACAGATATACCCGTTATTTTTTTAACCTCCAAAGATGATGAAGTTGATGAATTACTTGGTTTAAAATTAGGTGCAGATGATTTTATAAAGAAATCTGGTGGGTTTTCTATAAAAGTACTCATAGAAAGAATTAAGGTTCAGTTTAGGAAAAAAGATCAAAAAATAGTACAAAATAAAAATATAATTAAACAGGGAAAATTAATGTTGGACCCTGAACAACTTGAGTGCGAGTGGGACAATAAAACTTTACCTGATAAACTCACTACGACAGAATTTCAAATTGTTTATGAGCTTGCTAAGAGACCGGGTATAATTAAAGAACGTTCTCACTTAATGACGATAGCTTATAAGGAAAGCAGCGATATCGAGGATAGAACGATTGATAGTCACGTAAAAAGAATTAGAAAAAAATTTAAAAAAATTGACAAGGAATTTTCATCAATAGAAACCAGATACGGTAGCGGATATCGCTGGAATGCTAGTACATGATAACTAGATTATTATCATCCAAATCACTGTTAAATCAGTTCTTGGTTTTTAATCTTATGGCTTTTTTAATTCTTGGCTTTTTTACGTTTCTTTATCTTTTGGCTATTGAACCTGAATTAATAAATAAAACTTCAAAAAAACATCAAAATATAATTAGCAACATAGAAAGTAACTTAAAAATTCAAAAGATACAAAATAATAGAAATTCAATTAGGAAATTCCTAACCAAGTCTAGTTTTATTTTGGACGAAATTGATCAAATACGTTTTTTTAGCATTAATAAAAAATTAATTTTAGACTCTTTGGTTTTAGACTACGACAAAAGTATATTTTTTAGTGATACCAAAATTGAAATGAGTAAACTTAATGAAGAAATTAGTTCTAAAAATCTATCTGAACAAAATTTAAATAAAGAAATAAATATTGATTATAATTTTCTAAAAAAAATTAATATTGATGATCAAAAAAATAAATTTTTAGTAGAAAAAGAAAATATAAATAATAATTATATTATACATACATCTGCATTAGTTTCTACGTATGATAACAAAAAAATTATTATAACTATTTCGGAAATATCTAATGATATTTTTTTAGCAATTGAGGAAAGAAAAAATTTTGTTTTAAGATCAGTATTAATTGCCGTTATAGTAATTTCGATTTTTTCATATTTCTTAAATCAATATATTATTAACCCCATTAGATTCCTGAATTTATATGCGAAAAAAATCTCGTATGAAAATCCTAAAAATAATAGTAATGATAATATTGTGAGTAGAGATGATGAAATTGGAAATTTATCAAGATCATTAACGAATATGACAACAAAACTTTATCAAAGAATAGAGATGGCAGAAAGATTTGCATCTGATCTTACTCACGAAATTAGAAATCCTTTAGCATCACTCAAAAGCGCTTCGGAATTACTAAACATAACAAAAGACGAAGATAAAAAAATAAAACTTTTAAAAATACTTTCCAACGATGTTGAGAGAATTGAAAGATTAATTACTGACTACTCTCAAGTTCTAAAAGATGAAGCTAGTCAATCTAGATCAGTTGCAAAAGAATTTAATTTAAGGGAAACAATTGAAAGTGTAATAGAGGATTTTAATGTTGACCCTAAAAATTTAGAAAAAAAAATAATCATTAAATTTGATTACAAACTACAAAACGGCTCAAAAATATTTGGTATAGAAAGTAGAATTGAGCAAGTTATTGCCAACTTATTGGATAATGCAGTTTCTTTTAGTCCAAAAGATAGCAAGGTTTCAATTTTATTAGAAGAATTAGACAATAATTATAGGATTAAAGTTAAAGATCAGGGTACAGGTTTTGAAGAGAAAAATTTAAATAAAATTTTTGACCGATTTTACAGTTATAGACCCGAAGATACTAAAGGAAAACACTCAGGTTTAGGGTTAAATATTGTTAAGAATATAATTGAGTCTCACAAGGGCACAATCAAAGCTTATAATTTAATTGAAAATAATGGAGCAGTAATTGACATCCAAATACCAAAAAATACATAATTGATTTGTATATTAATTGTTGTTAGTAACCTCGAACATGCCAGATTATAAAGTTAAAAATATTAATGAAGCGGATTTCGGTAATAGGGAGATTTCTTTAGCTGAAACTGAAATGCCTGGCTTAATGGCAATCAGAAATGAGTACAAAAAAAACAAACCATTAAATGGAGCAAAAATAATAGGTTGTCTTCACATGACAATTCAAACTGCAGTGCTAATAGAAACATTAGTTGAATTAGGTGCCGAGGTCAGATGGTCATCATGTAATATATTTTCTACCCAAGACCACGCGGCAGCAGCGATTGCTAAAAAAGGTATACCTGTCTTTGCATGGAAGGGGGAAACTGAGGAAGAGTATTGGTGGTGCATAAAACAAACAATTGAAGGCCAAAAAAACTGGAAGCCAAACCTTCTCTTAGATGATGGCGGAGATCTAACGGCTTTGATGCATTCAGATTATCAAGATCTACTGAAAAATATCAAAGGTGTTTCTGAAGAGACTACGACTGGTGTTAAGGCTTTAAAAAAAATGGAAAACCAAAAAAAATTAATGATACCTGCATTCAATGTAAATGACTCAGTAACTAAATCTAAATTTGATAATTTGTATGGCTGTAGAGAGAGTTTAGTTGACGGAATAAGAAGAGCAACTGACGTTATGATGTCAGGCAAAGTTGCAGTTGTAGCTGGTTATGGAGATGTAGGAAAAGGAAGTGCTGCTTCTCTTAGACAAAGCGGCGCAAGAGTGATGATCACAGAAAGTGATCCAATATGTGCTTTACAAGCTGCAATGGAAGGATACGAAGTAGTCTTAATGGATGAAGTAGTTGATAAAGCCGATATTGTAGTTACTGCAACTGGTAATAAAGATATAGTTACAATAGAGCATATGCGAAAAATGAAGGATAGATCAATACTCTGTAATATTGGACATTTTGATAATGAAATTCAAGTTGACAGTTTAAAAAATTATAAATGGAATGAAGTCAAACCTCAAGTTCATGAAATAGAGTTTCCAGATAAAAAAAGAATTATTCTCTTAGCTGAGGGAAGGTTAGTAAATTTAGGATGCGCAACTGGACACCCCAGCTTTGTTATGAGTGCTTCCTTTACAAATCAAGTAATGGCACAAATAGAGCTTTGGAATAACTCCAGCAACTATGAAAATAAAGTTTATGTGTTACCAAAAAAATTGGATGAGAAGGTTGCAGAACTTCATCTTGATAAACTTGGTGCTAAGGTGACAAAACTAACCGATGGTCAAGCAAGTTATATAGGAGTTTCAAAATCTGGGCCTTTCAAAAATGATGATTATAGATACTAATTTGAATGCAACAAATTACAGAAAAAGATCTATCTAAAATAGCAAAAAAAATATCTAATAAAGTTAAAAAAGGTGACTATATTTTTCTAGAAGGGGAGCTAGGTGTTGGAAAAACGACATTTGCAAAATATTTTATAAATCACTTTAACCAAAAATTTAAAAAAAAAATTGTAGAAGTATTAAGTCCTACATTTAATATAGTACAGTATTATGATGTTAATAATAGAATTTCTATTGCTCATTATGATCTATATAGATTAAAATCAAAAAAAGATTTAGATAATATCGGAATATTTGATTATGAAGATCAGTTTATAAATTTAGTTGAGTGGCCAAAATTATTGAACAAAAAAAAAATTAATAAAATAAGCATTAAATTGAAATACGCTAATAATGAGAAAAGTAGAAAAATTTATATCAAAAATTTCGGAAGATTTAAAAATTAAACCACGAAAAATTGTGGGTGATGCATCTTTTCGATCATTTTACCGTTTTAATAAAAAAGGAAAAAAATTTATATTAATTTTTTGTACAAAAAATAAAAAATCAAATTTATACAATTACATTAAGATTAATAAAATTCTCATAAAATCTGGTTTCGTTGCACCCAAGCTTATAGATGAAAAAATTAAGAAAAATTATGTAATTGTAGAGGACTTAGGCCTAAAAAGTTTTAAGACCATATTAAGTGGAAAGAAAAAACTAAAAAATTATAAAAAAATAATTGATTTGCTTATAAAAATTCAAAACAAAAATATGCTTAAAAAGGCACAAATTCCTTCTTACTCAAAAAATTTTCTAAATAATGAAACTAACATATTTTTTGATTGGTTCTTACCTATGAACTACAGTAATAAAAAAGCCAAATTAATTAAAAATAAAATTAATAAAGAAATAAATAAGCTTTATAGCAAGTTAGAACTGAAGGATTCAGTTTTCGTTCATAGAGATTTTCATGCAGAAAATTTATTAATTAGTAAAAACAAAATTGGTATTATTGACAGCCAAGACGCAGTAAAAGGACATAAAAGCTATGATCTGACTTCCTTGATAGATGATGTGAGGATTAAATCATCAGAGTCTTTAAGGTTAAATTTATTAAATTTTTATATAAAAAAAAATATCTCAAAAAAAGAAATTAAAAATTTTAAAAAATGCTACTATTTCTTTTCTGTACAAAGATTGTTAAAAATTATTGGCATATTTATAAGATTGTACAAAAGAGATGGAAAATATAAATATATTAAGTACATACCCAATACCTGGAAAATTCTCGATGAGAAACTAAAATATTATTATTTTGATGAATTGAGAAATATTTTAAATCAATATTGTAATAAAAAGAAAAGAAGAATCAAAATATGAATATTCAGAATGCCATTATTTTATGTGCGGGATTTGGTAAGAGGGTTATGCCATTAACAAAGAGTACTCCTAAACCATTATTAAAAATTTCTGATATACATTTATTAAACTACTCAATAAAATTTTTAAAAGAGATAGGAGTAAAAAATATTGCTATCAATACTCACTACTTAGCTAACCAAATTTCAAATTATGTAAATAAATTTGATAATAAAATTAAAATTTTTTACGAAGAAAAAATACTAGATACAGGTGGCGCCTTGGTAAATGCTAAGACTTTTTTTACAGACGAGCACTTTATAGTAATGAATAGCGACACAGTCTGGCAAAAAAAATATATTTCAAGTTTTAATAAAATGAAAAAGAAATATTTTGATGCTAAAGCTGATGGAGCCTTATTGCTATCTACAAAAGAGTTAAGTTTTGATAAAAGATTATCATGTGACTTTGGCCTAGATGAAAAAGATTTATTATTGAACAATCCTAAAAATTATATTTTTACTGGTTGTCAAATTCTTAATAAAAAAGTACTTGAAAATAAGAGTAAATCTTTCTTTTCAGTAAGAGAAATATGGAACGATTTGATTGTTAAAAAAAAAATCATAGGTCAAAAGCATGATGATAGTTTTTTACATGTCACTGATTTTGAAATTTATAATAAATTATTGAAACAGAAAATTACTTATTAAAATAGATTTCTTTTGCTCTCGTTATGTCCATATAGGAATAACTAACTACTTTTAACTTATTATCTAAATCTATTTCAATAGGATTGCCAGTTGGTATCTCCATCTTAACAATTATCTTATCAGAAATATTAAACAAATATTTACAAATAGCCCTCAAACTATTTCCATGAGCTGCAATCAAAACATTTTGTTCTGATTTTAAAACTGGTTCAATATTAGACTTAAAATATGGAACAGATCTTTCGTAGGTATTTTTTAAAGATTCTGTGTCTGGAATATCATTTGGATTTATTGAAGAATAGATTTTCATATTTCTTGGGTGATTTGGGTCCTTTTTATTTAATGGAGGAGGGGGCGTGTCGAAACTTCTTCTCCATATCATAATTTGTTTCTCGCCGTGTTTGGTTGTCATTTCTGCTTTATTTAGTCCTTGTAAAGCGCCATAATGCCTTTCATTAAGTTGCCAAGCTTTAGTTACATTTTTTATGGGCTTATCAAGCTCTTCAATAAGATTTAATAATGTCTTAATTGCTCTTTTTTGAAAAGAGGTGAATGCAAAATTGAAAATTATATTTTTCTTCTTTATTAGATATCCTGCTTTTTTTGCCTCGCTTATTCCTTGTTCTGTTAAATCTGCATCACACCATCCAGTGAATCTATTTTCTAGATTCCATTGACTTTGTCCGTGACGCAAAAGAATTAATTTAGTCATTTTTAATTAATATGTTAAATTTCTAAATATGAGCAACTATGCAATTTTATATATAACATGTAAGAACAATAAAGAAGCTATTTTAATATCAGATAAACTCATTAGTTCCAAATTGATTGCTTGTGCAAATATTATTAAAAACGTCACATCAATATTTCGTTGGAAAAAAAAATTAAATAAAAATAAGGAAGTAATTTTACTCGCTAAAACGACACAAAAAAACGTCAAAAGAATAGAAAAGACTGTTAAAAAATTACATTCATATGATACCCCTTGTATTCTATTTTTAGAAATCAAATATGGCAACAAAGAGTTTTTAAAATGGATTACAACAAACACTTAAAATTTGTTAAATATATTTTCTTCTTGCTATTAATTCTTTTGATAGCGGTTTCAGTTTTCCCAGGCAATTTAGTAAACTTAATTTTAATAGGTGATGCATCAACTTCACCATCAACTGATAAGTTTAGTCATTTTATTTCTTATTTTGTTTTATCTTTTTTTGCATATTTAAGTTTTTACAATACTCAAAAACTTAGAAAAATTTTTATATTTTTGATACTTCTTAGTATTATACTTGAAGTTGTGCATTTAATCATCCCAAATAGGTATTATGAAAATTTAGATTTGTTAATGAACGTTTGCGGAGTTGTTGCGGTATCAATATTCTTTTATTATAATAAAAAATATGAGTGATTTTGACAAAAGACAAAAAGGTTTTGAAAAAAAACATGTAATGGATGAGGAAAAGAAATTTAAAATTGAGTCGAGAAGAAATAAATATATTGGAGAATGGGTTTCGGATATTTTAGATTATAACGAAGATCAAAAAAAAAATTATATTCAAGAAGTAATCAAAGCAGATTTTAAAGAGGCTGGTGACCAGGACGTTTTCAGAAAATTAAAAGAAGATCTAAAGAGTAAAAACATATCCGATGACGAAATTAGGAAAAAGATGGATGACCTTAATGAAAAAGCTAAAACTGATTTTAGTTAACTTTATTATAACCTATTTTATTATTACAAATCCTATCAAAGCTCGAGAAACTATTTCTGGAAAGGTAAGAGTAATTGATGGGGATACAATCGTTATAAACGGATTTTTTCAAAAAGCCGGGACACCTGGAAAAAAAATTAAGAATCAAAAGATAAGACTTTTTGGTATAGATGCACCAGAAATGAAACAAATTTGCAAAGATAATTTTGAAAAAAAATACGAGTGCGGTGTAAAAAGTAAGGAATTTTTACAAAAGTTAATCTTAAAAAAACTCATATATCCAAAAAATTTAGATGAGAAAGTTAAGAATAATTATAATGTTACTTGCATTAGTAAAGGCAAAGATAGATATGGTCGAATATTAGGAATCTGTGGGTTTGATTTCCTTGGAGCGAATTCAATAAATTATAGTTTAAATGCATTCATGGTGAAAATGGGACACGCAGTAGCTTACAAAAAATACTCTAAGATGTTTGAGAATTTAGAAAATGAGGCTAAAGAAAAAAGTATAGGTATTTGGTCGGGTAAATTCGAAAGACCTCATAATTGGAGAAAAAAAAATAAAACGAAAAAAAGTAAAATCCAAATATCGCTACCTCCTTTTGTAATTATAAGATAGAAACTTATTAATGAAAAAAAATATTATCATTTGTTCACTTTTTTTTTTTATTTCATCTTGTACATCAATTCCAAAAAACACATTAAATGTATGCAACATTTTTTCCGAAAAATACCTATGGTATAAATTTGCGAAGAAAACAGAGAGAAAATGGGGTGCGCCAATAGAGCTTCAAATGGCAATTATAAAAAAAGAAAGTGGATTTGATTGGTTAGCAAAGCCTGAAAGAACGAAAATTTTTAAGGTAATACCATGGAAAAGGCCATCAAGTTCATTTGGATACTCTCAGGCTGTAATTGGTACTTGGGATATGTATAAAAAATCTACAGGAAATACCTTTGCCTCTAGAGTATTATTTAAGGATTCCTCAGATTTTATAGGATGGTATGTTAATCAAACTTATAAAAGACTAAAAATTAATAAAAAAAATTATTTTAGACAGTATTTAGCTTATCACGAGGGTTGGAAAAATTATAAGCACTACAATAAAAAGTCTAATGTCGTAGGTTACGCAAAGCAAGTGAGTATTCAAGCTAAAAAATATAGGTCTCAATTAAATCGATGTAAGAGAAAATTAAATAAGAAGAAATATATTATATTTTAATCTGTTTTTTTAACTCAACTTCAACAGCATCAATTCTATCTGTATTTTTTCCAATCACTAAATACATACTAGGAATGATATACAAAGTAAAAAAAGTAGTAAAAATCATCCCCATAAAAATAACTACTCCAATTGTTAGCCTGCTGGCCTCGCCTGGCCCACTACCTAAAATTAAAGGCAGAACTCCAACGATAGTTGACAATGACGTCATCAGTATCGGCCTAAACCTAATTTTGGATGCTTCAAGAACTGCTTCTTGAATTTTTTTTCCAGAGACTCTTAATTGATTTGCAAACTCAACAATCAATATTCCATTTTTTGCAGATAAACCAATTAGTATTATTAATCCAATTTGGCTGTATATATTTAATGAGCTACCTGCAACTAGTAAACCAATTAATCCTCCAAATATTGCAAATGGTACACTCAACATAATTGTTAAAGGATGTCTCCAACTTTCAAATTGTGCTGCCATTGCAAGATAAGCTGTGATTAAGGCTAAAACAAAAATTATATATAAATCAAAGTTCGTTTTCTTATATTCTTCTGATGCGCCTTTATAAGAAACTCTTGCATCCTCAGGAAGTTTATCTCTAACTATTTTATTCAAGAATTTTAATGCTTCATCTATTGAATAGTTTTCCGAAATCCTTGCAGAAATTGTTACTGCTCGCTGTCGATCATAACGACTTAGCAGAGGAGCTGTTGCCTTTTCTGATATACTTACAATATTTGAGATTGGAATTAATTTTCCAGAAGTATTTGACCTCACATAAATTTTATTTAAATTCGACGGTTCTTGCCTGTTTTTAATATCGCTTTGTAGAACGATTGAGTATTCTTTGCCTTGTTTTGTGAATTTAGTAACTTTTCTTGAACCAAACATTGTTTCAATTGATCTTCCGATTGATTGAATACTCACACCAAGATCTGCAGCTTTCTCGTTATTAATTTCAATATTCAGTTCTGGTTTGTTTAGATTGTAATCATCCTCTATACTTAACAAATTTGGATTTTTCAAAGCTTCGATTTTTACAATATTTTTCCAGTTTTCTAATTCTTCATAAGTATTTCCAAGAATTACAAATTGAATTGGTTTTTCAACACCACCAGCTCTTATTGCTTGTGGCATTACTGGGAAAGCTATGACCCCAGATACTTTACTTATTTTTTGAAATGAATTCAGTAGTATAACCTTGCCATCTCTTTTTCTATCACTCCAATTTTCAAGCAAAACTAAAATAAAAGATGAATTAACTTGCTTACTACTTCTACCAAATCCAGGAACTCTTAAAAGAAGCCTTCTTATCTCCCCTTTACCAACCTCTGGTAAAAACATTTTTTCTATCTCTTCTGCTTTTGATGCCGTATAGTTAAAACCTGACCCCTCAGGAGCTTTAACAATGATAAAGAAAACGCCCCTATCTTCTTTTGGCAACAGCTCTTTCTTAGTAATAAAGAAAAGTGATGACGTAATAATCAATATGAAAACTAAAAATGTAATTATACTTTTAGATTTTGAAATAACATATTTTAAACTATCAAAATATAATTTTTCTAAATTTTTAAAAAAATTGTTAAATTTTGTTACTATATTTGATTTACTTTTTTTGACTTTTAAGTATTTCGAACCAATCATTGGTGACAATGAAAGAGCAACGAAACTCGATATACAGACAGCAAAAGACAAAGTCACAGCCATTTCAAGAAATAATTTACCTATTAAACCTTTAATGAAAACTAACGGTAGAAACACTGATACTAAAACAACAGTTGTTGCAATAATTGGAAATGCTACCTGCTTTGAACCTTTGTAAGCAGCTACTAACCTATTTTCACCCTTTTCCATTCTTCTCGATATATTTTCACCCATAACTATTGCGTCATCCACAACAATTCCAATTGCAAGGACTAATGCCATTAACGTAAATAAATTTAATGAGAAACCAGCAAGGTATATTGCGAGAAATGTTGAAATTAACCCTACTGGGATTGTTACAGCCGGAATAATAACACCAGTCAAGTTTCCTAAAAATAGATAAATTATAATTATGACAAGAACTATTGATATAAGAATTGTTTTATATACTTCAAATATAGCACTCTGAATGTACTCTGATCTATCGAATGAGATAGCTAAATCAGATCCTGGAGGCAGGGTAGGCCTTATCTTTTCTACTTTTTTCTTTATACTTTGTGCAACTTCAATCGTGTTTGCTGTCGATTGCTGATAAATTCCTATTCCTACTGTTTGATTACCGTTACCTTTGAAAAGAGTATTGGTAGTAAGTGCACCAAACTCAACACGAGCTATATCTTTTAATTTTATAATAGATCCATCAGGCGCTCTTTTAAGAACAAGTTCATTATAGTCATTTAAATTTTTGTATGCTTTTTGGACTTTTATAACTAGATCGACGTCTTTAGACTCAATTTTTCCAGCTGGAAACTCTACATTTTCAGTTTTTAATACTTCCTCTAATTCATCAGTAGTTATATTTCTTGCAGCCATAGCTACAGGATCTAACCAAAGTCTAAGTGATAATTGTCTTTCACCACCTAACCTAATTAATCCCACACCTGGAATATTCGCGAATTGATCTTTTAAATAACGATCAGCATAATCTGTTAATTCCAAATCTGACATTCTGCTACTTTGAAATGCAAGCCACATAGTTGTACGTCTATTTGCTGACGACTTATAAACTTGTGGTGGCTCGGCTTGGTCTGGCAGTTCATCGCTGATTCTTGCAACCCTATCTCTTACGTCATTAGCAGCTATATCTAAGTCAATACCTAAATCGAACTCTAGAGTGATAGATGATCTCCCATCTTCACTAATAGAGTCTATAGAAATTACCCCCGGCGTTCCTCCAATTCTTTCCTCAATTTTTTGTGTGATTTGTTTATCTATAATTTTAGCTGATGCCCCGTCGTAATCAGTCCTAATATTAATTTTTGCTGTATCTATATCTGGTAGTTCACGTAGCGGAATCTTATTAAAGGTAAATACTCCAAATAAAACTAATACCAAACTCATTACAGTAGCAATTACTGGTCTTTTAATTGAAAGTTCAGTTAAAAACATTATTGAAATTTATTTATTTTTATTTTTGTACCTGTTCTGACCTTATTTGTGCCCTCTGCTAAAATTACATCACCTTCATTCAGTCCTTCTAAAATTTCTATTTTACCATAATTTCGTTTACCGATTGTTACTTTTGTCCTTATGATTTTATCATCTACAATTTTGTAAACAAATTTATCTGTACTTTGAATAATCAATGCCTGTTCTGGAACCCCTAATGATTGTGTTTCATTAAAAATTAAATTTATGTTAATTAGCATGCCTGGGATTAATTTTTGTGATTTATTATCAATTTTTGCTTGTACAAGTATTGATCTCGTAGTCGGATCGACTCTTGAACTAATCGTTTCAATCTTGCCCAAAAACTTTTCATCAAAAGCTGAAGTTGTAGCTTCAACTTTTAAATTTCTTTTTAGTATTTTAATATAATTTTCAGGTACTTTAATATCGACTTTCAATATCTTAATATCATCTAATGTTGCTATTATGGTTTGATCACCTCCCAAAATTCCAGGAGTTATTTCTCTTTTACCAATCTTACCGTCAAACGGAGCTATCACTTTCCCAGAAGTTAACACTGCAATTGTAGATCCTTTTTTAATATTTTTGTAATTATTTAAATCTATTAGTTTAATCAAATCATTTTTTTTTATTCTTATAGAGTAACTTCTATTTGCTATTGCTGTACCAAATGTTTCAAGTTTATCGAAAAAGTTTGCTTTGCTAACTTTTGTAGCCACAATCCCTATTGGTTTTGATCGAGCCTCTTTAATTTTTTTTGATATAATGTTCGACATTACCGCGCGACCTACTATTATCGAAGTGATAATAAAAATGATTACGGATAACAGCGTAATAAATTTTGTTTTAGTTTTCATTTTATGATTTTAACATTTCAACGTATAATTGAATACTTAAATATTTAAAACACGTAAAATTGTCTTAAAAAAATAATTATTTATTAATTAAACCCTCTCTAATGGCCCATTCAGTCCAAGAACCATCAAAAATTTTAAACTCTTTATTAGTTACAATTTCATATGCCTTTCCTATTAGGCATGCTGTTACACCTGAACCACAGGAGAATACTACGTTTGTCTTTTCATCGATTTTATTTTTGGTAAAAATTTTCTGCAATTCCTCTTTTTTTTTATAACACCCAGTTACCTGGTCCACCAGGTCGGTATATGGTATATTAATACTATTGGGTATAGATCCACTTTTTATTTCTTTACGTGGTTCAGGACTGGTCCCATCGAACCTTCCGCTCGGCCGTGCATCAACTAACACAAATTTTTGTTTAGTGATATTTTTTTTTACATCATCGTAACTGACAATATTTTCTCTTGTTAAATTAGCTTTATAAAATGTTGGAGATATTATTTTAGGATTTCCATTTTCTATCGGTAGCTTATCTAATTTCCATTTTTTTAAACCACCGTCTAAAATTGAAACTTTTTTGTGCCCATAAGATTTAAACATCCACCACGCACGTGATGATGAAAAAATACCAAATGCGTCATAAACAATTAAATGATTATTATTTTGCACTCCCAGTTTACCAAGTTTTTCACTGAATTTTTCATTACTTAAAAGTGTATGGGGATATGGGCAGTCTACATCAGAAAATTCGTCAATATCGAAATATATTGAAGCTGGTATTCTTTCTTTAATATATTCTTCTTTACCGTTTTTACCTAGATTAGGTAAGTACCAACTACAATCTAAAATTTTTAAATCTTTATTATTTAGACTTGTGTATAACCATTGTGTATCTACTAAGCTCATTTCAATTTAAATTTTTTAGTATTATAATAAATCATATGCTCACTCAAAATCAACAAGGTATTATATTTATGTTTCTAAGTGTTATATGCTTTTCAACGATGGATATATTAGTTAAATTTTTATCTGCATCCTATCCTACATTTCAGCTAGTTCTTTTCAGAGGTATATTTGGTCTAATACCAATTTTTTTTATTATTCCTAAAAACCGCTATAAAAATTTATTTTATACTTCTAAAATTAAATTACATTCTGTTAGAGCTATTGCGGGAGCATTTGCAATGATATTCTTATTTCTAGGATTAAAATACTTGCCAATTGCAGATGCAATTGCAATTAGTTTTGCTGCACCAGTATTTGCAACTATCTTCTCAATTATATTTTTAAAAGAAACAGTAAGAATTTTTAGATGGATAGCGATTATCACAGGTATTATAGGAGTATTAATAATTTTAAAACCAGGTACAGATTTATTTTCTTTTTATGCTATTTATCCAATATTATTTTGCATCGGTTTTGGCATAATATCGATTGCAATAAAAAAACTTTCATCAACTGAGCCTGATTACTTAATAGCTCTATATTTTACTGTAGTATTAATTATTATGGGATCAATCAGTTGCTTTTTTCAATGGGAGACAATTAAGCAACAAGATCTGATTTTTTTGATTTTGATTGGTATATCAGGATCTCTTGGAAATATATATCTGACAAAATCAATAAGGTACGCTGAAGTATCAAAAGTTACACCAATTAAATATTTAAGCTTAATTTTTGCAACAATATCAGGTATTTTTATTTTTAATGAAATTCCATCTTTGTATACTCTTTTAGGATCTCTGCTCATAGTTACTAGCACAGCAATAATAATAAGAAGAGAAGCTATAAGAAAAATTAAAACAACACCTATAAGACAAGTCTGATGGCAAAACCTTTATATTGGAAAAAAGCTAAAACGCATTTATTAAAAAAAGATAAAATTTTGAGAAAACTTATTGTAAAATATAAAGGATCTTTAGTTTCAAGAGATGATGCATATTACTCACTTTTAAAATCCATAGTTGGTCAGCAGATATCAGTTGCAGCTGCAAATTCGGTTTGGAAAAAACTAAATAAAAAAGCAAATAAAATTAGACCATTAAAAATTAGTAAATTAAGTAAACGTCAATTATCGTCATGCGGATTATCAAGACAAAAAATTGAATATATTAAAATTATAACTAAAAAATTCATTGATAAATCAATTTCTATTCGGAAATTAAAACAATTAAGTGATGAAGACGCTATTAAATATTTAACTACAATTAAAGGAGTGGGAAAGTGGACAGCAGAAATGTTCTTATTTTTCAATCAATTACGACCGAATATATTTCCCGTGCAAGATATTGGATTGTTAAGGGCCATATCAATTCATTATAAAATAAAATATCCACCCAACTCTAGTCAATTAAATTATTTTAGGAAAAAATGGAGCCCATATTGTACTGTTGCAACCTGGTATTTATGGCGAAGTATTGATCCGGTTCCAGTAAAGTATTAGATTGTTTTATGGCAGAAAAACTTATTATAAGTTGGGATGAATACAACAAAACTGTTGAAGAATTAGCTGTTAAAATTCATAGTAGTGATTTCAAAGTTAATTTATTAATTGGCATCATGAGAGGCGGTGCGCCTATTATAGATGTTTTAAGTAGAATATTTAAAATTAAATGCGCATATTTAGCTGTTGAATCTTATACAGGAAAAAGTACCGAGGACAATCAAGGAGACATAGTATTTTCACGAGAACTAAGCTCTACTGTAAAAAATTTAGGAGGGAATATTCTTTTGTGTGATGATTTATCCGATACCGGGGTAACTCTCACCGAGAGTATTAAATGGCTAAAAAAATACGATCCTATCAAAAATAATATTAATGAAATAAAAACTGCAGTTTTATGGAAAAAAAAACATTCTACTTTTGAGCCAGATTTTTGTGCCAAGAAGCTTGATACAAATCCTTGGATTGTTCAACCATTTGAAAAGTATGAAGAAATTAGAATCGAAGATATAAAAAAAGGCACCACATAAAATATGTGGTGCCTTTAAATTAAATTTTTAAACTGCAAAACTTAGTACACTTAAAAGAGCAACTAACCATATCGCTGGGTTCACTCCTGCAAATTTACCGGTTAAAATTTTAATCGCTGCGTAAGAAATAAACGCAAGCGCTATACCATGACTAATACTATACGTTAAAGGCATAGTGATCATAGCTAGTACTGCCGGTGCTGATTCTGAAATATCATCCCATTCAATGTCGACGATATTTCTAACAAATAACACAGCTACATACACTAAGGCTGCACCATCAATTTGTTTTGGAAGTGATGTAGCAAGTGGAGCAAAAAATAAACAAGAAAGAAATAAAACACCTATTACTAATGATGTCATACCTGTTCTTCCCCCTGCTTTTATACCTGAGCCTGACTCGATGTAACTTGTGACTGTAGTAGTTCCCAACATGGATCCTGCAACTGTTCCTACACTGTCCGATAACATTGCTTTATCGATATCTTTTACTTTACCTTTAGAGTCAACTTTTCCTGCTACATTAGCTACTGATGTTAATGTTCCTGCAGTATCGAAAAAGTCCACAAAGAAAAGTGTAAATACTACAGTTACCATACCTGCTGATAAAGCTGCACCCATATCAAATGTTAGAAGATGTTTCATTGGAGGTATAGATCCGACTACTCCATTAAATTTAGCAAGTCCTAAAACCCAAGCTATTATACTAAATACTAATATACCTATTATGATGTTGCCTTTAATTTTTAGCTTTTCTAAAACAATCATTGTTACAAATGCTAAACACGCCAATAAAACAATTGGATCCTTTAAGTTACCAAGCGTAACTAATGTTACAGGATGATTTGCAGACACGCCCATAATTTGTAAGCCAATAATTGCTAGAAATAATCCTATACCTGCACCAATACCTAATTTTAAACTTTTTGGAATTGAGTTAATTATCCATGCCCTTAAAGGTGTTAAAGAAATTAATAAAAAGGCAATACCTGCAACGAACACTGCACCTAACGCTTGATCAGGAGTATAACCCATACCTTTACAAACTCCATATGCAATGAATGCATTTAAACCCATCCCAGGTGCTAATCCTACTGGCCAAGTTTTTCCATACGCCGCCATTATAAAGCAAGCAATTGCGGAAGCTAAAATTGTGGCTGTATAGACGCCACCAAAATCAAATCCACCATCTTTTAGAATAATAGGATTTAAAAACATTATATAAGCCATGGTCAAAAAAGTTGTAACCCCAGCTGTAACCTCTGTTTTTAAATCTGTTTTATTTTGTTTAAATTTAAAATAATTTTCGAACATAAATCTCCTTATTAAAGGACTTTATAGTTATTGATTCTAAAATTTTAAACTTAAAACAACTTTAGATGTGGATTAAATTTCAAACTTAAAATAAAATTCTGGTATAAGTTGAAAATTATGAAAATAGACAAAAATGATTTAATTAATTTTTTTAATAATGGCTGTAAAAAGCCAGAGAATAGAATGATTGGCACAGAGCATGAAAAGTTCTTGTTTAATTTAACTACATGTAAACCTGTAAACATCAGCGGACCCGAGCCTAACTTAGATAGCATTTTTCAAAAATTAAAAGCTAATAATTGGAATGAGGTAAAAGAAAATGGTGTGACAATAGGATTTAAAAAGGAAAAATTAAATATTACTTTTGAACCTGGTTATCAAATAGAGTTATCAGGAGATACTCAGTCTAATATCCATCAGACCTGTATTGAAGTAAATTCCTATTTAAAAGAACTTAAAAATATTTGTACTTCTATGGGTGTTGGAATAATTGGCATAGGTTTTATCCCTAATGTAAAAATTGAAGAGGTTCCTAAATTAGAGAAAAAAAGATATCAAATAATGAGAGATTATATGCCAAATGTTGGAACTTTAGGGTTAGATATGATGCATAGAACTGCTGCTACTCAAATCAATATAGATTATACGTCCGAAAACGATTTTAAAAAAAAATGTAAAGTAGCAAGTTGTATAGTTCCAATTGCAGCTACACTATTCTCAAATTCTCCATTTAAAGACAACAAATTAAATAATTTTTTATCTAATAGGTCTTATATTTGGCAGGATACAGATAAAAAGAGATCAGGATTATTACCTTTCTTTTTTGAGAACAATTCTTTTGAAAAATATTGTGATTTTGCCTTAGACGTACCAATGTATTTTATACAAAGAGGAAAAGAAATAATTGATTGCAAAGGGTTAAGTTTTAAAAAATTTTTAGTCAACTCTGAGAAATCTTTAGAAAAATATGAGCCAACATTAGATGATTGGAAAAACCATTTATCAACAATTTTTACTGAAGTTAGATTAAAACAATATTTGGAAATTCGATCCGCAGACTCTTGTTCTTGGTCGGGTATATGTTCCATCCCCGCCTTTTGGACTGGTATTTTATATCACGACCAAGTACTAGACGAAGCTTTTGATTATGTGAAGAACTGGAAATATGAAGAAGTTAATGAAGCTTACTATGGGTTCGTATCAAAAGGTTTCAAAACAGAATTAGACAAAAAAAATATTAAAAAGCATGCTGAATATTTTCTAAGTTTATCGAGAAAAGGGTTGGAATTAAGAAATAAACTTAACGCAAATAATGAAGATGAAAGTTGTTTTTTAAATGAGATCGAGAATATTATTAATAAATCTGAAACGCCTTCTGAAAAATTGGCCTCGAGGTATAAAAATGTTTATAACAATAATTTAAATAATTTATTAAAAAATGAAGCTTTTTAAAATAGCATTTCAAATGGATCCTTTGAAAAACATTAATCAGAAGACTGATAGTACTTTAATGCTTATGTTTGAGGCACATCTTAGAGGTTTTAAATTATTTCATTATCAACCGAAAGATATGTATCTTGAAAATAATAAGGTTAAAGCTTCTGGTTATTATTTTACGATTAAAAAAAGTGGCTCAAAATATTTATTTATAAGGAAGACTACACAACACATTGATCTAGAAAATTTCAAAGTTATTCTGATAAGACAAGATCCCCCATTTGATCTAAATTATATAACTTCAACATATTTTTTAGAAAAATTAAGTAAAAAAGTTTTGGTTATAAATAAACCAAACTCTATCAGAAACCATCCAGAAAAACTTTCTATGTTTGAATTTAAAAAATATATTATAAACACGCTTATATCTTCTGATGTTAAAAATATTCTAAAATTTCACAAAAAAAATAAGATTTCAATTATCAAGCCTTTATATGGAAATGGGGGCGAGGGTATTCAAAAAATCTCTAATAATATTTCTAAAAGCAGAAGAATAATAAATACTACCTTAAAAAAATACAAATATCCTCTGATATGCCAAAAATTTATAAAAGATATTAAATTTGGTGATAGAAGAATAATCTTTATTAATGGAAATTACGAAGGTAGCGTTGCAAGAATCCCAAAAAAAAATTCAATTAAAGCAAATTTTCACGCTGGTGGCATTGCAAAAAAAACTGGACTAGTTTTTAGAGATAGAAAGATTATTAAATCAGTATCAAAATTTTTAAAGAAAAATAGCATTTTTTTCGCTGGTATAGATGTTATCGGCAATTATCTAACTGAGATAAATATAACATCTCCTACAGGAATACAGGAAATAAACCGATTAAATAATTCGAAATTAGAAAAAATATTTTGGAACAAAATTGAAGCGAAAATTAAATAAATAGAGGCGGATTACCGCCCCTATCTATGTTATATTTATTGTATTTTAATTACTTTGGGTTTC
>CESP01036615.1_pt1 | contig 80313 bp, 90 predicted proteins | sample 531211 | NCBI WGS metagenome assembly CESP01 (sample SAMEA2622074, study PRJEB7988) | marine metagenome | biome: marine biome (ENVO:00000447); feature: surface water layer (ENVO:00002042); material: "saline water (ENVO:00002010), including plankton (ENVO:xxxxxxxx)" | depth 5 m | reverse complement strand
AAATCGAAAATAATAAATAATATGGCTACAAGATAAAATCTTACATCAAATTTCATTCTAGCGTCTCCAAATGCTTCAAATCCACATTCATAAGCTGATAGTTTTTCGCTATCTGGATTATTGGGAGAAAATAGTAAATTTAAAAATATAAATCCTACTCCAATTCCAATCGATATGAATAAGAATATTAAGATAGTCGCGTAATCTTTTAAAAAGTCATATAACATTAGCGTATATATATCTTTTAATCGTTAGAGTTTAAGTGTGCTTTTTTGTCATAAAAAACACAAAAAAGCTTAATTAATTAACTGTTTATGCTTAAATTTAACTTTTTATTGCTTAATAGTGAATTACATAATGAATTTAACAGGGGAAGATTCTTTCTTCCAATCTTTTTAATTAATAATTTTCCATGGGATATTATAAGATCTGCTCCTTCAACAGTCGTATTTTTCATTTTATTTTTTAAAATATTTTTATAAATTAATTTCTCTCCTAGGTAAGATCCTAATTTGCTATTTCGTCCTCCTAAAATACTTACGTACAAATCTGCAACTCCGGCAATTCCAAATACGCTGCTGTGACTTCCTCCAAATTTTTTTGCTATGATGCTCATTTCTTTTAAGCTCTGATTAAACAAGTAAGATGAGGTATTGAAATTTGTTGAATTATTTTTTTTAATACTTGATAAACTTGAACCTATAATTATTGCGTAAATATTTTTAATAGCTGAACATATTTCTGAACCTATTAAGTCATTATTAATTTCAGGAATATAATATTTCGTACATAAAATTTTTTTAAATTTTTCTGCATTTAGAATGTTTTTAGAAGAAAAAACAGTTTGCGTAAATTTTTTATTCAATAATTCATTTGCTAAACATGGACCAGCAGACATTACGAAGTTTTTTCTTCCAGTAATTTTTTTTAAATATTCGCTTATCGTTATAATTTTCTTTTGATGAAACATTAATCCCTTTGTTAAAATTAGAAATTTTGTATGTATGTTTGTTTTTTTAATAATATCACACACCCATTTAATCCCCTTAGAGTTTGTGCCAATAATTATGTAATTAGTTTTTTTAAAATTTATTTTATTATGTTCATTATAAAAATAAAATTTAGTTTTTTTTGAAAATGAAATATTATTCGAAAAATTTTTGAGATTAGCTTTTGCCCTTGATATTTTTTTTTTATCCAATGGTGAGCCAAGAACAATTGTATTTTGATTGTTATTCTCCAAAAGTGATAGGTAGGCATTGCTAGCAACCCCATATCCAAGCACTAAAATTTTATTACTTTTCATAAAATAGTTTATGGTGCCCCCGCGCGGAATCGAACCACGAACCTACTGATTACAAATCAGTTGCTCTACCAATTGAGCTACAGGGGCAGAGTTTTGTTAATACTAGTTTTTTTGTATATTAACAACTTATAAATAGGCCTTTTTGTATTATGATATTAATCAAATCTTGAAATTTTTGTATTAAATTATAAATCTCAACATAATATACTTCGATTAATATATGAAAAAGAAAATAGCGCAAAAAGAATTAATAAAAGCGACAAACATAATATTTGATAATTTTAAAAGTACTAATCAAAATGAAACTAAAAAACCTCTTCGTGACAAACCTTTATTGCTAACCAAAAAAGTTAAAATAATTTCTAATAAAAAAGTAATAAAAAAAATAAAGAAAACAAAAAAAGTTATAAGTAAAAATGATGTTTTGTTGTTGAACAACATATTAAAATATAAACCAGATGACAAAAAGGTTTTATTTTTAGAAAATATAGTTGGAAAAAATATTAAATTTACATTTTTGAAAAAAAGCGCTTGGGAAAGTAAAAAATAAATGATTGTAAGCTGTGAAAAATGTAATTTACAATTTTTAATTAAAAAAAACGATATTCCTAAAAATGGAAGAATTGTCAAATGTGGAATTTGTAATTCAGAATGGTTACAAAAACCTTATAGTAAAGAAGTAATTTCTGTTGCTAAAAAACATTACTTCGCAAATTTATTTTTATTTTTATTATTAATATTATTTTTCATTGGATTAATGGTAACTTTTAAGAAAGAAATGCTATTAATATATCCACCATTAAACATGTTTTATGACAATTTAGACCAATTGAATTATCATTTTATAACAAAATTAAATTTATTCTTAAAAGAAATTATTCAATCGATTTCTCGGCTTTTGTAATGAGATCCTCCGTATTAATTGGAATACTAGACTTGTAATCCTTTAAAAATTTTTGTTTGATATCTCTCTTAATTATCCAAACTTTTTTGCACTCATTACATTGTACTTCTCTGCCACTTAAAGGTATGTCCTTATCATTAACATCGTAAAGAATACCGCAATTATGACATTCGACATGCATAATTACAAAATCTGGCTTAAAAATAACTTTGTTCTATCATTTTCTGGATTTTCAAAAAATTCTTTTGTATTTTTTTCTTCAACTATATTGCCTTCATCCATAAATATTACTCTATCAGCAACTTCTTTTGCAAAACCCATTTCATGTGTTACAACACACATAGTCATTCCACCTTTTGCTAAATCAACCATAACATCTAAAACCTCTTTAATCATTTCTGGATCTAGCGCGGATGTTGGTTCATCAAATAACATAATTTTTGGCTCCATACAAAGCGCACGAGCGATTGCCGCTCTTTGTTGTTGGCCACCAGAAAGTTGTCCAGGAAATTTATTACCCTGATCTAAAATTTGAACTTTTTCTAAATACTCTTTTGCGAGTGTCTCACACTCTTTTTTCGATTTTTTTTTAACCCACATAGGTGCAAGAGTGCAATTATCTATAATTGATAGATGAGGAAATAAATTAAACTGCTGAAACACCATTCCAACTTCACTTCTAATCTTATCAATATTTTTTGTATTTCCGTCTAGTTTAATACCATCAACAATTACCTCTCCTTGTTGATGCTCTTCTAATCTATTAATACATCTTATTAATGTAGATTTACCGGATCCCGACGGTCCACATATAACAATTTTTTCTTTAGTTGAAACCGATAAATTTATATCTTTTAAAACTTGAAATTTGCCAAACCATTTATTTACTTTTTTTAACTCAATTATTTTTTCCATTTTAATTAGATGTTTTTAATCTATTTTCTAGCTTAAGGCTATATCTGCTCATCCAAAAGCAAAAGGCCCAATATACAAATGCCGCAAATACATAACCTTCGGTTGCTAATCCTAGCCAGTTTGGGTTAGTTTTTGCTAAATTTATCATTCCTAAAATTTCTAATAGTCCAACTACAAAAACCAACGGTGTGTCTTTGAACAATGCGATAAATGTATTAGTTATTCCTGGTATTACTATTTTAAGTGCTTGAGGAAGAATTATAAAAAAATGACTTTTCCAATAACCCACACCAAGTGATTTTGCAGCATCATATTGACCTCTTGTTATGGCCTGCAGACCACCTCTTACTACTTCTGCCATATACGCAGCTTCAAATAAAGTAATAGCTATTATAACTCTTATTAATTTATCTAAATTACTTCCAGCAGGGAGAAATAATGGAAACATTACACCCGCCATAAATAAAACAGTTATTAATGGAACGCCTCTCCAAAATTCAATAAAACCTATTGAGAAATACTTAAAGACTGGGAGATTACTTCTTCTACCCATGGCCAAAATTATACCTAATGGAAAACAAAAAATAATCGCAAAAACAGAGATTACAAGTGTAAGAAATAACCCTCCCCACTCTCTCGTATCAACTACTGGTAAACCTAATGCGCCACCATGAAATAAAAATAACGATATAAATGGAAATACCCCAAATAAGAATATTAAGATATATTTTCTAATTTTTTGATTAACAAAATTATAAACCAAAATACTTACAGCCAAAATCCCAAAGGCTAAATTAATTCTCCAAATTTCTTCTGCTGGATAAAGACCATAAATAAATCTCTCAAACCATACATTCACGAATACCCAACAAGCACCATCCGAAACACAGTCTGATTTCTTAGATCCAATAAAGGTTGCGTCAAAAAAAATCCAATTAGCTAAAGGAGGAATAGTAACAAATCCTAAGTAAATTATACTTATAGTTAAAAAGGAATTTAATGGCGTTGAAAAAAATTTTTGTTTAAACCATAGTAAATTTAAGTTTTTCATCATCTCTCCGTTATTGAAATTTTTTTGTTATACCAATTCATTAAAATTGAAATCGATATGCTTAAAGTTAAATATGTGAACATTGTAATACTTACTATTTCAATAGCCCGACCAGTTTGCATCAAAGCTGTTCCAGCAAAAACTAAAACAATATCTGGATATGCTATTGCAGCCGCTAGAGAAGAATTTTTTGTTAGATTTAAATATTGATTTGTAGTTGGAGGTATAATTATTCTTAAAGCTTGTGGGATAACAATTAATCTTAATATTTGGTTTTTTGCTAAACCTATAGATGCCGCAGCCTCCTTTTGGCCTTTGTCTATACCCAAAATACCAGCTCTTACACACTCTGCTATAAAAGTTGATGTATATAAAGATAACGAAAAAGCTAATGCTATTAATTCAGGTATTATAGTTACTCCACCCTCATAATTGTATATATTTTTACTCAATTTTAATTCCGGATAAATAAAATCAAGTTTCACATTAAATAAAAATATTACTATTGTCGGTAGCAAACAAAGCATTAAAAAAGAAATTGATATATTTGGCAATTGCTTCCCTGTGTTATTTCTTAATTTATTTGCATAAGAATTAAAAAAATATATCAGTAAAAATGTAAATATTAATCCATATAAAAAGTAATCTAAATTAGTCCAGTCAAATCGAGGTATATATATTCCTTTAATGTTAGCGAATACAAAATTAAAAATTATTAAAGAATTTTCAGGTGGTGGGAGCAATCTTAAAACAGCAAAGTACCAAAAGAAAATTTGTAATAATAAAGAAATATTTCTAAATAGTTCAATGTAGCTCGTTGCTAATCCTGATGCCAAAGGATTTGAAGAGAGCCTCAATATACCGAAAAAGAAACCTAAAATTGTTGCAAAAAATATTCCAATAACTGATACTAAAATCGTATTTAATAAACCAACAAAATATGCTCTTCCATATGACATGCCTCCATCGTAATCAATTAAACTGAACTGAATATCAAACTGTGCTTTTTTATTTAAAAATCCAAATCCAGTTTCAATACCTCTAGATGCCATATTTGTCCCAGCATTAATTGAAAAATATAAAACAACTAAGAGTAAGAAAAAAATTAAAAGCCCTTGAGGAAAATATACTTTAAATCTAGGGTTATTTTCTAAAAATATATTAAACGACTTTAACGCGTTACTGATCATATAGAGAGTTTATAAAAAAAAGGGCTAGAAAATCTAGCCCTTTTTTTAAATATTTAATTTTTATCTAACTGGTGGTGCGTATAAAGCTCCGCCATTTCTCCAGCTAGCGTTTGCAGAACCTTTTCTTGGAAGTGCAATTGGAGTATTGGCACCTACATGCGTCTCATAAATTTCGCCATAGTTACCAACTTGCTTGATTATTCTGTAACTCCATTTGTTATCTAAGCCCAATCCTGCTCCAGTTTTAGATCCTTCAGCTCCAATGATCCTTTGAATTGCAGGGTTTTCAGTGCTCATCATAGAATCTATATTCTTTGAAGTTACACCATATTCCTCTGCTTCGATCATTACGTTTAAAGACCATCTGACAACATCTTCCCAAGCTGAATCACCTTCTCTAACAACAGGGCCTAATGGCTCTTTTGATATTGTTTCTGGTAAAACAACATGTTCATCTGGATTTTTCATTTTAGTTCTTTGTGCTGCAAGACCTGACTTGTCAGTAGTATATGTATCACATCTGCCTGAGTCATAAGCTGCAACAACTTCGTCAGCTTTTTCGAAAACAACTGGCTCATAATTGAAACCTTTAGATTTAAAAAAGTCTCTCATGTTAAGCTCTGTAGTTGTTCCAGTATTAGTACAAACTTTTGTATTGTTTAGACCATTTACTGATGTGATCCCTGAATTTTTTCTAACCATAAATCCTTGACCATCATAGAAGTTTACACCTACGAATGTAAGACCAATACCTGCATCTCTTTCTAGAGTCCAGGTAGTGTTTCTTGACAAAACGTCTATGTCACCAGCTTGAAGTGCTGTAAATCTTTCTTTAGCACTTAATGGAGTATATTTAACTTTGCTTGCATCACCTAAAACTGCAGCTGCAACTGCTCTACATACATCCACGTCTATACCTGACCATTTCCCTGCTTCATCAGCATTTGAAAATCCAGGTAAACCTTGAGAGACTCCACATTTAACAAAACCTTGTTTTTTCGTAGCCTCTAAAGTGTTATTTTTTGAGCTGTCTCCACCACATGACGCTAATAAAAACGCAAATATAGAGAAGCCGCAAATTAACTTTAATGCTTTTTTCATTTGTTCCCCTTCTTTAATAATTATTAAGATTAGAACTAGTATAGATAACTATTAGATTTAGAAAAGTATTAATTTTAAATTGTAAATAATTAATGATTTCAGTTAAGAACAATTTAAAAGATACAACCTTTAGTTGTTTTAATTTTATATTTTAGGTCTCAATTAAGAGCAGAAAATGCATATCTGTCATAACTAAAAATATAGTGTATTTTTTTGGTGTATCATTAAAAGAAAAACTAAATTAATACAATTAAGGAGTTATTTAAATGAGTGCTTCAAATATTTTAAAAGTTATTAAAGAAAAAGAGATAGAGTACGTTGATTTGAGATTTACAGACCCGCGAGGTAAGCTTCAACATTTAACCCAAGATTTATCTACTGTCGATGAAGACATGTTAAATAACGGAGTATTTTTCGATGGCTCTTCTATTGCAGGATGGAAAGCGATTAATGAGTCTGATATGATTTTAAAGCCTGATCTCAGTTCTTCTTATGTTGATCCTTTTTTTTCTCACAACACTCTTTGCTTATATTGCGATGTTATGGACCCAATATCTAAAACATACTATGAACGAGATCCACGATCGACTGCAAAAAAAGCAGAAGCTTACTTAAAAAAGACGGGAATTGGCGATACTGCTTATTTTGGACCTGAACCTGAATTTTTTGTTTTTGATGACGTGAAATTCATTAATGACATGAATAAAACAGGTTTTGAATTAGATAGCACAGAGGGTCCGTATAACACTGGTAAAAAATATGATAACGGAAACATGGGCCATAGACCTGGTGTGAAAGGGGGATACTTCCCGGTTCCGCCAGTTGATAGTGCCCAAGACTTAAGATCCGAATGTTTAAAAGCAATGAAAGATATGGGTGTTAAAGTTGAAAAACATCACCACGAGGTAGCACCAAGTCAGCATGAACTTGGAACCCTGTTTAATACATTAACCAATCAAGGTGACGCGATGCAAATATACAAATATGCTGTACATAACGTCGCTCAATCTTTTGGTAAAACTGCAACATTTATGCCTAAACCAGTTAAAAATGATAATGGCTCGGGTATGCATACACATCAATCAATATTTAAAAATAATAAACCAGTATTTGCTGGCAAGGGTTACGCGGGTTTATCTGAAGATTGCCTATATTACATAGGAGGAATAATTAAACATGCTAGAGCAATAAATGCATTTTCTAACGCATCAACTAATAGTTACAAAAGGTTAATACCTGGTTTTGAAGCGCCAGTATTATTAGTTTACTCTTCAAGAAATAGATCTGCAAGTTGCAGAATACCTTTTAGCACTAGTGAAAAAGGCAAAAGAGTAGAGGTAAGATTCCCTGATGCATCAGGAAATCCTTATTTAACATTTTCAGCAATGCTTATGGCTGGACTTGACGGAATAAAAAACAAAATCAAGCCAGGTGATCCTATGGATAAAGACCTTTATGCTTTGTCAGAAAAAGATTTAAAAGGTATTCCAACTGTATGTACATCATTAAGAGCAGCTTGTAAGTCTCTTGATTCAGACAGAGAATTTTTAAAGCAAGGCGGCGTATTCACTGATGATCAAATTGATGCATACATAAGTCTAAAAATGGAAGAAGTACAAAAATTTCAAGACACGCCACATCCAATCGAATTCCAGATGTATTATAGTTGTTAAAATAGGTTTAAATATACTTAAAATTCCATTAGTATTAAGTAGTGGTTACAACTTATACAGCTAAAGATATAGAAATATTAGAAGGTCTAAGCGGTGTTCGTAAAAGACCAGCGATGTATATTGGTGGTACGGACGAAAACGCATATCATCATTTATTTTCAGAAATTATCGATAATAGTATGGATGAGGTCGTCGCAGGACATGCAAAAACAATAGACGTTAGAGTTGTAGATAAAAATACTATTCAAATTTCAGATGATGGAAGAGGAATACCAATTGAAAAACACCCTAAGAAAAAGAAGACTGCATTAGAAATCGTTATGACTAGCCTTCATGCAGGTGGAAAATTTAAAACTGGTGTTTATAACACATCTGCTGGACTACACGGCGTAGGACTATCAGTTGTTAATGCATTGAGTTCAAAATTAATTGTTGAAATTATAAAAAAAAAACAATCCTTCGTTCAAAAATACTCAAAAGGTAAAACTTTAACAATTTTAAAAAAGGGTACAAAGAAAAGACAAAACTCTGGTACCTCAATTACCTTTACACCTGATAAAGACATTTTTAAAAATGATATTTGTTTTAATATCGCTAAAATTTATGAGACATGTAAAAATAAGGCATATTTGATAAAAGATGTGAAAATTAATTGGGAATGCAAAAGAGAGTTAATAAAAAGAAATTCTGGTGTTCCTAAGAAAGAAACTTTATGTTTTAAAAATGGTATACAAGATTATTTAGATACAGAGCTTAGTCAAAAAACTGCAATCAATCATAAAATAGGCTTTGGTAAAGGATATGATAATGGTACAAAAAGCAAAATTGAATTTGCTTTACAGTGGCACCAAAAAATTAATCCAATTAAAAAATCTTTTTGTAACACCGTATATAATATAAACGGAGGTACTCACGAAGTAGGATTTAAAACAGGAATTACTAAAGCGATTAGAAAATTTTCCTCTCTAAGAAAAAATAAACTAGTAGCAAAAGTAACTTCCGACGATGTTTTTCAAAATTGCTCTTTCATCTTATCTACTTTCATAGAAAATCCTGAATTTGAAGGACAAACAAAACATAAGTTATCATCGTCATTTTTTCAAAAAATAGCTGAGAAGATAACTCAAAACATTTTTGAAGAATGGCTGAATAGAAATCAAAAACATTCAAAAAATATTGTCAATTATCTTGAGGAAATCATAAGAGAAAAAAATTTACAAAATATAAATTTAAATATTGATAGACAATCAGCAACAAGAAAAATTAGATTACCTGGTAAATTAGCAGATTGCACTAGTGATAAAATTGAAGGCACCGAGTTATTTATTGTTGAAGGAGACTCAGCAGGTGGGTCTGCAAAGCAAGCCAGAGAAAGGTTAACGCAAGCAATTCTTCCCTTGAGAGGCAAAATAATAAACGTTAAAAGCGCAAATGCTGCAAAATTACTTGCAAATACTGAGATCAGCAATCTTTTACAAGCCTTGGGATGTCAAAGAGGAAAAAAATACAATTCAAAAGATTTGAGATATGAGAAAATTATTATTATGACTGATGCAGATGTTGATGGAGATCATATCTCAACATTATTATTAACATTTTTCTTTTTAGAAATTCCAAATCTTATAAAAGATGGAAGATTGTTTTTAGCAGTCCCCCCGTTGTACAAAATATCGTCTGGAAAAGAAGTTTTATATGTCAATGATGACAGAGCGAAAGACAAATTAATTAAGAAAAATGGTAAAAATTATGAGATAAGCAGATTTAAGGGATTAGGTGAAATGATGCCTACTCAATTAAAAGAAACTACGATGAATAAAGAAACTAGAAAACTTATAAAAATTACCTTGCCAAATTTAAAATCTAAAGTTTCTAAAGTTTCAAAATTTATTGATAACCTTATGGGTAAAAATCCAGAAAATAGATTAAAATTTATTTCTGATAATGCAAATAAAAATTTAAATTTAGATATTTAATTATGGTGCCCTCGGCCGGACTCGAACCGGCACTCCCCGAAGGGCAAGGATTTTAAGTCCTTTGTGTCTACCAATTCCACCACGAGGGCACGTATAAGTTTCTCCACTATTTATGCTAAAATTATAGACTTAACAAGTTCAACCTAATTTTTTTTAATTTTTGTTAATTTAGAAATGTGATTAGGAGTTATTTGACAACAACCACCTATTAATGTGGCACCTAACTTAGCATATCTCTCACAAATTTTTAAAAATTCATCAGGGGTAATGTCGTTACGTTTGCCTAGTAACGAGGTATTTTTGCCATCAGGTTTCCAACCTTCAGGAATTTGTTCAAATGCATTAAATTTGAATCCATACGGTACGGATAATTTTGAAATGTCATTTTTAATAAAATCGCACTCATCTGGATTTACGCAAGAAGCAGTAATGCCTGATAAATCAAACTTTGATATATAGTTCGCTACATCAATAAACTTTTCTCCAGACGGTAACAATCCTTTACTTTTTAAATGCAATCCAACAACTATATTTTTTTTTAGCGGTTGCAAGGCTTCAAGAGCTAATTCACACTCTTTTTTACTACACATTACCTCTAAATAAAAAAAATCAACGTAAGGATCTAAATAGCTAGCTTGTTGATAAAAGGCTTCCCGTATAAAATTTAAATCATTTCCTAAATCAGACTGATAAGTAAAATTTTGTGGGGGAATACTTCCGGCAATAAGAATATTTTTATTTGAGAATTGCACCGCTTGTTTAGCTATTTTGCCCGCTATAGTATTTAAATCTTGATATCTATTTAATAAATTATTTTCTATTAGTCTTCTTTTTCTTGAACCAAATGTATTAGTTAAAATAATTTCAGCTCCTGCATTTATAAAGTCTAGGTGTGTATCTAGTATAAGCTTATGATAGTTTTCGTTTAGCAATGCTGTAGCAGACCAGAGATTTTTTTGTGGTATCAATCCTCGATTTATAAGTTCTTGCCCAGTTCCACCATCAAAAATTCTTAATTTGCGAAAATAGTCTTTATGCATTAAATTATTTTTTAATTTTTGATATAATTTTTTTCCACTCATCAAATGCTCTAGAACTTAACAGGGGTAAAAAATCGTAAATATTTTCTGAATTTTTATATAAAGCTTCAATTAATTTTAAAGAATTTTCATATCCTATTGTTTCATCTTTAAAATCTTTAATTAAATTATGAACATTTCTTGCCTGGTATACGGTAGACTCATTATAAACAACCTTGTATTTTTTTGAAGTAACATAAAATGAAGCCCAAATATCATCCATCCTTCCAATATGGGGGAATAAAAAATAATCTTTTATCATTTTTCTGGTAACCAAAGTATTTTGTGAATTAAATGGTGATATTTTGTTTGAAAAAAAAGGGAAGTATTTTTTCTTAAATTTACACTCAGGTTTGTAAATCATTCTACACACTGCATCTATGTCAGGATCTCCATCCCAAAAATTTGCTTGTATATCAGCTTTAATTATTTTTTTACCAGCTTTTTTGTATTTTCTATTATTTACCTGCTCCAACGGAACTCCTCTATGCCAAAGATTACTGTGATTTGTATATCCAACGGGATCAAAAATTAATTTGTTAGTATTTACTTTAGAACAATATATCTTCTTATTTACATAAATTTTTTTAAACCAATTATCGTATGGAATATTATCATCGTCAATTAATGCAATTACTTCTGCACCTCTTTCATAAGCCTCTAGGATAGCAAAATTTCTACGTTGAATACAATTCCATCCAATCATATTTGATAATTTATTCCATTTTTTATTCTGATAAGACGTTGATAACACAATTGAATTTTTAAGATTAAATTTTTTAGATTTTTTATCTAGAGCAACAATTAATCTACAATTTTTATTTGATGCAAATTTTTTTAGAGCTTTTGTTGGAGGATTAATAGTAGTTGTAGCAATATAAATCATAAATATTTAAGTAACACTCTTAAATAAGAAATGTAGCTTAGTAAAGTAATAGAAGAACTGCCTTCTGATCTAGATTTCCATGTAGATGCTACCGTTATAACCTTAAATCCACGTTTTATAGGAGCTAATAACATTTCAAGAGCAAAACCATGACGTAACTCATAAAATTTGTTTTTTGTAAGTGCCTTACGCGGATATACTCTATACGCAAAAGTAAAATCCAAAATTTTATTTTTATAAAATAATTTTAGTAATTTCTGAAAGATAAAATTTGCCAAAAACTTTAATAATCCATAATTTTTGAATTTACCTCCAAAAACCCATCTATCAGCAGATATAATAGAATCTGGAAATTTCTGAGATATTTTAATCATTTTATTTAATTCATATGGATTTGTTTCTAAATCTGAAGCCATTATCACTATATATTGTTTAGTGCATTTTTTAATACCTGTAATAATTGCCCCTCCGACATATGGTTTTTTTTGTTTAAATAATTTTAAATCTTTATATTTTTTTTTAATTTTTTTAATTTCTTTTAAAGTTTTTTTATTTGTTAATTTTTCTGAATATATAATTATAAATTCTTTTTTAACTCGAATTTTATTTATTATTAATAATGTTTTCTTAAGTGATATAATTTCGTTTATAATAGGAATTATAATTGAAACAGTATAATTAAGTTTCATAAATTAATTAATCGTCTAATAATGAACGAATTTTTTTGTTACTTCCAGTAAGTGAGTCAGGTGAATATATACCTATATATTGATTGTATTGTTCGTTTTTAAAATTATGAAGTGTGTATAGCTGACCCTTAGCAAGTGGAAATTTGAAATCGTTTAAATGATCAACGGGTTTTCCTAATTGAAAATTACTATTTTGTTTATTGAATTCAGAAATGGCTAATAGTTCCCCATTAGTATTATCAACACAATTGTCAGCAACATATAAGTCATCAAAATAACATAGAGTTCTAGGCATAAGATGTTTTTCTAAATTATTAATATTTGATAAGAATGATTCTGTGGAAGAATACAAATCTAGATCAAAAAAAACACACGCTATCTTAGATGCATTCAAATTCGCAAAATCTAAAATAGTATTTTTTATATCTCCTTGATAAATCTTAACATCTTTTATATTGTTAAATTTTTCAAAACCTCCACTTTTATAATCTCCTTGTTTCCAAAAAAAAGGTAGATCTTCTTTTTTTTTAATTTCAGGCAAACCAGATCCCAGATCAAAACCATAAACCTTTATTTTGACATTTAATTCATTTTCGATAACTCTTTTATATTTAATTAACGATAAGATACCATTGCCATCTGCAACGCCTAATTCTAAGACGCACAAATCATCATGGCCTAGTTTTTTAGCAACTTTGCATGACTCATATAAAACTGTTTCGTAATGAGGCCTAAACCTTTTAAATTTTAATGACAAATATTTCAACAAGGCAACTCTTAATGGCTTTTCATAACCAAGTATTCTTAAAATAAGTAATTTTATTTTATAAAACATTTACAATTTAGGCTTACACAATTTTAAGTTATAAATAATATAATCATTAAATACACCAAATTTCTCACACATTCTAAAATCGTTCGTTTTATTAGATTTTCTAAAAATTACGTGTGATATTTCATCTATTTTTTTTATTTCCCTTAAAATTATAAGCATATCTTTGTCATTATTAGAGTTGTAAAAGCTCTCATTTAATTTAACACGTTTATACCAATGTATGATTTCATCATTTTTAAATGCATGATGCTTCCAATCAACAAATATTGGAATACCAGTATTTAATCTAATATCGGGTAAGTCAAGTGGCACGAGCAACTTCTTTATGTCATTTTTATTAGATTTTAGATAATTATAAATTTCAGAATTTTTTTTAAATGCCAAATTATCTTTGCTTAAATTAATTTTAGAATCTATGAAAAAATTCAAAAATACAACAATAATAAACAAGGGGTAAATAAAAATTAATTTAGGAAATCTTCCACCATCTAAATTTTTAACAAAACTTATAATTATAAGGCTTGAAATTGGCACGAGGAAAACAAAAGAACGCCAAGGAAATAACAAAGCTAACCAATAATTATTAATGATGTATTGAATTATACTTAGTGATATTGATAATAAAAATACTGAAAGTAAAGGAATAAAAATCTCTTTAAAATTTTTTACTAAGTAAAGCGAAATAGATATTAAAATAAGTGGTCTTAGATCTTTTATACTTAACCAAGAAAAAATATTTGCATGATGAGGAATTCTGTTTTCTATGAGTATTTTTTGGGCTTCTGTGTTAATTGTTTGATCAAAGACTATAAAATTATTAAATAGAAAAAATACTACCGGTAAGATTAAAGCTAAATATATAATTAAAATATTCAAAGTTTTTTTTTCTTTTTTACTTATTAGAAACAAAATATAACCTATAAAGAAAAAACCGGAGTGTAATAAGTACGTTGGATGAAAATATACACTTGCTGCTAATGATAAAATTGACAAATAATATTTGCCATAAATAAATAATGCAAAACTTAAAAAAAATAAAACTCCGAAACTTGACGGTTGATATACGTGGTTTAAAACACCTTGGCCAGCCACACCACTAAAAAAAGTTTTTTCATGAAATAATATAATAAAGAAAGCAAACCAAAAGCAATAAGCAGAAAAATTGATGTTTTTTAAAATTTTTTTGCAAATGTAAAATATTGAAATGGCAGTTATTATCAAGAGTAGAAAATGTAATATGTGTATTATATTTATAGAAAAAAATTTAATAAATATGTAATTAAAAAAAGTGAATATAGGTACATGATTAGTTATTGACGAAATCCAATCATTATTTAAATCAATTAAATTAATATTTTTTAAAGAATGGATTAAATGAGCATGATTTCCCTGAAATAAGGAATTTTGCTGAACTGTCAAAGCAAAAATTGATGATAATATAATTAATATTATAAATTCTTTTTTTTCTTGTTTAAGTTTTATGAACATTTATCTTTTTATAATTTTTTTAAATTTTTTTATGACATGCTTGAGACCAAAAAATATAGACTCACCAATAATAAAATGACCAATATTAAATTCGCACACACCCTTTATTTTACAAAGATATTTGGTTGAATCATAATCTAGACCGTGACCCAATTTTATATTTAATTTATTTTTTTTTCCAAGTTCGCTACATTTAGAAATTTTTTCAAATTCTCCTTTAAGCTGAGCCTTTTTTTTTAATTTAAATAATTTTGCAAATTTTCCTGTATGTATCTCAACAGAATCTGCACCTAATTTTTTAGCTAATTTAATATTTGATATACTGGGATCGATAAATAATGAAACTTCAATTTTTGATTTTTTCAATTTTTTTATGATTTGCCTTAAATTTTTTTTTTTGAGATTTAAACCACCTTCTGTAGTTACTTCCATTCTTTTTTCAGGGACTATGCAAACATATTTAGGCTTTATTTTAAGCGCAAGCCTAAGCATATCTTGATTTGCTGCCATTTCTAAATTTATTGGTTTAGAAATTTTTTTCTTAAGTTTAATTACATCTTTTTTATTTATATGCCTTTCATCCTCTCTTCTATGTATTGTTATAATGTCTGCCCCACAATTCGAAACATACTTTGCGGCTTTAATAATGTCCGGATGACCTTCGCCCCTTGCATTTCTAATTGTTGCTATATGATCTATGTTTACCCCGAGTTTTATCATCTATAAATTATATTGTAGCTCTACTACCGGGTTTTATTGGTTCTATTTTTTTTAATTCTTCTGGCAAATTTTCTGGGTCATAACAAGGTATGTCAAACTTTATTAAGGAGATAATTTCATTTTTTATTAAAGACTTTCCATCAGATCGATCTACAATTGACGAATAACCTAATACATCTGCGCCTTCATCAATTAAACACGCTGCACATTCTAAACTTGATTTGCCTGTTGTTATTACATCTTCAACAATTAAAATTTTTTTATTTTTTACAGAAAAATTTCTTCTTAATTCGAAAATTTGATTTACCCTTTCAACAAAAACATTGGGTATGTTTAGGCATCTAGATACTTCATAACCAACAATAATGCCGCCTAAAGCGGGTGAGGCAATCATATCGATATCTTTATACTTTTTTTCTATTTTCTCGGTTAAAGACTTGCATAAAATTTCAAGTTTTTTTGGATACATTGTTAACTTAGAGCATTGCAAATACTCAGCACTATGAAGCCCAGAAGATAAAATAAAATGTCCTTTCATCAAAGCATCCGTCTCTCTTAAAATTTTAATTATATCAATTTCTGATACCATTAATCTTCCTATTTCTTATAATTTTGAAATTAATTGATCTAGTTTTTAAATCGGAAATCAAATTCGTAAAATCTTTTAAATTTTTTATTTCAACATCAAATATAAAACTCAAATAATCTTCTTTTTTGTCAACTAATTCTAAATTATAAATATTACAATTATGTTTTCCAATTAAAGTTGCAATTTCTCCAAGTGTTCCGGCTTTATGGCTAAGTAAAAGCCAAATGCTGGATTTATGTATTTTTTTATCTTTGTTAGCTGGTAACTTGTCATGCCAGTACCTTCTTATTGCCGCTCTTGCTTTTCCAGTTTTTGCGTACGATAACCAGTGATAAGAGGGTGAAATTTTTTTTGATCTTATTATTTCTACACTATCTCCATTCATTAAATTTGTCTCCAAAGGTGATTCCTTGCCATTAATTCTGCATCCAACACAACTATCACCTATTTCAGTATGTACAGCATAAGCAAAATCGATAGGAGAAGCTTTTTTTGGTAATCTTATAACAGCTCCTTTTGGCGTAAAGCAAAAAACTTGATCGTCATATAGCTGTAATTTAGTATATTCATAATAGTGCTCTGGATTTTCTCCCGACTCAAGTAGCTCTACTAAGTCACTAAGCCAAGCAAAATTAGTTTTGGTATTTACCTTTTCATTAGTTTTGTAAACCCAATGAGCCGCAATACCTCTCTCAGCAAAATCATGCATTAAATTTGTCCGTATTTGTATTTCAATTTTTTGGTTTTTCGGTCCAATTACAGCAGTATGTAACGATTGATAGCTATTTGACTTTGGTGTTGAAATATAATCTTTAAATCTTCCAGGTACAGATCGCCATTCTTGATGGAAAATTCCTAATGATTTATAGCAATCACTAATATTTTCTGCAATTATTCTAAATCCAATTAAATCTGTAATTTTTTCTAAAGAAATTCTTTTTTCATTTATTTTTCTCCATATTGAAAAAGGCGTCTTTTCTCTTCCAGTAACTTTTGCCTTTATATTTGATTTAGATAATAAAATTTCTATTTCAGAGGAAATTTCTTTAAATGTTTTAAGAGTATTTGGGTTAATTTCCTTAATTCTATTAACAATCATATTTCTGGCTTCTTCATTTAAAATTTTAAAAGATAAATCTTCAAGTTCATCTCTAACTTTTAGTATTCCCATTCTTTGCGCCAACGGTGCATAAATTTCCATGGTTTCTTTAGCAATTCTCTTCCTTTTTTCTAAGTCATTAATAGATTCAATTGTACGCATGTTATGAAGCCTATCTGCCAATTTTACTAATAAAACTCTTATATCTTTTGATGTAGCTAAAATTAATTTCCTGAAGTTCTCAGCAATCGTTAAAGATTTATTTTGCATTTCTAATTTAGATATCTTTGTAACTCCATCTACAAGTTCTGCTATTTCCTCGCCGAATCTACTTTTAACATCTTCAAAAGTTGTTTCTGTATCTTCGATTGTGTCATGCAAAAGTGCTGTTGTGATTGTTGGACCATCTAGTTTTAATTCTACCAAAATATTAGCTACTGCTATAGGGTGACTAATATAAGGATCTCCAGAATACCTCTTTTGTTTAATATGCGCATTATGCGCAAACTTGTACGCTGTTTTAAGCTTATTTATATCAACAAAATTATTGTAAGATTTAATTTTATTTATTAACTGGTTTTCGTTGAGCATTAATTGATTTATATCAAATTTTACAAAGTTTTCTAATACTATCTAACTTAGATTTTTCAAGTTCGCTTTTTATTTGTGAAATGGAGCAATTGGTTTGCGGATCAATCCAATTTGGAGCAATTTCTTCTAATGGCAAAATAACAAATTCTCTAGTTTTGTAATGTTTGTGAGGTATAACTAATTTTTTATTATTTTTTTTTATACTAAATACTTGATTATTGAAAGATATAATATCTATATCAAGAGTTCTGGGGTCATACTTTATATTCCTAGTTCTACCAGCTTTTTTTTCAATTTTTAATAAAACTTTGAGTAATTTAAATTCGTCTAAAATTGTCTCAACTATAGCAACAGTATTAATAAATTTTGGATTATTTTTGTTGGGGTACGAGTTTGTTTCATAAAATGCAGATTTCTTAGTGACTTTAACGTTATTTTTTTTTAGCTCTCTATATGCAAATTCTATATTTTGCTTTCTGTTTCCTATGTTAGATTTTAAGTTTGAGCCAAATGAAAGTATTATCAATTTATTTAATTTTTTCTAAATATTCTAGATTTCTCTCTATTCCAGTCTCTAGTTTTTTTTGTATGTCTTTTATCATGCTGTTTTTTCCCTTTGCCAACAGCGATTTGCACCTTCGCTACACCTTTTTTATTAAAATAGATTTTAGTAGGAACAACTGCAAAACCTTCTCTATTGATATTTCCAATAAGTTTAGAAATTTCTTTTTTCTTTAAAAGAAGCTTTCTCGATCTTCTTGGCTCATGGTTATTATAGCTACTTTCCTTATATGTGGGGATATATGAATTATATAAAAATATCTCACCCTTACTATCTAATGCGTAAGACTCGGATATATTACCTTTACCTAATCTTAATGATTTAACTTCAGGACCTAATAGTTCTATGCCAGCTTCGTAAATATTTTGAAAAAAATAATTAAAAGAAGCCTTTCTGTTCTGACAAACAATATTTAAAATTTTTTTTTCATTTTTTCTCATTACAATAATGAGAGTTGTTTTAAAACTTTTCTAATTTTTTCTTTGGATTTAGAGTTTGCTTCTACTAGTGGCAAACGTACATCATCCTTCATTTTCCCTAATAAGTTAAGAGAGTATTTTGTTGGAACTGGATTACTTTCGATAAATAGTATGTCATGTAACGGTAGTAATTTATCAAATAGTAATTTAGCTTTTTCAAAATTTTTACCATTACACAAACTATGAAATTCTGAACACATATCTGGTACTACATTTGCTGAAACCGAGATGCATCCTGAGCCACCTCTTTTATTAAATTCATAAGTATTTTCATCGTTTCCAGATAACATTAAAAATTCGTCACCCATTTTTGATTTTTGTTGAGTAACACGATCTAGGTCACCTGTTGCATCTTTAACACCAATTATATTTTTTAATTCAAAACACCTTGCCATTGTATCTACACTCATATCTACAACAGATCTTCCTGGTATATTATAAATTATGATTGGTATTCCGCAGTTATCGTTTATTTTTTTATAATGTTGATAAAGACCTTCTTGTGTTGGCTTATTATAATATGGCGTCACCACTAATGCAGCATCAACTTTAGATTTCTCTGCATGCTTTGTAAGTGCAACAGCTTCCTCAGTTGAATTCGACCCAGTACCTGCAATAACAGGAACTCTCCCATTAGAAACTTTTACAGATCTTTCAATTAGTTTTTGATGTTCATCATGAGACAATGTTGGCGACTCACCGGTTGTCCCACAAGGAACTATTCCGTTTGAACCACCTTTTATTTGAAACTCAATATGATTTTCAAAGGCTCCAATATCTATATTTCCATTATTAAATGGGGAAACTAGTGCTGTAATTGAACCTTTAAACATAATATTTTAATACTTAACTTTATCATCATTTAATTTATAAGAAATTAAATATATGAAAAAAATACTAACTTTTCTATGTTTTTTATTAATACTTTTTAATTCAGATATTATACATTCAAAAGTTATACCACCTAAGCCTAAACCGAATGAATATATAGACAAGAGTAATCAAAACACAAAAAAAAGCAAGGTAGATACAAACAAGGATTTCAATTCAAAGATAAAAAAACTTAATAAAGAATTTGTTAAAGAGAAGTCCAAAAAAGAAGCTAACAAAGATAAATTTAAAGAAGAAAACAAAGTAAAAACAGCAAAAAAAATCAAAGAAAAAAAAATAACAAAAGAGAGACAAAATTTAATTATTTCAAAAACCAATACTTTATTTCCTAAAAAGAAACCTGATGATCTTGGTTTATTATCAAAAAAATCAGTAATTCTATCTGAAAAGGATTTTTTGATTGCACAAAAAGTCTTTAACAATATTAAAAGAAAGAGATGGGATACAGCTAACAAATTAGTGAAAAAATCTAAAAGCAAAGAATTAAAATTATTGGTCCAATGGATGTATTTAAAAGAGAGGGTAAATAAAGCAAGTTTTTACGATTATGTGAATTTCATCAATTTTAACAAAGAGTGGCCAAGAATTAATCGATTAAGATATTTAGCTGAACACAAGATTGACTTTAAAAAAGTAAAATCTGATGATGTTATTGATTTTTTTAAAAACCAAGAACCGTTTAGTGGTTTTGGAAAACTTAAATTAGGAGAGGCCTATCTTATTAAAGGGGAAAAATCTAAAGGAGAAAAATTAATAATTGAAGGTTTCAAAACAGCAAAATTAAGCAGAGACGATTTGAGATACCTAAATAAAAAGTATAAGTATATATTGAACTCAGAAAATTACATAGATAGAGCGCAATATTTAGCATGGGAGCAAGATTATTGGGAATTAAAAAGAACTATTCGGTATCTACCTGTTGGTTTTAAAGAACTTTATTTTGCAAGATTTGCATTGATGACAAGATCATATGGTGTTGATGCTGCGATAGCTAAAGTGCCTCAAAAGTTCATAAATGATGTCGGACTAAAATACGATAGAGCTAAATGGAGACGTAAAAGAGGGCGACATCAGTCAGCTTTGGAAATTATAAATACGCTACCAAATAATACAAATGATTTAATCAAACCAGATTTATGGTTTAAAGAAAAGTTTATAATTGCAAGAAGAATGATTAATAAAAAACAATTTGATGATGCATATCAATTATTTATAAATCATGGAGTTGAAGATAGCTCATTATTAGCTGAGGCAGAATGGCATGCCGGCTGGTTATCACTAAGATTCTTAAACAATCCAAACGCATCTGTTAAACATTTCAAAACTATGTTTGACAATGTTAATTATCCAATTAGCAAGTCAAGAGCAGCTTATTGGCTAGGTTATTCATACGAAACATTAGGGACCAAGGAAAAGGCAAGATCTTGGTATAGTAAGGCTTCAAAATTTAATACTACTTTTTATGGTCAATTAGCTGCAATAAAGTTAAATAAGAAAAATTTTAAAGTTAAGAATGACTTTCAACTAGATATAGAAGAATATAAAAAATTTAAAAAAACAAAACTTGCTAGAGTAGCTATCTTATTAGAAGAGTTAGATCGTAGCGAATATTCAAAAGATATACTTAGATTTTTAGGTGGGGAAGAAAAGTCAACAAAAGAGAAAGCTTTGGCCGGTAGACTTTCACAAGAACTTCAAAGATTAGACTTTGCAATACAAATTGCAAAAGAGTCATCTTATAAAAACATAAATTTAATTGATCTTAATTATCCTACTATCGAGATACCAAAAAAAGTAAAAAATTTGAAAATTCTTGATGATCCATTCATTCTGGCATTAATTAGACAAGAGAGCGAGTTTGATTCAAAAGCAAATAGTTTTGCAGGAGCAAAAGGGCTAATGCAAATAATGCCTGCAACCGGAAGATTATTAAGTAAAAAAGTAGGTCTTGGTTATAGTAGAGCAAAATTAACAGAAAATGACTTTTATAATCTTCAACTCGGATCTTTTTATATTACAAATTTATACAATGAATTCAATGGATCTATTTACATGGCTTTAGCAGCTTATAATGCTGGACCTCATCGTGTTACAAGATGGATAAGAAGATTTGGCGATCCAAGGACAAACAAAATCGACCCGATAGATTGGATTGAACTTATACCTTTTTCAGAAACCAGAAACTATGTACAAAGAGTTATTGAAAATATTCAGGTATATAAATTTGTTTTAGAGAAAAAAGATGTATCAAACAATATAGATCAGCTACTTTTTAATTAAAGTCATTTTATAGGAAAAGGATATAACAGCAAAAAAAACTAAATAGTTCATGTATGTTATATAAAAAGACCCTAAATCAAATAATGGTTTTAAAAAACTAGACGTTTCTGCAAAAGATTTAAGAATAGATATTTGTAAAAATAAATATAAGTAGGAAGGTAATAAAAATACTATTGTAATAATGGATATCAATATAAATAATTGACTACCAATATCATTTATTTCATTTAATTTTAATTTATAATTTGCTTGCGTTGCAATTTTTGGCAAAATAAAAATTAATTTTAATGCAAAAATTGTTGTAAATATCCATAATATAATAAATAACGCGGATGTATTTTGATTGATATTTAAATTATCTTTTAAAACAAAAAATATAATTATTGGAGATAATGCTATTAAAGTTATCAATATAAATCCTACAAGATATTTAATATTTTTTTTTGAAAAAAATTCATTTAAAAAATTAAATTTTTTATTGGATAATATTTCTTCGTGAACACATACACCAATAGCACTTGTAATTAATGTTATTAGTATTGAAAATATAATGATTGTGAATTTAGTAGCTATCTCATTACTAATTAAATAATCCAATAAATTAAAAGCAATTGTTAAAATTAAAACAGGTGGAAAACCTTCTCTAATTCTTTTGCTGAAGTTAGAAAAAGCATACTTAAACGATTGGCTTAAAGTAGAACCTATATTCATAATTATGGCGGACAGGGAGGGATTCGAACCCTCGGTACGGTTTTACCCGTACGGTCATTTAGCAAACGACTGGTTTAAACCACTCACCCACCTGTCCTTCTAAAATAGATTTACACAAAGCTATATGTATTTTCAAATTTAAAAACACACTAAATGATCAATATATATAGGCTGTTTTATACCAAATTTTTCATTTTCTTGATGCAAATGTTCATGATGGGAGTGAACAAACACCGGAAGCATCAAATTCGAATGAGTTTTTAAAATATAAATAAAACTAGATCCTCTAAATTTTTTATCCACCACATCAAACTTAAGCTGACTTTTGTCATCATGTTCTAAATCTTCAGGTTGAATTAAAAGATCCACTTGGTCTCTACCCTGAAAATCTATATTTGAGAAATTACCTTTTATTTCTCCTAGATCTTCGTTATATAAAGTATCATTAGATTTAATTTTTGCAGGTATTAAAACACCTCTATTAAAAAATTCTACAACCATTTTATTTTTTGGTAAATGATGAAGATTATAAGGGCTATCAAATTGTACAATTCGTTTATTAAGTAATACGCCACAATAATCTCCAAGATAAAAGGCTTCAAATTTGTCATGTGTCACAATTATTGTAGTTAGTCCAGATTTTTTTAAAACTTGCTTTAAATTGTCTTGAATTTTATTTTTAAGGTATTGATCGATATTCGCGAATGGTTCATCGAGTAATAGTAAATCTGGATTGTGAATTATTGATCTAACTAAACTTACTCTTTGAGCTTGACCTGCACTAATTTCATGTGGATATTTATTTTTAAGTTCTTTAATAAAAAATAAATCTAATAGATCATCTACTGAATACCTAAGAGGACCGTTTTTATTTTTTGAACAAAATAAAGATCTTTCGACTCCAAATTTAATATTCTCATCAACATTATAATGGGGGAACAGAGAATTATCTTGAAAACTTAAAGATATATTTCTGTCTTCGGGCTCTATGAACTCATTATTACTTGTTAAAATCTTGTCTTTTAATGTTATTTTACCATTACGAGGTTTTATTAAACCAGCAATTGATCTTAATATAGTAGTTTTACCGATGCCTGAGGGTCCCAGAAGGCAAACTATCTCTCCTCTTTTGTTTATATTAAAATTTACGTCATTTAAAATATGTTCGCTATTAAACGAATAATCTAAATTTTTAATTTCAAGATAGTTTTTCATTAAACTTAGAAACCTTTTAAAATATATTTTCTTGAAAATAATACAAAAATTGAAGAAAATAAAATTAAAAATAGACTTGGAGATGCTGCATACTCTAGCATATCTTGAGAAGCAAAAACGTAAGCTTTTGTTGCAAACGTATCAAAATTATAAGGTCTTAGTATAAAAGTTATAGGTAACTCTTTTAATATATCGATTGATACCATCATAGCTATTATAACAAGATTTTGTTTTAAAAACGGGAGATGTACTTTAATAAATGTACCAGTTTTAGTATATCCCATTAAACAACTAACATCATCTATGGATTTATTTAATTTTTCGTATCCGGATTTAATTCCGTTTATTGCGAGAGCATAGAATCTAATACAATATGCTGTCACCATTCCAAAAACAGTACCTATAATTAAGATTTTAAAAAAAGAATTCCCAAAAAAATTACTTAAAAGTGATGCAAAAGCTAATATAGTCACCGATAAGATAATACCTGGAATGGCATATCCACTTATTGAAAAATTTGTAATAGCAGATAATAATTTGTTGTCTGTAATTCTCATTCCATAATTAGTTAAAAAAGATAAAAATATTAATATAGTCGTGGTTATTATTACTAAAAAAAAAGTATTAAAACTTAATGTCAATATTTCATTTAAATTAAAAGACGCCGGAAATTTTAAAACCCAAAATAACATTTGAGATACAGGAAATACAAATGATAAACAAAATATAGAAAAACAAAAAAAGCATGCAAAAAAAGATTGCTTACCCTTAAGTCTTGTTTTTTCTACTGTTTTATATCCTTTAGAGGGGATATTGTACTGTGATCTACTTCTTGAAAATTTTTCAATACTAAAAAAAATTAATACAAATAAAATCAAGAAAAATGATAATTGATAAGCTGTATTTAGATCGTCGTAAAATATCCAGCTATCATATATAGCCGTCGTCAAAGTTTGCACATTAAAAAAACTTACAGTCCCAAAATCTGATATTGTCTCCATGGCAACTAGAGAGAGGCCTGCGATTATTCCTGGTCTTGCAGCTGGTATTAATATCTTAGAAAAAATTTGATATTTGCTAAAACCCATATTTCTACCTGCATCTATTTGGTTTTGTGATTGGTAAATAAAACAAACTCTTGTTATCAAATAAACATAAACAAAAAGTGAGAAAGATATCGATATGATACTACCAAGCATACTATCTACTCTTGGCATATACTTATTGTAGTCTGCCTCACCAAATAAAAATGTTAATAACGAATACAAATTCCCAAAATATTCAAAAAATGCGGTTAATGAGTAAGCATAAATGTAACCTGGTACGGCAAAAGAAAGTATAATTGCCCATGTAATAAACTTTGATCCTGGAAATGTGTAAAAAGAGACAAGATAAGCAATACCGACACCAAAAATAAACGAAAGTAATATAACACCAATAAAAAGAATTACTGTATTGATTATATATGTGTATAAATAAGTCTCAGTTAATAATTCGTAGTACCCGCTTAATTCACTAAAAAAACTAGATAAAATTATTATTATCGGGATACAAATTAATGATGAAATTAATAATGAACTAATTAGCCAAAAGTTTATCTTTATTTTTAAAAAGTAATTTTGGTAAAATTGCATTCCTTTTTTCAATTTTTAAAATATAGCACTCTATTTTTTTTCTATTCTCATTTAAGTATAGTAAATCTAAATACCCCAGGCCTTTTAAATTTACCACACGATTGTTAATTATATTATAAGTGAAGCTATGACTATTGTAATCTAGCACTCTTTTCATCGGATTTAATGGATATTTTTTGTTTTTTTGAAGCACATGCGCAAAATTTTTGATCTCTACTATATTTTTGTTTATGGGCCCAAGAGTGTAGACCGCTAGTAATTTTTATAATTGTGCTTAAAAGATATTCTCTCATTTTTTTTAAATTAGGAGAGACCTATAAACCAATAAGTTATCGAGAGGAGAACTTGAAAGTAAATAGGTCTCACCTAATCTCATATTTTATTTCCAACCTGCTTTTTTCATCAGAGAAAGGGCTTTCTTCTGATTTTTATAGTAAGTGGAAACTTTAGTTTTTGTATCCTGTTTAAATGAAGTGCCAAACTGACTAATTAGTTTATTTGGTTTAACTCCACTAATCATTGGATACTCATATGTATTATTAACAATATGTTGTTGAGCTTCTTTTGTTAATAAAAACTCTAAGAATTTAATTGCATTAGCTTTATTCGGAGCATGTTTAGTGACACCGCCACCGCTAATATTCATGTGAGTTCCTCTGTTTCCTTGATTTGGAAAAACAGGTTTTACTTTTTTGGCAGCAGCTTGTTGCTCTGGACCTTTTTTACCAGATAACATTAAAGCAATGTAATAAGAGTTTGCTACTGCAATTTTAGCTTTTCCAGCTGCAACAGCCATAATTTGAGCCCTATCGTTACCTTTAGGATCTCTAGCCATGTTATTTACAATACCTTTTGCCCATTTTCCTGTTTTGCCTGAGCCATTGTTAGCAATAAGAGATGCTACTAATGATTTATTATAAGTATTACTTGAAGCTCTAATCACAACAGAATTGCTGTACTTAGGATTTGATAAATCTTCATAGTTTAAAGATTTTGCTTCAGACGCAGACATTAATTTAGGATTATAGTACATAATTCTAGCTCTTTTCGCCACGCCATACCAATGTGTTGTTCTAAAGTTAGCTGGTATTTTTGAGTTCAAAGTCTTAGAATTTATTCTTTGAAAAATACCTTTTGCCTTAGCAGAACCTAATGCACCTGCGTCTACAGTTATGTATACATCTGCTTTAGAAGACTTCCCCTCTGCTAATAGTCTTTTTTCTAATGCTTTTGCTTTACCACTTACAACATTTACTTTAATTCCTGTCTTTGCTGTAAATTTTTTATACAACTCAACATCGGAGTCGTAATGCCTTGAAGTAAATAAGTTTACTTCGTTAGCAGTTGCAATATTTAAATACGTAAAAATACTTAATATTGCTGTTAGTATAATTCTCATTTTTCCCTCTTTAGTTTAGTTTTTTTCTAGTTGAGAATGATTATCATTAACATAAACTATTGTCAACAACCTCATATGGCATTATTATTGGAACAATTTATTTAATAGTGGTAAAATAACCTATTAAAACAACTAACCAGGGGGAAAATATGAGTATATCGCGTAGAAACTTCCTATTAGGGACAGTTTCAACATTAGCATTAACTACTCTTGTCTCAAACGGCCCAAAAGCAAATATAAAAGTTGCAACTGCGCCAGGAGACAGAGAAATGATAGCTACAATGTGCAGAGCTTTATATCCGCACGATAGATTTCCAGATAAAATTTATTTGGATGTGGCCGACGGAGCTATCAAAAAAGGTAATGCAAGTCCAGGCTCAGCTATGATGATGAGAACTGGATTAAATGATTTAAAAGATAAGTCCTTTAATAAAATGAGTTTTGGAAAGCAAACCAAATACTTAAAAAAAATTGAGGGATCTCCATTCTTTAATCATGTAAGAGGACATACAACAGTAGCTCTTTATGATCACAAAGAGGTTTGGAAAATATTTGGTTATGAAGGTGAAAGTTTCAGCAAAGGTGGTTACATCAAAAGAGGATTTAATGACCTTGACTGGTTACCAGATCCAAGGGTTACTGAACACCCAGATTTAGCCAAGTTTATGGGTACTGATAAATCTCAGTATGCAAACATTAAATCTACAACTAAAGTTAATTAAGGGGGCAATATGAATATAAGTAAATCTGAAAAAGCAGTAGTAATCATAGGTTCCGGACCAGGTGGTGCTACGGTATCATATGAATTAACTAAAAGAGGCATTCCAGTTGTTTTACTTGAAGCTGGACCAAGAATTCAGCCAGAAGATTATAAAAACAATGAATGGCCTGCATTTAGTCAAATGGCGTGGTTAGATAAAAGAACGATGTCTGGATCAGCTAGAATTGTAAAAGATTTTAATGGTCTACCATGTTGGTTAGTTAAAGCAGTAGGTGGAACAGCTACACACTGGGCTGGTGCAACACCTCGTTTCTTAGACTACGAGTTTAAAACTCGTTCAACTTATGGAAACGTAAAAGGTGCATCTTTATTGGATTGGCCGATATCACTGAAAGATATGGAGCCATATTACGTTAAAGCAGAAGATGCTATTGGTTCAACACATAGAGGAGGCAGAAAACCACTTCCGGCAAATAATAATTATAAAGTGTTTGCAAATGGTGCGAAGAAAGTTGGATATAAATATTATGCAACTGGGCCTTATGGTACTAATGCTGAGCCGTATGATGGAAGACCAGGAACTATTCAAGATGGATTTAACTTTCAAGGTGATAAACATAAATCGAAATGGAATCCTAATGTTAGAGAAATACCTAGAGCATTAAAAACTGGTAAGCTTGACTTAAGACCTAATTCTCATGTCATCCAAATAACACATGATAAAAGTGGTAAAGTTGACGGAGTAATATACGTTGACAAAAGCGGAGCGCTTCAAAGACAAGCTGCAAAAATCGTTTGTGTGGCTGGTAATTCTATTGAAACACCTAGGTTATTATTAATGAGCAAATCTAATATGTTTCCAAATGGTTTAGCAAATAGTTCTGATCAAGTTGGAAGAAACTACATGAGGCACCTTACTGCTTCAGTATATGCTACATTTGATAAGCCTGTAAATTTTTACAGAGGTGAAACAATGGCTGGTTTCTTGGCTGATGAAGTAAAAAACAATCCTAAAAGAGGTTTTGTGGGTGGTTTCTATATGGAAACATTAGCACTAGGACCTTCTTTCATGGGAGCTTTCTTAGAGCCAGGTGGATGGGGCAAAAAATTCGCAAATATGATGGATGCATATCAAAATATGGCTGGTATGTGGATAGTTGGAGAGGATATGCCTCAATCAACAAATCGTATAACACTTGGAACAGCTAAAGACCAGCATGGTATGCCTGCGCCAAATGTTCATTTCGATGACCATCCAAATGATGTTGCAATGAGAAACTATGCATGGAAAAAAGGTTCTGCTATTTACAAGGCAGTAGGAGCAAAGCAAATTTGGAATACTCCTCCTTACCCGCATACTCATAATTTAGGTTCTTGCCGTATGAGTGCAAAAGCCAAGGATGGCGTTGTCAATAAGTGGGGTCGCGCTCATGATATCAAAAACTTATTTGTTTCTGATGGATCTCAAATGACAACTGGAGCAGCTTGTAATCCAACACTTACAATCGTGGCTCTTGCCATCAGACAAGGTGAATATCTTGCTGATCAACTTAAAAAAGGGAATATATAAATTACAATTTAATCTAAAAAGGCCTCATTAAATGGGGCCTTTTTAGTAAAGTTTCTTATAAGATTTATCTTTTAATATTTTTCGGCTAGCTTTAAATTTTTTAAGATTTTTAATTGATTTACTTCTTACTCTTTGCCTCCATAATTTAAAAGACGATGCCTTTAAATTTAACCTCATTATTTTTATAACTTCTGATTCATTTCTACCAGTGACTTTTTTAATATCTTCAAATGTTATACGATCAGCCCAAGCTGCCCATATAATCCAATCAATAGAAAGTTTGTTTTTAGGTTCTGGATTTTTGACTTTAGTATATGGTCTTAAATTTTTTTTACTCATTAAGAGTTTTAAGATAATTAATCATTGTATTGGAGTCGCTGACATCAAATTTTCCGTTCTCATCTTTAAATAATTTTAAAATATTCATATCATTAACATACATGGAATACCTAAAAGATCTGATCCCCATACCGGCTTCAGATCTATTAGTAAGCATATTCATAGCTTTAGTAAATTCTCCATTGCCGTCTGGAATGAATTTTACTTTCTTAATTTTAAATTTTTCTTTCCATACATTTTGAACAAAGGGATCATTCATACTTAAACAATAAATCTCATCTACTCCGTATTGTAAAATCTCATCATATCTTTGTTCATAACTTGGTAAATGATAATCAGAACACGTGGGTGTAAAAGCACCAGGCAAAGCAAAAAAAACAATTTTTTTATTTTTGAAATAAAATTCCGAACTCTTTTTTATATATTTGTCATTTTCTCTTAAAACAAAGTTTACATTAGGAATGATTTTCATGATTTTTTTCTCTTAAATTAATCTCACGCATCTTAAATCTTTTTTTTTGATTGGTAGTTAAAAAATCGTGGCATTTATTGCAAGAAACTCCGTATTCGTACTTATGACTTTTCTTTCCTTGCTTATTAACTGGCATTCTGCAACCAAAACAAACTTCGTAAGTACCCTTCTCCATAGAAGAATTTACACTTACCCTTTTATCAAAAACAAAACACTCCCCTTTCCATTTGCTTTTATCGATGTCTGTATTGCTTAAATAATTTAATATTCCTCCCTCTAATTGAAAAACATTTTTAAAACCTTTATTAAATAAATAGTCAGAAGCTTTTTCGCATCTAACTCCGCCTGTACAAAATATTGCCAATTTTTTTTTAATATTAGATTTAATTAATTTATCAAAAAATATTTTAAACTCCCTGAAGTTTTTCACATTAGGGTCTAGTGCATACACAAATGTACCCATTTCATATTCAAATGGTTTTCTTATGTCAATTGTCAATACATCTGGATCAGAAATAAAATTGTTCCAAAGTTGGGGTTTTATATAATTTCCTTTTCTCTCCCACGTTTTTTTTTCAATAGGAACAACTTCTTTTTTTAATTTAACTTTAGGTTTTATAAATGGATCCATATACGAATGGGAGTAATTTTTTACGTCAAAATCATTAAAAGATAGCAACTGGGAAATTAATACTTCAAATGATTTAATGCTATTTGCTAGACCACTTATCGTGCCATTTATGCCTTCTTCAGATATAACAACAGTTCCTTTGAGCTTAAGATCTATAAGGTTTTTTTTAATTTGAATTTTTTTATTATCTAAATCGATTAGATATATGAATTTATAAAAGCTTAAGATTTTATAATTTTTTTGCATATAGCTAATCCATCTCCTATGGAAACTATTTCAGTTTTAATTCTTTTATCTTTTTTAATGTACTCGTTAAATTTTCTAATTTCAATTGTTACTCTATCATTATTTGAATTTTGAGCAACGAGACCTTTCCATAAAACATTATCAAATACTAGTATTCCGTTTTTATTCAGTAATGGTAGGGATTTTTCAAAATAATTTATGTAATTTTTTTTATCAGCATCAATAAATATAAGATCATATTTTTCATCTATATTATTTAATATGCTCATGGCATCACCATTAATCGCTTTAATTTTATGAGATATATTGGCTTCAGACCAAAATTTTTCCGCTACTTGTAAAGATGACTTGTCTTTATCTATACATGTTATTTTAGCATCATTTGGACTATTAACGGCAAAACTCAAAGCACTATATCCATACAATGTTCCTATCTCTAAGATATTTTTGCATTTGTTATTGTTTAGTATGGAACAAATATAATGAGCCTGGTCTGGTGTTATCTGCATATGAGAAGCATGATAAAAATTATTTTTAACATATTCTCTAAGTTTTTTTTGTATATTCGTCTCAAAAAATGTATTCATAAATTATTTTAACATTTTTTTTAATATATCATTTATAAGATTTGGATTTCCTTTTCCTTCAGTTTCTTTCATAGCTTGGCCTACAAAAAAGCCAAAAAGCTTCTCTTTTCCAGATTTATACTGTTTTACTTTGTCATCATTATTTTCTAAAATTATCGAAATAATCTTTTCTAATTCCTTTGGATCAGACTGTTGTTTTAGTCCTCTGTCTTTAACAATTTTTTCTGGATCCTTATCTTTTTTAATCATCTCTTCAAAAACTGTTTTAGCAATTTTACCAGAGATAGTTTTGTCTTTTATTAAATTAATTAATTTCGCCAAATTAATCGATGACACAGGACTGTCATTTATAGTTTTATTCTGTTTATTTAAAACTGCAAATAATTCTACTGTCAACCAGTTGCTTGCAAGTTTGTAATCAGAATTTTTGGCGACGTCCTCATAATAAGCTGACGTTTCTTTGTCAGAAATTATAACACCTGCCTCGTATGAAGATAATTTAAATTCATTTATTAATCTTTGTTTCTTTTGATCAGGTAATTCTGGTAAATTTTTTTTTATATTTTCAACAAAATCACTATCTAATTTTAATGGCAATAAATCTGGGTCAGGGAAATACCTATAATCATGTGCATCTTCTTTAGAACGCATTGATCTTGTTTCTTGTTTTTTGTTATCAAATAATCTTGTCTCCTGATTGACTACCTTACCATCCTCAATCAATTCAATTTGTCTATAAGCTTCAAAATCAATAGCCTGTTGAATAAATTTAATAGAATTCATATTTTTAATTTCACACCTTGTACCAAAATCTTTTGTACCTTTCTTTCTCACAGAAACGTTGACATCCGCTCTTAGTGAACCCTCTTCCATATTTCCATCACACGTATTAAGATATCTCATTATCGATCTTAATTTTTTTATATAAACACTAACTTCTTCAGGAGAGCTTAGGTCTGGTTTGCTAACAATTTCCATTAAAGCTATTCCTGATCTATTTAAGTCTACAAATGAATTATTTGGATCTTGATCATGTAAACTTTTACCAGCATCTTGCTCCAAATGGATTCTTTCAATACCAATTTCTTTCGTACCATATGGCATATCAAGAATTACTTTTCCTTCTCCAACTATTGGGTTTTTATATTGAGATATCTGATAGCCCTGAGGTAAATCTGCATAAAAGTAATTTTTTCTGTCAAAAATTGAGAAATTATTTATTTTAGCATTTAATCCTAACCCTGTTTTAATTGCTTGTTCAACACAAAATTTATTTATAACCGGTAACATGCCCGGCATAGCAGCATCTACCAAGCTAACTTGTGAATTTGGTTCTTGACCAAATTTAGTAGCTGAGGATGAAAATAACTTAGCATTTGATAGAATCTGTGCATGAACTTCAAGTCCAATTACAACTTCGTACTCCCCTTTTTTACCTTTTAAATAATAATTAAATTTATCATTCATTAATCCACCAATCTTTCACTCTTGCTTTAAATTTTATTTCATCTTCCAAAGCATAAGAAATATCAAGAATTTTTTGTTCATCAAAATGTCTTCCTATTATTTGTAGTCCTAATGGAAGATTGTTTTGATCATAACCTGCTGGAATTGATATTCCAGGTAAACCAGCTAGATTGGTTGGTACAGTAAATACATCGTTTAAATACATTGAAATAGGATCGCTAGTTTTTTCTCCAATAGCAAAAGCAGATGATGGCGCTGTTGGTGTCAATATTGCATCTACTTCTTTATAAACATCATCAAAATCTTTTTTAATCATACTCCTTACTTTTTGTGCCTTTAGATAGTATGCATCATAATATCCAGATGATAAAACATATGTGCCTATAAGTATTCGTCTTTTAACTTCACGACCAAAACCTTCCCCCCTTGTATTTTCGTACATCTCTATTAAGTCATTTCCCTTTGATCTAAAACCATATCTTACTCCATCATATCTTGCTAAATTAGACGAGGCTTCTGCCGGCGCGATTATATAATAAGTAGAAAGAGCATACTTTGTATGGGGAAGAGAAACATTTATTATCTCACACCCCAATGATTTACATATTTCTATACCTTTATCCCAAAGTTTTTGAATTTCTTTAGACATACCTTCAACAACGTATTCTTTTGGAATACCAATTTTTGTTCCTTTAATATTTTTTGACAGTTTATTTAAAAAGTTTTCACTATTTTTTTTTGATGATGTAGAGTCTTTGTGATCATAGCCAGATATAACTTCTAACATTAATGATGCATCTTTTACATTCTTTGTCATTGGGCCCGCTTGATCTAATGATGATGCAAAAGCAACTATCCCCCATCTAGAACATCTTCCGTATGTAGGTTTCAATCCAACTATACCAGTGAATGATGCGGGTTGTCTTATAGAACCTCCTGTATCTGTTCCAACTGTAGATACTGTTAAATTAGCAGCGACAGCTGAAGAACATCCTCCAGAAGAACCTCCTGGAACTAAATCATTTTTATTTCTGTATGGATTAATTACATTTCCATAAAAACTAGTTTCATTAGAGGATCCCATAGCAAATTCATCACAATTTAATTTTCCAAGAAGTATAGCATCCTGATCCCAAAGTTTCGATGTGACTGTAGACTCATATTGTGGTTTAAAACCTTTTAATATTTTGCTCGATGCCGTAGTTTGTAAATTTTTTGTACAAAATAAATCTTTGACCGCTATAGGAGCTCCAAATAATTTATTATTTTTATCTGATCTTTTATCTAAGCTTTTAGCTTTATTAATTGCTTGCTCAAAATCACTCTCAATATAACAATTTAATTTTTTTGATTTATTTATTCTTTTTATATAAGCGCTGGTAACCTCTTCGCACGATATCGATTTATTTTTAATATTAGTAACCGTATCGACAAGTGAAAGTTTAGTAATATCACTCATTATTCTATAACCTTTGGTACCACATAGTAATTTTCGTTATCTTCAGGAGAATTTTTTAAAATATCATGTTTAGCATTTATTTTTTTAACTTCGTCATCTCTCAAGGTAGCTTTTTCATTTACTACTGATGATAATGGTTCAACATTATCTATATTGAGTTCATTTAATTGGTCAACAAATTTAATGATTGAATTCAAATCTTTAATCATTTCCTCTTCAAATTTAGAATTTGTTGAAATTCTTGATAACTTTGAAATTTTTTTTACTGTATCTTTTGTAATTGCCATTAGACTTAATGAAATTTTAGTTTAAAATATCATTTAGATGGAAACAATCAACATAATAGAAAATGAAGACTTTTCTGGAATTGTAGGAAAAAATTGTCGATTATTAGGTATTGACCCTGGAAAAAAAAACATAGGTATTGCTATAAGTGATCCAAGACAAAAAATAGCGACTCCTCATAAGACTGTCATTTTAAAAAAGTTTAAGAAATTTGTTCAAGAATTAAATTCAATTATAATTGAATATCAAATTAAAGGAATAGTGATTGGTAATCCAATAAATATGGACGGTTCTAGTGGACCAAGATCTCAATCAGCTAAGGATTTTGCTAAAAATATATCTCAAATAACAAAATTACCTCTAACGCTATGGGACGAGAGATTGTCAAGCGAAGGGGCTTTTAAAATGATGTCCAATTTAGATGTAAATACTACAAAAAAACTTGAAAAACTTGATGAAAATGCAGCTGGCTTTATTTTGCAAGGCTTTTTAGATTATTTAAATAAATAACTTGCTAAAATTGTAAAATCAGCCTATTACCATGCTTTTAATGGCTGTACTAAAAAAAACACAAGCTGTTAAAAAATCGCCTCCACACCTTTTAGGTATTCAAGATCTATCAATTCCAACAATTCAAAAAATATTGGAGACAAGCTTAGAGTTTGTTGAATTAAATAGACAGTCCGAAAAAAAACTTAAGTTATTGAATGGGAAAACACAAATAAATCTTTTTTTTGAGAGCTCAACACGAACATTGAGCTCTTTTGAACTTGCTGGAAAAAGATTAGGTGCAGACGTCATGAATATGAATGTTTCAAATTCAGCCATTAAAAAAGGCGAGACTCTTATAGATACTGCAATGACACTTAATGCTATGCATCCAGATATATTAGTAATCAGACATCAGGATTCTGGAGCAGCTAACCTATTATCTCAAAAAGTTAATTGCTCTGTAATAAATGCTGGCGATGGTAGACGAGAACATCCTACACAAGCCTTATTAGATGCAATGACAATTAAAATGAAAAAAGGAAAAATTGAAGGATTAATTGTAGCGATTTGTGGAGACATAATGCATTCACGTGTTGCAAGATCAAATATATATTTATTAAATATGCTTGGAGCTGAAGTTCGAGTAATCGGTCCATCAACATTAATGCCGAGTAATATAGAAAAGCTCGGAGTAAAATCTTTTACAGACATGGAAGAGGGTCTAAAAAATACTGACATAATTATGATGCTAAGAATGCAAACAGAAAGAATGGATGGATCTTACGTTCCGTCTACTAGAGAATACTATGAATTCTTTGCGCTTGATTATAAAAAAATAAAAAAAGCAAAAGCCGATGCATTAATAATGCACCCCGGGCCAATGAATAGAGGAATAGAAATTGATACAAATTTAGCTGACGATATTAACAGAAGTATTATTATCGAACAAGTTGAGATGGGAGTAGCGGTTAGAATGGCATGTTTAAAACTTTTATTACTTGAAAAATGAAGAAAAAAGCTATTGTTAATGTAAGAATAATTGATCCAAAAAATAATATTGATCAACTTGGTGGAATTTTGATTAATGAACTTGGACAAATCGAAAAATCTGGATCTGAAATCACAAAAGAAAATGTTGGAGATATTCAAATATTTAATTGTCAAAATAAAATTGCAATTCCTGGTCTAATTGACTCAAGAGTATTTGTTGGAGAGCCAGGATTTGAATATAAAGAAAATTATAGGACATTAAGCGAAGCGGCTCTCTCAGGCGGTGTTACCTCAGTAGTAACAATGCCCAATACAAACCCTGTTATAGATAATGTATCCACACTTGATTTTATTAAAAGGAGAGCGAGAGATAAATCAATAATCAAAATATATCCATTGGCAGCACTGACTAAAAATATAAGGGGTGAAGAGATGTGTGAATTTGGTTTGTTAAATTTAAGAGGCGCATATGGTTTCACTGATGGATTGCGATGTGTTCAAAATAATAGGGTAATGGATCATATTTTTAATTATGCTAAAAATAAAGATTCTCTTATACTTCAATTCATTCAAGATAACGAATTATCTAAAAACGGAGTAATTAATGAAGGATTAGTCTCTACAAGATTAGGGTTAAAAGGGATACCAGGCGTAGCTGAACAAATTATTCTAGACCGAGATTTAAGATTGTTAAGCGAATATAAATCTAAATATCACGCATCTCTAATTTCAACAAAGAAATCATTATCTATTGTTGACCATTGGAAAAAAAGGGGCCTTAATTTCACTACATCAGTTTCGATAAATAATTTATCTTTAAATGAAAATGATATTGGAGAATTTAGAACTTTTTTAAAATTGTCCCCTCCATTAAGAAGCGAAGAAGACCGATTGGCTCTTATTGAGGGATTAAATAAATCACTTATTGACATTATAGTATCTGATCATAAACCTGAGGATGAGGAGTCTAAAAGATTAACCTTTCAGCAAGCTGCATCTGGTGCTTCTGGTATTGAAACGCTATTATCACTAGCTTTAGAATTATACCATAATAAATCTTGTAGTCTGATTACTGTAATCAGGTCTATGACGTCAAATCCGGCAAAATTATTTGGTATAAACGCAGGTACATTAGAAAAAAACTATCCAGCAGATATTGCGATACTGGATTTAGACAAGCCCTGGGTAGTAAAAAAAGACAATATAAGATCCAAATCAAAAAATACCGCTATAGAAAACAAGAAATTACAGGGTAAAGTTGAAAAAACTTTTCTAAACGGTAATCTAGTTTTTGATAAAAAATGAGTTATTTAATAGTTTCAATATTATCTTATTTTATTGGCAGTATTCCATTTGGATTATTAATCACAAAACTTTTTAATCTTGGCGATATAAGAGAAATTGGATCAGGAAATATTGGTGCAACTAATGTTTTAAGGACTGGTAATAAACTGGCAGCAGCTATTACACTTTTTTTTGACATTTTTAAAGGATCATTAGCATTAATAATCACAAAATATTTTTTTAGTGATTTAATGTTTTTATCTTTTATATTTGTTTACCTCGGCCATATATTTCCAATTTGGCTTAAATTTAAAGGTGGCAAGGGCGTAGCAACTTTTATTGGAGGTTTAATGATTATTAATTTTAAAATCTGTATTTTATTTTTATTTACTTGGTTGATAATAGCAAAATTATTTAAAATATCTTCATTATCTGCGTTGATATCATTTTTAATAATCTTTATTTATTCTACTATTTTCGAAGGGAGAGAATTTGTAATTTTGATGTCATTTTTTTTAATTATTAATTTTTTTACACATCGTCAAAACATCTTAAGATTGGCTAAAGGCGAGGAAACAAAAATAAAAAGTTGATCATTTTCTTGGTTTTTCCTTTATTTTTACAAATCTAATTTGACAAACAACGTTTTTTTTGCAAGTTAATTTTTAATGAATTTATTAATTGTAGAAAGTCCTGCAAAAGCTAAAACCATTAATAAATACCTTGGTTCTGACTATATAGTTTTAGCTAGCTATGGTCATGTTAGAGATCTTCCTTCAAAAAATGGCTCCGTCGACACTGAGAATAATTTTAATATGACATGGGAAATAGATACTACCTCAAAGAAATATATAAAAGAAATTACTGATGCAGCAAAAAAAGCGAATAAAATTATTCTAGCAACCGATCCAGACCGAGAAGGAGAAGCAATTGCTTGGCATGTGAAACATATATTAGAACAAAAAGATTTAACAAAAGATAAAAAAGTTGAAAGAGTTGTTTTCAATGAGATAACAAAAAAAGCTGTAACAAATGGTATCAATAATCCTAGAGATATAAATATTGAGCTTGTTAACGCATACTTAGCAAGAAGAGCTTTAGATTATTTAGTTGGATTTAACATCTCTCCAATTTTGTGGACTAAGTTACCTGGTTCAAAATCTGCTGGAAGAGTTCAGTCAGTTGCATTAAAAATTATTGCTGAAAGAGAGCATGAAGTCGAACTATTTAAACCTGAAGAATATTGGACGATTAAATGTATATTTCAAAATGATAGAAATGAACAAATAAATGCAAAATTAAATCTACTAGATAGTAAAAAAATTGAAAAATTTTCCTTTAAGAGTAAAAACGAAAGCGATAGAGCAAAATCTAAACTAGAAAATTTAGTTTTTTCTATAAAAAACATTGAAAGTAAACCTTATAAAAGAAATCCCTACGCACCGTTTCGAACATCCACCATGCAGCAGGATGCTTCTAGAAAGTTAGGCTTTAGTGCCTCCAGAACAATGCAAGTTGCTCAAAGATTATACCAAGGAATTGATATTGATGGTGAAACTGTTGGACTAATTACATACATGAGAACTGATGGCATAGAAATATCAAATGAAGCAATTGAAGATTGCAGAAACTATATAAAATTAAATATTGGCGACAAATATTTACCAAAAGAAATAAGAAGTTATTCTGGTAAAAAAGCAAAAAATGCTCAGGAAGCTCATGAAGCTGTTAGACCAACTGATATAAAAAGAACGCCTAACAACTTAAGATCTATACTAGATAGAGACCAAATAAAATTGTATGAACTCATATGGAATAGAACAGTTGCATCTCAAATGCAGAGTGCTGAGTTTGAACGTACAGTTGTCGATATAGCCGACAAATCAAAAAAAAACATCTTTAGAGCAAATGGCTCTGTTGAAAAATTTGATGGATTTTTAAAGGTTTATAAAGAAATCAAAGATGACGATAGCAAAGATAATAATGATGAACAAAATAAATTACCAAAATTATTATCTAATGAAAGTTTAAAGATAAATGAAATAATCAATGAACAACATTTTACCCAACCACCACCTCGATATTCTGAAGCAAGTCTAGTCAAAAAATTAGAAGAATTGGGAATAGGTAGACCTTCTACCTACGCAAGTATCATATCAGTCTTATCAACTAGGAATTATGTAGAACTTACTAATAAAAAATTTATACCAACTGACAGGGGAAAATTAATAACAGCATTTTTAGATAAATTATTTAATAAATACGTTGATTATAATTTTACTGCAGGATTAGAAGATAGTCTTGATGATATTACATCAGGAAAAATACAATGGGTTGATGTTTTGACAAAGTTTTGGAATGACTTCAACAACAATGTAAATGAAGTAAAAGAATTAAGAACAAGAGAAATCCTGGATATGATGAATGACTCTCTTGGAGACATTATTTTTGATAAAAAAGATAATGGCGAACAAAATAGAGTTTGTACTTGTGGTGATGGAGAACTTAGTTTAAAAATTGGAAGATTCGGAGCCTTTATTGGTTGTTCAAAATATCCAGATTGTAAATTTACTAGACCATTATCAAGAATTAAAGCAGCGGAACAACAATTCTTGTCAGAGCCAAAAGAAATAGGATTGAATGACGAAGGAGAAAAAATAATTTTAAAAAATGGAAGATTTGGACCTTATCTTCAGTCTGGAGAAAATGAAAAAAAACCCAAAAATGTTTCTATACCCAAGGGTATTGAGCTAGACCAAATTGATTTAGATAAAGCAAAATTTTTGTGCTCCCTTCCTAAAACCCTTGGAAAATATCCTGATAATGATGAAGATATTTTGCTTTATAATGGTAGATATGGACCCTACTTAAAATGTGGAAAAAAATCTGCATCATTAGAGGTTCCGTCTGATATATTTAGCATAGGATTAAACAAAGCAATAACACTAATTGCAGAAGCTAAACCTGGAAGAAGATCATCAAATGAAATAAAAAATTTAGGTGAACACCCTATTGACAAAAAACCAGTAAAAGTAATGAAAGGTCAATTTGGACCATATATTAAATATAAATCTATAAATGCAACAATTCCCGATGATAAAGATCCAGAGAGTATAACTATTGAAGAAGCATTAGATTTAATAGAAAAAAGATTAGCGTATGACGCAAATAAAAAAGGTGGAAAAAGAAAGAAAAATTAAAAGTGTCCGATATAAATGAAAAGTTAAAAAAATTAAAAATTGTAATACCAAATCCTCCTGCGCCAGTTGGTAATTATGTTGCGTACAACATAATAGGTAAGGTTATTTATATTTCGGGTCAGTTACCAATTGATAGTAATGGTAAATTAATTAAAGGAACAATTAATAATGATTTAGATTTAAATAAAGGATATGAAGCTGCAAAACTTTGTATGTTAAACGCTATAGGTCATCTTCAAAAGGTCACAGGGGATTTAAATAAGGTAAAAAAATGCATAAAAATAATTGGATATATTAATTCAAATGAGAAATTTGAAAAGCATCCGATGGTGTTAAATACTGCTTCAGACCTGCTTGTAAATATCTTTGGAGAAAAAGGTAAGCACACACGGGCCGTAATTGGGGTTAAGTCACTTCCATTAGGTGCAATGATTGAAATTGAGAGTTTGTTTGAAATTAATTAGCTTTTAATCGAACCTTTGAATTAACTTTAATCTCAAATTTATCTCCACTTGTTTGAACAGTTACAAAACCACCGTTTTTAAGTCTCCCGTGAATTATTTCATCTGCAAGAGGTTTTTTTATTTCATTTGTAATTATTCTTCCAATTGGTCTTGCTCCCATAGTATCAGAGTAGCCTTTTTTGCTAATTAAATCATATGCTAGATCTGTTAATTGAATTGTTATATCACGAGGATTAAGTTGTGTTTCTAGTTGCATAATAAATTTGTTTGTTATTTGATTGATAATATTCTTTTCAAGTTTATTAAAATTAATTATTGCATCTAATCTATTTCTAAACTCAGGACTAAATAATTTATTTATTGAATTTATATCAACTATACCTGTTTTCTTCTTATCAAATCCAATTTCATTTTTTTCTAAATCAGATGCGCCAGCGTTTGTTGTAAGTATGAGAATAATATTTCTAAAATCTATATTTTTTCCATTTTGGTCTTTCATTTTTCCGTAATCCATAATTTGAAGCAATAAATTAAATATATCAGGATGAGCTTTTTCAATTTCGTCTAATAATAATACTGAGTGAGGATTCTTTTCAACCGACTCAGATAATAATCCGCCTTGTTCAAAACCCACATACCCTGGTGGTGCTCCGATTAATTTTGAAATGGTATGTTTTTCGGAAAACTCCGACATGTCGAATCTAATTAACTCTACACCAAGAATTATAGACAATTGTTTTGCTAATTCTGTTTTTCCTACACCAGTTGGGCCACTAAATAGATAATTTCCTATAGTTTTGCTACTTTCTCTTAAGCCTGATCGAGAAAGTTTAATAGCACTAGATAATGATTCAATTGCATGATCCTGACCATATATTAGTCTTTTTAAATTTTTAGGTAATTCTTTGTAATACTCCTGATCTTGTAATGTTATAGTTTTTTTAGGGATTTTTGTGATTTTGGCCACTATTCCTTCAACATCTATTTCATCTAATGTTTGTTTTTTTTTATTTAATTGTTTTAGAGTTTCAAATGCTCCTAACTCATCTATTATATCAATAGCTTTATCAGGTAATTTTTTATTACCAATATATTTTGACGATAAATCAACAGCTGCTTTGATCGCTTTATCTGAGTATTTAACTTTATGAAAATCTTCATATTTTTTTCTAAGCCCAAATAAAATTTGATAAGTTTCTTCAACTGAGGGTTCATTAACATCTATTTTTTGGAATCTTCTTTGAAGAGCTCGGTCCTTTTCAAAATAATTCCTATATTCTACAAACGTAGTTGATCCTATACATTTAATCTTTCCTGATTGTAGTGCAGGCTTAAGCATATTAGCTGCATCCATTGAATTTCCGGAGGTAGATCCAGCTCCAATTAGATTATGTATTTCATCAACAAATAATATATTTTTCTCATTTTTCTCTGCTTCAATCATTATAAGCTTTAATCTCTCTTCAAAATCACCTCGATATCTTGTTCCGGCAATCAATAATCCCATATCTAATGAAAAAATTTTACATCCATTAAGAATTTCTGGGACTTCTTTTTTATAAATTTTGTAAGCCAAGCCTTCAACAATCGCAGTTTTGCCAACACCTGGATCACCTACAAGGAGAGGATTATTTTTAGTCCTTCTACACAAAATTTCGGTTAACCTGTTAATTTCCTCATCTCTTCCAATTAACTTATCAATTTTTTCTTGTGATGCTTTTTGTATTAAGTCAATACAATAAGTATCTAATGTAGTTTTTTCAGATTTTTTCTTTGTTTCAGTACTAGTATCTAAATTCTCGGTATAGCTAAAATTTTCTATTTTTGTAATGCCGTGAGAAATAAAATTTACAACATCATACCTCGTCACTTCTTGTTCTTGTAAAAAATACGTTGCATGACTTTCTCTCTCTGCAAACAACGATACTAAAATATTTGCACCTGTTACTTCATTTTTTCCTGATGATTGTACATGAACAATAGATCTCTGTATTACTCTTTGAAACCCTGCAGTAGGTTGAGGATCATTGTTGTTTTCAGAATTTACAATATTATCTAATTCATTATCAATGTAAAATTCTAAATTTTCTTTCAATAAATTTGTATCTACACTACATGCTTTCATGACATTTTGAGAATCTTCCTCGTCTATTAGAGAAAATAATAAATGTTCTAGCGTCACGTACTGATGATTCTTTTCAGATGCCAAAGTAAAAGCGCTTGAAATTGCTTTTTCTAATGATTTTGTAAAATTAGCCATTATATTTTTTCAGATATACACTTTAATGGGTATGAGTTATCTTTAGAATATTTATTAACAGCATTACGCTTTGTTATGCCAATATCTAAAGAATAGATACCACATAAAGCTTTGCCATAAATATGAACTTTCATCATTAATTTTTCAGCTTCATAGTTATTCTTATTAAAATACATTTTTAAAATTTTAACAACAAAATCCATGCTTGTAAAATCATCATTCAACAAATAAAGGGCGATTTTTTTTGGTACATTAATTTTTTTTTTTCTAATATTCTTAGGTAATTTCAACAAATTATTCATAATTAGGCCTGCCAATGGAATAATACCTTATTTTTTTATTTGAAATATTTTTAGTTTTATATAAGTTTCTAAGGTCAAAAATCTTAGTTCCTTTTTTAATATTAAAATTACTAAAGTTTATAGATCTAAATTCATCCCACTCTGTATGTATAACAATCATATCATTGTTTTCTAAAATTTGTTTTATAGAACTTACAAATTTAATTTTACTTGATTTAATTTCACATTTTTTTCCTGTAGGTTCATAATAAGATAGTGATGCACCTCTTTTTAATAATTTTGGGTAAATTTTCAAAAATTGGCTATCTCTCATATCATCAGTATTTGCTTTAAATGTTACCCCTAAAAAACCAATTCTTTTCCTTCTTACTGAACCTAATATTTTTATAATTTTATCTGTAATCAATTTTTTTCTATTTTCATTACTTTTAATTACAGTTTTTATAATTGATAAATCGACTGAAAATTTATTTGCAGTTTTAACGATAGCTCTTGTATCTTTTGGAAAACATGATCCACCAAAAGCAGGTCCAGCTCTAAGAAATCTCGATCCAATTCTTTGATCAGTTCCTATGCCAATAGCTATATCTTCGACATTTGTATTTGTTGATTCACAAAGATTAGCAATTTCATTAATAAAGGTAATTTTGGTTGCCAAAAAAGCATTAGATGCATACTTTATTAATTCAGAGCTTCTTCTGCTTACCGTCAAAAACTTTGCCCCTTTATTTATTATTGGCAAATATAACTTTTCTAAAATAGGCTTTGTTTTTTTTAAATTATTTGATCCAATAACAATCCTATCAGGATATTTAAAATCTCTAATTGCCTCGCCCTCTCTTAAAAACTCAGGGTTAGAAATAATGTCAAACTTATTTTTTTTATTTTTTCTTAGAATAATTTTTTCTACTTCATCCCCAGTGCCAATAGGTACAGTAGATTTATTTACAATAATTTTATAATTATTTATATTTTTTGAAATATCTTTTGTAACCTTATAAACGTTTTTTAGGTCTGCTGAAATACCGTCCTTAGCAGTTGGCGTACCTACAGCGATAAAGATTATTTTTGATAATTTAATCGCTTCAGATATATTGCTTGTAAATTTAATTCTTTTAGATTTTATATTTTTTTTAAGTATTTCTTCTAAACCAGGCTCGTAAATAGGGACTATACCTTTTTTTAGTAAATTAATTTTTTTATTATCGTTATCTACGCAAATTACATCATTTCCCAAGTCTGCAAATAATACTCCCGAAACAAGACCAACGTAACCTGTTCCTATAATTGTGATTTTCATATAGAATTATAATATTTAAAAGATTTAATATATCCGTCAATTGTTCCGCAATCTAAATATTTGCCTTTAAATTTACATCCAAATATTTTTTCTACTTTTATCATTGCGTTTATTGCATCTGTAATTTGTACTTCACCTAAACTACCTTTGTTTTGAGATGATAAAAACTTAAAAATTTTTTTTGAGAGTATATATCTTCCGATTATTGCTGAATTAGATGGAGATTTTTTTATTGATGGCTTTTCAACCATTTTGGAAATTTTCGTACTATTTTTTTTTTCAAAGCCCACTATTCCATATCTGCTTACTTGTTTTTTTTTAATATTTCTTAATGCAATTACAGAACATTTTTGTTTTTTATGTATATGCAATAGTTCTTTTGAGCAATTTTTTTTTACTATAATATCATCAGGTAATAGTAATAAGAAATGACTTTTATTTATCAAGTTTTTACATGTTAAAACTGCATCACCAAGACCTTTTGGTTTATTTTGGTATACAAATTTAATTTTTTTTCCGTATTTTTCTAATTTTTTTACTCTAGCAAATATGTCAGGTTTATTGTTAATTTTATTATTTATTTTTTTCTTAAATTTAAATAATTCTTTAATGGTTTCCTTTTCACTTGAAATCACCAGTATTATATTTTTTATTCCAATATCAAAACACTCATCAAGAATAATTTCTAAAATTGATTTACTGCCCATCGGCCATAGTTCTTTTGGAACAGCCTTTGTAAGTGGCAACATTCTTGTGCCTAAACCAGCTAAAGGTATTATTGCCTGAGTTATCATTAAGTATTAATATAAATAAATGAAAATAGTAAAAAAATCTAATCAAATAAACACTTTTTGCAATAATAATTACAAAAAAATTGGTTTTGTACCTACCTTGGGATCTTTGCATGCGGGCCATTTATCTCTCATTAAAAAAGCAAAAAAACAGAACAAAATATGTATAGTGAGTATTTTTTTAAATCCAAAGCAATTTAACAATAAAAAAGATTTTAAAACCTATCCCCTTGATATTGAGAAAGATATAATTGTATGCAGAAAAAATGGAGTAGACTTGCTGTTTATTCCAAATTTTGAAGAAGTTTATAACTGGAAAAATAAAAAAACAAAATTTCCAAAAATAAAAAATATAATGGAGCAAAAATTTCGTAAAGGACATTTTTTAGGTGTTTTAAATGTTATGGAAAAATTACTTAACATTATAAAATGTAGAAAATTGTATTTAGGTGAGAAAGATTTTCAACAGCTAAAAATTATAAAAGATTACATAAAACTGAATAAATTAAAAATAAAATTAATAAATTGTAAAATAATTAGAGAGAAAAATATGCTTGCTTATTCGTCAAGAAATAAATTACTTACAAAAAATAATAAAAAAATTGGTGGAAAGATTGTAAATTTTATTATTAAATTAAAAAAGAAAGAGAGGGATTTTATAGAATTTAAAAAAAAATTATTAAATGAATTTAAAAATCAAAAAATTTATTGTGAATATATAGAAAATTTTAATATTTTTAATTTACAAAAAAGTAATAAAATAAATAAAAAAAATAAAATATTTGTTTCTTTTTGCTTAGGCAAAATAAGATTAATTGATAATTTTTAAATACCTAGCACAAAACTTGCTAATCCAAGAAAAGATAAGAAGCCTATTACATCTGTAATAGTGGTTACAAAAACACTGCTTGCTATCGCTGGATCAATTTTGAATTTATCTAGTGTCAGTGGTGTTAATATTCCAAAGAGTCCTGCTACACTCATATTAATTATCATAGCTAAGCCTATAAGAATTGATAAGTTTTTATCATTAAACCAAAATAAAATTAAAATTGCAGTTATAAAAGCAAATATTATTCCATTAAAAAAACCAACTAAAAACTCTTTTGATATTATTTTTTTAATATTTGAAGATATCAATTCTTTCGTTGCCAAAAGTCTTACCGTAACTGTCAAAGTTTGTGTTGCAGCATTGCCGCCCATAGAAGCAACAATTGGCATTAAGATTGCCAATGCAACAACCTTTTCTATATTTTCATCAAAAAAACCAATTACTAAAGAAGCTATAACAGCTGTAATTAAATTTAATGTTAACCAAATAAATCTTTTTTTTGTAATATCAATCGCTGAATCTGAAATATCCTCCTCACTAACTCCGGCCAAGCGAAATGTATCTTCCTCAGTTTCTTCCTTTAATATTGTCACAATATCATCGGCTGTTATCATACCAATTAATTTATTTTCATTATCTACTACGCCTGCTGACACAAGATTGTAAGTTTCAAAGTTATATGCCACATCCTCTTGATCCATATCTGCAGGTATTAAAAATTTATTATCAATCATAATTTCTTTCATCTTTACTTCCCTTGACGCTGTTAAAACTCTTGAGGAACTTACGGAGCCGACTGGATTGTTATTTTCGTTTACAATAAAAATTAATACAAATTCATTGGGTAAATCTTTTGTTTCTCTAAGATAGTCAATTGTTTCTCCTACAGACCATTGCTGAGGAACTGATGCAAATTCAGTTTGCATTATTCTACCAGCGGAATTTTCATGATAAAGATTTAGCGTTTCTATGAAAAATTTCTTATACTTTTCATCTAAAAGTTTTAATACTTCATCACATTTTGCTGTTTCTAAATTTTCAACTAAATGTACAGCATTATCAGATTCTAGATTTTGTATTATCTTCTTTATTTTTATTGGATTTAATAAAGCTAATACTTCTTTTTGTAATTCGTCTGTAAATTCAACAATAATTTTTGGATTAATATCGAAGTATTCAAAATTAAATAATACTTCCCTTATTTGCTCAGATAAATTTGATATAACCTCTGCACTATCTGACGGGTGTAGTTTATTTAATTCCTTATTTATGTAGTCAATGTTTTGATTTTTTATATTATTTACTATTTTATTAAGATACTCTTGAGAAAAATTAAATTCTAATTTTTTATCTTTATTTTCAGCTTTAATATTCATATGTTCTGGTATTTATAATAAATATGGAAATAAAAATCAGCAAAAAACCAATTGATTACAAAAAAGCAATGCTTTCTCTGGATAAAAGAGTTGACGAAGTTTATATGAATAAAAACCAGGAGCTTTTATGGTTACTAAAACATCCTAATCTTTATACTGGGGGTATATCGGCTCCTGACAATGAATTGATAGATAAGAACAAATTTCCAGTTTTCAAAACAAATCGTGGGGGCAAATGGACGTTTCACGGAGATGGTCAAAAAGTAGTTTATTTTGTTATGAACTTAAATAAAAGAGATAAAGCTATAAGAGGCTTCGTAAATAAAATAGAAGATACTATCATCTCAACCTTAAATGAACTAGATATTGAATCTTTTAAAGATAAAAATAATATAGGGATTTGGGTTAAACAAAATAATCTTGAACAAAAAATTGCAGCTATTGGAATAAAAGTAAAAAAATGGATTGCGTACCATGGTTTTTCAATAAACATCAATGTTAATAAATCAAATTATAAAGGCATTGTTCCATGTGGTATAAAAAAGAAAGGTATTGCTAATATCAGTGATTTTAAAAAAAATATTGATGAAGAATTATTAGATAATATTATTATTAAAAATTTCTCAAAGGTATTTCAAGATTAGTTTTTTTGAGAAAATTGATGAAATATTCTGGAATATTGGATTTATATATCATTTTTTTATTTCTAAAGTTAAATTCAATTACGTAACTATGTAACATTAATTTTACATTTTCTTTTTTTCCATAAATTTTATCTCCTAATATAGGATAATTCAGGTCTTTAAATTGTTTTCTAATTTGATGTTTTCTACCTGTAATAAGGTTTATATCTATAAGTGTATAAAATTTATTTCTGCTTAATATTTTATAATCAGAAATTGAAATCAAATTTTTATTTTTATTTTTATTTTTTAATTTTGATACTATTTTACCTGATTTACCTTTAAATTCTCCTTTTAAAATCGCCAAATATTTTTTTTTAATTTGTCTTAATGAAAATTGTTCTGATAGATATCTTGCAGTATATCTATTTTTTGCAATTAATAAAAGACCCGAAGTATCCTTGTCAAGTCGATGTACAATAAAAAACTTATCATTTTTATAGTTTAAAATATCTATAACATTTTTACCGGTTTTAGTTCCGGATTGCACAGCGATACCTGATGGTTTTGACAATACTATATAATCTTCGTTTTGGTATAATATGTCTTTATATAAATCTTTAATATCTTTTTTTGTTGGAACATACTTAAATGTATCCTTTTTTTCGCTTAATTTGTAATTTAATCTAACATAAATTTTATCATTCAATTTAAGATTATAAGATGCGAGTACTTTTTTTTTATTTACTGTAATTTTTTTTTTTCTTAAGATTTTTTCTATATATGATTGGGGAAATTTGTTAATGTTTAATTTGATCCACTTGTCTATTCTTGTATTTTCAAAATCTTTTAGGACCAGATAGTCATTGTTAACAATCATATGTTTTGAGCTATTTTTTGACCAAAATAAAAAAATAACAATCCAAAAAAGATTGATATTAATAAATAAAAAGCTGCTTTTAAAAATTCAGAATTTTGAAGCAAATCGAATAAATCGTAACTAAAACTTGAGAATGTAGTAAAACCCCCTAGTAGGCCGTAAATTATGTAAATTTTATATTCTATTGGTAATATATTTTTATTAAAAAAAATAACACAAAAACCTATTAAAAATGAACCAATCAAATTTACAATTACCGTTGAAACTGGGAAATTAATATTAAAAAATCTTGGTGTAATAACATATAGCCCATACCTTAATACGCTTCCAATTGCCCCAAACAGAGCCACTAGTAGATAAATTTTCATATTAAATAATATTTTTTAGACTTGTCTTATTTTTTTTTGGCTTCCTCTTTATTTTCGCCAGTTTTTTCTTCAGTTTTTTTTGATGATGGTCCTGAATCTTGTCCTTTTGCATTAAAATCTTTATCAACAAGTTCAATTATTGCTTTAGGAGCATTGTCTCCGTAACGAAAACCGTATTTCAAAACTCTTGAATACCCACCTGCCCGTTTTTCATATCGTTTTGATAGTACAGTTACTAATTTATTTACTGATTTACTATCTTGTAGTTTTGATAGAAGTGATTTTTTAGCTGCTAGATTTTTTTTTTTTCCAATAGTTATCATCTTATCAATAGCTATTTTTAATTCCTTAGCTTTTGGAAGGGTCGTTTCTATTTGCTCATGCTTGATAAGAGAGTTTAACATGTTCTTTATTAGAGCTTTTCTATGCTCAGAGGTTCTATTTAATTTTCTATAAGCTATTTTATGTCTCATTATTTGTATTCTTCTTCTAGTTTTTTAGATAATTCAGCAATATTTTCCGGTGGCCAATTTGGTATTTCAATACCTAAATATAATGACATTCCAGCTAAGACTTCTTTAATCTCATTAAGAGATTTTCTCCCAAAATTAGGTGTCCTTAGCATTTCATTTTCAGTTTTTTGAACTAAATCGCCAATATAAATTATATTGTCGTTTTTTAAACAATTCATTGATCTAACAGATAATTCTAATTCGTCTACTCTACGTAAAAGATTTTTATTAAATTCTGGTTCATTGCTTGTTTTTTCAACAACAACTTCTTTTGGTTCATCGAAGTTAATAAACATACCGAGCTGATCTTGCAAAATTCTAGCAGCGAAAGCTAAGCAATCTTCTGCTGCAACTGAACCGTCAGTCTCTATCTCCATTGTTAATTTGTCATAATCAATTGAAAGACCATCTCTAGTATCAGATATATTGTAAGATACTCTTTTTACAGGACTATAAACAGCATCGACAGGTATTAATCCTAAAGGAGAGTCAGTGTCTCTATTTTTATCTGCTGATACATATCCTTTACCTGTATTAACAGTAAGCTCCATATAAATCTTAGTTTTTTCATCTAAATTACAAATCACTTGCCCTGGATTTAATATTTCAATATCCGGATTATCCTTAATCATGCTTGCTTTTATTTCTCCTGGTCCCTGTGCATCAATTATAAGTTTTTTTGGTCCAGGATTTTTTAATTTTAAAGATAAGGATTTAATATTTAATACAATATCAGTTACATCCTCTCTTACACCATTTATTGAAGAAAATTCATGTAGTACACCATCTATTTGAATAGCTGTTACAGCGGTACCCTGAATTGATGACAGCAAAACTCTTCTTAACGCATTTCCTAAAGTTAAAGCAAATCCTCTTTCAAGAGGTTCTACAACTATTTTCGAAATTTTTTTATCATCACTAGATTGCACATCTATTTTTGATGGTTTGATCAACTCTTTCCAATTCTTTTCTATCAATTTATCTCCTTAATATTAATTGTTAAACTCTTCTTCTTTTTGGCGGTCTACATCCATTATGAGGAATAGGACTTGCATCCTTAATAGATAAAATTTTAAAACCTCTGGCTTGCAATGCTCTTAAAGCTGTTTCTCTACCAGATCCAGGTCCCTTGACTTCTACATCAATATTTTTTAATCCATATTCTGATGCTTTGATTGCAGCATCATCCGCGGCTACTTGAGCTGCATATGGAGTTGATTTCCTTGATCCCTTAAATCCTTTTGACCCTGCTGATGACCATGAAAGTACGTTCCCGTCATTATCAGTTATAGATATAATAGTATTATTGAATGTCGCATTAACATAAGCTTTGCCGTTTAAAACCACTTTTTTTTCTTTTTTCTTTATTTTAAATTTCTTTTTCTTTTTAACTTCTTCTACTTTTTGTTCTTTTACATTGTCTTTAGTTGCTTTTTCTTTACTCATTTTATTTCTTAGCCAATGTTAATTTTTTACCAGCAATTGCGACAGCTTTTCCTTTTCTAGTTCTTGCATTAGAATGAGTTCTTTGTCCTCTTACTGGTAGCTTTTTCCTATGCCTGGATCCTCTATAAGTACCAAGATCTCTTAATCTTTTGATATTTAAAGAGATATTTCTTCTTAAATCACCTTCAACAGTATGTTTGCTATCAATAAATTCCCTTATTTTAAGTATTTCGTCTTCAGTTAAATTATTAACTCTTTTAGATTTTTCTATATTTAATTGCTTGCAAATTTTTTGGGCATTATAATCTCCAATACCATATATATATGTTAAGGCTATATGAACTTGTTTGTTTAGTGGTAAATTAATTCCTGAAATTCGTGCCATAGTGTATGTAAAATTTATATTCTAAAAACGCTGGAGTATATAAATCAAGTCATTAAAGTCAACTCAATTTAGTCCTTTAATACGCCCTTAATTTCCTTCCTAACTTCATCAATTTGTTTCATTGCATCAATATTTATCACTTTATTTTGATTTTTATAATATTCTAGCAATGGCAGTGTCTCGTTATCGTAAGTTTTCAATCTTTTAGTAATTGTCTCCTCATTATCATCTGACCTTTTAATCATTTTATTTTCTCTACAATTTTGAGGTGGGGGGTCAAAATATTCATTGTATGTATTTTTGCAAACTGGGCATGATATCCTTCCTGAAATTCTTTTGATTAATACTGAATAATCAACTTTTAGATTAAGTACTTTTGATAAGTTTTGATCATGCTTCTTTAACATTATTTCTAAATTCTTTGCTTGCTCTGTATTTCTTGGAAATCCATCAAATATTATTTTATTTTTAATATTTATATCCGATATTTTATCTTCTATTAAATCATAAATTATTTTATCAGATACTAATTTTCCAGCATCCATGATACTGCGTATTTGTTTGGAAAGTTCACTTTCTTGTTTTAATTCATTTCTCAATAAGTCACCGGTAGAAATTTGAGTCATTTTTAAGTCTTCTTTTAAAAAATTTGACTGAGTCCCTTTTCCAGCGCCTGGTGGGCCAAAAATAATAATATTCATTTACTTAGTAAACTTTGTTTTTTTAATTAATGATTGATATTGAACACTCATCAATCTTGTCTGTATTTGATTTATTGTGTCCATTCCTACAACAACTACGATTAATAATGATGTTCCGCCTAAATAGAAAGGTATAGGGTAGTTTGCAATTAATACTTCAGGCATCAAACATATAATTACTAAGTAAGTTGAACCAATTGTTGTTAGCTTTATAAGCAAATCATTAATAAAAAATGCAGTTCTTTCTCCAGGTCTTATTCCAGGTATAAAGCCTCCGTGCTTTCTTAAATTTTCAGCTGTTTCATTTGGATTAAAGATTATGGATGTATAAAAAAATGAAAAGAAAACAATTCCTCCTGCATAAATCAACATATATAGTGGTTTACCCTGGCCTAACATTGATGTGACGCCAATCATAAAAGAACTGCTATCTGTTGAAAAGTTTGACAATGTAATAGGAAGAAGAAGAAGAGCTGATGCAAATATTGCTGGTATAACACCAGCTGTATTAACCCTTAAAGGGAGATACGATGACTCTCCACCATACATTTTATTTCCAACTTGCCTTTTAGGATATTGAACAACTACTCTCCGTTGTGCCCTTTCAACAAATACTATAAAATAAATTGCAACTAGCAACAAAATAATCACTCCAATTATTACCAAACTAGACAAGGCGCCTGTCCTTCCAAGTTCGAATGTAGAAGCTAATGCTCTAGGTATTTCTGCAACAATCCCGGAAAAAATTATTAATGAAATTCCATTTCCAACACCTCTAGAAGTAATTTGCTCGCCGAGCCACATTAAAAATACTGTACCTGTAAGTAAAGTTACAGTTGTAACAAATCTAAAATATATACCGGGCTCTAATACAATACCTTGAGAGTTTTCTAAACTAACAGAAACACCATACCCTTGGACTAATGCAAGTAACACTGTTCCATATCTCGTGTATTGAGTTATTTTCTTTCTGCCAAATTCACCTTGGCTTTTTAGATTTTTAAAATAATCAGTTACACCTGTTAATAATTGAACAATAATTGATGAAGATATGTATGGCATTATACCCAAAGCAAAAATGGCCATTCTTTGAACAGCACCACCAGCAAAAACATTAAACATTCCTAATAAACTTCTTTCGTTTCCTCCGACGATATCTTTAAGGGAAGTAGGATCAATTCCTGGAATAGGAATATAAGTACCAAATCGATAAATAATCAGAATAAATAATGTATAAATTATTCTCTTTTTTAAGTCGTCGGCTTGAGAAAATGCTCCTACGCTTTGCGCCGTATTTTCAAAATTTGACATCTTATCGTTTAACTAACTCTATTGATCCACCTGATTTTTCAATTTTATCTTTCGCACTTTTACTGACTTTATCCGTAATTAACGAAATTTTAGTTTTTAATTCACCTGTACCAAGTATTTTAACTTTTATATTCTTTGATGATTTGTTCTTTAATAGTATTTTTCTTAAATGAATTTTCTCACTCTGTTTTATTTTTCTTTTAGTTATTAATTTTTCTAAATCATTTAAATTTATTACGACATTTTTTTCTTTTTTATACAAAGAATTAAAACCTCTTTTAGGCAATCTTCTATATAAAGGCATTTGCCCGCCTTCATAGCTTTTTATAGCAACACCAGATCTTGATTTTTGACCTTTTACACCTCTGCCGCTTGTTTTTCCTTTGCCAGAACCAATTCCTCTTCCAAGTCTTTTCTTTGGTTTATGAGATGAAAAATTTATACTATTTAATTTCATATTATCTTCTCGCTACTATTTCTTTAATTTTTTTTCCTCTTAATACAGAAATATCTTTGGGAGTTTTTTGTTTTAATAAAGCATCAAAAGAAGCTCGAACTAAATTATAAGGATTCGATGAACCTATTGACTTTCCAACTACATCCTGAATTCCAGACATCTCACAAATTGCACGCACAGGTCCACCAGCTATTATTCCCGTTCCTGCTGGTGCACTTCTTAGTAGTACTTTTCCAGCTCCATTTCTGCCTCTTACATCATGGTGCAATGTTCTTCCATCTCTAAGAGAAACTTTTATGATTGATTTTTTTGCAGCTTGAGAAGCTTTTTTAATAGCATCTGGTACCTGTTTTGCTTTCCCTTGTCCAAAACCAACTTGGCCTTTTTGATTACCTACAACCACCAACGCTGCAAATCCAAATCTTCGGCCGCCTTTTACAACCTTAGTAATTCTATTAATAGCTACTAACTTTTCTTTTATTTCTTGTGATTGACTCATAATTAAAATTTCAAACCTACTTTTCTAGCCGTTTCTGCCAATAATTTAATTCTACCATGATACTTATATTTACCTCTATCGAAATAAACTTCTTTTACTCCTTTTTTTGCCGATCTTTCAGCAATTAATTTTCCAACAACTTCTGAAACTTTAGATTTTGGCATTTTTTCAATATTCTTTTCTTTTGAAGAAGCGCTTACTAGTGTTATTTGTTTATTATCATCAATAATTTGTGCATAAATATTCTTTAATGATCTAAAAACAGTTAATCTAGGCTTGTCAGAATTAATTCTTTTTAATTTAGACCTTATTCTTGTTTGTCTTTTTGTTGAAATTGATTTCATTATTTTTTCTTACCCTCTTTTTTTAACACAAATTGATCACTGGATGTTATACCTTTTTGCTTATATGGCTCTACTGGCTTATAAAATTTTAAATCAGCAACCACCTTTCCTACTAATTCTTTATCTATACCACTTATGATTAAGGTAGTTTGCTTTTCTACTTTGATTGTTATTCCCTCTGGAATGTCGTAATTTATGTCATGACTGAAACCAAGCTGAAGATTTAGCTGTTTACCCTTTAGGTTTGCTCTAAAACCAACACCTGTTAATTTTAAGGTTTTTTCATATCCTTTAAATATTCCGATTATAGCGTTGTTTATTAAACTTCTCTGCAAACCCCATAAAACACTATTAAGGTTGTTTTTATTTTTAGGTCTTACTAAAATTTTTGAATTATCAATTTTTACATCCAAAATGTCATTTTTTAATTCAATTGATCTTTTGCCTTTTGGACCCTCTAAATTTAAAATGTTACCAGCTATAGCGGCTTTTACATCTTTAGGTATTTCAATATTTTTTTTTCCTATTTTTGACATAATAAGTTAAGAAATATTACAAATTATCTCTCCTCCAAGTTTTTGCTCTCTGGCTTCATTATCAGATAAAATACCTTTGGACGTAGATATTAATGCAACACCTAAACCATTTTGCACCCTAGGTAAGCTATCTGATCTTGTATAAATTCTTCTACCCGGTTTTGAAACTCTATAAATTTCTCTAATAACTGGATTACCCTGAACATATTTTAAATTAACTTTTAAGAAATCAAATTTTGTATTTTGATCTTTTGTTATTTCATAACTTATTAAAAAACCTTCTCTAACCATAGCGTCTAAAATGAACCTTTTAAATTTCGAATTTGGAATTAATACAGTTTTATGCGCTCTTTGTTGAGCATTTCTAATTCTTGCCAGCATATCTCCTATTGGATCTGTAACAGTCATATTTTATCCTTTCTTACCAACTTGATTTCGTCATACCAGGAATTTTACCACTTGAAGCTAATTTTCTAAGTGCAATTCTAGACATCTTAAGTTTTCTATAATAGCCATGAGGTCTACCTGTAATCTCACATCTATTTCTTACCCTTATTTTTGCAGAATTTTTTGGTAATTTTGCTAGTTTTAGTGCTGCTTCAAATCTTTCATTTAAATTAATTTTTTTATCCATAATAATTTTTTTCAACTTTTTTCTTTTATTCTCGTATCTTTTTGACATTTTAATTCTTTTAAGATTTCTTTGTATTGCAGATGTTTTCGCCATTAATTAGCTCCCTTTTTGTAAAATGGAAAATTAAAGCTGTCTAGCAAAGCCTTGGCTTCCATTTGATTGTTTGTATTTGTTACTATTGTGATATCTAAGCCTCTAATCTTTTCTACCTTGTCAAAATTAACCTCAGGAAATATTACGTGCTCTTTTATACCAAAACTATAATTTGCATTTTGGTCAAAGCTTTTTGGGTTTAATCCTTTAAAGTCTTTTATTCTAGGTAAAGCCATATTTATTAACCTGTCTAAAAAGAAGTACATATTATCTCTTCTTAAAGTTACTTTTAATCCTAAAGGCATTTTTACTCTTGTTTTAAAATTAGATATAGACTTCTTCGACAATGTAACTACAGGTTTTTGTCCAGTAATATTTGACATGTCCTTTTCAATTACTTTTATTATTTTATTATCATTACCTTCTAAGCCTAACCCCATGTTTAAAACAACTTTTTCAATCTTTGGAATTTTCATTGAATTTTTTATTCCAAGCGATTTGCTTAATTGAGGGATAATCTCTTTTTTATATATATTTTTTAATCTTGGCACCATAGTTTATTTCTTCTTTGATTTAGTTTTTTGTTTAGTGGTCTTTTTCTTATCTTTAATTTTTTTGTCAATTTTTACAGCTGGTTTAATTTTATTATTTTCAAGTACTAAATTTGAAATATTTATAGGTTTCTCCATAGTTATTATTCCGCCCTTTTTTTCTTTTGTAGGCTTTTGATGTTTTTTCTTTAAATTCATTCCTTTGATGATAGCTGAAAAATTCTTTGGAAATAATTTGATTACTTCGCCAGATTTTCCCCTGTCATTTCCAGACAAGATCTTAACTGTGTTTCCTTTTTTAATTTTTATTTTAATCATAAAACCTCTGGTGCTAATGAAATAATCTTCATGTGTTTCTTCGATCTTAATTCTCTTGTCACGGGTCCAAATATTCTGGTTCCTATAGGTTCATTGTTTGCGGCAATCAAAACAGCAGCATTTTTGTCAAACTTAATTGAAGAACCATCATCTCTACTGATTTGTTGCCTAGTTCGCACTACTACAGCTTTATGTACGTCACCTTTTTTTACTTTGCCCTTTGGCATAGCATCCTTAATACTTACAACAATTACATCGCCAATTGATGCGTATCTTCTTTTTGATCCACCAAGCACCTTAATACACTCTATTCTTTTAGCTCCCGTGTTATCAGCCACATCTAGCTCAGTCTGAACCTGTATCATAACTAAATTACCCTCCATCTTTTAAGCTTCGAAATTGGTCTTGTTTCTTGGATTTTAATAATTTGCCCAATTTTAAACTCTCCATCTTCATAGTGGGCGTGGTATTTTTTTGATCTTTTAACAACTTTTTTTAATAAAGGATGTCTAAATTTTCTCTCAACTTTTATAACCAAAGTATTTTTACTTTTATTACTTACAATTTGACCACTTAGAATTTTTTTTGTCATTTTTTCTCACTCTCTTTTTTATTTAAAAATGTTAGAATTTTAGCAATTGTTTTTCTAACCATTTTATGCCTCGAAGTATTTTTAACTTGAGAATTAATTTTTTGAAATCTCAAATTAAATTGTTCTTTTTTATAAGATAACAATTCTTTCTTAAGCTGAGATTGTGAAAGTTTTCTTATTTCTGAAGTTTTCATAATTTTATATATTTACGTTTCTTTTTATAATTTTTGTTTTAATTGGTAATTTTGACGCCGCTCTATCGAAGGCTTCTTTTGCTAAAATATCATTAACACCATCTATTTCAAAAATTATTCGTCCTGGCTTCACTCTACAAACAAAATATTCTGGATTTCCTTTGCCTTTTCCCATTCTTACTTCAATAGGTTTTTTTGAGACAGGTATATTAGGAAAAATTCTTAACCAAACTCTACCTGCTCTCTTCATGTGTCTTGTTAAAGCAACTCTGGCAGCTTCAATTTGTCTTGAGGTAACTCTTTCTGGTTGAGTAGCCTGCAATCCATGAGATCCAAAATTTAATTTCGCACCTCTTTGTGCTTTTCCTTTAATTCTGCCTTTTTGGGCTTTTCTAAATTTTGTTCTAGCTGGTTGTAACATTACGCACTATCCTCTTTTTCTGCCTTTATTTTTTTTTCTAAATCTTTTTGAAAAACTACACCTTTATAAATCCAAACCTTTACGCCAATTATTCCATAAGTAGTTTCCGCTTCTGCTTCTGCATAATCTACATCTGCTCTTAAAGTGTGAAGAGGTATCGAACCTTCTCTAAGCCATTCAGTTCTTGCAATTTCATTACCAGCCAATCTCCCGCTCACAGTAACTTTAATTCCTTTTGCACCAAGTCTCAAAGTTGACGATATAGCCCTTTTCATAGCTTTTCTATAAGCAACTCTTTTAGATATTTGTTGCGCAATATTTTCTGCGACTAAATAAGCATCTAGTTCAGGTTTTCTTATTTCTTTAATATTAACAAGAACTTCATTCGAGGCGATTTTTCCAATATTATTTTTAATTTTTTCAATATCAGACCCCTTTTTGCCAATTACAAAACCAGGTCTTGATGTATAAATTGTTACAACACATTTTTTAGATGGTCTCTCAATTAGAATCTTAGATACGCCAGAGTTCTTTATTGTTTTATTTATGTAATTTCTTATTTTGAAATCCTCAATAAGATATTTTCCATAATTATTTTTTTTGGCAAACCAAACAGAATCCCAAGTCCTATTTATTTTTAATCTAATACCTATTGGATTAACTTTTTGGCCCATTGCTATTTATCCTTAATTTTGTTTTGTTTTTTTTGTTCATTTTTTTTCTCTGCAACAATTATCGTTAAATTGCTAAATTGTTTTTTTATACCAGCTGCCCTACCTCTAGCTCTCGGTCTAAATCTTTTTAATGTTATACCTTTGCCAACATAAGCTTCCTTTACAAATAAATTATCAATATCCAATTGATTGTTATTTTCTGCATTAGATACAGCAGATTTAATTGTTTTTGAGATCTCATTTGCAACTCTTTTCTCTGAGAACCTTAAGTTTCTCAAAGCAATTTCTGCTTTTAAACCTCTTATAGATCTTAATAAATTATTCACTTTTCTTGGACTTGATCTAAGATTTTTATAAGTCGCTTTTACTAATGATAAATCCTTATTTTTTGTCATCTTTAACTCCAGTTGCCGCAGATGCAGGTGCAGGTGATGCAGGACTCGCGGTTGTTGCAGCGGCTTTTTTCTCCGCTGGTGTATGGCCAGCAAATTGTCTTGTAGGTGCAAACTCACCAAGTTTATGTCCGACCATCTCTTCTGAAACAGAAATAGGGATAAATTTTTTACCATTATGTATTTCAAACTTATGTCCAACAAATTCTGGAATAATAGTTGAATTTCTAGACCAGGTTTTGATTGGTCTTTTAGATCCATCCTTGCTTTGTTTTGTAACTTTTTTAATTAAACTTGGATGCACAAATGGTCCTTTCCACACAGATCTAGCCATTATTTCCTCTTAACCTTTCTAGAAATTATAAATTTATCAGTTTTTTTATTATTTCTTGTCTTGAGACCTTTGGTTCCTTTACCCCATGGAGTTACTGGATTTCTTCCACCAGAAGTTTTACCTTCTCCACCGCCGTGTGGGTGATCGACAGGATTCATAGCAACTCCTCTAACTCTAGGCCTTTTGCCTAACCATCTATTTCTGCCAGCTTTTCCAATCTTCTTGTTTTTATTATCAACATTAGATAATTGTCCAATTGTTGCTCTACATTTTGAAAGTATTTTTCTTGTCTCTCCAGACGAAAGTTTCACTAAAGTATAGTCTTGGTCTTGACCCATTATTGTTGCATATGATCCAGCAGATCTAACTAGCTTAGCGCCTGCGCCAGGTAACATTTCAAGGTTATGGATCATTGTACCAGATGGTATTTCTCCTATAATCATTGAATTACCCGGCTTTATATCCAATTGAGAACCAGATGAAACTTTATCACCTACACTTACTCCTGCTGGGGCTAGAATATAACTCATTGTTTTATCCTCATACTCTACCAGCATTATATTTGCACTTCTGAATGGGTCGTACTCAATCCTCTTTATAATTGCTGAAATATTTGTTTTATTTCTATGAAAATCAATCATACGATATTTTTTTTTATGACCTGAGCTCTTGTGTCTAGATGTGATACGGCCTTGATTGTTTCTTCCTGATGATCTTGTTCTTAAAGATATGAGTTTTTTTTCAGGTTTACCTTTCCACAAATTATTTTTATCAACTAAGATAGTTGTTCTCATTGATTTAGTATAAGGTTTAAAGCTTTTAAGTGTCATTATATTCCTGCAGATAAATCTATGGTTTGGCCTTCTTTGAGTGTTACTATTGCTTTTTTATAGCCCACACCTTTGGCTAATCTTCCTCTAACAAACTTGTACTTTCCTTTAAAATTTACAGTATTAATTTTTATAACATTGACTTTATATATTGCCTCAATGCTTTTCTTGATTTTGCTTTTATTTGCTTTTTGAGAAACCTTAAATGATAGCTTATTGAGAGCTCCTAAATTCGTAGATTTCTCAGTAATTATAGGAGATATTATTGTGTCATACGCTTCATTAATATTTTTCATTTTAATAACCTTCCCTCAATTTTTTTAATTGATTCATTTGTAAATAAAATTTTGTCATATTTAATCAAGTCATAAACATTCGTTCCATCATCTAAAAGTTGTTTCGTGTTTGGTATATTTTTGAGTGAATTTATCAAGTTTTTAGAAACATCCTTGTGATAAATGAATAAGGCAGATCTGCTTTTTAAATTTTTTAATAAATTTTTAAAATGCTTTGTCTTAAGAGAAGATATTTTTGGTTCGTTGAAAATACTCAGTTGTTTGTTTTTGACTTTGACTGACAAGGCATGTTTTAATCCAAGTCGTTTAACTTTTTTATTTAATTTTTTGAATGCAGATTTACCTCTGTGTCTTGGACCATGTGCTACACCACCGCCAACAAATATTGGTGCGGTTATATTACCGTGTCTAGCTCCTCCGGAACCCTTCTGTTGCACAATTTTTCTTCTAGAGCCCTTTACTTCACTTCTACTTTTTGTATGTCCTGTTTTTTTAAACATTCTATTTTTTTGCCAATCTAATACAGATTGAATAATATCTTTTCTAGGTTTTAATGAAAAAATATCATCAGATAAATTTTGGAAACCTACATTCTTTCCTTCAATATTTATTTCTTCAATTTTCATTTATTTTTTCTCAGTATCTTTCTTTTTGTTATCTTCCTTTTTAGCAGCAGTTTGTTTATCTTCTTTTTTTACATCTTTTTTTGCAGGTTGATCTTTAGTTTTCGCTTCTTTTTTGTCTTTTTTTGAAGATTTCATCTCTTGTATATCAGAAAGATATTTTTTAACCCTGTCAGCAATTGTTTCTCTTTTTTTATTTTTAACCGCTTCTCTAATTTCAACATATGTGTTTTTTGATCCAGGGACAGATCCTTTTAAATATAAAAGATTATTTGCTAAATCTGACTCTACAATTTCAAGACCCAATGTTGTTCTTAATTTATCGCCCATGTGACCAGCCATTTTTTTACCTTTAAATACTTTGCCAGGGTCTTGATTCTGACCTGTTGATCCGTGAGATCGATGTGATATTGAAACACCATGCGATGCTCTTAGACCGCTAAAATTATGTCTTTTCATCGAGCCTGCAAAACCTTTACCAATAGATTTTGACCTAACATCTACAAATTTTTTATCTTTTAATATATTTAAATTAATTTCTGTACCAGGTTTATATTGATCTTGATTTTCAATCCTAAATTCTTTTAAAATTTTTTTAGGCTCTTGTGATTTCTTAGAAAAAAAACCTTTCATTTGTTTTGTAAGTTTTGAATTCTTAATATGACCGTATCCAACTAAAATTCCAGAATAGCCCCTTTTTTCCTTGTTGATTATTTCAACTACTTTTGCCTTTTCAATCTTTAAAACAGTAACTGGTGCTACTTCACCGTTTTCAAAAAACCTCTGTGACATACCCATTTTTTTTCCAATCAAACCTATTGTCATTATATTTTTATCTCCACATCAACGCCTGAAGCTAAGTCTAATTTCATTAGAGCTTCTATCGTTTGCGGTGTCGGCTCTAATATATCTATTAATCTTTTATGAGTTCTAGTTTCAAATTGTTCTCTGCTTTTTTTATCAATATGTGGCGATCTAAGGACTGTAAATACTTCTTTTTTTGTAGGCAAAGGTATTGGGCCTTTAATCTGAGCCCCTGTTCTCTTCGCAGTATTAACGATTTCAATAGTAGATTTGTCTAATATTTTATGATCGTACGCTTGTAATCTTATTCTTATGTGTTGTTTATCCATATTATTAAGCTAATTTTTTAGTTACTTCATCTTGAACATTTTGAGGAACTTTCTCATAATGATCAAAAAACATTGTGTATTGAGCTCTTCCTTGAGACATTGATCTTAAATTATTAACATATCCAAACATATTTGCTAAAGGCACCATCGCATTTATTACCGTTGCATTGCCTCTCTTGTCAGTTGATCCTACTTGACCTCTTCTGCTATTTAGATCACCAATAACATCTCCCATGTAATCTTCAGGGGTAACAACCTCTACTTTCATAATTGGCTCAAGTAGTTTAAGTCCCGCTTTTGTACAGGCTTCCTTAAAACAATATCTTGATGCAATTTCAAAAGCTAATACGCTAGAGTCTACATCGTGATGTAAACCATCTATTATTTGAACTTTATAATCGATTAACGGAAAACCAGCTAATATGCCTGAATCTGAAACGCTCTCTATACCTTTTTCTACTCCAGGAATAAATTCTTTTGGAATAGCTCCTCCTTTAATTTTACTTTCTACTTGTCTTCCTTCGCCAGGATTTAATGGCTCTATGCTTAAAGTTACTCTTGCAAATTGACCAGCTCCTCCTGATTGTTTTTTATGAGTATAATCAACCTCAGCCGTTTTTTGGATGGTTTCTCTATAGGCAACCTGAGGAGCTCCGATATTCGCTTCTACTTTGAATTCTCTCTTCATTCTATCTACAATAATATCTAAATGTAATTCTCCCATCCCTTTAATAATTGTTTGTCCAGACTCATTGTCAGATGAAACTCTGAAAGATGGATCTTCTTTTGCTAATCTTTGCAATGCTTCTCCCATTTTTTCTTGATCGGCCTTTGTTTTAGGTTCTACTGCAATTTCAATTACCGGGTCAGGAAATTCCATAGGCTCTAAAATTACAGAATTTGATTGGTCGCAAAGAGTGTGACCTGTTATTGTATGTTTTAAACCTGCTAAAGCAACAATATCTCCAGTTCCCGCTTCCTTAATATCCTCCCTATTATTTGCATGCATTAAAAGCATTCTTCCAATTCTCTCATCTTTATCTTTAGATGAGTTTAAAACTCCAGTTCCAGTTTTAAGTTTTCCAGAGTAAACTCTTATAAATGTTAATGAACCAACAAACGGGTCATTAGCAACTTTAAATGCTAGTGCGCTAAATGGTTCATCGTCATTAAAATTTCTAACAATTTTCTCATCAGAACCAGGTTTTGTGCCTTCAATACTTGAAATATCAATTGGACTTGGTAAATAATCTACTACTGCATCCAGTAAAGGCTGTACACCTTTATTTTTAAAAGCTGAACCACATAGAACGGGCACAAAATCAAAAGATAGTGTTCCTTTTCTTATACAATTTTTTAGATCATCTTCTGAAAGCTCTTTACCTTCTAAATAACTTTCCATTAATTTTTCGTCTTGCTCTACTGCTGTTTCAACTAATTCTTTTCTGTATTTAGAAGCTAAATCTTTTAAATCGCCTGGTATATCGACCTCCTTAAATTTTGCTCCTAGACTTTCGTCATCCCAGACTATTCCTTTCATTTTTACTAAATCAACACTCCCTTTTAAATCGCTTTCAATTCCAATCGGGATTTGCAAAACAAGAGGTTTTGATCCTAATCGGTCTTTGATCATATCTACACATCTATAAAAGTCTGCACCTGTTCTGTCTAATTTGTTTACAAAACACATTCTTGGAACTTTGTATTTATCAGCCTGTCTCCATACTGTTTCTGATTGCGGTTCAACACCAGCTACCCCATCAAATACTGCAACCGCTCCATCTAATACTTTTAATGACCTCTCAACTTCAATTGTAAAATCTACGTGTCCGGGAGTGTCAATAATATTAATTCTATGATTTTTCCAAAAACATGTTGTTGCTGCTGAGGTTATAGTTATACCTCTTTCTTGTTCTTGCTCCATCCAATCCATAGTTGCAGCACCGTCATGAACCTCTCCTATTTTGTGTCCTTTGCCTGTATAGTATAAAATTCTTTCAGTAGTAGTTGTTTTGCCGGCATCTATATGTGCCATGATACCAATATTTCTATATTTTTCTTTTGGATATTTATCGCTCATAATCTACCATCTAAAATGCGCAAAAGCTTTATTTGACTCTGCCATTTTATGAGTATCCTCTCTTTTTTTAATTGCCCCACCTTTATTACCTGATGCGTCTAAAAATTCTTTCATTAATCTTTCTTGCATAGTTTTGTCGCCCCGTTTTTTTGATGCCTCTAATATCCAACGAATTGCTAACGCTTGACCTCTATCGTGTTTTACTTCTACTGGTACCTGATACGTTGCTCCGCCCACTCTTCTTGACTTAACTTCAAGATTTGGTTTTACGTTTTTTAATGCCTCATTAAATACTTTCATTGGGTCTTGTTTTGATTTTTCTTTAATTAAATCAAATGTTCTATAAATTATTTTTTCAGCAACAGTTTTTTTTCCGCCAATCATTAATGAATTAATTATTTTTGTAATTGTTTTAGTACCGTATACCGGATCTTCTAAAACTTGTCTTTTTGATTGGCTTCTTCTTCTAGACATAATTATTTTGGCCTCTTTGCTCCGTATTTTGATCTTTGTTGTTTTCTTGTTGTGACACCTTGGGTATCTAGCAATCCTCGCACAATATGGTAACGAACTCCCGGTAAGTCTTTTACTCGACCACCTCTTATCATAACTACAGAGTGTTCTTGCAAATTATGTCCCTCTCCTGGAATATATGCGCTAACTTCAAACCCGTTAGACAATCTTACTCTTGCAACTTTTCTTAATGCTGAGTTGGGTTTTTTAGGTGTTGTAGTATAGACTCTAGTGCATACTCCCCTCTTAAGCGCGCAGCCTTCAAGTGCTGGGACTTTATTTCTTGAAATTACTTTTTTTCTTTTTTTTTTTAATAACTGATTAATAGTCGGCATAAAGTATATATTTTTTAAGGATGCGTTAGGTAAGCTGTTGGTAGTAGTTTAAAGCCAACATAGCTTTACATGCTACCTTAAAAAGAGGCTATTAATACCAATTTATTAAAGAGATTCAACACCTTTGCTTAAAAAAAACACCAAAATGACCCTATTTTAAGGGCTATTTTGCATCAGCGGCTTCGGTTTCTTGAGTTTCTTCACTTCCAGGAGAAATCTTTTTCTGAAGCTCTAAATCTTTATCTCTTGCTATTGAATTATATCTAAGTCTGCTTTTCCCACTACCGGCAGGTATTAGCCTACCAACGATAACATTCTCTTTAAGACCATTTAATTGATCCGACTTCCCTTTTATTGATGCATCTGTAAGAACACGCGTTGTTTCCTGGAATGATGCTGCAGATATAAAAGACTTAGTTTGTAAAGATGCTTTTGTTATACCTAAAAGAACTGGTTCAAAAGTAACTTGTTTTTTATTTTCACTTTTAAGTTTGTTATTTAACTTCATTGCGTCGATTTTATCGACTATCTCTCCTGTCAATAAACTACTATCACCTGGGTTTTTTACTTCTAATTTTCTTAACATTTGTCTTAAAATAACTTCGATGTGTTTATCGTTTATTATGACGCCTTGAAGTCTATAAACATCTTGAACTTCGTTAACAAAGTATTCCGTCAAAGCTTCTATTCCTAAAATCTTTAAAATATCGTGAGGAGCAGGAGGACCGTCTACTAAATATTCTCCTTTAGAGATTTTTTCACCAGGATTAAAATTTATTCTTCTATCTTTTGATACCAAATAATTTGACTCTAATAAATCTTTTCCTTTAATTGTTACTCGCTGTTTCCCTCTTATTTCTTTACCAAAAATGACTTCTCCATCATTTTCTGCTATTATTGCTCCTTCTTTTGGCTTTCTGGCCTCAAATAATTCCGCAACACGAGGTAATCCACCGGTAATATCCTTTGTTTTAGAAGAAGCTTTGGGTAATCTAGCCAATACATCGCCAGCATTAACCCTGTCGCCGTCATTTACAGATAAAATAGTATCCGTATAAAGATAATATCTTGCTTCATTTCCATCTGCTTTTTTAACAACCTTATCATTTGAGTCCCTTAAAGTTATTCTAGGTTTTAGATCTAGGTTTTTAGATAATTTCCAATCTATTACTTTTTTTGATGAAATACCTGTTGCTTCATCTGTTACATCTTTTATTGATATGTTATCTACAAGATCAACAAAATTTGCTATTCCAGAAGTTTCTGCAATAACTGGTGATGTATAAGGATCCCACTCGCAAATTTTTTGATTCTTTTTAACCTTTTCATCCGGTTTAACAAATAATTTTGAGCCATAAGGCAACTTATATGAAGCTATAACAATGTTATCTTTTTCAATATTAATCTCAATATTTCTGCCCATTACAATTAGATTTTTAGAAGAATCTTCCACTAAATTTTTGTTGAGTATTTTTAGGATACCATCATCTGGCGAAATTATCGAAGAATCCTCTTTTATTTGCGCAGTTCCACCAACGTGGAATGTTCGCATTGTTAGTTGAGTACCTGGTTCACCAATTGATTGTGCAGCTATCATACCAACACATTCACCGACAGAAACTGGTATACCTCTAGCTAAGTCTCTACCATAGGAGATAGCACAAACTCCTTTTTCACTGTCACATGTTATTACTGAATAAACTCTACATGATTTAACTCCCGCAGATTCAAGTTTTTCGCATTTCGACTCGTCAATCATTTCATTTTTTTTAACTATAATTTCTCCATTTAAAGCATTTTTGATATCTTCTGCTGCATATCTGCCTAAAGCTCTTTCTGACAAGCTAACTATAACGTTACCTCCTTCAATTATTTCAGAGATCTGAATAGATTTGCCTTTGTTACTACAGCCGCAATCTTTTTTTGTAATAATTACATCTTGTGATACATCACATAAACGTCTTGTTAAATAACCTGAATTTGCAGTTTTTAATGCTGTATCGGCTAAACCTTTTCTTGCTCCGTGAGTTGATGTAAAATATTCTAATATCGTAAGACCCTCCTTAAAATTTGAAATGATTGGTGTTTCTATGATTTCTCCTGATGGTTTTGCCATTAATCCTCTCATTCCGGCTAATTGTTTCATTTGAGCTGGTGAGCCCCTAGCTCCAGAATCAGCCATCATAAACACTGAGTTAGTTTTAACTTTGCCTTGTTTGTCTTTTTGTGGTGAAGAAATTATCTGCATCATCTCAGATGCAATTTTATCAGTACATTTTGACCACTGATCAATTACTTTATTATATTTTTCGCCTTTTGTTATTAGGCCTTCTGAGTATTGATTTTCATATTCTTCGACCATTTTTTTTGCCTCGGAAACAATTTTTTCTTTATTTTCAGGTATAATTAAATCATCTTTTCCAAAAGAAATACCTGCTTTAAAAGCATTTTTAAAACCTAAGTCCATAAGTTTATCACAAAATATAACTGTTTCTTTTTGTCCACAAAACCTAAAAACAATGTCGATTATTTCAGATATATGTTTTTTAGCTAAAGTTCGATTTATTAAATCGAAAGGAATATTTATATTTTTTGGAAGTATGTTGGCTAATAAAAACCTACCAGCTGTACTCGTATATTTTTTAAAAATAATTTTATTATTTTCATCTAATGTTTTAAATCTTGAAACGATTGTCGAATGAATATGAATATTGCCTGACTCTAGAGCTTGGGATATCTGATTAGTATCTAAAAAATAACCTTTTGGTTTTTCATCTTTATTGATTGACTCTTGAGATAAATAATAAATACCAAGAACCATATCCTGACTTGGAACAATTATTGGTTTTCCATTAGCAGGATGTAATATATTATTCGTTGACATCATTAATACTCTGGCCTCTAATTGAGACTCAATACTTAAAGGCACATGAACAGCCATTTGGTCACCATCGAAATCTGCATTAAACGCGGCACAAACAAGCGGGTGCAATAAGATGGCTTTTCCTTCAGTTAATACGGGCTCAAATGCTTGTACACCAAGTCTATGTAATGTCGGTGCTCTATTTAATAAAATTGGGTGCTCCCTAATAACATGATCCAATATATCCCATACTTCTTGCTTTTCTCTCTCAACAATTTTTTTTGCCTGTTTAATTGTCGTTGCATACCCAAGTTTATCAAGTCGAGCATAAACAAATGGTTTAAATAGTTCTAAAGCCATTTTTTTTGGTAACCCACATTGATGTAACTTTAATTCTGGTCCAGCAACAATTACAGATCTTCCAGAATAATCCACTCTTTTACCTAAAAGATTCTGTCTAAATCTACCTTGTTTTCCTTTCAGCATCTCTGCTAAAGATTTTAATGGTCTTTTACCTGTTCCAGTAATCACACGTCCTCTTCTTCCATTATCAAATAAAGCATCAACAGACTCCTGTAGCATTCTTTTTTCATTTCTTACTATTATGTCAGGCGCTCTTAACTCCATTAATCTTCTAAGCCTATTATTTCTGTTAATTACTCTTCTATATAAATCGTTTAAATCAGAAGTCGCAAACCTCCCACCATCTAATGGAACTAGTGGTCTTAATTCTGGAGGTATTACTGGTAAAGTCGTAAGTACCATCCACTCAGGTTTGTTTCCAGAGCTTGCAAAAGACTCAAGTAATTTTAATCTTTTTATTGTTCTTTCCTCATTAACTTTTGATGTAATAGTTTTTAAATCTTCTCTTAATTTGTCTCTTTCTTCTCCTACATTGATGTTTGATAGGCATTCCCTTATTGCAGAAGCTCCTATGCCTGCTGTAAATTGATCTTCACCATATTCTTCTTGGGCTTTAATATAGTCTTCTTCTGAAATTATTTGATTTTTTTCTAACTTAGTTAAACCAGGTTCAATTACAATAAAATTTTCATAATAGAGAACTTTTTCCAGTTCTTTAAGTTTTATATCTAAAGATAAGGCTATTCTACTAGGTAAAGATTTCAAAAACCAAATGTGAGACACTGGTGTAGATAATTCAATATGACCCATTCTTTCTCTTCTTACTTTAGATTTGCATATTTCCGTTCCGCATTTTTCACATATTATACCTCTAAATTTCATTCCTTTATATTTTCCGCATAGACACTCGTAATCTTTTACCGGGCCGAATATTCTGGCACAAAATAGACCATCTTTTTCAGGCTTAAAAGTTCTATAATTAATTGTTTCAGGTTTTTTAATTTCTCCAAAAGACCATGATCTAATTTTGTCAGGACTAGCTAAAGTAATTTTAATTTTTGAAAATTCTTGCTTATTAACTTTTTTCGAAAAAAGATTGGTTAATTCTTTGCTCATTAATTTAACTCCAAGTTTAAGCCAAGTGACCTAATTTCTTTAACTAATACATTAAATGATTCTGGAACCCCAGATTCAAAGTCATCATCGCCTTTTACTATTGTTTCATAAACTTTTGTTCTACCAGCAACATCATCTGATTTAACCGTTAATATTTCTTGCAGTGTGTAAGCAGCTCCATAAGCTTCTAATGCCCAGACTTCCATTTCTCCAAATCTTTGTCCACCAAATTGAGCCTTACCTCCTAAAGGTTGTTGTGTAACTAAACTATACGGACCTGTAGATCTAGCGTGGATTTTATCATCGACCATGTGGTACAGCTTTAACATATAAATTATACCAACAGTCACTTCTCTATCAAATTTTTCACCTGTTCTTCCATCATACAAAGTCGTTTGCCCACTTTTTGGTAGTTCTGCAAAATCGAGCATTCTTGTAACATCTTCAACACTAGCGCCGTCAAAAACTGGTGTAGCAATAGGAACACCATTTGAAAGATTTTGCAATAATTCTATTGTTTCATCAGTATTTAGTTTATGAATTTCTTTTTCAATATCTTTTTTTTCATAAATTTTAGACAATGCATCTTTAGCATTATCAATTTTTTTCATGTTAATCTGATATTCTGTAAGAATATTTTTTATTTTATCACCTAGCTCAGAACACGCCCAACCTAAGTGAGTTTCTAAAATTTGACCAACATTCATTCTACTCGGAACACCTAAGGGGTTTAAGACAATATCCACTGGTTTTCCATTGGTCATGTATGGCATATCCTCTATAGGAACGATTTTACTAATTACTCCTTTGTTGCCATGCCTTCCTGCCATCTTATCACCAGGCTGCAATTTTCTTTTCATAGCTACAAAAACTTTTACCATTTTCATAACCCCAGGAAGTAATTCATCACCTCTTTCAATCTTGTTAACTTTATCTTCAAATCTTGATTGAATATCCTTTTTTGCTTTATTAAATTGATCTTTTAGTATTTCTAAGTCGTCATTTGTTTTCTTTTCATTAAAATCAATTTTAAAAATATCGCTTATAGTCAAGTTTTTAAAAGCTTTATCATCAATGTTTGAATTTTTCAAAATTCCCTTAAAATCATTTTCTAAAGTAGCATTTTTTATTATTAGCTGTGCTCTGCTCCTTATATTAAGCTCTAATATTGACTCCTCTGCTTGTTTATCAAGCATTACTGACTCTATTTCAGATTTCTCAATTGATAGAGCTCTTTCATCTTTTTCTATACCATGTCTGTTAAAAACTCTTACTTCTACAATTGTACCTCCTGTACCTGATGGCATTTTTAATGAAGTGTCCCTAACATCGATTGCTTTCTCTCCAAATATTGCTCTAAGTAATTTTTCTTCAGATGTAACTTTGGTGTCACCTTTTGGGGTTAATTTACCAACAAGAATATCCCCTGGTTTAACTTCGGCTCCTACATATACTATACCTGACTCATCTAAATTTCGTAGTGCCTCTTCACTAGTATTTGGTATGTCTCTAGTAATTTCTTCTGGACCAAGCTTGGTATCTCTAGCCATCACTTCGTACTCCTCTATGTGTATTGATGTAAAAACGTCATCTGAAACACATCGTTCTGATATAAGTATTGAGTCCTCAAAGTTGTATCCAAGCCAAGGCATGAATGCTACGGTTACATTTTTCCCCAATGCTAATTCACCTAATTGTGTTGACGGTCCATCTGCTATTACATCGCCTTTTTTAATTTGATCTCCAACTTTCACTAATGGCCTTTGATTAGTACATGTATTTTGGTTTGACCTTTGAAACTTGAGTAAATTATAAATATCTACACCAGATTTAGTTAAGTCTTTTTCCGACAATGCTTTAACAACAATTCTTTTTCCGTCAATTCTCTCAACTACTCCATCTCTTTTTGCTACTATTGTGGCCCCAGAATCTAAAGCGACGTCTTTTTCAATTCCAGTGCCAACCAGTGGTGACTCATTTTTAATTAATGGAACAGCCTGTCTCATCATGTTCGATCCCATTAAAGCTCGGTTTGCATCATCGTTTTCTAAAAAAGGAATTAAAGCTGCTGCTACAGAGACAACCTGTTTTGGAGAAACGTCCATAAAATCAATATTCTCAGGTTTAGAAAGTTCAAAACCTAAATTTCTTCTGCAAGATACGAGTTCATCCATAAATGTTCCGTCTGAATTCAGAGGAGAATTAGCTTGGGCAATCGTATATCTGCTTTCTTCCATAGCAGACAAATAATGAATATCTTTTAAAACTTTTCCATTCTTTACACTTCTATAAGGGCTTTCAATAAAACCATATTTATTAACACGGGAATATGTTGCCAAACTATTTATTAAACCAATATTTGGGCCTTCAGGAGTTTCAATTGGGCATATCCTGCCATAATGGGTTGGGTGCACATCTCTAACTTCAAACCCAGCTCTTTCACGTGTTAAACCACCTGGTCCCAAAGCTGACACTCTTCTTTTGTGTGTAATTTCGGCAAGAGGATTTGTTTGATCCATAAATTGAGACAATTGAGAAGTTCCAAAAAATTCTTTTAAAGAAGCTGCTATGGGTTTTGAATTAATTAGATCTTGTGGCATTACAGTATCTATTTCTACTGACGACATTTTTTCTTTTATTGCCCTTTCCATTCTTACAAGGCCAATTCTAAATTGATTCTCTACAAGCTCTCCAACTGATCTAACTCTTCTGTTTCCTAAGTGATCTATATCATCGACATCTTCTTTACCATCTTTAAGGCGTAACATTGTTTGAACGATTTTTAATATATCTTCTTTCCTAAGAATAGTAATCTTTGCATCACAATCTATATTTAATCTTGAATTTAATTTTACTCTACCTACATCGGAAAGATCATATCTAATGCTATTAAAAAATAAATTTTTAAATAAACTTTTAGAAGTCTCAGGGGTTGGGGGCTCACCTGGTCTGAGTATTTTGTATATATCCATACAAGCCTCGTCTGAGGAATTATTTTTATCTATTGCTAAAGTTTTAATTAACGAAGACCCAACATTTACTCCATCGATTTCTGAAATATTAAAGTTCTTTATTTTTAAATTATCAAGCTTATCAAGAGTCTCGTCTGTTATTTCATCTCCAGATTCAAAATATACCTCACCTGATTTTTCGTTAATTATATCATCAGAAAAATATCTACCTTTTATCTCATCAGAATTAATAAAAATATTTTTTAATCCATCTTTCTCATATTTCATAGCTAATGCGATATTGATCTTGGTTCCTTCTTTGGCAATTTTTTTATTATTATCAGCGTTAATTAAATCAAATCTTAATTTATAATTTTTATAATTTTTGGCGATAAATTTGGTCTTAAATTTATTTTTATCAATAATTTCAATTTTATTTTTGTCATGGAATAAATTTAAAATTTCATCTCTTGGTACGTCTAAAGCCATTAAGAGTGTTGTTGCAGGAATTTTTCTTTTTCTATCAATTCTAAAGTACAAATTATCTTTTATATCAAATTCAAAATCTAGCCAAGATCCTCTGTAAGGAATTACCCTGCAATTAAAAAGTTTTTTTCCACTTGCATGACCTTTCCCTTTGTCATCATCTAGAAATAATCCAGGACTTCTGTGCATTTGATTTACAACTACGCGTTCTGTGCCATTAACAACAAAAGTTCCTCTAGGTGTCATTAACGGTATATCACCCATATATACTTCTTGTTCCTTTGCAGAAAGTATTTGTTTAGTTTGGTTTTCTTCGTTTATATCGTAGGCAACTAACCTTAATGTTGCTTTTAAGGGAGCTGAGTAGGTTAAGCCTCTTTGTTTGCATTCACCTACATCATACTTTGGATTTTCGAATCTATAATCAACATACTCAATAGTTGCTAGTCCAGCAAAATCTTCTATAGGATAAACTTCTTTGAAAACTTTATCTAATCCTGATTTCCCTTTATGATTAACTTCTAAAAAACTATTATAAGATTGCCTTTGAACTTCAATTAGATCAGGTATGTTTAAAATATTTTCTAATTTTCCAAAACTTTTTCTTATTTTTTTTTTATCTGTAAAAGATAAATCCATATGTTTAAATTCCGATTAAACTTAATCAGAAACTTTTTATAAAATTTATTTTAATTCAACTTTAGCGCCAATTGCTTCAAGCTTCTTTTTAACTTCCTCAGCGTCTTTTTTACCAACACCAGATTTAAGTTCTTTAGGAGCTCCTTCAACTAAGTCTTTAGCTTCTTTTAAACCTAGTCCAGTGAAAGCTCTAACTTCTTTAATAGCTCCAATTTTGTTCGATCCAGAAGATGCTAATACTACGCTAAATTCATCTTTATCTGCTACCGCGCCTTCTGCCGCTTGTGCAGGAGCCGCTGCTGCTACTGGAGCTGCCGCTGTTACGCCCCATTTTTCCTCAAGTGTTTTTGATAATTCAGCTGCTTCAACAACTGTAAGTTTTGAAAGTTCATCAACAATTTTATTAAGATCTGCCATTTTTACCTCAGTGAATTAATTTTTTAAGCTTTTAGCGTGGGCTAAATTAGCGATTTTTGAGCCAGGTGCAAGTAAAATACTCAATAATTTTTGCTGTGGTGCCTGCAATAAACCCACAATTTTTGCTCTTGCCTCATCTAATGTTGGTAATGTGGCAATTTCAGCCACCTCTTGTGGGCCCAAAAGCTTATCATCCATTATCCCGCCAACAATTTTTAGTTTTTCATTACTCTTTTGAAAATTTACTAAAATTTTCGCTATTGATATTGGATCTTTTGACAATGCAACAGCTGTGGGACCTTTAAATAAATCGTTGGCTTGTGAATGCGGTGTATCTTTTAATGCTAATTTTGTAATTCTATTTTTTGTAACTTTGACCAATGCACCAGCCTCTCGCATCTTATTTCTAAGTTCATCAAGTTGTTTCACATTCAAACCAATATAATGATAAACCATTAAAGCATTATTAGCTTCTAAATCTTTTTTTAGATTATTTATATAATTTACTTTCTCTGTCTTTTTCATTTTACAAATTCTTAATAGATATTTTATTTGATAAACCCATAGTACTAGTTAAATAAATTGAGTTGATAAAATTACCTTTTATTCCAGTAGGTTTTTCTTTATCAACTATTTCATAAACTGCTTTTAAATTTTCTAGGATTTTTTTTTCGTCAAAATCAATTCTACCAATACTTAATGACAAATTTCCATCTTCATCGCATCTGATTTCAATTTTACCTTCTTTCAAATCTTTAACTGCTTTACCAACGTTTGGTGAAACTGTTCCAAATTTAGGATTAGGCATAAGCCCTTTTGGACCTAATATTTTTCCTAATTTACCAACTTTAGACATCATGTCGGGAGAACAAACCAGGATATCAAAATCTATTTTACCTCCTGATATTGTCTCAACTAAGTCATCTGAGCCAACGATATCAGCTCCAGCTTTTTTTGCATCATTAACTTTATCATTAGAGCAAATTACAGCAATTTTGTTTTTTTTTCCGTTTCCGTTCGGTAGATCAACAGTTGTGCGTAAGGTTTGATCTGCTTTTGCTTTTTCAACATTTAAATTAAAATGAACATCTATTGACTCTTTAAACTTAACAGTTTTGTTTTTTTTTAAAAGTTTAATTGCATCTATAGCATTTATGATTTCATTTTTATGAGATTTGATAAGATCTTTATATCTTTTAGATTTATATTTTAAGTTTTTCATTTTAGTCCTTAACTTGAATACCCATTGACCTTGCTGATCCAGCAATTATTTTTACCGCTTCATCTACATCAAATGCATTTAAATCCTTTTGTTTAGCCTGTGCAATTTTTTTTAATTGGTCTTTAGTTATCGTTCCAACAGAATTTCTACCTGGTTCTTTTGAACCAGATTTTAATTTCAAAGCTTCTTTGATTAAATGAGAAGCAGGAGGTGTTTTTATTATAAAATCAAATTTTTTATCTTTATAAATTGTTATAACAACAGGAACTGGTTTTCCCATTTGATCTTTTGTCTTTTCATTAAAAGCTTTACAAAATTCCATAATATTTATTCCACGTTGACCTAGTGCAGGACCTACAGGTGGTGCAGGATTTGCTTGTCCGCCTTTAATTTGTAATTTTAAATATCCAGTAACTTCTTTAGCCATTATTATACCTTTTCTACCTGAGCATAATCTAAATCTACAGGAGTTGGTCTACCAAATATAGAAACTGAAACCTTAAGTCTAGACTTTTCTTCGTCAATCTCCTCAATTAGACCATTAAAAGAGGCAAATGGTCCGTCACATACTCTAACTTGCTCACCAACAGAGAAAGAAACAGAGCTTGATGGATTTGCAATACTCTCTTCCATATTCCCTACTATTTTAGAAACTTCATCGTCTGAAATCGGTGATGGTTTACCTTGAGGTCCTAAGAAACCACTTACTTTTTTTATAGACTTAATTAAATGATAAACTTGGTCATTTAAATCCAGCTTTGCCAAAACGTAACCTGGGAAATATTTTTTTTTTGCTACAGTTCTTTTCCCTTTTTTAATTTCTGTAACATCATGTGTTGGAACCAAAACTTCTCCAAAATTACTTTCCATACCGGCTTTACTTAATTCTTCTTTAATTTGATCAGATACTTTTTTTTCAAATCCAGAGTATGATTGCACTATGTACCACTTCATAATTAATAACCTATTAAAAAATTTAATCCTGTTTTAAATATTTGATCTAATAATAAAAAAAATAAAGAAGCAATTACGGCTAAAACAATGACTGTGATTGAACCCATCAAAGTTTCTTTCTTTGTAGGCCACGTAATCTTAAACAGTTCTTGTTTTACAGTTCTTAAAAAATTAAGTGGGTTTTTCATATCATAATCCAAACTGGCAGGAGTGGAGGGACTTGAACCCCCAGCCTCCGGTTTTGGAGACCGGCGCTCTACCAGTTGAGCTACACTCCTAAGAGTTTACTCTAAAATTTTAGTTACAACGCCTGCTCCAACAGTTCTTCCACCTTCTCTAATTGCAAATTTTAAATTTTGATCCATGGCAATTGGAGATATTAGAGTTACTGTCATTTTAGCATCGTCGCCTGGCATTACCATTTCAGTTCCCTGAGGCAAGGCTACTTCGCCTGTTACATCAGTGGTTCTAAAATAAAATTGTGGTCTATACTTTGTAAAGAAAGGCGTATGTCTTCCCCCTTCTTCCTTTTTTAAAATGTAAGCTTGAGCTTCAAATTTTGTGTGTGGCTTAATTGAACCTGGTTTTGATAAAACCTGACCTCTTTCAACCTGGTCTCTTTCAATACCCCTAAGTAATGCGCCAATGTTATCACCTGCTTCGCCAGAGTCTAAAAGTTTTCTAAACATTTCAACACCAGTGCAAACAGTTTTCTGTGTATCTTTAATACCAACAATTTCTAATTCGTCACCTGAATTTACTACTCCTGACTCAACTCTTCCAGTTACAACAGTACCTCTTCCAGAAATTGAAAAAACGTCTTCTATCGGCATTAGGAAAGGTTTGTCTTTTGGTCTATCTGGTTGTGGAATAGTATCATCAACTGCTTTCATTAATTCCATAATTGGTTTTACACCAAGATCTTGATCGCCTTCGATAGCTTTTAATGCTGATCCCTTAATAATCGGGACTTTATCTCCTGGAAATTTATAAGACGTCAACAATTCTCTAATTTCAACTTCAACAAGTTCTAAAAGCTCTTTGTCTTGTACAGTGTCAACTTTATTCAGAAAAACTACTAAAGCTGGAACACCAACTTGTCTTGCTAACAAAATATGTTCACGAGTTTGAGGCATAGGTCCGTCAGCAGCATTTACTACTAAAATCGCTCCATCCATTTGAGCAGCTCCAGTTATCATATTTTTTACATAGTCAGCGTGACCTGGGCAATCTACGTGAGCATAATGACGTTTTTCAGTTTCATATTCTACGTGTGCAGTAGATATTGTGATCCCTCTTTCTTTTTCTTCTGGTGCTTTATCAATTTGATCATAAGCTACAAACTGCGCACCGCCAGCTTCTGATAAAACTTTGGTTATAGCAGCAGTTAAAGTTGTTTTTCCATGATCAACGTGGCCTATTGTACCTATGTTACAGTGAGGTTTGCTCCTGTTAAATTTTTCCTTAGACATTGTTTTTTTTCTCCTTAATTAATTAATCCAAACTGGAGCGGGTGATGAGAATCGAACTCACACAACCAGCTTGGAAGGCTGGTGTTCTACCATTGAACTACACCCGCGTAAAGGGCTATTTACCTATCTATATTAAGAAATTCAACACAAATATATGGTGGAGGGGGAAGGATTCGAACCTTCGAAGACCGGAGCCAGCGGGTTTACAGCCCGCCCCATTTGACCACTTTGGTACCCCTCCAAATAGGCGACAGAATTAACAAAAATATAACTTTAATCAATGATTTTAATAATAATAAAATAGTTTAAACATCTATTTTACATGAAAAATAATACATATTTTGCTTTTGGGTTAAATTCTTTGATTGACACAATCAATAATAATAGAAAAATTATTAAAATCTTTATTACAAAAGAAAGATATAGTGATTTAATAAAAAAAATACCAAAGAAAATACCTATCGAAATAAAAGAAAAGTCCAAAATTGATAAAATGAATATGCATAAATTTAACACCCAAGGTATTTGCGCAATTTTAGAGAAGGAAAAAAAAATTACTCTCAAGGAATATCTATCTAATCATAAGAGTAAATTAAGTACTATAGTGATGCTAAATAACATTTCAGATCAAAGGAATATAGGCTCTATTATTCGAGTTGCTACAGCCTTAAACTCAGAAGCAGTAATTATTAATAAAAAATATTTTAACGAAACGAATTCTTTAATGATTAAAGCATCTTCAGGAACTATTAATAACATTCAAATTATTCAGGTTGGCAATGATCATAATTCAATAAAATTGTTAAAGGACAATAATTTTTGGATATACGCTTTAGATGGTCAAGCAAAAAAGGATATTAAAAAAGTTGAATGGGCAGAAAAGTCAGTTATTGTAGTCGGATCAGAGGGGGACGGTATTCAAAAAATAATAAAAGATGCTTCTGATGAAGTTATTAAAATAAATATTTCTAAAAATGTTGAAAGTCTTAATGTCACAAGCGCATTAAGTGTTTGCCTCTTTCAAAAAAAAACAGCCCAAGAATAAACTTTGGCTGTTTTAAATAATCTACAAACTAAAATAGTACTTTAATTTTAACTTTGTGAATTTCGTATTCAGTATCTTTTGTACTATTTAGGTCAGAACCGTCTGCGTAGTCATATTGAATGACTGCTGGACCAAGGTTGTAACCAACTTGCACGATACCCATACCAGTTTCGACACCGTTGTCTGTGTTAACTGTCAAATAATTTATATTAGCTGCAAATACACCAATAGTAAGTGCATCGTTTACTTTGTAAGCGACACCACCTTCTTGGATTTCAGTTGTCGTAACACGCTGTGTTTGTGTATCATCTAATTCGTTTTCAATCTCTTGATATCCAATTGCAAAACTTCCAATTTTATATTGGAAACCAATTGTAGTACC